>ERZ791878.408-NODE-408-length-29761-cov-9.371911_pt1 | contig 29761 bp, 29 predicted proteins | sample MGYA00510277_ERZ791878 | MGnify/ENA primary metagenome ERZ791878 (study PRJEB30046, sample SAMN00792094) | human gut metagenome | study: EMG produced TPA metagenomics assembly of the A metagenome-wide association study of gut microbiota in type 2...
ATCTATGCATCTTAATTTTCAAAAAGTGTGCAACTTCTTATTGCAATTTAGAAAATATAAATCATTCCAGTTCTCCTTAACAGTACCGATAAAAACAAAAGCTTCTCTTGCAATATCACCTATTATTGTAGCTTTTTCAGCCGTCAAAAACAAGAAAAATAGCCTGCGGCATTCATTTTTCCTAATGCACACAGGCTATAGTTTTAATTTTAATCTCTGCCGGGTTTCAGCTTACGCAGCATCATCCATAACGGACCTGCGAGGAAGGTGGAGGTATAAGCACCACTGGAGAAGCCTACCAGCATAGCAAAGGAGAAGTTGCGGATAGTTTCACCGCCCCAGATGAAGATAGCTACAACAGCGAACAGAGAGGTACCTACAGTATAGATACTGCGTCCCATGGTCTGCCAGATACTGTTGTCTACCATTTCCGTCATGCTTTCGCTGCGGCGATGGATTTTCAGGTTTTCACGGATACGGTCGAAGATAACGATGGTACCGTTGACAGAATAACCAACAACCGTCAGCAAAGCTGCAACGAAGGAGGAATCAAGCTCCATATGGAAGAGGGAGAAATAGCTCAGGGTTACCAGTACGTCGATAATCAAAGCAATAATCGCTGCCAGAGCAAAGCGGAATTCAAAGCGGATGGTGATATAAGCAATCATCAGGAACCAGGAAAGCACAATCGCCATCACAGCCTGTTGAATCAGCTCGCCGCCGACAGTAGCACCAACGTTTTCAACACGCTGGATAGCAAAGTCGCCAACCTTGCTCTTCAGGTCGGTCATTACCTGCTGACGCTGCTCGTCGCTGATAACGCCGGTACGAATCAGCACGCCCTTAGAGCTTTTGGCATTGCTGTCGCTGCTTTCCAGCTGGATAATAGCATTGCCCAGATCCTTTTCTTTAAGCACCTCACGTACCTGAGAAACGGTAACAGGATTTTTGAATTCCAAATCCATGATACTGCCACCGGTAAAGTCAATGCCCAGGTTGAAGCCCTTGAAGAGCATGGAGCCGATACCGATAATCAGGAAGGTGATGGTAATAGCGAAGAAAATTTTATAACGCTTAACGATAGAGAACTTCATTATTTAGCCACCTCCTCTTTTGCTTTCGGTGCTCTTGCACCAAACAGGAAGGGTCTCTTGGTGATGTTACTGTAAATCAAAAAGCGCAGCAGGAATTTGGTAACGGTTACTGCGGTAAACATACTCAGCAAGGTACCAAGTGCCAGGGTAACAGCAAAGCCCTTGATAGGACCGGTGCCCAGGTAGAACAGTACGGCTGCAGCCATGATAGTAGTAAGGTTGGAGTCAAGGATGGTTACGATAGCGCGGCCAAAGCCGGAATCCATCGCACTGCGCAGAGTTTTGCCGCGCTTAACTTCTTCCTTGAAGCGTTCGAAAATCAGTACGTTGGCGTCAACCGCCATGCCGACAGACAGGATAATACCTGCGATACCGGGCAGTGTCAGTGTTGCACCCAGATAACGCATTACCAAAAGCAGCAGCATTACGTACAGCAGCAGAGCAATGTCCGCAACTACACCTGCCAGACGGTAGAACAGCAGCATAAATACAAATACGCCGATGATACCGATGCTGAAGGCCTTAACACTCTTGTCTTTGGAATCCTGACCGAGGGTAGGGCCAACGGTACGGTTTTCCATAACTTCGATTTTAACCGGCAAACTGCCGCTGCGCAGCAGGATTGCCAGATGCTCGGCTTCCTCAACGTTACGGGAGCCGGAAATCTGTGCATGGCCGCCGGTGATAGCTTCCTGTACTACAGGAGCGGTCAGTACCTGGCCGTCAAGCTCGATAGCGATTTTTTTGCCTACATTGCGGGCAGTAAGGTCAGCAAATTTTTTGCCGCCCTCATCATTAAATTCCAGACCTACTACAGCCTGATTCCCTTGGGAAACCTGTGCCTTAGCGTCCTTCAGGTCACTGCCTGTGAGAACAACCTTGCCGCTTTCATCCTTGAACTGCAGCATAGCGGTACGGCCCAGCATAGCAATAGCCTTTTCAGGATCCTTTACGCCCGGCAGCTCAACAATAATACGGTCCTTGCCCTGACGCTGAATAACAGGCTCGGTCAGGCCCAACTCATTTACACGACGCTCAATAACCTTTACACTGCGGTTGACAGCGTCATCGTCAACCTTAAGTTCCGGCGTATCCACAGCCTGTAAAACTACATGAGTACCACCTTGCAGATCCAAGCCCTGTTTAATGGAATTAGCCAGAGGCGAGATGTATACGCAGAAACCGCCGATAATCGCCAAAGCGACAATCAGAAATTTCCCGAATTCATTCCAACGCAAAATAACTTCCTCCTTAAGATTTTTTTGGATTAACTGGATTTAATTTATAAGCTAAGCGGACTGAGAGTGGTAATCCCGCTTTCACTTGCTAAAAGCTGTACAAGCACGTCAAATTCATCCCGCGGCAGATTCGGCTGAATAAAAGCATCGTAAGCGATGCCCATGAGCAATGCGTTTTCCGCCTGCGGCAGAAAACGGTCATAATAACCCGCGCCCATCCCCAGTCTGCTGCCGTCGCGGCCGAAGGCCACTCCGGGCACCAGTACAAGGTCAAGCTGCTGCGGCTGCAGCAGCTTCGCCGGTTGGCGGACGCTGCGGATGCCGTAACGGTCAAGCTCAAACTCCAGCATGTTTTCCAGCTGAACAGGAGCCATCTCCGTTGCCGACTGCACCAGCGGCACGGCAACAGTCTTGCCGTCGGCCAAGGCCTGCTGCAGAACCAGGTCTACAGACAGCTCATTTCCGAAAGCCAAATAGCCCATGATGCAGTTCGCTTTGCGATATGCATCACAGGCCAGTATCTGACGGGCAGTCAGCAGACTGCCGGAAGCAGCCTGCTCTGCGGTCAATTGCGACCGCAGCCTTTTAAAATACTTGCGCAGCTCAACTTTTTCTTCTGCAATCACCATCAGGAATTTTTAGCGGGGTTTTGGAAACCGCTGACAGCATTGCGCGCCATTTCGATTACTACGCCTTCGGCAACCTCTACCTTAACGCGTTTTTCGGAAATAGCGGTAATCTTACCATAGATACCGCCAATGGTAATGATTTCGTCGCCTTCCTTCAGGCTGTTTAACAAATCCTGTCTTTTTTGCTGCTCTTTTTTCTGGGGTTTCCAGAGCATGAAATAGAATATGCCGCCCATTAAAAAGAAGGGCCAGAGAGAATTGAGCAAAGCCATTGTATCTCCACCTTGCATATTGAACACCTCCACATTTTATCACTTCCCGCAAATTCGGACATATTTGCAGGTTCCTCTTGCAAACATTTTAGTATGCAATAGTTCAGTTTATTTATACCACTTTTATATATTCTCTGTAAATCGGAAAAATCCTTGTTATCAACGATAATTTTCTAAGAATCTTTCGCGGAACTCAGGGAAGCAGTCATTAGCGATAGCCTCACGTATTTCCTTGGCAAAATGCAGCAGGAAATGCAGATTGTGAATAGACAAGAGTCTCAGACCGAAAATCTCCTCTGCCTTGAACAGATGGCGGATATAAGCACGGCTGAAGTTACGGCAGGCATAGCAGTCGCAGCCTTCCTCAATCGGACGGAAATCCTCAGCGTAGGTTGCGTTGCGTACTACCAGACGGCCGGTGTGCGTCATAGCGGTGCCATTTCTGGCAACACGTGTCGGAAATACGCAGTCAAACATATCAACGCCAAGGTTTACTGCCTCTACAATGCAGTCTGCAGTGCCTACGCCCATCAGATAGCGTGCCTTATCTTTCGGCATCAGCTCGGTGGTATGTGAAAGGATATCGTACATCATCGACTTAGGCTCGCCTACGGACAGACCGCCGATACCGTAGCCGGCGAAGTCAAGCTCTGTCAGCTGCTGTACGCTCATGCGGCGCAGCTCGGGATACATACCGCCCTGCACGATACCGAACATGGACTGATCCTCACGCGTATGAGTTTCCAGACAACGCTTGGCCCAGCGTGTGGTACGCTCGGTAGAACGCTTGGCATAATCAAAATCGGCGGGATACGGGATGCATTCATCAAAGGCCATCGCGATATCAGCGCCCAATGCCTCCTGCACCTGAGTAGAAACCTCCGGCGAAAGGAACTGCTTGCTGCCGTCGATATGCGAACGGAACATTACGCCCTCTTCGGTGATTTTGCGCATAGCGCCCAGGCTGAATACCTGGAAGCCGCCGCTGTCGGTAAGCATACCGCGTTTATAATTCATAAACTTGTGCAGACCGCCTGCCTTGCGCACCAGCTCGTGACCGGGACGCAAAAACAGATGATAGGTATTCGACAAAATAACCTGGCTACCCATATCGTACAGCTCTTCCGGTGCCAGAGTTTTTACCGTTGCCTGTGTGCCTACAGGCATAAACATCGGAGTTTCAAAGGTACCATGCGGCGTATGCAAGCGGCCAAGACGCGCACCGCTGCGCGGACATTCTTTAATTAGTTCGTAGGTTACTGCGTGTTTAGTCATATGCAACTCCTAAAAATATTTATCAGCGCCTTCGGCTTTGCGTCGAAGGCAAAAAATCTTATTTATTGAGGTCTGTAATAAACATGGCATCGCCAAAGGAGAAGAAGCGATATTTTTCTTCAACCGCCTTCTTGTAGGTCTGCAGCATAATCTCACGGGTAGACAGAGTGCTTACCAGCATCAGCAGCGTGCTCTGCGGCAGATGGAAGTTGGTTACGAGGTCATCCACCAGACGGAATTTGTAACCGGGGTAGATGAAGATATTCGTCCAGCTGCTGCCAGCGTGCAGCTGACCGTCAGCGCCCGCAGCCTCCAGAGTGCGTACTGCCGTAGTGCCAACCGCAATAATACGGCGGCCTTCGGCCTTCGCCTTATTTACTGCATCCGCAGCCTCCTGCGATACGGTGTAGAACTCCTTATGCATCTTGTGGTCCTCAATCTTCGCCTCGCTTACGGGGCGGAAGGTACCAAGGCCTACATGCAGCGTTACAAAAACCTCTTCGCAGCCGATTTCCTTGATTTTCTGCAGCAGCTCCTTGGTAAAGTGCAGGCCTGCAGTCGGAGCGGCAGCACTGCCGCGCTCACGGTTATAAACAGTCTGATAACGCTCCTTATCCTCCAGCGGTGCCGTGATATACGGCGGCAGAGGAGTTTCGCCCAGACGATCAAGAATTTCTTCAAAGATACCGTCATACTTAAAGCGTACTACGCGTCCGCCGAAGTCGGTGTGCTCAATAACCTCGCAGCTCAATTCATCGCTGAAGTTAATCTTGGCACCAACCTGCAGCTTTTTACCGGGGCGCACCAGAACCTCCCAGTCGGTTGCATCTCTGCGGGTCAGCAGAAATACCTCGACATGGGCACCGGTATCCTTCGTGCCGTGCAGGCGCGCGGGAATAACGCGGGTATCGTTAAACACCAGCACATCGCCGGGCTTAAGATAATTTACCAGATCATAAAAATGCTTATGCTCAATTTCACCGGTCTTTTTGTCAACAACCAGCAGGCGCGAATGGTCGCGCGGCTCCATAGGATGCTGAGCAATAAGCTCCTGTGGCAAATCATAATCAAAATCAGTTACTAACATGCAAAATTCTCTCTTTTCTTATATATTACAGGACAAATAGCTTCCTGCTAACGGACAAGCTGAGTTCCGGGATAATAATGTGCCAGAATCGTTTTATAGGTAGCCTTGGCATCGGCGTTAGCCATACCGCGCGCCCCCCAGGCACTCAAACCGAGGCCGGAGCCTTTCCCCTTGCCGTGGAAAATAATTTTTTCTTCCTTGCCGCCGCCCAACAAATGGTAGCTGCGTACTAAATTTTTCCAGACGGGCTTTTTCGACTCATTGACCTTGATGCCTATATCCTTGCTGCCTATTTCCATACCGTAATGATCTTCGATAGGCACCTTGAGCGTTTCCGGTACCGGCGTACCGGTTTCGATATCAAATAAGGTACTGTTCAAGCCTAACAGGTCCTGCAGCTCACTGCCGCTGATTTTGGCAGCACCGGCCTCACCCGAAAGGATAATATATTTTACCCGTCCCGTAGGCGTTCTGTCAACACCTGCATCATCAAGCGGGGACAGACGTATGCTCGTCAGCTTGCCGGTGGTATAACCGCGCTGTGCTGCCAGACTTTCCAAAAGCACCGGAGCAATGCGGCTTTCCCAGGTATATTCCGGGCTGTCGCTGTCGTAATCCTCTACCGACTGCAGATAGCTTACGGCAGTACCGCGCAGATTCAGCGCGCTTTCGGTTCTGCCGCCGCTGCTTGAAGTAGTGACAGCTTCAATCGCCCGACCGTAAGCATCAGCAAGATACTGTCCTTTCGTCGCCTGAATCAGCTTCGTCACAGCATACTTTTCAATGCGCTTGCCGGTACCTCCGTAAGGCAGCTCCCTGTCGGTTGCAAGCAAAGCATAAGCCTTGTCGCTGTGCTGCATTTTATACATAGCATAGCTGCGGGCAGCAACCGCCTGTGCCTTGATAACCTCATCAGGCCATACGGACATCGTTTTGGCAGGCAGCACGCTCGCCAGATAATCCTCCAGCGGCAGTCTGTTGACTACCAGTAGCTTATTACCCTGCTCGGCCTGCAGCTGAAAATCCCCTTTATAACTGCGTTTATTGATTTGCGGTGAGCTTTTGCCTGCCGCCGTAGCAACAAACGCTTCATTACCAAATTCATTGTTATCATCAAAGAAAAGCTTTCCCTGCTGCGCATGGATGAAATATTTTCCCTTGGGCATCGTAGTAGTTTTGCCCGATGAATCACGCACTGTGAATTCATCCTCACAGCTCAGCTCTGCCGTTGCCTGCCCCACCACAATTCCTATGCGGATTTGCTCGGCGGCTACCGCAGCAGAGGCAAATATAAAAGTAAATAACAGTACAGACAGTATCAGTAATTTTCTAAGCATATACTTTTCCTCGATTTGCTAAGTTTAAGAAGAGGAGCAGTGAACATTGAAAAGCTCCCATTAAGGGGACAATGTGAATTGTCCGTATAGTAAGAGAGGCTCCCCTAGGGGGGAGCTGTCACCCGATAGGGTGACTGAGAGGGGTCTGCAGTCTAGTCATTTCCCCTCTCCGTCATCGCTTCGCGATGCCACCTCTCCCCTAGGAGAGGCTTTTCTGCGTCTTGCTATAAACTCTAATTATCTGTTCACCATTTTAATATTTTTGCTTACAACCACAAACTTATCCTGCGTTGCTTCCGCCTTGGGCTTTTTGCGGATTTCGTAGCGGTCACGCTCGCTGAAGACACAGCCGCAGTACTGCTGGCGATACAGCCCCAGCTCCAGGCTGATATCCACGCCGCGCTGGTAGCCGACGCGGAAATCCTCGTAATAGAACGGAATACCGAACTCCGCCGCTGCCGCCTCCGCCTCCTTTTTTATCAGCTCATGGCGCTGATAGGGGCTGACGAGCAACGTAGTCGAAAAGGCATCGTAGCCGTTTTCTTTGGCAAACTGCGCTGCGTAGCGCAGGCGCATACGGTAGCAGAAGGCACAGCGCACGGTAGGCTCTGACAGCATACCGCGGATGCATTCCTCTATCGGATAGCTTTTGTCGATAATAAGATTGTAGCGCTTCTTCTCACAAAACTCCCGCAGGGTGCTCAGCCTGTGCTTGAACTCCTTGTACGGATGAATGTTAGGATTAAAAAACAAAATATCAAAATCTGTTCCCGCCGCCGTCAGCTGCTCCGTAGGGTAGCAGGCACAGGGACCGCAGCAGGCGTGTAATAATAATTTCATTTTTCCTCCTGAACAGCTAAGCTGCTTTACTGATTTTCGGGAAACGGTATTCCCAGATATCTATAGGTTTCGCGTGTTGCCATACGTCCGCGCGAGGTGCGGTTCAGCATTCCCTGCTGCATCAGATACGGCTCGATTACATCCTCAATGGTTGAGGACTCCTCGCTTACGGCTGCAGCAATTGTTTCGATGCCGACAGGACCGCCGCCGAAGGTTTTGACGATGGTCGTCAAAATTTTGCGGTCGTTGCGGTCGAAGCCGTAGCGGTCAACCTCCAGCTTAGCCAGCGCTTCGTCTGCCAGCTGACGGTCGATAACCTCCACGCCCAGCACCTGAGCGAAATCGCGCACACGCTTCAGCAGACGGTTCGCGATACGCGGCGTGCCTCTGCTGCGGCGGGCAATTTCCATGGCGCCTTCCTTGTCGATTTTTACATTCAGGATTTCCGCTGCACGCGTAATAATAAACTGCAGCTCCTCCGGCTTGTAAAATTCCAGGCAGCACTGTACGCCGAAGCGGTCCCGCAAAGGCGCTGCTATCGCTCCCAGACGCGTGGTAGCGCCGATAAGCGTAAAATGCGGCAGGTCCAGACGCACACTGCGTGCCGCAGGACCTTTGCCGATAATAATATCTAACGCAAAATCCTCCATAGCGGAATACAGGATTTCCTCTACGGTCTTGGACAAGCGGTGGATTTCGTCAATAAAAAGTACATCATTGTCGCCAAGGTTGGTTAAGATTGCTGCCAAATCTCCCTGACGTTCAATCGCCGGTCCGCTGGTAACGCGGATGTTGACATTAAGCTCATTGGCAATAATGTTGGCCAGCGTAGTTTTGCCCAGGCCCGGAGGCCCGAACAGCAGCACATGGTCCAGCGCTTCGTGGCGGGCAGCGGCAGCCTTAATGAAAATAGACAGATTATCCTTGACCTGCGTCTGACCTATATATTCATTTAACAGACGCGGACGCAGGCTGTACTGCCAGCCATCTGCTTCCTGTTCCGCCCCGGCAATAATTCTATCATCAAATTCCATAAGTTCCTCCTAGCAAGCCTTTTGCAGCCTACTGCTACAGGCTCAAATACCGCCAGACGATTTATCTGCGGGAAATTACTTCATCATCAGCCTTAAGGCCTGCTTCAGAATTTCCTCGCTCGTCTTGGTTTCTGCGCCTTCGATTTTCTTGATTATGGGCATAATCTCGCTGTTGCTGTAGCCAAGGGAAGCAAGTGCTTCGATAGCCTCCGCTACAGCACCTCTGCCTCCGGCAGCTACTGCTTCGCCGAAGCTGTCAGCACTTTCGGCGGCTACGGGTCCGACCTTGTCCTTCAATTCCAGCAGCAATCGCTCCGCCGTCTTTTTGCCGATACCGGGCAGCTTGGTGAGCACCTTGATATCACGGCTCTGCACCGCCAGATAAAAGGCATCAGGCTTAACTGCGGATAAAATACCCAAAGCCATCTTGGGACCTACGCCGCTGATAGTCAGCAGCAGTTCAAAGAGGTCATAATATTCCCGGCTCAAAAAGCCGTAAAGAACAATGGCATCCTCGCGTACTGCGGTGTGGATGTGCAGGCGTACAGAGGCACCCTGCGTCAGCTGAGCAAGCTGTGCCGCCGGCATGAAAACACGGTATCCTACGCCGCCTGCCGTTTCGATTATGCAGTTGTCTATGCCCAGGCTGTCAACAGTGCCCTTCAATGAACCTATCATTTATCTGCCCTCCTGCCATCTGCGCGTAGACGCAGTATTGATGCCGCAGATTGCCGCTGCCAGCGCATCGGCCGTATCATCCGGTTTAATTTTTTCGCGGATATTGAGCAGATGCATTACCATATAGATAACCTGCTCCTTCGTCGCACTGCCTGTGCCTACTACCGACAGCTTAATCTGCATCGGCGTAAATTCCATCACCGGCAGTCCCTTGTTGGCCGCAGCCAAAAGCACAACGCCGCGTGCCTGTCCTACAGGAATCGCAGTAGTCACGTTGCGGTTGAAAAACAGCTTTTCGATGCTCAGCAGATCCGGCTTGAAGTGATCGATAATATCCGAAATATCATCGTAAATCTTCTTTAGCCTCAGCTCCGGCAGCATATCCTTATCCGTCAGCACCGAGCCGTAAAAAACGGGGCGCAGACGGTTTCCTGTCATATCTACCAAGCCATAACCGCAGATGGCGGTACCGGGGTCAATTCCTAAAACCAGCATAAAAAACCTCTCAAAAAACAGAAAGCAGACATCAACTGCCTGCTTTCCTTTCTGCAACTATGCTTCGCGCACATTGCAGTTACTTCGTAATAATAATATTATTCCTCGTCGTCTTCCGGCAAGTCAGCGTTGGTGTAAACGTCTTGTACATCATCGCAATCATCCAATGCGTCCAGCATCTTCTGAACCTTTTCGGCATCCTCACCGGACAGCTCAGCCATAGTATCGGGAACCATGGTGATTTCGGACATTGCAACTTCAATATTGTTATCAGCCAAAGCCTTTTCTACATCGTCATAAGCAGCCGGATCGGTGATAATTTCGAAGCCGTCTTCGCTGCTCTTGATATCCTCAGCACCTGCATCCAGAGCGATCATCATCAGATCATCCTCGCTCACACCGGTTTCGGCGCTAACTGCGAAGATACCTTTTTGTTTGAACATGTAGCTTACGCAGCCGCTGGCACCCAGGTTGCCGCCGTGCTTAGAGAATACGTGACGTACATCGGCAGCGGTACGGTTACGGTTATCGGTCAGGCAGCTGACCATCATAGCAACGCCTGCAGGACCGTAGCCTTCATAGGTAATCTCTTCGAAGCTTTGGCCTTCCAGAGCACCTGCACCCTTTTGGATTGCACGTTGAATGTTGTCTTTAGGGATATTGTTAGCCTTAGCCTTGGACAGAGCCAGCTTCAGCTTCATGTTACCGGTAGGATCTGCACCGCCCATACGAACGGCAATAGTGATTTCACGGCTGATTTTAGTAGTGATTTTGCCGCGCAGAGCGTCAGCCTTGCCTTTTTTATGTTTAATGTTCGCCCATTTAGAATGTCCTGACATTGTAAATTCCTCCAAACTTTCTCTTTGCCATATTTATTTAAGCATTTACCATAATATTTTACCACGCCGGCTGTGTTTTTTCAACAGCAAACGCCGACATACAGCTTTATTTTGCAAAAACATCCTTAATACTGTCATAATGCAAAAAGATTCCCTGTTGCGCCAGCTCCTGAATTTCCTCCAAGGTCGCCAGCTTGTATTCCAGTGCCTCATTAGGGCGGATTTTTACCTGCTCCGGTGCAAAGGGCAGCGTAAAAAGATAGCAGTCGACGAAATAATTATCGCCCTCGCCCGGATTCTCACGGTGATAGGTCAGCGCAGGTCCGCCTGCGCAGGCAGAAACATCAAGACCGGTTTCCTCCCACACCTCACGGTTCACAGCCTCGCGTGAGCTTTCACCCGCCTGCACCGCACCGCCGGGAACCTCCCACCAGCCGGCAGCCCAGGCCTTCGTCAGCACGCGTCTGGTAATCAGAAAGCGTCCGTCTGTGTTGCGCACAACGCCAAGCACCGTCAGATGATACTCGCCGTCCTGCAGTATCCAGTCATTTTTCTTCATCGTCCGTCCGGTAAGACGGCGTTCACGGTCATAAATATCCCATTGCTCCATTGTAATTCCCCCTCTTAAAGCAAGCGCGGCAAATATTTGAAAATCAGCCAAAAGCCACAGGTCATGGCGAAGGCAATGCTGCCGCTGTCATAATCTATATAACCGAGATACAGGCTGTTTAAGCCCGTAACAAAAATCATATTCAGCCACATAAAGCCGTAGGCCCATAATAATATCTGTACCCACAGCGGAGGCTTTTTATAGTGATGAGGCTCATTATTCTTTGTCATGCTTATCTTCCTCATCTAACAGCTGCACAGCATCCAGCTGCTTCTGCAAACGTGCTGTATAGCGCTTGGTGGTATGCAGAGCGTTCTGCCCCTCCTCCAGCTTTTTAGCTGTTTTATCAAGGGCTGTTTCCAGGCCGGCAAGCTCCTGCTTAACCTTGTTCAGCAGCTGCCACACCTCTGTAGTACGCTGCTGCACCGCCAAGGTACGGAAGCCCAGCTGCAGGCTGTTCACCAGCGCTGCCAGCGTCGTCGGCCCCGCCACGCACACTCTGAACTTCAGCTGCAGCTCTTCGGCCAGTCCCGGCAAGGCCAAAGCCTCCGCAAACAGGCCCTCGCTCGGCAGATACATCACGGCAAAATCCGTCGAATACGGCGGACAGATATATTTTTCGCAGATATCCTTCGCTTCGCTCTTTAAGCGTCGCTCCAGCTGCTTTGCCGCCGCATCTGCCGCCTGCGTATCACCGGCCTCACGCGCCTGCTGCAGGCGCTGGTAATCCTCCAGCGGAAACTTGGCATCAATCGGCAGCAGCACCTCCTGCTCCCGCTGCCCCGGCAAGCGCAAAGCATATTCCACGCGCAGGCCGCTGTGCGGACGCACCTCTGCATTTTCTACATATCTTGCACGGTCAAGAATATCCTTGAGGATATTGCCAAGCTGCATTTCGCCCCAGGTACCGCGCACCTTGACGTTCGAAAGAACGCGCCGCAGCTCATCCACACCGCAGGAAAGGCTCTGCATCTGTCCCAGTGACTGGTGTACCTCGCCCAGGCATTTGTTGACCTGCGCGAACTTCTGCTCCAGCGATTTATTAAGGCGCTCGTCCACAGTCATGCGGATGCGCTCCAGGTTCTGGTCCGTCATATCCGCCAGACGCGCCACGCGCTTGTCAATCTGTTCGCTCAGCCTGTCGCTCGCCGCCTGGTTTTCCAAGCGCGCCGCCCGCGCCAGTGTGCTCTGCTCGCCGCGCAGGTCGTACATGCTTTCCGCAAGCCTGCGCTCCAAAAGCTCCAGCCGCTGCGCCGTCATGTCCGCCTTAGGGCGTCCCTGTATCAATAATATTATCACACCTGCCAGCAGCAGAGCTATGACAATCATCAAAGCTATAGCCAATGTATTCATTTTTTCTATACTGACCTCCGTTATTTTTTTATTATAGCAGAAAACCAGTACACAGCCAACATATTAACGAACAAAATTTTCATATTTAACAAGATATTTTCATAATATCACTTTTTTAACAAAATCAGCTTACATCTGCGCCCAAATCGTGTATAATATATTCATACATTATTTATTCCAACGAGGTATTACGTTATATGATAGATGAAAGTCCTAATCTCAATTCTGCTGATAAAATTCTTGAAGCCGCAACCAAGCTGTTTGCCATGGACAGCTTCGCTGCCGTGTCCATCAAGCAGATTTCTGTTGCCAGCGGCGTCAACAGCGCGTTGATTTCCTATTATTTCGGCGGCAAAAAGAATTTATATCAGGAGGTTTTATATACCGAGGCCGAAAAATTTCTGAAGCTGCAGGACAAAATCCGTCAGCAGCCAGGTTCCCCGCTTACCAAGCTGCGTACCTATGTAGACGGCATTGCCGAAATGCAGCAGCAGAACCCTTACAACATTCATCTGATTTACCGCGAGCTGCTGACTCCACAGCCCATGTTTGAAAACTACGTGCGCAGCAAGCTGTACCGCATCCATCAGTTCATGACCGAGCTGGTTGAGGAAGCGATTGCCTGCGGCGAAATCGTTGCGGATATCAAAGCAACCCACGTTGCCTTCACACTGGAAGGTATTATCATGTTCTTCTTTTTGATGCACAGCCATATCTGCGAGCTGGGCAATTTCAAAAACGGCGCAGAGCTTGATTATCTGCTGCAGGCGCTCAACACCTACCTTGCATCGCTTAGCAAAAAATAAATATATTCCTCAAATAAAGCTGCTTTCCGGCAGCTTTATTTTTGTTTACAACTTTGTTGCTTGACGCTCTCTACATTAGAACCTATAATTTAATTGAACGATTAAAAATTTTACAACAATAACATTATTCTGCAAGGGAGCTGTTAAATCATGCAGTCTATTATGGAAAAACTTCCCAAACTTCCTGATAAAAAGAAACTTGTTGCCGGAGCTGCCGTTGTCGTACTGGCAGCCGCAGGCTGGCAGCTTTACAGCAGTATTATGCATAAGCCACAGGAGGCAAACTACATCCCCATCGTCCGGACTATGACGATTGGCGAAAGCATTGCCGATTCCTCCACCGTATATCCCGGCGAGGTGCGCGGACGTTATGAAAGCCAGCTGGCCTTCCAGACTGCCGGCAGAATCGCTTCCCGTCTTGTCAACGTAGGCGACCGGGTACACGCCGGCCAGATTCTGATGACGATTGATCCGAAGGATGTAAACCAAAGCGTAGAAGCAGCCAATGCACAGCTGGCATCTGCCATTGCCAACCAAAAGCTGGCGGCCGACAATGCGGCACGCTTTAACAAGCTATATGCCGGCGGTGCTGTGAGCGAAGCAACGCGCGACCAGTACAACACCCAGCTGGAGGCAGCCAATGCTGCGCTGCGTCAGGCACAGGCCAACGCCAACGCCAGCGGCAACCAGCTGAGCTACACGCAGCTGACGAGTGATGCCGACGGCGTTGTGGCAGCCATCACCGGTGAAGCAGGCCAGGTAACGGCAGCCGGTACGCCGATGGTCACCATCGTGCGCAGCGGTGAACGTGAAATCCAGATTAACGTGCCGGAAAACGTCAAGCTGAGCGTCGGCCAGCAGGCGGAAATCAGCTTCTGGGCGCTTCCAGATGTTACGGCGAAGGGCACTGTCCGCGAAATTTCGCCTATTGCCGACAGCATTACACGTACCTATAAGGTGCGCGTTGCTGTGCCGCAGCTGCCTGCAGCAGCCAAGCTCGGCATGACTGCCAAGGTCAGCTTTAAGGACGCTGCGGCGTCCGAGGACGAGATTGTTATTCCTGCTACCGCACTGTATCAGGTAAACGGCAAGACTCAGGTCTGGCTGGTGCGCAATAACCGCGCTGTGCTGCAGGACGTTAAGGTTGCCGGCTACGTAGGCAACAACGTACGTTTGGCAGGCGGCTTAAACAAGGGTGATATTCTGATAACCGCCGGCCTCAGCAAGCTTGTCGATAACCAACAGGTACGTCTGACCAAAGGCGGTGATATCTGATGTCAAACAACGAAAAGCATCATGCCAACTGGGCAGAATGGGCTATTAACCATCGCCAGTTAGTTTACTTCTTCGCTGTGCTTGTGCTGATTATGGGTATGTTTTCCTTTAAATCGCTCGGACGCAGCGAGGACCCCAGCTTTGCCGTCAAGCAGATGGTAGTATCCGCAGCCTGGCCCGGTGCCAGCGCCAAGGATGTTGAGATGCATCTGACCAATACGTTGGAAAAGCAGATTCAAAGTCTGCCGCAGGTTAAGAAAATCACCAGCTATTCGCGCCCCGGTGTCTGCGTTATTACGGTAGCGCTCAAGGATGAGGTTGCCGGCAACATGGTACGCCAGCGCTGGCTGGAGCTGCGCAACATCGTCAATGACGGCAAGAAGGACTTGCCGTCGGGTACCGTAGGCCCCTTTTATAACGACCGTTTTGATGACGTTTACGGCAATATCTACGCAATTACCGGTGACGGCTTCACCTATGAGGATATGCGTAAATACGCCGAAAAAATCAAGCTCGACTTCTTCAGCGTGCCTGATGTCAAAAAGGTTGAGCTGGTAGGCGTGCAGCCGGAGAAAATCTTCGTGCAGATGCAAACTGCCAAGCTGGCACAGCTGGGACTGGATATCAACAGTATTGCCAACACTATCAAAGCACAGACCTCGGTCAATGCCAGCGGTATGATTGAGGCCGACACAGCCAACTCCTACCTGCGCATTACCGGCAGCCCCGACAGCGTGGAAAATATTGCTGCCATCCCCATCAATGCCAACGGCCGTGTCTTCCGCTTGGGCGATATCGCAACCATCACCCGCGGTTATGCAGACCCGCCGGAAACAATGATGTACTATAACGGCAAGCCCGCAGTCGGCATTGCTCTTTCTATGGAGGACGGCGGCGATAACATCAAGCTCGGTGAAAATCTGGCCAAGGAAATCGCCCGCATCCAAAAGGAGCTGCCGCTCGGATTGGAGCTTAATCAGGTTGCCAATCAGCCTGAGGTAGTAAAAAAATCCATCAGCGAATTCTCCGAAAGCCTTTACGAGGCAATTATCATCGTGCTGGTAGTCAGCCTGATGACGCTCGGACGCCGCAGCGGTTACGTAATTTCCTGCTGCATCCCGCTGATTTTGTTAGGCTCCTTCTGCGCAATGTTCGCTTTGGGCATCGATTTGCATAAGGTATCCCTAGGCGCACTGGTTGTTTCCCTTGGTATGCTGGTCGATGACGCCATCGTCGTCGTTGAGCTGATGGAAGTAAAAATGTCCGAAGGCATGCCTCGTAAGGAAGCAGCCTCCTATGCCTTCAAAACCTGCGCCTGGCCGCTTTTGACAGGCACCACCATTACCTGCCTCGGCTTCATGCCGATTGCCTTCTCCAAGGCCAGCGCTTCGGAATTTGCCTACAGCCTTTTCCCGGTTATGACCGTAACCCTGATGCTGTCCTGGCTTGTTTCCGCAACCTTGGCACCGGTATTGGGCTATGAATGGATACGTCCTACAGTTATCAAGCAGGAATCTTATGACAACTGCTTCTACCGCGCCTTCCGCAAGCTGCTGCACTGGGCCTTGGGACACCGCATTACGGTTATCGGCATTACCTTGGCGATGCTGGGCCTTTCCATGTTCATGCTGCGCTTCGTCAGCCAGGAATTTTTCCCCGCCTCCGTACGTCCGGAGCTTTTGGTAGAGCTTAATATGCCTGAAGGCAGTTCGATTAAAACTACAGATGCCGCAGCACGCAAGCTGACGAATCTGATTAAAGACGATAAAGAATTAGACCACGTTTCCACCTACGTAGGCGAAAGCGCACCGCGCTTTGTGCTGGTAATCGACCCGGTACAGCCGCGTGATAACTATGCACAGCTCGTAGTTGTTGCCAAAAGCGTTGAAGACCGCAAAAAACTGGAGAAGCGCATCAGCGAGCTTGCTGCCGAGCATTTACCGGAGGCTATAGTTTACTCCCGCTCGATTCCGCTCGGTCCGCCTGCTCCCTATCCTGTTATGATCCGCGTCAGCGGAAACAGCGATGCGCAGGTTAAGGAATATGCGCAGAAGGTGCGCAAGGTGATGGCCGCTAATCCCTACGTCAACATGACACGTCTTGACTGGCTGGAGCAGACCAACGCCGTTAAGCTGAAGGTCGACAATGACAAGCTGCTGCAAATGGGACTCACACGTCAGACTGTGGCCAACGCTCTGCAGGCTCAGGTATCCGGTTATACCGTAGCAACCTATCTGGAGGGCGACCAGCAGATTGGTATCGTTTTCCGCCTGCAGCCTGACCAGCGCGCAGATATTTCGCAGCTGGAAACTATTTCCATTCCTACGAGCCAGGGTGCTGTGCCTCTGTCTCAAATCGCGCATCTTGATTACACCAGCGAGGACAATATCATCTGGCGCCGCAACCTGCGTCCTACAATTACCGTCAACGGCGGTATTGTTGACGGCGTTACCGGCAACGATGTTACCAAGCAGGTGTATAAGGAGCTGGAGCCTCTGCGCAAGGAGCTGCCTGCCGGCATGAGCATCGAGGTCGGCGGTTCGCTGGAGGACAGCAACGATACCTTGAATTATCTGATGAAGCCGATACCGCTGATGCTGCTGCTGATTGTCGTTCTGATTATGCTGCAGATGCAGGATATCCGCAAGCTGCTGGTTATTATGCTGACGGCGCCGATGGGTATAATCGGCGTTATCTTCGGCCTGCTGCTGTTCAATTCCGCTTTGGGCTTTATGGCGGAGCTGGGTATTCTGGCGCTCACCGGTACAATTATCCGTAACAGTATGGTGCTGGTTGACCAGATTCAGCAGCATCTTGATGCCGGGATGGAGCCTGCCAAGGCGATTACGGAATCGGCGATTGTGCGTTTCCGTCCGATTATGCTGGCGGCTTTCACTACGGTACTGGGATTGATTCCGATGTTCGCCAGCCAGTTCTGGAATGCAATGGCTGTAGCTATTGCCTGCGGCCTGACAGGTGCAACGCTGCTGACGCTGGTGGTACTGCCGGTGCTGTATGCAATTGTGTTTAAGGTTAAAGCAGAATAGAGCTGAGATTATAGTGTTTATAAAAAAACTGCCTTGCTGAAAATTTCAGCAGGCACAAGTCTTGTTCTCCCTTGACATTCCCCTGTATTTCAAGTAAACTTAAACTAAGTTCTTCAAAACCGCAAGTAATCTTACGCATCAAGTTCATTTACCTGCGGACAATTAAATAAGCAGTATATCCTGCAGATGCATTTTCTGCAGAAGCTTAAGCAAGGCCATTTATCTGGTACATTCTAAGAGTAGTACAAACTGACGATTTTTTTATCGTCAGGGTACTGCTCTTTTTTCGTTTTTGCGCTGCTTATGTATTTTTTATTGCATCTGTGTTAAAATGAAAGAAGAAAAACCATGCAAGACCTGGCAGCAAAATTTGCAAACATGACGATTCAAAGCGACTTCATCTTCAAAAAGGTTATGTCACGCAAACGCATCTGCAAGCATCTGCTGGAGGAACTGCTGCAGATAGAAATTGCTGACATTAACTACATTGCTATTGATCCTAACTACACAAGCCACGGTATCCGCCTGGATATCATCGTGGCAGACGATAAGAATACGCATTATAATTTGGAGATGCAGGTAAAGAACAATAAGAATCCCGATACGAACACTCACGTTCTGCCCAAACGCTCGCGCTATTATCAGGCACTGCTTGATTTTGATTTGCTGCAGGCGGGCCAGCCTTATGACCTGCTGCCGCCAACCTACATCATCTTCATCTGTATTTTTGATTTCTTTGAACAGGGCAACTATGTCTATACCTTTAAAAAGCGTTGTCTGTAAAACCCGGAGCTGGAGCTTCCGGATGAAGCAACCACGATGATTCTGAACACTAAAGGTACGCACGGCGATATCTCTAAAGACATCAAAAGCTTTTATGATTATGTAAACAACCACATTGTAACTACTGATTTCACCAAGCAGATTGACGATGAAATCAGCTATCTCAAATTAGATACGAAAGTGAGGCGAGAATTTATGCTTATGGAAGCTCGTTTGTTAGATGAACGGCGTGAAGGTATTGCTGAAGACGAAGACGTAGGCCTTGTTGAAGGCGAAGCTGTTGGTATTGCAAAAGGCGAAGCTAAAGAAAACTCGTTACTGCTAAACGTATGCTGGCTAAAGGACGCTATTCTCTCGAGGTTATCGCTGAACTTACAAATTTATCTCTCGCTGATGTGGAGAAGCTGAAGAAAGAGGTTTAAGCACGTAAAGCAAGCCTAATACAAAAATAAACACAAAGCACTAAAACCCATGTCCCGCCGAAATCGGCAAGACATGGGTTTTCTGTATTCTCAGCGCACGCTTTAGCAACAGCGTGCGCTATTTTATTATCTTCTGCAGTACGCCTGCATCCGCAAGCCTCTGCTTTACTCCTTCTGATACAAATCATAATAACGCCCTTTGCGCGCCAGCAGCTCCTCATGGCTGCCGCACTCCGCAACAGCGCCCTCGTCAAGCACCACAATCTTGTCCGCATGACGGATGGTGGAAAGACGGTGCGCAATAATCAGCGTGGTGCGTCCTACCGCCAGCTCGTCTAGCTCCTTTTGTATCTGCTGCTCCGTAATATTGTCGAGCGCACTTGTAGCCTCATCCAGCACTACTACCGGAGGGTTTTTGAGAAAGACACGTGCAATCGCCAAACGCTGCTTCTGGCCGCCGCTCAGCTTCACGCCACGCTCCCCCACCTCGGTATCGTAGCCCGCAGGCAGCTTTTGAATGAACTCATCCGCCGCCGCTGCCTTCGCTGCCGTCTGCACCTCGTCCACTGTCGCATCCGGTTTGGCGTAGGCTATGTTGTAGCGCACGCTGTCGCCGAAGAGAAAGACATCCTGCTGCACCAGGCCGATTTGCCTGCGCAGCGACTCCTGCGTAAATTCACGGATATCGCAGCCGTCCAGCAGAATTCTGCCGCTCTGAGGCTCGTAAAAGCGCAGCAAAAGGCTGGCAATAGTTGTTTTGCCTGCTCCCGTAGCGCCCACAAAGGCCACAGTTTCACCTGCTGCCACGCTCAGCGAAAGGTTGCGGATAACAGGTCTGCCGTCCGCATAGGCAAAGCTGACGTTATCAAAGGTGATGTTCCCCTTGCAGGGCGGGCAAATTTTAGCATCCGGTGCATCAGTAATCTCGGGCTTTTCCTGCAGCAGCTCATAAAAACGCTTGAAGCCTGCCATACCGCGCTGATATACCTGAATGAAGCCTAAAAGCTGCATCAGCGGTTTCATAAACAGGCCCACGTAGAGGAAGAAGGCCACCAGCTCGCCGAAGCTCATCAGCCCCTGATTTATCAGCAGGGCGCCCACTACTAATATCGCCACATTGATAAAGTTGCTGAAGAAAATCATACTGCCGACGAAATAAGATGTTATTTTGAAGGATTTTTTGCATACTTTCAGATAGGCATCCGCCTTTTCCATAAACTGCGCCATATCGCTGCGCTCACCGGCAAAGGCCTTGATCAGACGCACGCCGTTAATGCTTTCCGCAGCCTTGCCCGTTACCTCGCCCATTGCCACACGATTGGCAAAAAAGGCCTTTTTCATGCGCAGGTTGACGAAAACGGTATGCACCGCCTTCACCAGAAGCAGGAAGGCAATAAGGCTGCCCAGCATAGGATTCATGTAAATCAGAATAACCATCGTGCCAAGCATCGTCAGCCCACAGACGATAAGATCAATCGGCGCATTGCCTGCGAAGCCGTTAATTTCGCTCAAATCGCTGGTGAGGCGCGAAAGCAGCTGACCGCTTTTGTTTTTATCGTAAAAGCCGAAGGACAGCTTCTGCAGATGGCTGAATAAATCGCGGCGCATATCGCGTTCCATGGAATAGCTCATGGACTGCGCCCAGTAGATGATGCTGAAATGCATGCCGAAGTTTAACAGATACATGGCAAGCAGTGCTGCCGACCATTCAAGGAGCAGCGGCAGATTCTTAAGCGGCAGCTGCTGTTCCAGCATCAGCTTCACTACATAGGGAAAGAACAGCTCGAGCAGCGCACGCAGCAGCGAGCCTATCACGAGAAAGAGCAGAATACCCTTATACGGTTTATAATAGCTGAGAAATGTTTTGAACATAAAGCTTTCCTATCCTCTATTCATATATATTCCAAAACGCGGGCAGCAGCTTTTGCCGATGTCCCCGGCGTAAAACGCTGCCGCAGCATGATAATCTTTATTTTATAATGATACAGTCTACACTATATAGCAGGTATAAAGTCAATAGGATGTGTTCTTAAATAATATCGCAAGGCAAGTTATTTGCCAATTGCTATAACGCAAGCGCTTCACTAAAAAACTGCCCTTCTGAAAATCGAAAGGCAGTTTTTTGTGTTGCTTCAGCCTTATTCGGCAAGCAGCTTGCCTGCTTCCGTCAGCTGAGCCATTGCTTCGTCGTCGGGAGCACCCAGCGCCAACACGCCGTCAGCTACAAGTGTTGCGCCAGCATCCTTAACGCGTGCTTCCCAGTCCTGCATGTAGCTTCCGCCCCAGCCATAGGAGCCGAAGATCGCTACCTTTTTGCCTGCCAGCTTGCCTTCCAGCTCAGTGAAAAACGGCTCGAATTCGCATTCCTCCAGCACCTCTGCGCCCATTGCCGGGCAGCCCAGTGCCAGAGCGTCATAGCCTGCAGCCTCGTCAGCAGTGATTTCGCTGATATTTTTTACAACAGCCTCCGCACCGGCAGCGTTAATTGCTTCTGCAACAGCGTCAGCCATCATTTGTGTGTTACCGGTACCGGTCCAAAAAATTACAGGAATTTGTTTCATGATTATGTCCTCCTTTTGCTTTAAACTTTACTTTTGATAATAACCCTGGATTTGTTCCAGCAGAAAATCAGCACCCTTTTCGCCCATAAACGGCAGGTGTGTTGCCACCACACCGTTCATAAACGGCGCGCTGATGAGCACCTTCATGTTGCTTGCATCTGCCTGCGTGAGCGCCACGTCATCCGCGAAAAGCAACTTGTCGCGCAGCTCACGTATTTCCTGCAGCCATTCGCCCTCCTCGGCGTAGGCTTCTACATCTGCCGCCGGTTCGGTGATGGCCTTCAGGCTGTGCGCGCACATTTTATGCGTCACGGTGATGCCTGCCTGCGCCAGGAAAGTGCTCACACCCTGCACCAGGTCATAATCACCCTTGACAGCGGCCTGCCTTGGCTTGCTGCCGCCCATGGTAATCAGCATCACGATGTCGGGATTTTCCTTGGCTACGAATTCCATGCTCAGCGGAATGTAGCTGCTGTCCTTCACGTTTTCGGCCTTGTCCGCAATATTTACGGCACCCAGACGCTCTGCCAGGTCACCGCTGAAGCTCTTTTTGGTGGACATGTTGAAGCTGTCCGGCGAGCCGAAGATAATCAGCACCTTCGGACCTCTGCCCTTCTGTACGTCCTGTGTCAGCGCAGCATATTCCTTTTCTATCTGCGCACGCTTGGCGGCAGCTTCCTTTTCTCTGCCGGCAAAGCGGCCGAAGTCGTCTATGCTTTTCAGCACATCCTCATAGGAGTTTATCATGTTCAGGTAAAGCGGCACGCCTGCCATTTCCAGAGGCTTGCGCAGCATTACGTGGAAGGGTACGTTGGTGCCTACAACCAGATCAGGCTTCAAGCTCATGATTTTTTCCAGATTCGGCGCGTGGATCATGCCTACTTCGGGGATGTCCTTAATGCTTTCCTTGATGTCGTTGGGATATGAAGTGCTGGTAGGTCTGCCGACGGCCCTGCCACCGATGGAGGCGAAGATTTCCAGATTGGAGGCATTGAGAAAGACGATTCTTTTGGGCTCCGCGGGGATGTGTACCTTGGCGCCGGTGCTGTCGGTTACGCTGACGGCGGCGTTGGCTGCGAGCTTGTGCTGGCCTCTTGCCAGCAGGAAGTAGCCTGCCAGGGCTATGATTACGACAAATACGAGTAAGATATATTTTTTCATACGCAACTTCCTTTACAATATTAGCCAATGCTATCTTTAAAATTTAATTAGCCTACTCTAACTTTACTATGACATTATCTTATAAGATGAGGGTTTTGTCAAGATAAAATTAGCGTAGGCTAATTGGGTGGCGGGAATTTATCCTCTCTTTAGTCGAGTAATAATATATAATTTTCTGAAAGTATTGGAAATTGTAACGATTTATGGTATACTAACATAAAGCAATCAAAAAGGAGTGAAATTATGGACCTCAGAAGCAAAATGCATGACCTTTATAAATGTTTCCGACAAGATAAGCATAGTGACTACTTGGATACTAAAAAAGCCCTTGCAAAACTAAGCAGTGCAACTACTAACGAAGATGACCAAGCAATAATGAGCGAATGTATAGCAACCCTTATTGCACTTGAAAAGCACCATAAAAAACTAAGAGAAGAAAAGCAGCACATCATTAATCATGCTGCTATATCAAACGCATTAAAAACGCTTTCATATTCCGAAAGCAAAGCATTGATAGTTATTTTAGATGAACTCAATGAAAGAGATGAAGGAATAGTTATTGCTTCTCAATGTGCTGATAAATGTAAACTTACTAGATCAGTTGTAGTTAATTCCCTTAGAAAATTAGATAGCGCTGAAATCATATATACTAAGTCCCTTGGTATGAGAGGCACTTATATTAAAATACTTAACCCGGAAATAAGAGGTATAAAAAATTCACTGTAAAGCATTACACAAGTATGCATAAAAGGCGTTCTACCGCATGGTAGAACGCCTTTTCGGTTTTTTATACTTCTTCTACAACAAAGGCAAAATTCATTCAAAGAAATAACTATTGTTCAACAAATACTAAAAATAATTATTTCATTATCGTCAAAAAGCCTTCCGTAAAAGAATTAGGGTTTAAAAACATCTTTTCCCCATATTCAGCGAAAGTTACATGAATAATATTTTTATCAATTTTTATAACAGTACCTACGCCAAATTTCTTATGACTCACTTTGTTACCAATAGCAATTTCAACAAGAATAGTAGTTTGTGCTTTGGGCATAATCTTTTTAGAATCCATTATCTTCGTTTTGGTTAAAGACTGCCTGCTCTGTTGATGATGAATACTATTTTCCTTATAAGCAGAACTAAAATTCAATTTACTATTATAGCCATCTCTAAAAGAATCTTTGTATTCAGGTGGTACAGTTTTTATAATTTCTTCTACATCCTGATAGCTTGAATTATATTGGAAATTATGCACATTAACCAGAGTTGCAACATATTCGTTACAGTTTATTCTCGCATATACGTTTCCTCGTCCTGCTGTAAACTTGAAACATTGAGGAAACCTTATTTCTGGGACTAAACAATGTATTCGTCCCTCACTTCCCCAAGCGCCTTGATCATCATTGTTTTCCCATTTAAGTTCTGCATTATTTGAATTTGCCAAAAAACCTAATGCAAAATAATACTCATAGAAATTAGGAAATGACACTTGCTTTCGTAACCCATATGACAATTTAATCATTTTACTCCTCCTATGCAACTGGTGCGTAGTGTGTATTTATAGCATTAACAACAGTAGCAAAGTCCATATCAGCAATGTCAAGGACATCATCGTCATCAAAACCTACATTTAATACATGAAGAAAATTTGAGAATTCATAAATATGTTCGACAGTTACGCTATTAAGATTTTCCTTAATTCTATCGGCTTTAGACAGTAACAACAGATGTTGATATATATTATCTATTTCAGTTGTTCTACCATTAGGATGAGCATAACTCAGATGTTGTGTAGGAGTTAAAGCAATTAAGTTTTCCAAGTAAAAACAAATCTCTGGATAATCCGCTTCCGGGAAAATATGATGCATATGAACTGCTTTATCATAGATATGAATACCATCCAAATGCTCTGTTTTTCCACCTCTTGTCTGATTGTTGAAAATACGTAAAAACCGTTTTGCTTTTACAGACTGATAATGATAGTATGCTTCATTAACTTCAACCGGATGCTCGGCAGCATACTCTTTTCTTGTAGTTCCTTTCGGTTTATTAGAATATATATCTCTAAAATTATTACGGTTATACATCAACATATCATATGTAATAGATTGCTTTGACATCTTACCGCGTTCCGTACCACACGTACGATTATAGTACGCAAGAGGATTAAGAACTTTGATAAAAATTCGATTACATTCAACCACACCATTAATTTTAGTGTATCGTATTATAAAATCAGCATATCCCTGCTTCATATCCACATATGAATTTTTATCCTGTAGCTGGAAAAAGTTTTCAAACAAATAGTAAATATTACTATCCCTAAGTACTTTCTCGATATAGGTCTTTAGAAAGAATAATGCATTGCGTTCACGTAAAGAAATGTACTCTAATACTTCAAAATTTGCAATAGCATAATAATTTCTTGAGCCTCTTTTTTCTTTTTTCAGTACACCAGAATATGCGAGCATTTCCATTGGCTGTTGGAAAAATTTATCATATTCATTTTTAGCTTCTATATGCTCAACACCTGGTTTTCTAAATATCGCTTCTACATTCTCAACAGTGTACTCCCAATGCCAAATATCTGGAGTAGTAAAAAATTCATCATTATGTTCTAAACCATAATTCAAAATGCAATCAGCTACAACTGACACTACATCAGCAGCACATTTTTGATCAATCCACCGTCCATTTCCACTAATCCTCAGATCATAATTAGTTTTATCTAAAAAATTCTGTATATCTTCCTGTATCAACATATCAGTTCATCTCCACCTCGTAATAAAAATGGACTTACTAAAAGTTATTTGATTCCATCACACAACACTCCATAAAAAAATACAGAGCAAGCATCAACATTTAAAGATCTTGTTTGATAATTTCTTGCGATTTGATAAAATTGTCTATACTCATTACTTGAAAAATACAAACATTGTTTTTCTGAAAGAGTAATTGGTTCTTTAGGAATCAAAATAGCAAGAGAACCATTTACCAATACACCTTTAGGCTTTTTCATTACTCTAGGCTTGTAAGTCATATTGGGCGTAATGTAAACATCTTCACGATTCAAATAAGAGAATACCGACAATCCTGAAGCTGTTGAAAAATCAATATATGAATCATAGCCATCAGAATTAATAATTTCCGAACCATTATCACTAATGTTCCTTGATTTCAAAACCCTAATATCACCACTACTAGACGTATTATTATTAGTAATTTGACGATCTCTGAAAACTGTAAAACAATCAAATTTCATTTTTCGATAAACTGTATCAAACAACTCATTTCTGTATATTATCCAATAAGGTAGTTTAGTATCAAAAATATATGATTGTTTCTGAAGAACCGAAAAGTTATGTGTAATAGAAACCACTTTTGTTTTACTAGGTTTCGCTTGGGTATTGATGAACAAAGCTATTGTTTCAATTAATACTCCCGGAAATCCCTTTTCTCCAAAGTCAATAATGCACTCTACTCTTTTTCCTGCCAAATAGGTTCTAGATGCAGCAAACTCAGGTGTATTCAAAATAAACTTTGGAAATACGATAGCAACATAATCTGCTAATAATACTGCTTTATCTAAAAAGAAAGAACAAATATTAGTTGTTTGCTTATTTGTTGCAGTCATAAGATATTTTTTTAATAACAAGTCGGTCTTTTTCATTTTGAAAAATGGCGGATTGCCAATAATAAAATCGTATTTTCCATCGAAATCATGCAGCAAAAAATCATCATTAATGTAATTTATAATACAATTTTTGGGTATTTCATGTTTTTCTAATAATGCTCTTGCTATTCTCAAACTGTTTGAATCAATGTCAACCAAATCAATAATTATTTTTTTCCCTTCGAAACGTTTAAGTATAAGTGGTATGAAGTTACCAACTCCTGCTGATGGTTCCAATATCCTTATTGAATCTTTTTCAATATCTGGTAACGATTTTATCATTTCTGTAATTAAAGCCTTATTTGTATAGAAAGCTGCATTGTCTGTACGACTTGTGTTAGACATCTCAGCAATTCTGCTTAGTGCAGAAACAGAAAGATTCATAGGGTTTTTTTCTATAAATGAGATAATATCATCTGCACTTTTAAAGCCATACTTAGTAACTATTTTATTAATCGCATTACTATTCATAGGTCGCTTCTCTAAAACAGTGCGAATGCTAGCTGCAATATCTCTAAATATAACAGTAGGCACAGCTTCTCCCAATGACTGTCTAATTTTAATTTCTTCCCGTTTCAAATAAACCTTTTTTTGGGATTCTGTCAATGAATTTAGATAATCAAATGATTCATCACTCCATTTAAAAGATTCTGGAACTGTCATCATTCGCATAAGCTCACGAATACTAAATACCCTATCATCCTCTGGATGAATAGTATTTTGACTTGCCAACTGGTCATTTCTTGTATGAACACAGGGACCAACTTTATCCCATATCTGTCTACGATATTTATCGCCGTTTTTCTGCTTATTGATAACAATTTCACCATTAATAATTTGATGTGGCTTCTTTTTTTCATCAGTATTATCGAAAGCGGATTCACCCTCTTTTAAATCTGTAATCCAATCTCGCATATGTTCAGGATAAGTTCTAAATGCGTGGAAAATATCGTGAGGATCTATTTCGCCAAAATTTTTCAATCTTCGCATTGAACCAATAACCTGTCTTAAAGTTTTTTCCGGCTTTATTTCCGGATAGAGCTCAAACGGAGAAACTTCATCAGCAAATTCTTTACTTACACCAATTACTACCGTTCTTGTTCTACTTGAACAAGCTCCATAATTTTTAAAATTAATAATACGATATGTATAAGAATAATCTTCACCAAGGTTTTTTCTTATAGCTTCCGCAATAGGTTTATCAACACCATCAATATCAGTACATATAGTTTTCATAAAAGCAGGTACATTTTCAAAAACAAAAAACTTTGGATGGATTTCCTTTATGATTTTGATAGATTCCACAACTAAAGAATTACGAACAATCTCTGTATCTGATTTCTTATGATTAGCTACAGACATCCCCTGACAAGGAGGCGTAGCAATCACAACATCAACGCTTTTAATTTTCTCTTTTCGTTTCCAAAAATCAATTTCCCTATAAAGTTGATTTTTAGTTTCATCAAGAGTTATATCACCGCAAATATATCCCGTTGGATACTTACATTTACCATTGGACTTTTGAATACCAAGACGTCGTTCTATAATCTCATTAGTAGCAATACATTCAAAATTCTCCATTTTGAATCCATAACAGCCTATACCAGCACTACTAAATAAGCTAATATATGTTTTAATTTCATTATCGGCACCATTATTCGCCATCAATTCTTATCCTCCAGTACATTCACTCTGAAAGAAAATTAAACCTTCAAAGCCAAAATTATTTCCTTAAATATTTCTTCTCTAGATATCATACATCAAAGCTTTAGCATTATCTCAAGAAAGGAAGTCATATATTTATTATACAATTTTAGCTCAAAAAAATAAACATATTTTTTATTTTCACACCATCTCCTATTCAACAATCAAGATAACCTCTTTCCAAATTTTTTCTGTTCCAGCAACACTCTTTTCATGACTTGATTACGCACATCCGCAAAATCTTTACCTAACTCCCTAACAATGCACTCATAAGTATAGAGCCTCCCACTGGCAAGGCCATATTCAATTTTATACAACCAGCGTGAAGATATACCGACAGCTTTTGCCACGTCCTCTTGTTTGCGACACATTTTCCGCCTCAGAGAAGCAATTTCTTCGCCCCAATATTTTGCTAATATCTTCTCTTCCTCTAACATTGTAATTTTCTCCTTTCATTACAAATACATAAATTTTCATAAATCGGAATTATTGTACTGAAATTTTTGACTTTTCACAATTTTCTGTGATATAATTTATTTATCAAGACTTGATGCAATACAGCACAGAATTCTGTCATACGCGGCATTGCGACCGCCACAGAAAGGAACTGGACAACATAACAACAAAAAACTGCCCTGAGCAGGAAAATACCGAACAGGTAATCTGCTGCGTGTCAGAAGAAACCGAACAGACAGACTACTCGGAGGAAAAACCAACCTTCACTCTCACAGAATTTAAAGAGCTGGTAATCAGCGCCCAACAAGATGACCACAAGGCCATCGATGTATTATGCAACGCCTTTAAACCCTTAATCTACAAGGAATCTTATCGCTATGAAATCCGCAAGAATTTAGGCGAGGACGCAATCAATACTGCCTGGTTAATCTTTTTAGAGCAAATCAAGAAGTATGACGGACGGGACTTCGGGCATCTGCCCGGACTTTTGCAATACCATATCCATTACGGACTGCTGCACAAGGTTACTCGTGGAAAATCAGTCAAGGATTGTTATTATATGGATGCAGAAGAAGAAAGTGAAGGAATGCAAATTGCTGACGAAAAAAATGATATTGAACAGTTGGTGCAAAATCAGTTATTGTCCGAAGCAATGAAAAAACTTACAGATGCACAGAGAAATATTATCAAAGACGTGTTTTTTGAAGATAAAAGTATGCAATCCTGTGGTGAAAAATATGGGATAAGCAGACAAGCCTGCTTTATTCACAAAGAACGTGCTCTTAAAAAATTAAAATATGCTTTAGTAAATTAAAATTCATGCGTTCTACCCTACTATGGGTGGGACGCTTTTTTGCATAGCAGCGCTAATATAAAAACAAAAGTGTCCAGTTTTTGTGGTTTCACCAGAACCAAGTGTTCAAAGTAAAATTCGACTCTCTCTTGCAAACTGTCCAAAAAAAAGAGCAATGTCAAGTAAATGGGATTCAACCTTTTCTTTTGTCAAGGATTAGGAAAATCTCCTTTTTCAAGTGTCAAGATAAACCGTACCCTTTGTCAAGGACATTTTTAAGAGAAAGAGAGAAGCAGCAGTTC
>ERZ791878.413-NODE-413-length-29415-cov-6.796764_pt1 | contig 29415 bp, 25 predicted proteins | sample MGYA00510277_ERZ791878 | MGnify/ENA primary metagenome ERZ791878 (study PRJEB30046, sample SAMN00792094) | human gut metagenome | study: EMG produced TPA metagenomics assembly of the A metagenome-wide association study of gut microbiota in type 2...
CCCAAGACTCGCTACTGGCGGTTGGTTAGACCTTACCAGACAGGCATTCCACCTGTTAGACTACTCGCCCTTGTCTGGGCGCACACTTCCGATTGTTCTATTTCTTCCTTTTCTGATTTGAAATACTTTTTAATTTCTTTCACCAGCAACACAATTAACCATTTAATTTCTGGAAGATTTTTCTGCATCAATTGCAAGTTTATGTCCAAATATAATCGTTCCTTATGCGTCTGATCTGGAGTATGCATTTTTCATCTGATTGCTCAGCTCATACAATACTTTATTCAATGTATCCTGCGTTTCTTTTTTTACCATGTCAGCAATTTTTTCATTTGCCTCCTGACGAAGCTGCATGCGTTTTTCTGCATCACTTTCTTTTGACAGAAGTTCATCATATTGGTTGATATATTCATGTCCTTTTGACATGACTCTTTCCTGATAACGTTCAATATGGAAAATGGATTTGCTATAAGAAGCATCTGCCATGGCTGCGATCATCCTGCTTGCCCAGTAAAAATTATCTGTTGACGCATCGCCTGTCGTATTGGAAAAATACTCCGGTACTTTCTCTACATCTGTGTAGAACGGTGCGGCTGTATTAAATACGTTTGAAGCAAATGCTACCCATTCGATTGCCCGGCTGTCTTCTTCTGCATCCGGTCTCATCTGGATGATTCCTAAGAAATCTGTCCGGTTTACACCGATCGCACGATACGCCCCCTTCATGGATTTATCTCCATAAGATGCATACGGATCGTATGGTGTTCCCTGGAAATGAGAAGAAAGCACATATTTTACATCTTCGATCGTCACCTTTTTCTCCGGAACCATGCACCAAGGGATATCATCAGAAAGCGGTGTGTAGTCTGCGTCCGGTCCATCCCAGTTCATCGTATTCGGATTCAGGCAGCGTGCCATGTACCATGCTCTCGGTGTATTGTATACATGATCAGAGTCATCATGGCTGCCAAAAATATCTCTTGGATTGAATGTTCCATCCTGTGAAAGGTTCAAATGATATTTTTCAACAAACTCCTTCAGATCGGCGGAACACATATATTCTTTCTGGTTTGAAAGGGCATCCTCAAGATCAAACTGATCCATTCCAAACTGATTTGGCATCATCACATAAACATCATCCGGTACTTTTCGTGCAATCCAGTGATGTCCGCCGATGGTCTCAAGCCACCAGATTTCATCTTTATCCTGAAATGCAATTCCATTCATTTCATAAGTACCATACTGTTCTAACAGGCTGCCAAGACGTTTGACACCTTCCCTTGCACTGTGTATGTATGGAAGTACAATGTATACAATATCCTCTTCCCCGATTCCTCCAGGAATTTCTTCTTTTCCGTCTTTTGCAGGCTGATATCTTACAAGCGGATCAGCTCCGAGAACTCTTGGATTGGATGTGATCGTTTCGGTTGCTGTCATTCCGACATGTGCTTCATTCACTCCGCAGGCTGCCCAGATACCTTCGCCCTCTTCTGCATTTGGCATTGCAGTATAGCGCATCGGATTTTCCGGAAGCTCGATCTCTACGTGAGACAGAACCGATCTGTATTTTCTCGGCTGGTCTTCTGGATGAATGACTGCAAATTTTTTGGATGTGTAATGTCCGGAACCAGAATCATCATTTCTTGCGATTATGGTTGATCCATCATAACTTGCTTTTTTTCCTACTAAAATTGTTGTACATGGCATATTTATGTTCTCCCTTCTTTGACTATATGATTGTGATAATCATAACTATCTGAATAAATGTGTAGTAATTTCACCATATTTAACTTTTATTGAATTATAATCATCGCACCTACCGCATTGTAGATTATATGGAGCACTACAGACCCCCATAAGCAGTTTGTTCTCTTATATACTGCATCGCAAAAGAAATGTAACACTATCAGACAGATTATATACGTAAATGACAGCACATGAATTGTTATCATTCCTGAAACTACCCATCTTACCGGATAATGTATTAACAGGAATAAAAGTGAATTGATTATACTGATTACCAATTGACTGTTTATCAACCCTGACATTCTTGTCTGTATATACCCTCTAAATAAAATCTCTTCCTCAAATCCGGCAACAATATATATCATCCAATTTAAAAATAGTTGATTTATTGTAAATGAAATTGATTTTCCCTGAATTATGTACAATAATATTTGTATAGCAAGGAGCAGAACTCCTCCTGCAATGCCTGATATAATACTTTTCTTTAGATTTTTTGCATGAATTCCTATGCTACTTATATTTTCTCTGCTGTTATGAAAAAAATATAAAAATAATATAGTGATAAGTAAAGGTATCCCTATTTGTGACAAATTTAACACATAAACATTTAAGTTTGTTGTATAGAGCCAGCCTTGAAAAAAGGCACTTCCAAGAATCAGACAATATACAATAATCGCCTTTCGTGCATCTCTTTTTTCATAGATTCTTAGATTATGCGAATAATCATCATTCACCCACTTCATGAAACTTCCTCCGGATTAATATATTTCGCAAAAAGAACTATCCTGCTGCAATGGAATTTTTTTCGCATCGATCCGCTCGATCCAGATATATGTCCGGTTCTGCAAAAAAATGATAAGCTGGTCGATTAATTCTTCCTGTCCTTCTACTTCCATTTCCACGCTGCCGTCATACAGGTTTTTCACCCAGCCGGTCAGTCCGAGCTGATTTGCTTTCTGCACTGCATAATAACGGAACCCCACTCCCTGAACTCTGCCATAAAAAATAATATGTTTTCTTATTTTTGTTTTCTTTTCCCAAAACATACTGATCCGCTCCTGCTGTCTTTCCTTATATCTACATGAATTCATCCTGCACTTTAAAACTTCAGTCTCATCTGATTCCACACGACATTTCCGTGCATGGATTCTGAAACGCCCTCGTTTTCAAAACCAAATTTTGCATAGTAATGCACCAGCCGGTCTTTGCACGTAAGGACAAGACCTTTTCTTCCCTGGTCTTTTGCATCTGCGATCGCTCTTTTTAAAAGTTCTCCGGCATAGCCGTGGTTTCTATATGCCGGGAGCGTATTGACACCAAATATCATCTGCCATGCTCCATTTTCCTGATGCATAGACGCATTTTCATACATTTCATCTGTCAGGTCTTCCTGATCTGTCACCATACCATCAACAAATGCGATTAATGTGTCATCCTCGAACAGCAGCCAAAAATGATCTGCATAATGTGAAAGCCTTTGCTCAAATTCCTCTTTTGTTGCCGCCTCTGCTGCCGGAAAGCACTCTTTTTCTACTGCCGCAATCTGGTCGATGTCTTGTAATGTTGCAGTTCTTATATTCATTTTCATCATCTCCTGTTTTTTTCCGGATTTATATCTAATGGTGTTTGTTCTGCAAATGTTATCTTTTTTCTAACGTTCCTTTTCATTGTTTCTGGCACGGTAATCCGGAATTTTATAATATACGGCTGCCTCTTCAAAATATTTTTCATCAATGTGCGGCCACTTTGCCTGAGCATTGTCCTCTAACGCAAGTTTTTCTGCCAACTCAACCATTTTGGCTGAACAGTCGATTCCGGTAAGAATTGTCAGAATGTTGCTGTTCACAAACCACGGTGCTATGGAAAGCAGTCCGCCGGTGATCATATCCTGTGCAACTTTCTGATTGTCATAAGGTACTTTCAGAAATTGGGGTTTCCAGATTGTCGTTCCATTTTCCACACCGGACTCTAGCAACATGCACTGTGCATATCCGGCATCATCAATGGATATTCCAACACTGCCTGAATTAAAGTAATGTTTGTTTTTGTATGTCATCTCTCCCGGATAATGCGTATGAGCACAGATCATGTAATCAGTGTCAATCTTTTCTAACCATTGTTTTACCGGATCCTCATTCAACTGCAAGAGTTCCCTGCTGCTCGCCGGTGATCCGTGACAACAGGTAATGGACGGATAACCTGCTTTCTCATAAATAAATGTGATTGGAAGATTCCGAAAAAAATCAAAATCTTTATCCACAAGCTGCCTGTAAGTGTAGAGTAAGTTTCCACTTGCAGAGTTACTTATCCACATCTGCTCTGTGCATTTCTTTTTTCTGGCTTCCTGCTGTGTGAGCATGTACTCCTCACGATTGCCCCTTAACAGATAACAGGTATGGTTTTCCATAAATTCATACAGATAATCCATGGTTTCTCTTGTGTAAGGTGTATCGGAAATATAATCTCCAAGAAAGAAGTACTCGTCACATTTGTGTTTTTCCATATACTCTGTGCATGCCTTAAAAGCGTAAATGTTGCTGTGTATGTCTGATATAATACCGATTTTCATAATAATACTCCTGTATTCCCGTTGTGAGATTATCTCTCTTCTGTCCGAAACGGAATCTCTGTCTTATCTGCCATGATCTCGTAATATCTATAGTCACTATAGATGACGCTGCTGCTTGAGTTTTTATTTCTTCCTGCAAAAATAAGATAACCGTAGTAATAACTCTCATACATTGTTTCCCAGGAATCATATTCATTCTGCAGATAGACTGCAAGCGGTGCGGCATGAATCAGATATTCGTCATACGAAATATAACCACATATATAGCCAAATGCAAATAACCGGATGCATCTGCAATAGTCCCATGCATCCACTCCTGCATCCCCAATGTTATTGTATGCGTAATAAGTTCCCAGATATTTGCACATTTCATCTGGGGCATACAATTTGTATGTATAATAGATACTGTCCTCCGGTAATGTCAGCGCCTCTTCCCCTAATTTTTCCAAAGTCTGTGCATAAGTATATTTATCGCCTTTTTGTAACAGGGAATCGGTTGTTTTCATAAGGCTTTTTCTGTCATGAATTCCCCAATAATCGGAGATATTTTCCCGGATAGCTTCCACCTTATCCTCTCCCATGACGTCCGCATAATTTTCCACATCAAATGCATCAAACTCTCCAAAGCTGGTACTGTTCACATAAAAATATGGATAGAAGGACTGTTTCAACCATTTTTCCAGTTCTTCCCGCTCCATTCCTGCAGCCTCCACCGCTGTATTTGTCTGTTCATCTGTGACAGCATCACGCGCTGTCCACTCTGTTTTTAAGTTTCTTCCGTCATGTGTGTAAATAAAAATCTGCGCTTTTCCAAACTTATATCCACGAAAACCAATCCATACAATGAAAGCGATACAACCCACGGTCAGGATAGGATGCCGTTTGATCCATTCACCCGGGGTAAGTCTTCGTCTATCCATGAACATTTTAAACTCTAACGGCTCCTGATCCAGTAAGTATGGAACAAACGGACTGTACCATAAGATTTTCTTTTCGCCAACACCCAATCCCCATGCAGTGTCCGAAGCGTTTACTTTGTCCGATGGCCGCTGATGTTTCACTCCATATTTATCCTGAAATTCATAAATCAGGTGACGATCCGAATCGGAAGATCTGAATGCAAAATCTTTTTCATTGACAGCAGTCCCTTCCACACGATAGAACGTCGGCTTTGTGATTTCAAATTCTTTTCTGCGGCAAAGATATTTACTCAGTAACATTCCAATAACTCCACCGAAAAAGAAAATGACCGCCAATTTGCCACTTGTTCCACCAGGAGTGTTAAAAGCCAGCATAAACATTCCTCTTAAAAAAATAATCAGGCTCACAATCTGTGCTATCTGGAATATTTTTCTGTTTTTTTCAATCTGCTTTTTTATATTCTGGTCAAACTGACTGTCCTGCTCCTGCTTTTTGTCCGATACAGAGGAGGTCTGTGGCACGTAGTATAACGATTTATAGCTATTGATTGTCTTGGAAACTTCTCCCGTTGCAAGATAATCGGTAAAAATTCTGTCACTACCTTTTACGACAACCTGTTTTCCGTTTCTGACGGAAAATGTAAATGTACAAGTTCCTGCTTTTTGCAACGTTTTTAAAATGATCTGCTCTTTATCCTGAGTACTTTTATATTTACAGATCAGATTTGATTTTTCATCGAATAATCGGATCTTTTTTCTTCGTCCAATGGTGCATACTTTTACATCCTGAACTGGGATATTTTTTGTTCTTCCTACAAATGGCGTTACATAGAAAGTATTGATATCTAATACGGTTTTCTCCCTGTTTACTTTAAAAATAAACGGTATTGAAACTATCATCGGAATGATACAGGACACTCCGATATATCCCACAATTCTATCTGCTGTTGATCCATATTCCAGAAAGTTCACACTGATTGCCGCCAAACCAAACATACACAAAAAACTGATTGCTGGCATGAGTGTGACAATCACTCTCTTTGCCACAGAATTACGTACTACCACTGTTCCCATAACCTCTACTCCCCCTGATTTCACTATTCCTTTATAAAAAATGTGTATTTTCCTTTTCCATGTCCGGTTACTTTTTGGATGATATTTCTCTCGAGTAGTTCTTTTAAGAACAATGATGCTCTTGTATTTTTTAACCCGGTTACCTCTTCAACCCTGCTTCTTCCAAATATTTCATTTTTATCAAAGGAATCACACAGTTGTTCCATATGCTGTATTGTTTTCTTTGAAATACCGGAAATTTTCTCTCCAAACATTCCAATATTCACTTTTTCCAGTTGAATGTTCACTTTTCTATTTTCAATGTTCGCTTCTGATGTTTTATATTCTATTTTTGGCTCTCTCACAAGCATTTCCTTATAATCAACATGCATAAGACGATTCTGTAATAAATTTTTTTCATCCAACAACAGATTTCGCAAAAACAGTTCCAGATACTCTGTTGTTTCATGAATCTCATGTTTCAGATCATTATAATTTGCCCGAACCAATGCATTTCTGAAATACCATGCATTTTCCGCAAATATATCATTCGTTGCATCAAATCCAAGTGTTCGAAGATACTTGATAAAAAATACGGCTGTCGTTCTTGTATTTCCTTCTCCAAATATATGGATCTGCCATAAATTTGCAACAAATACTGCCAGATGGTGAATGATTTCATCCATGGATAATCCTTTGTAACTATAATGTTTCTCCTTCATAAAATCATATTCTAACGTTTTCCTTAGTTCAGAAGCACTTCCGTAAATAACAGTTGCTCCATTCAGCACCCATTCTTTTTTTGTAATATTATAATCACGGATTTTTCCTGCGTGGTCATATATTCCGGTAAATAATTTTCTGTGAATTGAGATATACTCATTTGGTGTAAAAGAAAATGCATGTTCCGAAAGTATTTTCGCAATGCGTATGGAAACTTTATCAGCCTCTTCTGTCCTGTCATGATTTTTCTGTGGTTTTTCTTCATAGTAAGAATCTAATAAATTTTTTACTTCATCCAGCGTAATTTTACCTTCAATATTCTGAATTGCTGCATCAACGAGATATTCGGACGGCTTCAATCCATCGACTGCCTGCAATCCAATCGCAGTCTGCCATGCATAACCTTTATACTTTTTATCTGGCTCCTGCTGTTTTAGATATTCTTTAAATGGATCTGTCTGCATGAACACACCTCCAAAAATGATAAAAAATTACGCTTCAAATGTTATTTCTCGTACATAACCTCTACTGCACCGCAGAATTCCTTTGCTTTTTCCATCCACATATCCAGTGACTTGAAATGCTATATTTTCTTCCAATTTTTTTATTCTTTTGTTCTCATTTTACTCCAACGTGCAATATTTTTTGATTGCTGTCTCATACAGATTGTTTCCCTCACTGTCAATGACAACGATCACCGGAAAATCTTTCACTTGAAGCTTACGGATTGCCTCAGCTCCAAGATCTTCATAACATACGATCTCAGATTTTGTGATACATTTGGATAAAAGCGCCCCTGCTCCGCCGACTGCTGCAAAGTAAACTGCATGGTTTCTGACAATCGCGTCAATGACTTCTTTCGAACGTTTTCCTTTTCCGATCATCGCCTTTTCTCCGAGATCTAAAAGAGTTGGCGCATATTTATCCATTCTGGTTGCAGTTGTCGGTCCTGCAGAACCTATTGGACGTCCCTCTCTTGCCGGAGATGGTCCCATGTAATAGATTGTGGAATCTTTGATGTCGATCGGGAGTTCTTCGCCACGCTCCAATGCCTCGATCATTCTTTTGTGTGCAGCATCTCTTGCCACATAAATGGTTCCTGTTATGTAAACGTAATCACCGGACTTTAAATTTTTTGTCACTTCCGCGGTGATCGGTGTTGTAATATGTTTGTCCATATTCTGCGCTCCCATTTCTAAATTTATATTTTTCTTCATTTATGACTGTAAAATAAAAACTACATTTGTAGTTATATGTTTTTTCTTACACTTCTCTTATCACATGTCTATTCACATGACAGCAGATATTGACTGCCACCGGAAGTCCTGCAATATGTGTCGCGTAAGTATTCACATTCACTGCGAGAGCAGTGGTTGTACCGCCAAGTCCACCCGGTCCGATTCCAAGCCGATTGATTTTTTCTAACATTTCTTCCTCTAACTCTTTCACGTATGGGATAGCAGAATGTTCGCCCACCGGTCTGGTCAACGCTTTTTTTGCTAAAATCGCACATTTTTCAAAAGTACCACCAATACCAACTCCGACAACCATTGGCGGACAGGCATTCGGTCCTGCATCCTTCACTGCTGTAATAATTGCGTTTTTTACGCCTTCAATTCCATCAGCTGGTTTTAGCATGAACACACGGCTCATATTTTCACTTCCGAAACCTTTTGGAGCCATTGTAATTATCACTTTATCTCCCGGAACAATGCTGTAGTGGATCACCGCTGGGGTATTATCCTTTGTATTTTCGCGGATGATAGGATCACCAACGACTGATTTTCTTAAATACCCTTCCGTATATCCCTGACGGACACCTTCGTTTACCGCATCTTCGATTGCCATTCCCTCAAAATGAACATCCTGTCCGACTTCCAGAAAAATAACTGCCATTCCGGTATCCTGACAGATTGGGATCATCTCTTCATCTGCAATTTTCAAGTTCTCCTGAAGCTGATTTAATATTTTTTTACCAAGTTCTGATTTTTCAGAAGCGGTGGCATCTTTCAGGGCTTTATCCATATCTTTGGAAAGATAATGATTTGCCTCGATACACATTTCTTTTATATTTTTTACGATATCCTCTGTATTGACTGTTCTGATCATGTTAATTTCTCCCAATAATTGTATTACATTTGTAATTTAATATATATTTTCCTATTCATCTTTCTTATGATCCGGTTTGCGGATGTTAAAGTATTTCTTGTATTTCTCCAGAGATTCATTCTGTTCACGGGAAGTCATATCTGGGAACGCCTTCATCAAACGCTTGAAACCAAAATTCTTCTCTGCAAATAATTCTTTGTATCTGCGCTCAAGTTCCTCTTTCTCATGCTGTTTTTCCAGACGAGCCGCCTCGCGTGTTTCTTTGTAAGCAGCAATCTTTTCTTTTACATTGATATTTTCTGCAGACTCAGAAAGTTTTTCTCTGGCACTTGCTGCAGTAGAAGCAATCTTCTCTTTTGCAGTGGATGGCAGATCCATAAGATTTTCTTTCGTATCAGAAATTTTTGTGAGAAGTTCCTCATGTGTTTCCTGGAACTCCTCCGATTTTTCTACTGCAGTTGTCACATTTTCGTAGATATTTTCACCGATTTCATCGGATAATTTATGTATTTTCGCAGCCATTTCATCCATAACTTTTAATCGCTTGTTAAACTTCAAAATTGTAGTAACAGTAACACCGCAGTCAACAGCGAAAGCCGACATGATAATACAGAGCAGCACAACACCCAGAATATGTGGAATCATGGTGATTCCTTTGTAAATGATTGGATGAATCACATCCATAATAAATGTACATGCGAGTCCCCAGTAGATGGAAAATTTCAAACATATATATCCGTGAAGATTAAACGGCTTATTGCTATAGTCCCACCATTTATTGTGAAATACTTTCTCCAGAATAAATCCTGTAATGTATTCCAAAATGGAAGTCAGTAAGAAAGAACCCGCAAATAATATCAGCAGGTTGTCCTTTAGCGGAGTCAAAGCAGCTACAACAATCACCACTCCACATCCGTAAATTGGACAATACGGTCCATTTAAAAATCCCCGGTTTACAAAAATTCCCCGGTCCAATGCTGCATAAGATACTTCTGTGCACCATCCGATAAATGCATAAATAATAAAAATCCATACTAACTCATAAAAATTTTGCGGCACTTTTCATTCCCCCTGTTGTTCTGCTTTCTATTGGAGTTTTACTACAATTTTAAAACTCATATATTCTATATTTACGCAAAAGTATAAACGAAAGTTTTTGCTATGACAATGAAATTTTTCCACGGAAGTTGGATTTTCGCAACACGTTATCCACATTTACACTATGGATTTCTTGATAACATATGTTGTTTTTCATTTTTGTGTTGACATCATTCATTTTTCAAATAATCAAAATTGAACATCCTTTTTTTCAAATCAGGCTTGTTATCATGAAAAATAATTTGTTTTTAGATAGACAAATCGGCTGCTACATAAAAATGTGGCAGCCTACTGTCCAGACCACAGTGAAGTCTTTGTATCACTGCGGTCAAAATATTTTTTTATTCCTCTTCCGAATCAGACTCAGCACGGCTTAATAATTCCTGCATTAATTCATCATCCGTTTCTGTCATCTGACCTGCCGCTTTTTTCGCAGCCTCTGCTGCAGCCGCAGCACTCTTGGCTTCCTCTTCCTCTGTGACAAGTTCAGATTCATCTGTATTTTCCATGAGGGATTTGTCCTCACGTACTTTTGCAATGCTTGCAACTGTGACATCATCCGCAAGATTCATCAGTTTTACACCGGAAGTAACTCTTCCGAGTAATGCCGTATCACTGACTTTGATACGGATAATGATTCCCTCCGTTGTGATCAGCATCATCTCATCATCCTGATTGACTGCTTTCACACCGACGATATTTCCGGTTTTCTCTGTGATCTTATAGCATTTCACACCTTTACCACCACGGTTCTGGGCTGTAAATTCAGATGCAAGTGTGCATTTTCCAAGACCTTTTTCAGATACGATCATCAGTGATTCGCCCTGGGATTCCATCTGCATTCCGACAACTTTATCGCCGTCCGTCAAATTCATACCGATCACACCCATAGAGGTTCTTCCGGTACTTCTGACATCTCTCTCATTGAAACGGATACACTGTCCGTATTTTGTCACAAGGAAAATATCCTGTTCGTTATCGGTCTTTTTCACTTCGATCAATTCATCATCTTCACGCAGTGTGATGGCTGCAAGTCCTGTTTTTCTGACATTCGCATAATCGGTGATCGGTGTTTTCTTCACAATACCGTTCTTAGTTGCCATAAACAGATAGTGTCCTTCGGTATATTCCTTGATTGGGATCACTGCGGTAATTTTCTCTCCCGGCTGAAGCTGCAACAGGTTAATGATCGCAGTACCTCTCGCGGTTCTGCCCGCTTCCGGAATTTCGTATGCTTTCATTCTGTATACACGACCGGTATTGGTAAAGAACATCATGTAATGATGGGAAGTTGTCATCAAAAGTTCCTCGATGTAATCTTCATCGATTGTCTCCATTCCCTTGATTCCCTTGCCGCCACGGTTCTGGGCACGGAAATTATCAAGGCTCATTCTCTTGATATAGCCAAGTTTTGTCATTGCGATCACAGTGTTGGTTACCGGAATGAGATCCTCCATGGAAATATCATACTCGTCAAATCCGATGGAAGTTCTTCGCTCATCACCGTATTTTTCTGCAATCAAGAGGATTTCCTCACGGATAACACCAAGGAGTTTTTTCTCATCTGCCAGAATTGCTTTTAACTCTGCAATACGATCCATCAACTCTGCATACTCAGCTTCGATCTTCTCGCGTTCAAGACCTGTCAGTGCGCGCAGACGCATATCGACGATCGCCTGTGCCTGGACATCTGTCAGGGAAAATCTCTCGATCAAACGATTTTTTGCTTCCGGTGTATTTGCACTGCTTCGGATAATATTGATCACTTCATCGATATTATCAAGCGCAATGAGTAATCCCTCCAGAATGTGGGCTCGTTCTTCTGCTTTATTTAAGTCATATTTTGTTCTTCTGGTCACAACATCTTTCTGGTGATCCAGATAATAGCCTAACATTTCCTGAAGATTTAATACTTTCGGCTGATTGTCCACAAGGGCTAACATGATAACACCAAACGTATCCTGCATCTGGGTATGTTTGTAAAGCAGATTCAAAACCACATTCGGATTTACATCACGGCGCAGCTCAATACATATACGCATACCCTGACGGTCAGACTCATCACGAAGATCCGTGATTCCGTCAATTTTTTTATCTCTTACAAGCTCTGCGATTTTCTCGATCAGTCTTGCTTTGTTGACCATGTATGGAAGTTCAGTCACAACAATACGGTTTTTACCGTTTTGCATTGGTTCGATATTGGTGATCGCACGAACTCTGATTTTTCCACGTCCGGTGCGATAAGCTTCGTTAATTCCGGTTGTTCCAAGAATCATCGCTCCGGTTGGAAAATCCGGACCTTTTACAATACTCAAAAGTTCTTCGATATCTGTCCCCCGGTCCTCTAGCACTTCGTTGTCGATAATTTTTACGACAGCATGAATCACCTCACGCAGATTGTGAGGCGGAATGTTTGTTGCCATACCGACAGCAATACCGGTTGTTCCGTTTACCAGAAGATTCGGATAGCGGGAAGGAAGCACCGTCGGCTCTTTCTCAGTCTCATCGAAGTTTGGTACAAAATCAACGGTATCTTTATTGATGTCCGCGAGCATCTCCATGGAAATTTTACTAAGTCTTGCCTCTGTATATCGCATTGCAGCGGCACCGTCACCGTCGACGGAACCAAAGTTTCCGTGACCATCAACAAGCGGATATCTTGTAGACCAGTCCTGTGCCATGTTGACCAATGCTCCATAGATGGAACTGTCTCCATGTGGATGGTATTTACCCATGGTATCACCGACAATACGCGCACATTTTCTGTGTGGCTTGTCCGGTCCATTATTTAATTCGATCATGGAGTAGAGTACACGACGCTGTACCGGTTTCAAACCATCTCTTACATCCGGTAATGCACGCTGGGCGATAACGCTCATCGCATAATCGATGTAGGATGTCTCCATTGTTTTTTTCAGATCGACATCATGGATTTGATCAAAAATTTTGTCATCCATTCTATTTACCTCATTCCTGCAAATTCTTTTTGGTTAAAAATCTGCATTTCTCTAATTAAACTACATTTGCAATTATATTATAAATAAACTTTCTATTTTTTATCAAACTACATTTGCAGTAATATATAATTTCTAACACATGCAATCTTAGATATCGAGATTCTGCACATACTTCGCATTTTCTTCAATAAACTCACGTCTCGGCTCTACTTTATCTCCCATCAGAGTTGTAAACGTAATATCAATTTCAGAAGTACTCTCATCATCGATCATGACTCGTTTTAAAATTCGTTTCTCCGGATCCATGGTCGTTTCCCAGAGCTGCTCCGCATCCATCTCACCAAGTCCTTTGTAACGCTGGATCTTATTATTTCCATCACGTCCGATTTCCGTTAAGATTGCATTTAACTCATCGTCACTGTAGGCATACCATACATTTTTATTTTTCTCGATCTTGTATAGTGGCGGCTGTGCCAGATATACATGGCCTTCTTTGATCAAATCCGGCATGAACCGATAAAGGAATGTCAACATTAATGTACTGATATGGGCACCATCGACATCGGCATCCGTCATAATGATAATCTTGTTGTAACGAAGTTTGCTGATATCAAAATCTTCATGAATACCTGTACCAAACGCAGTGATCATAGCTTTGATCTCAGCATTTCCATAAATCTTATCCAGTCTTGCCTTCTCGACATTTAAAATCTTACCACGAAGTGGGAGGATTGCCTGGGTTGCACGACTTCTCGCAGTCTTAGCGGAACCGCCGGCGGAATCTCCCTCGACGATGAAAATCTCACAGTTCTTTGGATCTTTGTCAGAACAGTCTGCCAGTTTTCCCGGAAGAGACATTCCCTCCAGTGCTGTTTTTCTTCTGGTTAAATCTCTCGCTTTTCTTGCTGCCTCTCTCGCGCGCTGTGCAAGAAGTGACTTTTCACAGATTGTCTTGGCAACCGTCGGATTCTGCTCTAAAAAGTAAGTAAGCTGTTCGCTCACAATGGAATCCACCGCACCGCGGGCTTCGCTGTTGCCCAGTTTTTGTTTGGTCTGGCCCTCAAACTGAGGTTCCTCGATCTTGACACTGATAATGGCAGTCAATCCTTCACGAATATCATCACCCGTCAATGCCGGTTCATTGTCTTTTAATAATTTATTCGCTCTTGCATAAGCATTAAATGTCTTCGTCAATGCATTACGGAATCCGGCAAGATGTGTACCACCTTCCGGTGTGATAATGTTATTGACAAAACTTAACGTCAACTCATTGTAGGAATCATTATGCTGCATGGCAACTTCCACATAGACACCATTTCCACTGCCCTCACAGTAAATGACTTCCGGGTATAAAGCTTCTTTGCTCTTGTTTAAGTAAGTAACAAATTCCTTGATACCACCGGCATAGTGAAAATCATGGGTTCTAACAGGATTTTCCCTTAAGTCTGTAAGCACGATCCTCAATCCTTTTGTCAAAAAGGCTGTCTCACGCAAACGCTGTTTTAACGTATCATAATCAAAAACAGTCTCTTCAAAAATCGATGCGTCCGGCCAGAAAGTAACCTTGGTTCCGTGCTTGTCGTCACCACACTCCCCGATTACTTTTACCGGTTCATCCGGTTTACCAATCTTATAACTCTGGAAATAAATCTTCCCTTCACGGTAAACTTCAACTTTCAACTTTGTGGAAAGTGCATTTACAACTGACGCACCTACGCCGTGAAGTCCACCAGATACTTTGTAGCCTCCACCGCCAAATTTTCCACCGGCATGAAGTACAGTGTATACGACTTCCAATGCGGATTTTCCAGCTTTGTGATTGATGTCGACCGGAATACCACGTCCATCATCTTCTACGGTAATAGAGTTATCTTCATTTATGGTCACTTCAATATTTTTGCAGTATCCGGCAAGTGCCTCATCTACTGAGTTGTCTACAATCTCATATACCAGATGATGTAAGCCCCTGGCTGATGTACTACCGATGTACATACCCGGTCTTTTACGAACAGCCTCAAGTCCTTCCAAAATCTGGATCTGGTCTCCACCATATTCGTTTTCTGTACCCATTTATTCCTCCATTCTGCACATAAAAAAATATGTACAATGCAATTATATTTCTTTTCTCTCTTCCACAGTCCCCTGCACAACTTTAAATATCTTATTGATATGAAATCTGTTTTTTACAAATTCATCCAACCCTGTGCAGGTGATCAGCGTCTGTGTGTCATGAATACTGTTGAGCAGATAATTCTGCCGGTTACTGTCAAGCTCCGACAACACATCATCGAGCAGCAAAACCGGTGTATCATGAATGGATCGTTTGACCAGTTCTATCTCTGACAATTTCAAGGACAGAGCTGAAGTTCTCTGCTGTCCCTGGGAACCGAACTTCCGGATATCCACCTCACCGATGGAAAAAAGAAGATCATCCCGGTGCGGTCCCACCGATGTCATACACTGCCGCATATCCCTCTCTTTGACTCTGGAAAGTTCATCCTCGAAAAAAATATCTTCAATACTTGGTTCATACTGCAAAAGCAGATCTTCTTTTTCACCGGAAATCCGATAGTGAATATCATGCACGATCTCATTTAGCTCATCAACAAACTGTTTTCTTCGCCGAATGATTTTCCTGCCAGTTTCTACCAGTTGCATATCCCATACCGGAAGTGTATCCTTTAAATCCGGTCTGTAAACCATATCTTTTAATAATTTGTTACGCTGATTCAAAATTTTATTGTAAGTTGTAAGATCTGACAAATATATTTTATCCAACTGGCATAATTCAGAATCCAGAAATCTGCGGCGCTCCGCCGGACCATTTTTGATAATATTCAGATCCTCCGGCGAAAAAAATACCATATTGAGAATTCCAAAAAGCTCACTGGCTTTTTTGATTGGAACTTTATTGATTGCGATTCCCTTGGAACGATTGTGTTTTAAATGCATATCAATCTGATATTCTTTTTCTTTTTTTACAACAACCGTTCTGATATGGGACTCCTGCTCCCCGAAACGGATCATTTCCTTGTCCTTACTACATTTGTGGGACTTAGTTGTTCCACTTAAGTATGCAGCTTCAAGGATATTCGTTTTTCCCTGCGCATTGTCCCCGTAAAAAATATTGGTTCCCTCATCAAATGAAATATTTAAATCTTCATAATTTCGAAAATTCTGCAATTCAATTGACTTTATGATCATTTTACAATCTGAATTGTCTCGCCGTTAAAGGAAACAACATCTCCATTGTATAATTTTTTTCCACGCTGAAGCTCTGTCTCGCCGTTTAATTTTACCTGTCCATCCTGAATAAAAAACTTTGCATCTACTCCGGATTCTACAAGACCTGCTTTTTTCAAAGCCTGTCCCAGTTTAATAAATTCGTCCGTCTCTCTGATATTTACTGTGATCATCTTTCTGCCTTTCTTAGTTAGTGGCTGCGTTAAAGTTTACCGGAAGAATCAGATAAATGAACTTTCCTTCATCATCCTTGATAAAACATGGAGCCTTCGGGTTTACCATATAAAGATAAACCTCTTCCTCATCGATGACTCTCAATGCATCGATAAAGAATTTCGGATTAAATCCAATGAGGATATCTTTTCCCTCTTTTGTGATATCAATATCTTCATTCATGGAACCAATAAAAGAATTGATCTTTAATTCCATATTTCCATCTGTGATATTCATGATAATTGGTTTCTTGTCACCCTCTTTTACGAGAAGTGTTGCACGGTCGATACAGTCTAATAATTCACGCTTATTAATCTTAACTTTTGTATCATAATCAGAGGAAAGCATCTGCTCAATCTTGAAATACTCCCCTTCAATCAATCTGGATACAACTGTAGTATCATCAAATTCAAATACAATATGATTCTCTGAAAGGAAAATATTGACTTCTTCCTCTGCACTTCCAGGTAAAATCTTACTTACTTCCTGAAGTGTTTTACCAGGAACAACTACTTTCTTATGATCGTAATTATTCTTTAATTCAATATTACGGATGGAAATTCTATGTCCATCCAGAGAAACTACTTTTAACTGATTCTCTTCAATCTCGAAAAGTTCACCCGTCATCAGTTTATTGTTGTCATTGTCAGCAATTGAGAAGATTGTCTGACGAATCACTTCTTTTAAAGTAAACTGGGAGATTGAAATACATTCATTTCTTTCAATAAATGGAATATAGGAAAAATCATCACCTGATTTTCCAACAATGTTAAACTTTGCTTTCTCACAGGTAATGGTAGTTTTAAAATTGGAATCTGTTTCGATCACAACATCACTGTCCGGTAATTTACGGACAATCTCAGAAAAAATCTTAGCATCTAATGCAATGATTCCCCTCTCTGCAATTTCTCCTTTGATCTTAGTTTCAATTCCAAGTTCCATATCGTTTGCTGTTAATTTGATTTCATTAGCAGAAGCATCAATTAAAATGCATTCAAGGATTGCCATTGTAGTTCTGGTTGGAACAGCCTTGGACACAATGTTAACTCCATGAAGCAGATTTGATTTAGAACAGATTAATTTCATAATGTGAATAACTCCTTCCTGCTTGGCGAAAGCCAAAATAAATATAATTAATAAAAGATATTAAAAGTAGTCGTATTAGTGTGTGTGAATAAGTGAATAACCCTGCAACCCTTGAAAACATAAGGGCTTGTCCGAAAAATCCGACTGTATAACTATGTGAAAAGCATGAGGATTAACCTTGGATAAAATGTGAATTAAAATTTTAAGCCTCCTCAGAAAAAATTTGAAATTCATCTTGAAAAGTAGGTTATCCAAAACTTTAAACATTAATTAAACACAATTTGAACAGGTTATCCACAAAATTTTGTTAATAACTCAAAAAAAAGTTGATAACTTTAGTTTGGATTGATTTTTTTCTTGATAGTTTCAATTAAATTGCGTGTCTGTTCGTTGGAATCGTACTCATCCGCAATTTTTTTGATGCCGTGGATAATGGTCGAGTGATCTCTTCCGCCCAGTAAGGAACCGATGGAATCCAATGGAATATCCGTCATGGTTTTACAGAGGTACATGGCAATCTGCCTTGGTCTTGCAATCTCATTACTTCTGTTTTTTGAGATCATCTGATCCAGTGAAATCTGGAAATGTTCCGAAACAACTTCAATGATAAGCTGAGGAGTGATTTCTCTTGGCTTGTCCGGTGTGATAATATTCTGAAGTTCTTTCTTGGCAATCTCCATGGTGATCTCTGTTTTTTCCAGATTCGAGTAAGCGAGGAGTTTGTTCAAAGCTCCCTCTAATTCACGGATGTTGGATTTAATATTATTTGCGATGTAATTTAAAATGTCATCGCTTAAGGACATATCATCAGATTCCACTTTCCGGCGAAGGATTGCCATTCGCGTCTCGTAATCAGGAGCTCCGATGTCTGCCATAAGTCCCCATTCGAAACGGGAACGGATTCGTTCTTCTAACGTTTCCATATCCTTTGGCGGTTTATCCGATGTTAAAATGATCTGTTTGCCTGCGGAGTGGAGAGCGTTGAACGTGTGGAAAAATTCTTCCTGTGTACTTTCTTTTCCTATAATAAACTGAACGTCGTCGATCATGAGAACGTCGATGGTTCTGTATTTTTCACGGAATTTATTCATCGCAGAGGCGTTACCACTACGGATAGATTCGATAACTTCATTGGTAAATTCCTCGGAAGTAACATACAAAACTTTTGCTTCCGGATTTCTTTCCAGGATGAAATGTCCAATGGAATGCATCAAGTGGGTTTTTCCAAGTCCAGGTCCACCATAAATATAAAGAGGGTTGTAAGCTTCTCCCGGAGATTCCGCTACTGCCAGGGAGGCAGACTGTGCAAAACGGTTATTGCTGCCGACAACGAAAGTATCAAATGTGTAATTTGGATTTAAGTTGGAACGTTTGGAAGCTTCAGGTTCCGGTGTTTTCTTTCCTTTATTATTGGAAGGTCTGATATTCCTGGTCTGTTCCGGTAAAATAAACTGAATCTCATATTCGGTTCCGATAATTTCAGCAATTGCTACTTTTAAAGGAAGATAATATTTTTTTGAGATATAACTTAAAGTCATCTGTTCAGATGGAACAAGGATATAGAGGGTATTTCCCTCAACACCAAAAACTTCCAGAGGTTTGATCCAGGTATCAAAAGAAATGTCGCTGACATCATGCTCTGTTTTTACTGTCTGTAAAATTTCATCCCATTTTTCCAAAATCTTGTCCATTTTCTAACTCCGTTTTCTGATAGCACTAAAATATAGCAGTTAAGATTAACTGCTTAAAAAACTCTAAAAAATTCTATATAATGCTATCCTACACTATTTTTGCGGAATTATCAACGTTTAATTGTGGAAGGACTGGGGATAGGGCGTTGATAAAAAAAAGTGGCTATATGGGCGTTTTAACGCTTAATGTGAATATACTAGAAGTTATTGTTAATAATGGAAAAATAGTTATAGACCGGGAGAAATAAGGCTTGTACATATTTATACACAAGTTATGATGACATTATCAAGAAATTGTCCACAAGTTATCCACAAATTGAGGATAACTTATGTAAACGGCATAAATACTGGGTTTTCTGTGGAAAAATTTTTGATTTTATATGTGTATAACATTATACCATATATAGATAAAATGCATTTCTTCCTTATATATATAGTGGTAAAAAAACGAAAATCACAGAAAGTGGAAAACTAAATATTGGCAAAAGCCTTATTTTATGAGATTTTGCTTGACTTTGTCCAATTATTTTGATATAAATAAAAATGATGTTTTGTCGCTATTGAAGTAGACTTATCATAACATTGAGTAAAATAAATGTTTGAATTGTAGAGGAGGTGTATGTGACATGAAGATGACATTCCAACCTAAGAAGAGACAGAGAGCGAAAGTTCATGGATTCAGAAGCAGAATGAGTACTGCAGGCGGAAGAAAAGTATTGGCTGCAAGAAGATTAAAAGGTAGAAAAAAATTATCAGCATAGGCCACATATTTGTGGTCTTTTCTTCTTTTATGATCAATTTTTGGCAAAGGATATTAGATGAAATATTCAGAATCATTAAAGAAAAACAGAGATTTTCAGAACGTATATAAAAAAGGAAAATCTTATGCAAACCGTTATCTGGTGATGTACGTTCTGAAAAACGATACAGAAAGAAACCGGTTAGGCATATCGGTAAGTAAAAAAGTAGGAAATAGTGTTATAAGACATCATGTAACCCGATTGATCAGAGAAAGTTACCGGCTACAGGAAGACATGTTTAATAGTGGTTTAGACATTGTAGTCATCGCAAGAAATACAGCAAAAGATATTTCATATCATGAAGTGGAAAGTGCTTTGTTACATCTTGGAGGTCTTCATAAAATTTTGAAGTAAAGATTTTAGAAAAGAAGATGGAATCATTTTGAAAAAAATATTGATTGCTTTGATTAAATTTTATAGAAAGTATATTTCTCCGATGAAAACAACAAAATGTCCATACTACCCGACCTGTTCCACCTATGGGTTAGAGGCTGTCGAAAAGTATGGAGCTGTCAAAGGTGGGGCGTTAGCGCTTTGGAGAATTATAAGATGTAATCCTTTTTCAAAAGGCGGATATGATCCCGTTCCATAATTGGAGGTATTTTCAGTGTCAGAGATGTTATTAACAGCATACAATGGTGCCATTCTTGGACCAATTGCAAAATTACTTGGCTGGATAATGAATGGCATGTATATTTTAATGGAAAAAGTTGGAATTACCAACGTTGGACTTTCTATTATTTTATTTACCATTGTTATTTATGCTTTAATGTTCCCATTGACTTATAAACAGCAGAAGTTTTCGAAGTTATCCCAGAAGATGAACCCGGAACTTCAGGCGGTCCAGAAAAAGTATAAGGATAAAAAAGATACCGTATCCATGCAGAATATGCAGACTGAGACACAGCAGATCTATGAGAAGTATGGTGTTTCACCGACAGGCAGCTGTGTGCAGATGTTAATCCAGATGCCTTTACTGTTAGCTTTGTACCGTGTGTTTATGAATGTTCCTGCCTATATCAGCAGTGTGAAGGATGTTTATCTTGATCTGGTTGATAAGATCATGGCAACAAGCGGCTATCAGGATATTATGACAAACCTGATGAGCACATTAAAATTGAACACAGTACAGGTTGATTTTACGGCAACAGATACAACAACATTACAGAATTATGTAGTAGATGTTTTATCAAAAATGAGTTCTACCGGATGGGATTCCTTAAGAGAGTCATTCCCGGCGCTCACAGATTCCATTGATTCTACATATGGTGTAGTTTCTCATGTAAACAACTTTATAGGATTAAATATTTCAGATACTCCATTTCAGATCATCAAAGCTGCATTTGCAGGTGGAAGTATTCTGATGGCAGTTCTTGCATTATTGATCCCTGTGATTTCTTATTTGACACAGGTTTTAAATATCAAGTTAATGCCAACGGCTGCAACAGCAGGCGGAGATAATGACCAGATGGCTCAGCAGATGAAGATGATGAACCGTACTATGCCATTATTCTCACTGGTAATGTGTTTTACTGTTCCGGTCGGTCTCGGTATTTACTGGATTGCAAGTGCGGTTGTAAGAAGTATCCAGCAGTTCTTCTTAAATAAACATTTTGATAAGATTGATCTGGATGATATTATTGCAAAGAATCAGGAAAAAGCAAAGAAAAAACGTGAGAAAATGGGAATTTCCGAAAACCAGATTTCCAATGCTGCACGTATGAACACAAGACAGGTTACAGCAAGTTCCAAGAGTTCCGTTAAGACAACGGCAGAGAAGGAACTTGAACTTGAGAAGGCAAATGCATTGAAAGCGAATGCAAAACCTGGAAGTATGGCTGCAAAAGCAAACCTGGTCCGTGAATTTAACGAGAGAAATAATAAGAAAAACTAACAGATTATTTTTCAAAAACGTGTTGGTAAGATAACGTATATGTGGAGGTTATTGTTATGGAGTATATTGAAGTATCAGCAAGAACAGTCGATGATGCTATCACAGAAGCTCTTATAAAACTTGGAGCTACCAGTGATCAGATTGAATATGAAGTAATCGAAAAAGGAAGCACAGGATTTTTAGGAATCGCAAGAAAAGATGCTGTGATCAAAGTTCGTAAGAAATATTCTGTAGAAGGTGATATCACAGAATTTTTACAGAAAATCTTTGCTGCTATGGATCTTAAAGTTGAGATCATTATTGAAAAAGCAGAAGATGGTAATACTTACAACGTAGAACTGAAAGGAGATGACATGGGTATCCTCATTGGTAAAAGAGGACAGACTCTCGACTCCCTGCAGTATCTTGCAAACCTTGCAGTGAATAAAAATTCTGAGGAATACATTAAAGTTAAGATTGATACAGAAGATTACCGCAAGAGAAGAAAAGAGACATTGGAGAATCTTGCAAAGAACATTGCATACAAAGTAAAGAGAACAAAACGTCCTGTTTCTTTAGAACCAATGAATCCTTTTGAGAGAAGAGTTATCCATTCTGCATTGCAGAATGATAAGTTTGTAACAACACACAGCGAGGGCGAAGAACCATACAGACATGTGGTTGTTACTTTAAAAAGAGATAGAGAAAGATAAATTCAAGTATAGAATTTAAAAGACCAGAAGCTGCACGTTACAAAGCTTTATGAAAATGCCGGAAATGATATGGCAGGTTCTTATGAAGTTTTGCGGCGTGCAGTTTTGTACATGGAAAGGATATCACTATGGGAACGGATACCATTGCTGCAATTGCAACTGCAATGACAAGTTCAGGAATCGGAATCGTAAGAATCAGCGGAGACGAGGCAGTTTCTATCACAGACCGTATTTTTGAAATGAAGAATCAGAAAAAGTTAGAAGATATGCCAACGCATACAATTCACTATGGTCATATTCATGATGGAGATGAAGTGATTGATGAAGTTATGGTTCTTCTGATGCGAGGACCGAAAAGTTATACCAGGGAAGATACGGTTGAGATAGATTGTCATGGCGGCGTTTATGTCATGAAGAGAATTTTAGAAACCGTTATCAAATATGGGGCGCGTCCTGCAGAGCCGGGTGAATTTACAAAACGTGCATTTTTAAATGGAAGAATTGATCTCTCACAGGCAGAATCCGTTATTGATGTTATCAATTCCAAGAATGAATTTGCATTAAAAAGTTCGTTGAGCCAGCTTTCCGGTTCTGTTTCAGAAAAAATTAAAGAAATCCGCGGAAATGTTTTACATGAGATTGCATTTATCGAAAGTGCATTAGATGATCCGGAGCACATCAGTCTGGATGGATATCCGGAAAAACTATCCGGTATAGTATCGGATGTGATAAAAAAAATTGATAAACTGCTTGCAAACAGTGATAATGGAAAAATGTTAAAAGAAGGCATTTCAACTGTTATTGTTGGGAAGCCGAATGCCGGAAAATCTTCTCTTTTAAATTCTCTGGTTGGAGAAGAGAAGGCAATCGTTACAGATATTGCGGGAACAACAAGGGATGTTCTGGAAGAACAGATTAATTTAAATGGTATTTTATTGAATATCATTGATACCGCCGGAATCCGTGACACGGAAGATGTCGTGGAAAAAATCGGTGTGGAACGTGCAAAGAAATATTTGAATAATGCCGATCTTGTTATTTATGTAGTTGACACATCCACAGCGTTAGATGAAAATGATCATGAGATCATGGAATTATTGAAAGACAGACATGCAATCGTTTTGTTAAATAAATCTGATTTAAGTCCGGTCACAACTGTGGAAGATATCAGAAAACATCTGGATAAAAAAATGATATCAATTTCTGCAAAAGAGCAGACCGGAATGGATGATCTTGAAGAAACAATCAAAGAAATGTTCTTCTCAGGGGAAGTTACATTTAATGATGAAGTTTATATTACGAATATCAGACATAAAACATCTTTACAGGAAGCTTTACGAAGTTTACATTTAGTATTGCAGAGTATTGCAGATGACATGCCGGAAGATTTTTATTCCATTGATCTGATGAATGCTTACGAGGAGCTAGGAAATATTATCGGAGAATCTGTGGAAGATGATCTGGTAAATGAAATCTTCAGCAAATTCTGTATGGGTAAATAAAAAATAATTTGCAGATTGTAATGTGAAAGAGAATCATTCAAAATCTTATATGAGTTGAGGACAGAGAAATGGAAGAGAAGAAGATTCCGTATGTAGAGGAAGAATATGATGTGGTTGTAGTCGGAGCCGGACATGCCGGATGCGAGGCAGCATTGGCGTGTGCAAGACTCGGACTGGAAACCATTATTTTTACCGTGAGTGTAGACAGTATAGCGATGATGCCGTGTAATCCGAATATTGGAGGAAGTTCCAAAGGACATCTGGTTCGTGAGATCGATGCGCTCGGTGGTGAGATGGGAAAAAATATTGATAAGACATTTATCCAGTCCAAGATGTTAAATAAATCCAAAGGTCCGGCCGTTCATTCACTGCGTGCGCAGGCAGATAAAATGAATTACAGCATGGAGATGCGGAAGACGCTTCAGAATACCGATCATCTTACCATCCGTCAGGCAGAAGTTTCTGAAATTATTACGGAAACAGCAGCGCTGGAAAATGGAAAAGAGATTCAGAAAATGACAGGCGTGAAAACGTTTTCAGGTGCAGTTTATCATTGTAAAGCAGTCGTATTGTGCACGGGAACTTATCTTCGCGCAAGATGTCTGACCGGTGAGATGATCACATACACCGGACCAAACGGTCTGCAGGCAGCCAACCATCTGACAGATTCCCTGAAAGCGCATGGAATTGAAATGTTCCGTTTTAAGACAGGAACACCTGCACGAATTGACAAAAGGTCTGTTGATTTTTCGAAAATGCAGGAGCAAAAGGGAGATGAGAGAGTTGTACCTTTTTCCTTTACAACTAATCCTGAAGATGTGCAGATCGATCAGGTTTCCTGCTGGCTGACTTATACAAATGAGAAAACACATGAGATCATCCGGAATAACTTAGACCGTTCTCCGATTTATGCAGGAATTATTGAAGGTACAGGACCAAGATACTGTCCTTCCATTGAAGATAAGGTTGTAAAATTTGCGGATAAGGACAGACATCAGATTTTTATTGAACCGGAAGGAATAAATACGAATGAGATGTATGTTGGTGGAATGTCTTCCTCTTTACCGGAAGATGTCCAGCATGAAATGTACCGCACCCTGCCGGGACTTGAACATGTGAAAATTGTCCGTAATGCTTATGCGATTGAGTATGATTGTATCAATCCAAATCAGTTGTATGCTACTCTGGAATTTAAAAATATCAAAGGACTGTTTTCGGGTGGTCAGTTTAATGGAAGCAGTGGTTATGAGGAGGCTGCCTGTCAGGGGTTAGTTGCCGGAATCAATGCAGCCATGAGCATTCTTGGAAAAGAGCCGCTGATATTAGATCGCTCCGAGGCTTATATAGGAGTTTTAATTGATGATCTTGTGACAAAAGAAAATCATGAGCCGTATCGCATGATGACTTCCCGTGCGGAATACCGTTTATTGCTTCGTCAGGATAATGCTGATCTCCGTTTATCAAAAAAAGGATATGAGATTGGTCTGATCTCACAGGAGCGTTATGACTGGGTCTGCCAGAAGGAAGTATTGATCCAGAAAGAGATTGAACGTGTTGCCGGAGTCAAGATTGGTGCTAATAAAGAGGTTCAGGCTCTTTTGGAAAGTTACGGAAGTATTCCGTTAAATACCGGAACAACTTTAACAGAACTGATCCGCAGACCTGAACTTGATTATGAGAAATTAGCTGTGATCGATAAGGAAAGACCTGAGCTGCCTTATGATGTAGTTGAACAGGTTAATATCAATATCAAGTATGATGGTTATATCGTGCGTCAGATCAAACAGGTAGAGCATTATAAAAAACTGGAAAATAAAAAAATAGCAGAAGATTTTGATTATGATGAAGTACCAAGCCTCCGTATTGAAGCCAGACAGAAGTTAAAACTTTACAGACCGTTATCAATTGGCCAGGCATCGAGAATTTCAGGAGTCTCCCCGGCAGACATTTCGGTACTTTTGGTTTATATGGAGCAGATGAAATATCATAAAGGAAATATAAAATGACATATAATTTAGAAAAATTTTTAAAAGGTCTGGAAGAACTTCAGATTGAATTAAGCGATAATCAGATAAAGCAGTTTATCAGATATTATGAGATGCTGGTGGAAAAAAATAAAGTTATGAATCTGACTGCGATCACAGAATTTGATGAAGTCATTGAAAAACATTTTCTGGACAGTCTCTCCCTGATCAAAGTGTATGATCTCAAAAAAGAAGTTTCAGTGATGGACATGGGAACCGGCGCCGGATTTCCGGGAATTCCTTTGAAAATTGCTTTTCCGAATCTGAAGGTGACACTTGCTGATTCTCTGAATAAAAGAATATTATTTTTACAGGAAGTGATAGAGAAACTTGGATTAAAAGATATTGAAGCACTTCATGCGAGAGCGGAGGAGCTTGGAAAAAATAAGGAATACCGTGAAAAGTTTGATCTGGTTGTCTCAAGGGCAGTCGCAAACCTTTCTTCCTTAGAAGAGTATTGTGTTCCTTTTGTAAAAATAGGTGGAAATTTTATTTCTTACAAATCCGGTGAAATTGAAGAGGAAGTTGCTAATGCAAAAAATGCAACATTTTTGCTTGGAGGAAAAATGAAAGAAGTCTATAAATTTGATCTGTATGAGCAGAAAAGATCGTTTGTCGTGATCGATAAGGTGAAGGGAACACCGAAAACTTATCCGAGAAAAGCCGGAACACCGACAAAGACACCGTTGTAAAAATAATAGTTACTGAGTGATGTAATAATTGGGTGATAAAATAAATCACCATATACACAAACTCCTGTCTTTTTTATGATGCAATAACATGCTTAAATGTAAAAATTTTTACATTCTATTATAAAACGTGTTTTTAATGCATCATTTGGAGGACAGGAGTTTTTTCTTTTTATTATTAAATTCAAAAATGATCCTACTTTAAAAACATATCAATTGCTTCCACAACTTTATCGGCAACTTCCAACTGAGGATATTTTTTACAGTTGGATAAGTATACGATTTCATTTCCGGAGTTTGTCTTTTTATAAGAATCAGCAATTGCGATAGCATCTTTCATGTTTCGACTTTCTATCACATAAATTGGAGTTTCTAATTTTTTCAGCGCATGTTCGATACTGTTCTTTGTGTAATTTGCTTCCATGCTTGCCATTAAATATTTACCATGACTGAAATTCATGTGGGCTGCCTCATAATATGCGTCGATCAATTTGGAAGAAACCAACTGTGGTCTCGCATAATATTCCTCGCGGAAATCTTTGGTGATGTAAGTATTGCTAACTTTGATGTTGTAAAGGAATGTTCCAATCACAGGGAGTTCCAATAATGTTTTTTTCACAGAAGCATATTTATCGGTTGTAATATGAAGCTCTTTCAAAGAGGTCGGATTGATTGCAATAATAGAGTTTGCCAGATCCTTATTCATATTGCAAGCTAACGTTACAAATGAGATTGATTCATTCGATGCAATAATATCTGTTTTTTCTCCAATTACATTTTGAATAAAATCAGTTATAAGCTGAACATATAAATAATTGGTGTAAGTTAAGTATGGTTTTGCAGAGCGTCCACATCCAAGTAAGTCCAGTGTGTAGACAGTATGTTTCTTTTCCAGTTTTCGAATCACTTTGCACCATTCATAAGAAGAGCTGACCGGATTCAGATCGTGAATCAGCAATAACGGACTGCCTGATCCGCGTTTCGTATAATAAATCTGTCCGTTTTTCCAATCGTAAAAATTGCCGTTCTCTGCTTTCAAAATATTCTTAATATCAGCTGTCATATTAATAAATCTGTTAACAAAATGGATTGTTCCAGCGGCAAGAGCTGTCAGCAGAAAAAAATGTTTAATATTCTTTTTCATAAAAACCTCCTTATTTATTTTATGATCATTAAAAAAATGCATTTCATATAATTGAAAAATCGTTTCACCATTTCATAATCATAAATCTTTATTTAATAATATTATATCCGCTTTTTATAACATATACAAATTAATTTTTGAAAAAATCATTCATTTCTTTTTAGTATTTTGAAAATTATAATTTATTTGTGATAATAAAATAACTATAATTGTAGTATAATTGTTTTTGAAATAATGATATGGTATAATGTGCGTATGCAATGAGCAGTGCCATAGACAGAGAAAATAGTTTGTGACTGCTTGCAGGCAAAAAACTATTTTATTTGTCTATGATAGGGCGAATGCCCGACAGCCAGGAAAATCTTTGATTTTTCTGGCGTGCACGGCGGACTGTGCTTCATGACATAATATGCGGCAATGAGCAGTGCCAGTCGAGAATAGTAGCATTATTGATGATTACTCAGAAGTAAAGGAACAAGTGATTATGGTTATAGAATATTTACAGCAAATAAAAGATTCTTATTTCGAACAAAAACATGCATTAGAAAAAAAGTTAAATTTATTGGAAATTCAATTAAAAGAAAATACCGGAATGATAAAAATGTTGGAGGAAACAAATGATTCGTGCTATGAACTGTTTACACCTAGAAATGTTAATTCAAAGAATAAAGCTAAAATTAATGAACTGATGGAAGAACAGAAAAGTATCAATGAGTCTATAGAAAATTTGAAAAATTCTATCAAAGAATATTCTAGTAAGATCGAACAATTAGATCAGATAGTGGAAGAAGAAAATCGAGAAATTGAAATTGTTCAAGAATATACGGAGGCAATGACACTACAGAATATAGTAAGTGAAGATGAAAAGATAGAATCATCGGAAGATAATTTACTTGATAGTATGATGAATATTTTGAACCGGGTGGAGTTATGCAGCAAGTTGATTGATATTGATCCAGTTCGATGCAGATTGGAATTAAGTTCTGTTATGAAAATTCTTACTGATCTGATTGAAGAAAAAGATGAATCGGATTTTTGAAATATATATTTCTAAAAGAGACACTTTTCCCAATTAAAATAAATTCATAAATCTATTAGGTAGATAAATTATATATAAAGGAAAAACACATATGAGTAACAAAATATATAAGAGTAAGATGAAAGACGAAAATAGATTACTCGGAAAATTTGTGAATATATCATTAATCGCATTATCAATTATCTTTGTGTTATTATTTTTGAAAATAATAGTAACAGAAATA
>ERZ791878.435-NODE-435-length-27980-cov-15.388362_pt1 | contig 27980 bp, 18 predicted proteins | sample MGYA00510277_ERZ791878 | MGnify/ENA primary metagenome ERZ791878 (study PRJEB30046, sample SAMN00792094) | human gut metagenome | study: EMG produced TPA metagenomics assembly of the A metagenome-wide association study of gut microbiota in type 2...
TACCCAGGGCGTTGCCCTGGGCTAAGAGCTTCTGCCCTTTCAGGGCGTTCCAACCGTATAGGTCGATAAATCTCAAATTTGTATTTGTTTATTTACTTGCTGAGATCGAAACCAACGCGGATGCCATCATAGTTTTTGGAGATTTCGCCGATAGTACCGAGAGTGGTGTTGCCGCTCAGGGCAGTCAGCGTCTGGATGATGGTAAGCAGTTTCTTCGACTCGAAGAGAATGCTGATGCCAGATGAGTTCTTGGTGGCGAAACCATTGAGGCTAAGCAGCAGACGGCCTTTCAGGTCGATGGCGTGAGTCTTCTCGTCGAAGGTGTAAGTGCCGCTCCATGACTTTCCGTCTATCTTGGCATTGAAGGTGCCGTCCTCGTTGAACTTGAAGTATGTGTTCGAACTGCTGAATCCAGCTTTCTGATAATAGGTACTTAACTTTTCCTCCACCTTCTTGGCAGCGATTTCACCACCCGCTTTCGCCAACAGGTTCTCTGAGGTAAAGGCGCAGCCAGGCGATTTATATTTCCATGTGTGGGCGCAGAGGTCGGCTTTCTTGAATGTGGTTGAGCCAATCACGTTGTCGAGAATGCTTCCCACGATGCTTCCCATCTTGCTTGTGGTGGAGCCTGTGCTGTTGCTGCTGTTTCCGCCAGCATAGCCCAGGAGTCCTGCTAATACTCCTACGGCAGAAGCCTTGGTATTGACAGTGTCGGCAGAATGTGTCTTGGAAGAGTCTGTCGTGGCTGTGGAAGCTGTTGTTGCGGTCGATGTTGAAGATTTGGAGGAAGTCTTCTTGGCAGTGGTGGTAGACTTCTTCTTAGTAGTAGCCTTCTTTTTCTTGGTTGATTTCTTGGCAGGAAGGCAGCTCATTTCGGATGTTGTGACGCTCTCGGCGCATGTCTCGTTTGCAAGGCTGCCTGTGGTGCATGCCAGCACAAGGGCAACCATCATGAATACTTTCTTCATTTTTGTTGATACTTTTTTGATGTTTTCAAGTTGAAAAACTCTTTTTTCTCTCTCTTTTGACCTCTGAATCTCTTGTGTTCGGAAGCCCAGTGTGGAGTTTATGCTTTTTCGGGTGCAAATATCGCAAAAAAAGCGCAGATGGAGAAAGGGAAATGGATATTTTTTGTAGGTTTTTCCCTATTTCTCCTTGATTTATGTCAAAAAATGAGGTTTTTAGTGTTCTTTTCTCACTTTTTTCGTGGTGCTTGTAGTCAGAATGCTTTATCTTTGCATAAGATATACTGCGCTCGGCAATCTGAAAGTAAACTTTCATTGCGCTCGCTTGTAATATCTTTGCATCATTACAAATCGCAATAGGTTATGGATTATAGTTTAATTAAGGTCAATGCAGAGATTGAGAATCTTGCACAGGACAAATGTCAGCAGATTCTTCATGACCGACGTGAAGCCCTCGCTAACAAGGTTAGAAGAAGAGCTTAAAAACCAAGAGAGATTGTTTTCTCAAAAAGACACAAAAAGAATTGACATTCCGGGAACGTCGTTTCCCGTGTAACGTAAAAGGTCCCGTTGACAGAACCTGGTTCTGCGACGGGACCTTTTATGGTTTTATTGTTTTCTTTAACTTCCCATTTCTGAAAAGTTCGTTGAGCTTTTATTTTCCAGCCTCTTCCTTGGTAGCCTTCATGATGACTTCCAGGTGGTTGCCTGGCTTGAGGACGATATTCTTCAGGAAGTCGCCTATAGCCTTGCCGTCGACGCTGCTTACTGTCTTCACGTAATCGGTGTGCAGGTCGATGCCGTTGATGACATAGTTGCGCAGGATGCCGGTCCAGTAGCCATTGGTCTTGGCGTCTACCGAAGCCTGCTTGGTCAGAATCTCCTTGATCTTCTGCAGATCGCTGGCGTTAGGCTGTTCTATGGTAGTCTTCAGGCCAGAGAAGAAGTAAGGCAGAGCCTCGTCGAGCTTCTCGGGGTTGAGCTGTGCGCTGCCGGTCAGGCTGAGTGCCAGCTGTCCGTCCCAGTCGAGCTCCATGCTTGCCTCGGCTCCTGCATGGTAGGCTGCACTCAGCTTCTCGCGTATGTTGCGCAGATAGTCCATCTGGAGCAATCGTGCAGAGATGTCGGCGAGCACGCTTGTCTGCAGGGTGTAAGGAGTCTTGGCATACCATATCTCGGTCACCTGCGACATTGGGTTCTCCATGCTCTTGGTGAAGATGTTTTTCACCTCGCCTGTAGCTACAGGGATGGCCTTGTTCTTCAGCTTGGCGCCCTTGCTTGGGATAGAGGCGATGTACTGCTCGATGAGTGGCAGGAGAGTGGCCTCGTCGTAGTTGCCCACGAAGAAGAAGGTGAAGTCCTTGGCATTGGTGAACATCTGTTTGCCCAGTTCGAGCACGCGGTCGTAGTTGACAGCATCGAGGTCTTCGGTCTTAGGGATGCGTGCCATTTTGTTGCCCATGTAGATGGTGCTCTGCAGCGAATCCTGGTAAACCATCTCTGGGTTCTTGCTCTGGTTGGCAAGAGCGGTCTTGATGGTGCTCAGGAGGTTGGCAGCCGATTTCTCGTCCTTGCTCAGCGCTGTCATCTTGAGGTAGATGAGCTGCATGAGGGTCTCGATGTCCTTAGGAGTAGAGTTGCCTGAGAGTCCATGCTTGAAAGGAGTGATGGTGTAAGCCACGCTTGCCTGCTTGCCTGCGAGGGCTTTCTCGAGGTCGTTGCTTGAGAACTGGCCCAGACCGCTGGCGTTGAGCAGCATGCCGCCCATGAAGGCGAAGGTGTAGTCGGCCTTGTCGAGTGCTGCGTAACCTACGTTGGCTGTGGCAGCAAACTGTATCTCGTTGTCCTTGTAGTCGGTCTTCTTCAGCACCACCTTGGCACCGTTGGAGAGGGTGAGGGTCTTGAATCCCAGCTTCTTGTCTTCTGCTGTGCTCTTGATCTTGCCCGCCTTAGGCTTCTGGGCGATGAGAGGCTCCTGCTTCACATTGTCCACATAGGCCTCGAGCTTCTCGCCGCGCACCTGCTTCACGATGTCGGCAAGCTCCTGCTCGGTGGGATAAACAGCACCGTCGGCCTCGCGCATCATGACGAGTGACACCAGGTTGGTGTCGGTTTCGCAAATCAACTGCTTGGCGTACTGGTTGACAGCCTCTACAGGGATGTGAGGCACCAGCATCTGATAGATCTGATATTCGTCCTCTACCGAAGGGATAGGCTCGTTGCTGGTGAAGTTGTCCACATATTGAGTGGTGAACTGTTCGTTCTTCATCTTGTCGCGATTGGTGTAAGCCTTCTCCATCTGGCTCATAAACTCATCCTTGGCACGCTGATACTCAGTGGCAGTGAAGCCGAAGTCGTGTGCACGCTTCAGTTCGCGCATCACGGCGGCATAAGCCTCCTTCATCTGTCCGTCCTTGGCAGCGCCGAAGGAAGTGAGCGCCTCCTTGGTGCTTGAGAGCAGATAGTCGCCAATGTTGGTTCCTGCCTGCAGATAAGGGCAGTCGGGCTCCTGCGATTTCTCGCTGAAGCGGGCATTCATCATGCTGGCAAAGATGTTGTCCATATAGCCTTTGAGCAGATAGTCGACACCGTTCTTCAGCGAGTCGGGTGTGGCTTCGTGCTTCATGAAGATCTGGAAGATGCCCATCTGCTGCTCTTTGTCCTTGTCTACTACGTAGATGCCCTGGTTGTTGTCGGGCACTTCCACGGGCACTACCTTGGCAGCGTTGGCTGGCACCTTGATGCCTCCGAAGAGTTTCTTGATCTGTGCCTCGATATGGTCTACGTCCACGTCGCCGACGATGATGATAGCCTGGTTGTCTGGGCGATACCACTTGCGGTAATAGGCGCGCAGGGTCTCTGGGTCGCAGCCGTCGACGACGCTCATCAGTCCGATAGGCATGCGGTAGCCATACTTACAGCCAGGGTAGAGCTTAGGAAGGGCACGCTCCAGTATGCGCTGCTGTCCCACCATGCGCATACGGTACTCGTTGTGCACCACGTCGCGCTCGTCGTTGATGGCTTCCTTGGTGAGAGAGATGCCGTTGCTCCAGTCTTTCAGGATGAGCATACATGAGTCTACTGCCGACACGCGTGTGGTGGGCACGTCGGTGAAGTAGTACACGGTTTTCTCAATAGAGGTGTAGGCATTGAGGTTGCGGCCATATTCCACACCGATGCTCTGTAGGTATTCCTGGAGGCTGTTGCCTTGGAAGTGCTCAGAGCCATTGAAGGCGAGGTGCTCCAAGAGGTGAGCCAGACCGCGCTGGTCGTCGTTTTCGTTGATAGAGCCTACTTTCTGTGCGATGTAGAAACTGGCTACATGCTCAGGGAAACTGTTGTGTCGGATGTAATAAGTCAGACCATTGTCCAAATGGCCTATTCTCACATCTTTGTCTACCGGGATAGGTGGCATCATCTGAGCCATGGCCTGTCCGGCAGTAAGCAGCACGATGGCTGCAGCAAAAAACTTCTTAAGTTTCATAATAGCTGATGTTGGTTTATATATATAATAATGTGTATTTATTCTTCTTTCATAAACTTGATGCTGCAAAAGTAGCACATTTCTAACGACAAAGCAAGCATTTGGGAAGTTTTTTCCCAAAATGCCTGCATTCTTAACATTAAACTAACATTCCACTAACATAACCTAACATTAGGTTCTGTTTTTCAGCCCTTCGCTTTCAGAAAACTGTTCATCCAGCTGCCACGATAGAGGCGGATGAGGAACAGGATGCCGCGGAAAGTCAGTTCGGTGGCCATGGCTATCCATACACCTTCCAGGCCGAAGCGCTGCGAGAGGGCATAGGCCAGGGTGAGGCGCACCAACCACATTGTTCCCAGGTTGATGGCGGCAGGCTTGAAGGTGTCGCCAGCTCCCACGCAGACACAATAGGTCACGATGCTGGCAGCAAAGAACGGTTCGGCAAAAGCCTCTATGCGAAGACAGCGTGTGCCTAAGTCGCAGATGGCGTCGACGGGAGAGAGTACTGCCATCATGCCCGGTGCAAAGAGATACATGACAACACCCATCACTGCCATTACGCCCATGCCGAGACCCACCGTCATGTAGGCAAAATTGCGGCACAAGTCGATGCGGCCAGCGCCATGGGTCTGACCGACGAGCGTGGTGGCGGCATCGCCTATTCCGTAGCCAGGCATATAGCACAGGCTCTCGGCGGTGATGGCAAATGAGTGGGCGGCAATGGCGATGTTGCCCAATGGCGCCACTATCATGGTGCTGACAATCTGTGCACCGCTCATCAGGATGTTCTGTATGGCCAAGGGAATGCTTATCTTGAAGGCATTGCGCACGTATTCGCGTACCCAGCTGAAGCGAATCTTGTCCTGACGCAGGTTGAGAATCTTGTTGTGGCAGGCTGCCTGCCAAAGGTTGGGCAGCGAGATGCAGACATAAGCCAGGGCGGTTCCGAAGGCTGCGCCCACCACGCCCATGTGCAGCACATAGATGAAGATGTAGTTGAACACGACGTCGCACAGGCAGATCAGAATTGCCATGACGCTGGGCGTGTGCATGTTGCCTGCAGCCTTGAGCATCATGCCCGACATGTGGTACAGGTAGACAAAGGGCAGCACGAGGCTGTAGACCAGGAAATAGGCCGATGACTTGTCGGCAATGTCATCGCCTCCGCCCAACCAGTGGGGCAGGGGAGAATGAATGCCCACGCCGATGAGGGCTATCAGGATGCTGAAGATGATGCCGCAGAGTAGCGAGTGGCGAAACACCTGGCGTGCTTTGCCGAAGTCGTTGGCTCCGATGAAGTGGGCTACCTGCACTGAGAAACCAGTGGCAAAGGCACTCAGCAGGCTGCCGATAAGCCAGGTGGTGGACTCGATGAGTCCGATGCTCGCTGAAGCCTCTGCACCCAAATGTCCCACCATAGAGGCGTCGATAAAGAACATCATGACGGTGGAAATCTGTGCCAGCATGGAGGGAATACTCAAGCCTACGATGAGGTTCAGTTTCTCACCGCGGTGCATGGAGCGTCCTGCCCGTATCGATTCCATCAGATATTCTGTCTTTTTGCTATATAACATAATGTTTGTACTGCCATTTATTGTTTTCTGTTGAACTGCCCAGTAGTATGTAGGAACAGTCAAAGCGAGAAAATGGCAATCCCTCCTAAAAGGAATCGCCATTTTTATGATTTGAATGTTAAATTTCTATTTATCCCAAAATACAAGATCTTATCACCTTTAAACAAAACCTCTATCTATTGGGTTGAATTCAGCGGATAAGAAAAAGAGAATCTTGAAAACTCTTTTCTATATCCTGACTTCATTCACTTTTCGTCGTCCTTGAATAACAATCTCTTATTTACCTTTAGATTCTAATACCTGTCGTCCTTGAATAACAATCTCTTGTTTACCTAAAACTAATAACCTATCACAATCTATTACCTAACTAAAAACCTAAAACTTATAATTCTGGTGCAAAGGTACTACTATTCTCGAAATCTGCAATACTTTAGCGCATATTTTTGCATGAAAATAACATTTTTTTTGCTTATAAGCCCCAAATGTGTGCGAACACATACACTTGTTTATTCTTTGAAACATATTTTTAGAATTCGGATTTCAGGAGTTTCTTAAGGAGTTTTCTTAAGGAGTTAAGACAACAGCTTTGTGGGCTTGAAATTAAACATTAAACTGAATCCACTTGAAAAAGTAGAAACTCACATTTTTTGTCTTTGTGACTTGTTGATAATCAATAGCTGGTTTTCGTAAAATAGACTTTTCAGGTGGACTCAGCTCCTTATAATAAAATAATAAAAAAGTCCTGTGCCGAAGAAGCACAGGACTTTCTGTATGGAGGAATAGAATTATTTCTTAATCCATTTGCCATCGGTGTACCAACCCTTGAGCACAATCTCGAATTTGAGCATTGAGTAAGCTGGAATGGTGGAACTGCTGCTCTGGCTGGAACCATAGCCGAGAGTGTAAGGCATGTAAACCATCCAGTGGTCGCCGATATGAGTCATTTTCATCAGGGCAGTGGCAAATCCGTCGACAACGCCCTTCACAATGAAATTGCTGGTCTGAGCCTTGTTGACATCATAGTCGCCGGTGGTGAAGTTGCTGTCGAAGACATAGTCGTTCTTCAGCATGCCCTTGTAACTGACCATCACCGAGTCGGTGTAGAGAGGGCGCACGGCAGAACCTTCGCCCTGCTGCATCACCTGCACCACGATGTTGTCTTCCTGCTCATTGAAGGTAGGAGTGACAGGCTGGTTGTTGAGATCCGTATTTCCCGTCTGGTTCTCCATACTCCAATTGCGGTAGACGTGCCATCCGTTGGCTTCTCCCTCCTGCTTGGCCTTGACGAGAATCTCGGCAAAAGCCGTCTTGTTCTTTGCCTGCCAGTCGTCGTACTCGGAGTCGGTGTTTTCGTCAGTCTCGCTGCATGATGCCAGCACAAGAGCCGACATCATGAGCAGAAACAGATATTTCAAATTCTTCAAATTCATCTATGTGTATTTGATTTTTTATCGTTTAGAAGTCCTTGATCTCCTTGCCAAGTTTCTTCAGTACGCTCGTGATGCTCACACGGTCCTCGATGATGCCGCGAAGCTCGCTGATGGCAACACGCTCCTGCTTCATCGTGTCACGATAACGCAGAGTAACCTTGTGGTCGTTAGGAGTATCGTGGTCTACGGTGATACAGAACGGAGTACCGATGGCGTCCTGACGACGGTAGCGCTTGCCGATAGAGTCCTTAGGATCGCCATAGTGAGTGTTGAAGTGGAACTTCAGCTCGTCAACGATCTCGTGAGCCAACTCGGGCAGGCCGTCCTTCTTGTCGAGTGGGAATACGGCACACTTCACAGGAGCCAATGCCTCAGGCAACTTCAGAACCACGCGGCTCTCGCCGTTCTCGAGCTTCTCCTCGCAGTAAGAGTGGCACATCACGCTGAGGAACATACGGTCTACGCCGATAGAAGTCTCTACATCGTAAGGCACGTAGCTCTCGTTCTTCTCAGGATCGAAGTACTTGATAGAGCGGCCACTGAACTTCTCGTGCTGAGAAAGGTCGAAGTTGGTACGGCTGTGAATGCCCTCTACCTCCTTGAAGCCAAATGGCATCTTGAACTCGATGTCGGTAGCTGCGTTGGCATAGTGAGCCAGCTTCTCGTGGTCGTGGTAGCGATAGTTCTCGTTGCCCATGCCGAGTGCCTCGTGCCATGCCAGACGAACCTTCTTCCAGTACTCAAACCACTTCATCTCGGTGCCAGGCTGGCAGAAGAACTGCATCTCCATCTGCTCGAACTCGCGCATACGGAATACAAACTGGCGAGCCACAACCTCGTTGCGGAATGCCTTACCTATCTGGCAGATACCGAAAGGAAGCTTCATGCGGCCTGTCTTCTGAACGCTCAGGTAGTCGACAAAGATACCCTGGGCTGTCTCAGGACGCAGATAAACCTTGCTGGTAGCATCGCTCGCTGCACCCATCTGGGTAGAGAACATCAGGTTGAACTGGCGAACGTCTGTCCAATTCTTGGTGCCGCTGATAGGACATACGATGCCCTCGTCCTCGATGATCTGCTTCAGCATCTCGAGGTTAGGACCCTGCATGGCCTCGGTGTAGCGGGCATGAAGGTCGTCGAACTTCTTCTGATTCTCCAAGACGCGAGGATTGGTGGCGCGGAACTGAGCCTCGTCGAAGCTGTCGCCGAAGCGCTTCTTAGCCTTGGCGATCTCCTTGGCAATCTTCTCCTCGTATTTGGCCATGTGGTCCTCGATGAGCACATCGGCGCGATAACGCTTCTTCGAGTCGCGGTTGTCGATCAATGGATCATTGAACGCATCCACGTGACCTGAAGCCTTCCAAACAGTAGGGTGCATAAAGATGGCTGCGTCGAGACCCACAATGTTCTCGTGCAGCAATACCATGCTCTGCCACCAGTACTGCTTGATATTGTTTTTCAGCTCGACACCGTTCTGACCATAGTCGTAAACGGCTGCCAAACCATCATAAATTTCGCTACTTGGAAACACGAAGCCATACTCTTTGCAATGGCTTACAATCTTCTTAAAAACATCTTCTTGTGCCATGATGAAATCTTATATTTTTCAAATTTTCGGCAAAGATACGCCTTTTTCTCGAATTTTCTTTGTATTTTTGCCTAAAATATATAAAATAAGTATTAAAAGCTATCTATGAGCGACGAAATTAAAGACAAAGACGAACTTCAGAAGGGTGGTGAGCCACAAGATTTGGATGCGGCTGAACAGCATTCCGACTACAAGCCTGTCAACAGGTTTGACGCTTCGGCGGTGCGCCATCTTAGCGGAATGTACCAGAACTGGTTCCTCGACTATGCCTCCTATGTGATTCTCGAGCGTGCCGTGCCTCATATCGAGGACGGACTGAAGCCCGTGCAGCGACGCATACTGCACTCGATGAAGAGAATGGACGACGGAAGATACAACAAGGTGGCGAATATCGTGGGACACACCATGCAGTTTCACCCGCATGGTGACGCCTCTATCGGCGACGCACTCGTACAGATGGGACAGAAAGACCTGCTCATCGACACACAGGGAAACTGGGGAAATATCCTCACCGGCGACCGTGCGGCGGCTTCACGATACATAGAGGCGCGTCTGTCCAAATTCGCGCTCGACGTGGTGTTTAATCCCAAAACAACCGACTGGCAGCTCTCCTATGACGGCCGCAACAAGGAGCCTATTACGCTCCCCGCCAAGTTCCCCTTGCTGCTGGCACAGGGAGCAGAGGGCATTGCCGTAGGTCTGAGCAGCAAGGTGCTGCCACACAACTTCAATGAGCTTTGTGATGCTGCCGTACACTATCTCAAGGGCGAGCCTTTCACCATCTATCCCGACTTCCCTACGGGTGGAGCCATCGATGTGGGCAAGTATAACGACGGACAGCGTGGAGGCGTGCTGAAGGTGCGTGCCAAGATAGACAAACTCGACAACAAGACGCTTGTCATCACCGAGATTCCTTTCAGCAAGACCACCGGAAGCCTCATCGACTCCATCACCAAGGCGGTGGAGAAGGGAAAGATAAAGGCCAGAAAGATAGAGGACGTTACCTCTGCCAACGTGGAAATCCTCGTCCATCTGGCTCCCGGAACCTCTTCCGACAAGACCATGGACGCACTCTATGCCTTCAGCGACTGCGAGATCAACATCTCGCCCAACTGCTGTGTCATCGAGGACAACAAGCCTTGCTTCCTCACCGTGAGCGATGTGCTGCGCCACAGCGTAGACCGCACCATGGGACTGCTGCGCAAGGAGCTGATGCTGCGCAAGGGTGAACTGGAGGAGCAGCTCTTCTTCTCCTCGCTCGAGCGTATCTTCATCGAGGAGCGCATCTACAAGGAGCGCAAGTTCGAGCAGAGCAAGAGTCAGGACGAGGTTGTGGCCTTTATCGCCTCGAAGCTGGAGCCTTTCAAGGACAAGCTCTTCACAGCCGTAGTCGACGGAAAAGGCAAGGTGGAGTATGCATTCCACAGAGAGATAACGCGCGAGGACATTCTGAAACTCCTTGAAATCAAAATGCAGCGCATCCTGAAATATAATAAGGACAAGGCCGACGACCTCTTGCTGAAAATCAAAGCCGAACTGGCGGAGATAGAGAACGACCTCGCCCACATGACTGATGTCACCATCAACTGGTTTGAATATCTCAAGACCAAGTATGGCAAGGCGCATCCACGACGCACCGAGATAAGAAACTTCGACACCATCGAGGTGACCAAGGTGGTGGAGGCCAATCAGAAACTCTACATCAACCGACAGGAAGGATTCGTGGGTACAGGACTGAAGAAGGATGAGCTGGTGTGCAACTGCTCCGACCTCGACGATATCATCATCTTCTATAAGGACGGAAAGTTCAAGGTGACCAAGGTGGCCGACAAGATCTTCGTGGGAAAGAACATCCTCCATGTGCAGGTGTTCAAGAAGAACGATAAGCGAACCATCTACAACTGTGTGTATCGCGACGGCAAGCAGGGCGAATACTTCATCAAGCGATTCAACGTGACGTCGATGACACGCGACAAGATGTATGACATCACGCAGGGAACGCCCGGAAGCCGTGTCATCTACTTCACGGCCAACCCCAACGGTGAGGCTGAAATCATCAAGATAACACTGGATCCAGACCTCTCGAAGAAGCGACAGAGCATCTTTATCGAGAAAGACTTTTCGGATATTATCATCAAGGGACGTGCCGCCAAGGGCAATTTGCTCACCAGGCGAACCATCCGTCGCATTGGTCTGAAGAGTCATGGCCACAGTACCTTGGGAGGAAGAAAGGTGTGGTTCGATCCTGATGTCAACCGTATCAATTACGACGAGAACGGACGTTTCCTCGGCGAGTTTAATGACGATGAATATATCTTGGTGGTTCTCGACAATGGCGAGTTCTATATCACCAACTTCGACCCCAACAACCACTATGAGGACAATATCCTGCGACTGGAAAAGTGGGACGAGCATAAGATATGGACTGCCGTTCTCTATGATGCCGACAACGAAGGCTATCCTTACATCAAGCGATTCACCATGGACGCTGCCAAGCGCCATCAGAACTTCCTTGGCGAGAATGTCAACAGCAAGCTGATTCTCCTTACTGATACAGTTTATCCTCGTATCAAGGTGACTTATGGAGGCGTGGATGCTGTGCGTCCTGCCGAGGAAATCGACGCCGAGCAGTTTATCGCACAGAAGAGTTTCAAGGCTAAGGGAAAACGACTCTCTACCTGGAACATCGGTTCTATAGAGGAAATAGAGCCGACCCGTTTCCCAGAGCCTGCAGATACAGCCGATGCTGCCGACGCAGCCGAGGGCGATGAGACGACAGCCGATGGCGATGCTGCCGACGGCGAAGTGTCGTCCAGGACAAAGGCAAAATCATCCGACGAGAACCTCGACCCTGATGCCGGCAAGAGCCAGCAACAGATTATCGATGAGCTGACAGGACAGACAAGCCTCTTCGACGATAAGAACTTTACTGCGGAAGACGAAAAAGACCGCGACTGGCTGAAGGATCAATAGGGGAGTTGCTTCAGGAGTTCCAGAAGAAACTTCCTTCCCCATAAAGAAAGCCGCCCCAGAAGCTTAAAGCTATCTGTGGCGGCTTAAAAGAAAAGATTTACCCTGTATTATTACTCAATAATAATCAAAACTCTGCGGCATTCCTCCTTTGAACAGCCGTTGCTGTCGCCAATGGCCTTCTCCAACTTGATGTCGAAGCCCTTGATGCCTTGTTTCTTCAGGAAGTTGACAACATTGTTCAGACGCCCCTCGCTGAGTTTGTAGTTCTTTGAAGAAACTCCGTCCGACGAAGCCTCACCGATGATGGTAAGCTTGTAGTCGCCCTGTTCCTTCAGGGTGTTGATAAACTTCTTCAAGCGAAGTCTTTCCTGAGTCGTGATGTTGGTCTTGTCTACGGTGAAGAATACCTCGTAAGACTTCACCTTCTTCGACTTCTCGCAGTCGTCGAGCAATGACTGCAACTCGGCATTGTCCTTGCGGCAAGCCTTCAGACTCTCAGACAATCCGTCGTATGCACGCTGCTTTTCAGCCAATTGCTTTTCGTAGGCTTCCTTCATTTCGGCCTGATCTCTCAGAGCCTTGTAGTAGCGGGCCTTGTTGCTTGGCATCACCTTGCTGACGAAGTTGAAGCGAAGAACCACTCCTGCACTGTACATTCCCTTAGGAGTCAAGTCCTTGTTGAGAGGCAGATAGCTGTATCTGCCGAATACGCCTGCTGTCCAGCGAGAGGAAAGGTCGTATTCCAACGACAGGGTTGCCGGGATATACATCGCATCTACATGTTCGTTGAAGGCATGACTCTTCATGTAGTTGTGGGTGTAGACGTTGTAGTATCCTTCACCCTTGGCAACAGCCATTTCTCTGCAAGAGAAGGTAGTGGAGTTGCGGCTCCATCCACGCAGATAACCGACACCGACTCCCAACCAGAGGTTGAGCTGCTGAGCCTTGCGGTTGTGCCAGAACTCCATGATGTTGAAGTCTACATTCAGGTCAGCCATGGCGTACTGCATGGTATAGCGGTTCTGGAATCTGTCCATCTTGGTCTCCAAGGTCGTAGGATAGGTTTTTCCTGTAGAAGGATCTTTTATCTCATAATCCCTGTTCGTTGTGGTAGAGAGCATGCCCTTGTCTGTCGACCTCAGCATGTCGTACTCTAAGTTCAAACCCAGTCTTACCCAGGGCTTGATATTGTATTTCACTCCGACACCTCCGAAGGGCATGATGTGCTTTCTTTTAGCTATCTCGTCCATACCCCTCATGCCATGATACAGAGTTCCTCCTCCCTGGATGTAAACCGACCAAGTGTGAGTACGCACCGTATCATTGTAGGTTTGTGCTTGGAGTGTGGCAGCCGTCGCTAAGACGGCGACTGCCATGGTTAAACGTTTTATTCTCATAATTGTAACTGCTTTGAATTTGTAATGCGGTAGCATATTGGCATGAGATATTCATGCTCTTTCTGCAGATTCTTACTTATTCGGGATACTCGAAAGATGGAGTTCCTGTTGCATCAGCATCATTTTGCAAGTAAAAGTTGCACTTCAAAACCGACATGATGACTCCATCTTTATAGGTAGTCAAGTTAAGCAATATGTTGCTGACTCCTCCATAGGGGAGGCTATTCTTTCCTTTGGCATCCACGTAAAGGATGTGTAAGATGTTCTTAACGGTTGAAGTAATATTATAATTCATCTGCTCTGGCACTTTGGCTATTCTGATAACCTTCTTGCCGTTGGCGAGTTGCATGGGCTGGAGTGTACCTGCCACAACTTCTGTTGTTGAAACAACTTGCTCGGTATTTACCTTGATTAAGGTGTTGTTCTGTACCGTGCCTGTATAAGCTGAATAGTAGGCGTAGCACAGGATAGTAGGCTTCTGTACCTCAAGCATGTCTGAGATGATTTTCTTCAGAGTTGGGTCTGCTGATACTGCTGCCCACATCGCTGGTTCCATGTATACAGAGGTTTTGTCGGCTGGATCCTGATAGATGCCGTTGTCGGCAGCCATCTTTTCCAACTGCTTGAGCATGGCCTGTGAGTTGGCATCCTGCTTGTCCTTCAGCTCTTTAATGGCTGTAGTAAGGGCATTCTGCAACTTGGTGTTAGATTTTACTACCTTGCTAACTCCTTTAGCGATAGCAGTGTTGAGAGCTGCGGTCTGTGCGGTGATAGCATCAACCACTCCTGCGATGACAAGGTTCATGTCGGTTGTCTGCTGTGTGATGGCACTCTTTATGCCGTTCTCCAAGCCTGTGATAGAGCCCTTAATCTCGCCTCCCTGTGTGGTGATGGCTGTTCCGATAATGCCGCCCTGTTGGTTTACTGCTGCCACAATAACGTCACCGTTCTGGCCGATGGCTGTAACGATCTTGCCGCCCTGCTGCTCTATCATCTCCTTCAGAGCAATGAGCTGGTTCTTCATGCCGTTTTCCATGTTGACGATGGCTGTTGTGTTGTCACTCAACTTAACGGTGAGTTGTCCTGTCATGTCATCGATGCTACCCTTTACTGCTGTGTAGCCCGTGGTGATGTTGGTGTTCACGTTGTCGATGGCGGTCTTCAGGTTGCTGAGTTCTGTCTTGATATCGCCAAGTGCAGAGTTGTTGCTTCCAAGTTTGTTCTCCACTGATGTGAGACGGAGATCGAGCGTGGTATTAATCTTATCGTTAACTACCTTAATCTCTGCCAGTCCTGCACCTACAGTGGTGTTGATGGCCTCAAGCTTTGTGCCTAACGTCAAGGTCTGGCTCTTCAACTCGGTTGTGAGGTCGAGGATGCTACTCTTGAGCTGTGCTGCGATGAGTGAGCCGTTGGTGTCGATGGTGAGGCGGAGCAGTTTGCTCTGTGCTTCGAACGTATCGCTCAAATTACCAATAGCAGTTACAATCTTTTTGCCATGATTGTCAATCTTGGTATTCAACTCGGTGAAACCATTAACAAGCGTAGTGTTGATCTGAGCAAGACCTGCCTGAGTAGTCTCTTCAAGGAGCTTAATGGCACCTGTGTTCTCGTTAATTTCTACCTTGATGTCTGCGAGACCAGTCTGTACAGCTAAGGTGAGTGCATTGAGACGCTCAGCCAGACTATTTGATTGGTCGTTGATTGCTTGGATGATGGCATCAGCCTTAGCCACGATGGTAGCATTGAGGAGCTTGCCAGTGGTGTCAATCTGCAGGCGCAGAACTTCACCATTTCTGTCCATAGCGGTCACAATCTTATCGCCATTTTCGTTCATTGTGGTCTTGATAGCTGTGAAGCCATCGATCAATGTAGCATCTATCTTCAGCAAGCTGGTATTGAGATTTCCTAAGCTACCCTGAGTGTTGTCATCGAGGAGCTTGATGGCACCTGTGTTCTTGTCAATTTCCACCTTGATGTTTGCCAAACCTGTCTCTATAGCTGTTGTCAGTGCATTGAAACGAGACTCCATGCTTGCTGTCTGGTCGTTGATAGCCTTGATGATAGCATCAGCCTTAGCGATTAAGGTAGCATTGAGGAGCTTGCCTGTGGTGTCGATCTGTAGGCGTAGAACTTCAGCATTTTCGTTCAATGCGGTCACGATCTTGTTGCCATTTTCATCTATTGTGGTCTTGATAGCTGTGAAGCCATTGAAGATTGTCGTGTTGATGGTGTTGAGACCAGCTTTCAGGCTCTCGCCCTGTGCTGTGATGGCACCAGTGTTGTTGTTGATCTCCACCTTGATGTCGGCAAATCCGCCCTTCACGGCAGCTGTCAAAGCAGCTATGCGCTCTGCCATGGTGTTGCCCTGGTTGTTGATAACGTCTACAAGAGCATTGCCAGAAGCCAAGATTTGTGCTGAGATAAGCTTACCTGTGGCATCTATCTGCAGGCGTAGAAGCTCGCCATTCTGGTTCATGGCGTATACGATGGCTTCGCCCTGGGCAGTTACCTGACCCGTGAGTGTGGTCAATTGTGCGGTTAAGGCTTCGAAACCATTAAATAAAGATGTGTTGATGTCTTTAAGACCATTCTTTGTATTCTCACTCAATACTGTGATGGCACCCGTGTTGGCATCTACTGCCAACTTAATGTCTGCCATGCCGTCTCTCAACAATGTGTTGAGGGCGTCAAATCGCTCTTTCAGTGTCTTGTTTAAGTTGTTGACTGCATCTACCAATGCTGAGTAGTCATTGATAAATGTGTTTCCACCATAATCGACAGTAGGTTCAGTTACGTCCGTACATGCCGACAAGCTCAAGGCTGCTATGAGCAACATAGGATAAAACTTCTTTTTCATAATTAATTTAGGTTTTAAGCTCCACTTTTCCTTATACAATTTATAAATTTGCTCTCATATTAATATATGTGTAACTTTAATGTAATAGAAAAGAGAAGCAGTTAATAATACAGTTTTTTACTTGCAATTGCAAAAATAGGTAAAAAACTTAAAACGATGGTGAACCTCAGTTTTTTGTTGTGAACCTCAGTTTTTAAACGTGAACGTGCGGTGGATTCAGTATTTTTTAACTAAATCCACCGCACGTTCACATGCTTTTCGTGTTGATTTGTTGCTTTTTTGGTGTGTATTTGAAGAACGTGGTGCTAACTCACATATCTTTCTATTAATTCGTAGTCGAAGTCTTTGAGGCGTTTTCGAGCATTGCTAAGTCCCCATCTGTTCTTAAATCCGCACAGCTCGGCAGCGGCTTCCTGTCCTAAGTTGGCGGTGGTGTCCGACTCCATGAGGCGCTCATAGTGGCGTATACGGAAGGCATTGACCAGTCGATAGAAGCCCACCTGGGTGATGAAGGTACCTGCCAAGGTGTGATTCATGGCGCTGACATCGCGTACAACCTCTATTCTTTTCAGACTGGGCTCTAAGTATCTCTTGCTGACGATGGTGAGTACCTCGTCCTTCACCGCTTCCCAGTTCTCTTGTTCCATCTGCAGTCGTAGCTTCTCCTTATTATATGTGATGAGTTTTGTCTCATCGGATGTGTCGTCTATAGGGGCTTCTTCTAATACTTGACCATCTGCCGTCTGTACGATTTTCTCAAATAATTCTTTCTCCTGCAAGATTTGCTCCATGTTTTCGTTTTCAATGAAGTCCATATTGTTTTTATTTTGCTCGGAGTGAATCGTTTTGTTGGGGTGCAGAATGCGGCAGAGGAACTGAACCTGCCATGCTGCCATAAATAGGTCAATATATGCTTTGACCATTTGGTTGTCAAGAATAAACAGGACCCACATTATGAGAAGCCCTAAGGCTGGCAAGTGCAATATCTTCTTGGCAAAGGAGAAGGGGAAGTCGGATTCGTTGGAGTAGTTCTGTGTGTGGTAACTATCTACTTTCTTAATAAGCCATTTACACTCCTTGAAGAGATGGATGGAAAGTAGAATGCTGACACCTCCCATGGCAATCTCCCATGTTAACTTGTAGGGGATGAGTAGATTGTTCTGATGGAAAAAGACGATAAATAAAAGCCCACCCAGCAATAGGAACGGGGTGACGAAATAGGTCACTGCCGACCATTGACGCCAAGGTTTATCCGTTTGGAAATAGCGATGGTAGAGTATGGTGAAGCATACGGGATAGTAGAGTATACCGAAGCTACGGGCAAATAGCCAGGTTCCTGGGTCGCCAGGACACAATACGTAAGGCAACTGCAAAGCCGTTGCTGTGTAAAAGAATGTCATCTGCCGGCGGGCAGGGTAGAAGAAGTCGCCCCCCCCATTTGTCGAACGGATGACACATGTGAAACCATCTGACAACACCACATATCACGCCAGACAGTATATAGGTATAGCATGCTAATGAGTAGAAGTCTTCTGGTTGAGTAAAAATAGTTGGTATATTCATCTGTGATATCATCTTTTTTAGTTAGTAATTCTGGCTTCGCAAGTTGGGAAGTAATTGTAACAGAACTTGCTAAAGTTCTTTGAGGTATAGATTCGCTCCATTATCTCAGTTTGCAAAAATAGTAATAAAATTCCGAAAAAGCAAGCAACTTCCAAGTTTTTTGTCTTTTTCTTCTTCTAATTGAAATATAAGTTGTATCTTTGCACTCGCAAATGCGCTTGTGGCGAAATTGGTAGACGCGCTAGACTTAGGATCTAGTGGTTCAGGCCGTGTAGGTTCGAGTCCTATCAGGCGCACATGATAAAATCCTGACTGCTTGCTAAGTAGTTAGGATTTTCTTTGTTTATCGACGTGTGTCATTAAGTGTCATAAAATAAATATTTCGTTTTTTTCCTTTCTTATTAATAAATTTATTATATTTGCACCATCGTTATACACCAACGAGCAAATGGAATTATTACTAACCAACAAATATAGCATTATGAACAGCATTCCATTAGTATTTTGGCTCATTCCAATAGCCAGCGTTGTGGCATTGGGAATGGCATGGTTCTTCTTCCGCACCATGATGAAAGAGGAGGAAGGTACAGACAGAATGAAAGAAATCGCAGAGCATGTAAGAAAGGGCGCTATGGCTTACCTCAAGCAGCAGTACAAGGTGGTGACGGCCGTCTTCGTCGTTCTCGCCATTGTTTTCGCCTTCATGGCTTATGTGCTGAAGGTGCAGAATCCATGGGTGCCCTTTGCCTTCCTCACCGGCGGACTCTTCTCTGGTTTGGCAGGATTCTTTGGCATGAAGACCGCTACTTATGCTTCTGCCCGTACTGCCCATGGTGCACGCACCGGACTGGACAAAGGTCTGAAGATAGCCTTCCGGAGCGGTGCCGTGATGGGACTCGTGGTGGTGGGACTCGGTTTGCTCGATATTGCCATCTGGTTTATTGTTCTTAATGCGGTGTACGAAGGAGAGGCCACAGCCCTTGTCACCATTACCACCACCATGCTGACCTTTGGCATGGGTGCCTCCACCCAGGCACTCTTTGCCCGTGTGGGAGGAGGAATTTATACCAAGGCTGCCGATGTGGGAGCCGACCTCGTGGGCAAGGTAGAGGCGAATATTCCTGAAGACGATCCTCGCAATCCAGCTACCATAGCCGACAATGTGGGCGACAATGTGGGCGATGTGGCAGGAATGGGAGCCGACCTCTACGAGAGCTATTGCGGTTCGATATTGTCGACAGCCGCCTTGGGAGCCACGGCTTTTGCCATGAATAGCGATATGCAGCTGCGTGCCGTCATCGCACCTATGGTTATCGCAGCCATCGGCATCTTCCTGTCTCTCATCGGCATCTTTTTGGTTCGTACCAAGGAAGGCGCTTCCATGAAAGAGCTTCTCCACTCGTTGGGACTTGGCACCAATGTCAGCGCGGCACTTATAGCCGTTGCCACATTCGCCATTCTCTATCAGTTGGGCATAGAGAACTGGCTCGGCCTTTCTTTCTCGGTCATCAGCGGTCTTGTGGCTGGAGTCATCATCGGACAGGCAACAGAATATTACACCTCTCAGAGTTATAAGCCTACACAGAAGATAGCCGAGGCATCGCAGACAGGTCCTGCCACAGTTATTATAAAAGGTATAGGCACGGGAATGATTTCTACCATGATTCCCGTTGTCACCATCTCTGTAGCCATCATGCTGAGTTATCTTTGTGCCAATGGCTTCGATATGTCGCTGTCGGCCAAATCTATCAGCACCGGCCTTTATGGCATCGGCATCGCGGCAGTGGGCATGCTGTCGACTCTCGGCATTACACTTGCCACAGACGCCTATGGACCTATAGCCGACAATGCTGGCGGAAATGCTGAGATGAGCGGATTGGGCAAGGAGGTGCGCGAACGCACCGATGCTCTGGATGCTCTTGGCAATACGACGGCTGCCACAGGCAAGGGCTTTGCCATCGGTTCGGCAGCTCTGACGGCTCTTGCCCTTCTTGCATCCTACATCGAGGAGATCAAGATAGCCATGATACGTGCCGTAGAGAACGGAAAACAGTATGTAGACGCAGCTGGCAATGTCTTCGATCCTTCGAATGCAACAACAATAGATTTCATCAACTTCTTCCAGGTAAACCTCATCAATCCTAAGGTTTTAGTTGGAGCATTCCTCGGAGCCATGGCAGCATTCCTGTTCTGTGGCTTGACCCTGGGAGCAGTAGGCCGTGCTGCAGAATCGATGGTTCAGGAGGTTCGCCGGCAGTTCCGTGAGATCAAGGGAATACTCGAAGGCAAAGCTACGCCTGACTATGGTCGATGTGTGGAGATAAGTACCCGTAGCGCACAACGCGAGATGATCATTCCTTCTTTGCTCGCCATCATTATTCCTATCGTTGTGGGTCTTGTGTTGGGTGTGGCTGGAGTTCTCGGACTTCTCACCGGCGGTCTGGCAGCAGGCTTTACCCTTGCTGTGTTCATGTCCAATTCGGGAGGCGCATGGGACAATGCCAAGAAGATGATAGAAGAGGGAAGCTTTGAAGGAAAGGGCAGCGAGAACCACAAGGCGACTATTGTGGGCGATACCGTAGGTGACCCGTTCAAGGACACTTCCGGTCCGTCGCTCAACATTCTTATCAAACTCATGTCAATGGTCAGCATCGTGATGGCTGGTTTGACCATTGCTTTCCTATAATTCGAAGAATACGTAATAGAATATGTTGAATAAACACTACTCCTTGGCTGATGGCTGCTCCCTGACAGTGATATGCTCGCTGGTCGTGTGGATGTTAGTAGCCGTCTGCCAAGCTGCTTATGGCAAAGATGTCTATCCGAAACAAGCTGTAGAGATAGCCAAGAAGTACATCACCCTGTCTCGCGACGTGAAGGCTCAAGCGCGGGCAAAGGGACTTCGCCCTGCAGCCTTGGCACCTTATTATATTTATAACGATGCACAGGGCAAAGGTTTTGTCGTTGTTGCTGGTGACGATGATATGGGCGATGTGTTGGCCTATAGCACCGAGGGAACCCTCGATACACTACAGGCTAATCCTGGTGTAAAGCTACTCCTGGAGGCTTATCGTCAAACGTATGATGTGCTGAAAGAAGGGCGGGTGATGGTGCAGAGAAAAGCCCGTTCGGGGTTGTTCTCGAAGACCGTATCTCCCTTGTTGAAAAGCAAGTGGGGACAGTCGCATCCGTTTAATGCCCAGACGGGTTATCCCTATAGTGGGTGTGTGGCAACAGCGGTGGCCCAGATGATGTATTACTATCAATGGCCTGCTCAGGGGAGTGGTAAAAATGAATATCGCGTCACCTATTATAATACGATGAAGAGTGCAGACTTTAGTCAGTCGCGCTACGATTGGGCGAATATGCTGCCCGATTATAATTATCCTGTATCTGCGACAAAGGAGCAAGAGGATGCAGTAGCCTTATTGATGAACGATGTGGGGGTAGCTTCCTTCATGCAGTACACCCCAGCTTCAAGTGGTACACAAGGTATTTTTGCGTATCAGGCTCTTCAGAAATATTTCGACTATACTGCGGCTTATGTCACCAAGGCTGTCGAAGGTCCGACTCGTTTTGCGCAGATCTTGCGGCAGGAATTACTTAATGGTTGTCCTGTTTATCTGGAAGGTCGTCCAGCAGGTAATGCTTCAGGTCATGCTTGGGTAACTGATGGGTTTGATGAAAATGGTCTTTTCCACATGAATTTTGGATGGGATGGACAGGGCGATGCCTACTATTCGCTCACCAATCTTAGCCTCTCACAGACGGGAAGCGAGTTCCAAGGCAAGCCCTTGGCCTTCAATCGTGCTATTATGGCCATCTTGGCACATCCCAATAATGGCAAATATCCCGCAATAGAGCGTGGACTTTTGGAGTCATCTTCTCAGTTGATGTTTAATGAGGGTGGGGCTGTTCTTCTAAAGGATGCAGAAGATAAAAGCTTCCTTGTTTCTCAGTCGTTGACCATCGAGATGAACTCTTTTGTCAATAAGGGTAAGCCTTTCAAGGGTGATGTGGGCATAGCTGTTTATGATGCTGAGGGTACATGCCGACAGGTGGCTTATACCGACGATCACGCTATAGGCGGTTTTACTCAACGACTCTATGGTGGAAGCGATGCAGGGTTTATGGGAAGCGATTATCTTGTCAATCAAGTTCAGTCTGTAAAAATGAAACTTACAGGTTTGGAAAATGGTTATTATCGGTTGGTCCCTGTATGTGTAGCTCAACGAGAGGATGGTTCGTGGGATGAATTCTTCGCGATGAAGAAGGCTCCCATCATAGAGGTGGAACTATCTGATGGACGAGGTCGCATCTCTGAAATATGTTCTACTGATGTTGTTTTTCAGTTGATGTCGCAGCCCAGGCTCTCAGGTCAAGCAGAGCAGGGTGGAAAGGTATTGACCTTTTTTACGTTGAAAAACCTGAATGGTGTGCCTCGCGACTGTTATCTGAGGGTGCGGTTGCTCGACAATAGGAAGGCGGTAGTGCTCGATACTCGTGTGGATGAGTTGACCGAGATAGAGGGCTTTACCGAAGCTGAGATTCCCATCGTTCTTTCTTTGCCAAGCAGCATGACTCCAGGACGTTATGAAGTGCAACTCTCTCTGACGGGTGATGCTGCAGAGACGCAGGATTATCCTGTCAACCTGATTCACGATAAGGAGGCGGCTTACATCGAAGTTGTCAAGGCACAAGAAAAGCCTCTCATGTCTCAGTTAGAAGTCTTTTTTGCCGATGACTCGAATAGCAGGATAGAATCGAACAGCATTGATGTGTCGAAAATATCTCTCTTCAAAATCGCTGTCATGCTACGCACATCTGATGGTCGTAACTATGAAGGCAACGTATCTATGTCTTGCGAAGACCTGATGACTCACGAAAAGATACAGGTAAAGGGTCTCAATGACTTGGTTTCTGTTTCTTCTTCGGTGCCTGTACCTCTTTATAGCTATTGGCTGCGCAAGAGTGACCTACCTTGGGAAGATGGACATGCCTATCGCGTGATGGTGATGGGCGAGATTGGTGGACAGGAGGTGGATTTGTGTAATCCTCTGACCACCTATTACTTACAACGTAAAGGTAGTGTCCTTACGCTCTCACAAGCTACGCCCACGTCTATTGGTGCTGTAATCACGACCCAACCTTCTTTTACTATCAGCCGTGAGGGGAGCAGCCTCTTTGTCTCTGGGCAAGACTTGAAGTCGCTGCGTCTATATGATGTGGCTGGTCGATTGCTCCAGCAGGCAACATCTGTCGATGGCAACCACGCTGTCATCTCTTTACAAGGAGTAGGGACAGGAGTCTGTGTGCTGCGTATAGAAGCAGGTAAGCGATGTTTTTCCTATCGTATTCGATGAACAGTGAATGAAATAAGAAATCCCCGACAGTTAGGATATTGCTTCCTACTGTCGGGGATTTCTTATTTCTTTATAGAGCTGCCATCATGCGTAGTATTTGTCATGCGGGCAAACAACATCTTACTTATTCTGCATTGGCAAGCGCCTCGCGTACCTTGGCTTCTATTTCTTCGAGAAGCTCAGGGTTGTCCTTCAGTATCAGCTTGGTTGGGTCGGCACCCTGTCCCAGGTTGGAGCCATTATAGCTGTACCAGCTTCCGCTCTTCTTGATGATGCCATGCTCCACGCCCAGATTGAAAACTTCGCCTGCGTGGCTGATGCCTTCGCCAAACATGATGTCGAACTCAGCCTTGCGGAAAGGAGGAGCCACCTTGTTCTTGACCACCTTTACGCGCACCAGGTTTCCGATAACATTATCGCCATCCTTGATGGCTGTAGCCTTACGGATGTCGAGGCGTACAGAAGCGTAGAACTTCAGGGCGTTGCCACCCGTTGTTGTCTCAGGATTTCCGAACATGATACCTATCTTCTCGCGCAACTGGTTGATGAAGATACAGGTGGTATTGGTCTTGCTGATGGTAGAGGTGAGCTTGCGCAGAGCCTGGCTCATCAGTCGGGCCTGGAGTCCTACAACATTGTCACCCATGTCGCCCTCAATTTCCTTCTTAGGAGTCAGGGCAGCCACAGAGTCGATGACGACGATGTCTACCGCAGCCGAACTGATCAGCTGGTCGGCTATCTGAAGCGCCTGCTCACCATTGTCGGGCTGCGAAATCCACAGGTTGTCAACATCTACGCCCAACTTGGCAGCATAGAAACGGTCGAAGGCATGCTCGGCATCGATGAATGCGGCAATACCTCCAGCTTTCTGAGCCTCTGCGATGGCATGGATGGCAAGTGTGGTCTTACCAGAAGATTCCGGACCATAGATTTCAATGATTCGTCCCTTGGGGTAGCCGCCTACGCCCAAGGCCATATCGAGGGCGATACTTCCAGTAGGAATCACCTCTATATTCTCAATGTGCTCGTCGCCAAGCTTCATGATAGATCCCTTACCGAAGTCTTTCTCTATCTTGGCCATGGCAGCCTGAAGGGCCTTCAGCTTACCCTCGTTGGGGTTCAGGGTTCCTTCCTTTATTTCGTCTTTCTTTGCCATATCTTTCTAATGTTTTATGAATTAGTGACGATAAAAACGGCTTGGTATGAATAGTACCTTTCTGTCTTCGCCGTCACTAAGGGGGTATTTTGATAATGATTAGTCAATCTCCAAGTCGCCGTCGAACACCTCGTGCCAAGGCAATCCCTGCTTGTTGAGCTGCTCCATGAATGGATCTGGGTCGAACTCCTCAACGTTCCATACGCCTGGTTTCTTCCAGATGCCCTTGAGGAACATCATGGCACCGATCATGGCTGGCACACCCGTGGTATAGCTAACTCCCTGCATGCCGGTCTCGTTGTATGCTTCCTGATGCTTGCAGTTGTTGTAAACATAATAGGTGTGCTCCTTGCCGTCCTTCTTTCCGCGGATGCGGCAACCGATAGAGGTCTCTCCGTCGTAGTTCTCGCCGAGGTCCTGAGGGTTAGGCAATACGGCCTTGAGGAATTGCAGTGGTACGATCTTCACCTTGGCAGTCTTGCCGGAGCCGTCGGCCAATGGAGCCTCGTATTCTATCTCGTCGATGCGGCTCATGCCGAGGTTCTCTATACAGTCGAGATAGGTGAGATACTGCTGACCGAATGTCATCCAGAAGCGAGCCTCCTTGATGGTAGGATAGTTCTTTACCAGGCTCTCCAGCTCCTCGTGGTGCATCAGATAGCTCTCGCGAGGACCGATGTTAGGATAGGTGAGAGGCTTGTGGATAGACAGAGGGTCGGTCTCAATCCATTCACCATTCTTATACCACAGACCTTTCTGGGTAATCTCACGGATGTTGATTTCTGGGTTGAAGTTGGTTGCGAAAGCCTTGTGGTGATTGCCGGCATTGCAGTCTACGATGTCGAGAACTTCGATTTCGTCGAAGTGATGCTTGGCAGCGTATGCAGTAAAGATGCCCGAAACACCAGGGTCGAAGCCGCAGCCAAGGATAGCGCAAAGACCAGCTTTTTCAAACTTGTCCTTGTAAGCCCATTGCCATGAATACTCAAAGTGAGCCTCGTCCTTGGGCTCGTAGTTGGCTGTGTCCATATAGTTGCAACCGCAGGCTAAGCAGGCGTCCATGATGGTGAGGTCCTGGTAGGGCAGAGCGAGATTGATGACCAACTCAGGTTTGTAGCTGTTGAAGAGAGCTTTCAACTGCTCCACATCGTCGGCATCCACCTCGGCTGTCTGGATGTCCATCTTGTAGCCTTTATCGTGGATAGACTTCACCAACTTGTCGCATTTTTCCTTGCGGCGGCTGGCAATCATGAACTCTGTAAAAACGTCCTGGTTCTGGACAATCTTAAAGGCTGCCACGGTAGCGACGCCACCTGCGCCAATCATAAGTACTCTACTCATTTAAGTATAAATGTTTAATGTTATTATTTCTTGTTTTAGCTCATTTTATTTGCTGATATTTATCAGCTCATTTTATTATTTGCTGACGTTCATCAGCTTATTTTATTTGCAGATATTCATCAGTTCATTTTATTTCATTTGCTGATATGCCTAAGGCATTCATCAGCGAATAGCCCAGTATTTCTTGTCGGAAGTTGCCGCCGGGAAGAGGCTGCATGGCAAAGAGAGTGACGCGTTTCTCGTCGTCTACCTTGCGAAGCATGTCGCGCAACTGGTCGTAGGCATCGCCTTCCTCCGAGTTGGGAATGATCATCACTCGTTTCACCTCCTTGGCATTGCAAACCGTGCGGGCTACGTCTACGAGGAAATCGTCTTTGCCCACCATCTTTTCTTCCGTAGGATATGAAGAGATGACGAACTCGCCCAGACGTGGATCCTTGAAGGCTTTGGCGTTCAGCTCCTTCTCGTAGTCGGAAGGGCTGAAGTTCTGCATCGCCTTCGATTGCTGGCTGTGTATGAGCACCAGTTGCGTCTCGTGCTCACCTTCTCTTAGTCCACCGTCGAGGGCAATACATACAGCCCACTGAGCCATGTCGGCAGGCTGGATGCGGCGGTTGATCATACGCTCAAAGTTTACGATAAGGTCGAATGCCACCTTGTCGATATAGTCTGCATCAGCGATGATTACATTCTCGCTCCATTTGATGTTGTTGGTGTTCAATGAATTCATACGTGCAAAGATACAAATTATTTTTGTAACTTGTCAAAAGTCTTGGCTAAAATATCAAAACTTTAGGTCGATAGTCATATTTTCGTGTTAATTTTGCAACCAGTAATACAAACAATCAAGAAATGAAAAGTGTTTTAGAGGGTCGTCCTGCCTTAAAGAAGGAAGTGGATAAGATTGCCGAGGTAGCTGGCTATCTTTGGCAGAATGGTTGGGCTGAGCGTAATGGTGGCAATATTACGGTTAATGTGACCGACCTTGTTGATGACGAGATGAAGGCGCTGCCTGCCATCAGCGAAGTGAAGCAGATAGGTACTGTCCTGCCTGCGCTGAAGGGCTGTTACTTTTTCTGCAAGGGAACAGGCAAGCGAATGCGCGACTTGGCTCGTTGGCCTATGGACAATGGTTCTGTCATTCGTATTCTGGACGATTGTGCCAGCTATGAAATCATTGCCGACAATGCCGTGATGCCTACATCCGAGTTGCCAAGCCATCTGTCGGTTCATGCCCGTCTTATCGAGAAAGGTTCCAACTATAAGGCCACAGTTCATACTCATCCCATCGAGCTCATTGCCATGAGCCACAACAAGAAGTTTATGGGCAAGGACGTGCTGAGCAATCTGCTCTGGAGCATGATTCCTGAGACCAAGGCATTCTGTCCGCTCGGACTGGGTATTGTTCCTTATAAGTTGCCAGGCAGTCTGGAACTTGCCGAGGGAACTCTGAAGGAGTTGGAAGACTACGACGTAGTGATGTGGGAGAAGCATGGCGTATTCGCCAAGGGTCTTGACGTGATGGACGCCTTCGACCAGATAGACGTACTCTCCAAGAGTGCAAAGATATATATCGATGCCAAATGTATGGGTTTTGAGCCTGATGGTATGAGCCAGGAGGAAATGGCCGAAATGACTCAGGCTTTCAACCTGCCAAGATAATTGTTTTTAGTAGTTTTGAAGTAGAAATTGTTTGTTAAAGCCTCTTTCTTTTGAGAAAGGGGTTTTTTATGCCATTTTTCTCCCTTGCTTAATTTTTGGTTCGTTATTTTCTTATAATAGATAAAGGAAGAAGACAACGGCCGTAGTTCTGAATCCATCGAAAGTAGGATTATTTTAAAAATTAGGAGAAAACAAGTTATGAAACGAGTATTCAATCTTTTAGTAGTAGACGAGAGTGGAAGCATGAGTATTATCCGCCGTCAGGCTTTGGTGGGAATCAACGAGACCCTTGCCACCATTCAGAAAATGCAGAAGGCGCATGCCGACTTAGAGCAGCGTGTCACCCTGATCACCTTCGACAGCACGCATACCAATGTGTTCTATGATAACGTGCGTGCCTCTAATGCCAATCCTTTGAAGGCAAAGGATTATAATCCTTGTGGTGCCACTCCTCTTTACGATGCCATCGGCATGGGCATCGCCAAGATCAATGCCTTGACCACCGAGGATGACAGCGTGTTGGTGACTATTATCACGGATGGCGAGGAGAATTGCAGTGAGGAGTATAGTCTGAAGATGATCAAGAACCTCATAGAGAAGCTGAAGAAGCAGAACTGGACCTTT
>ERZ791878.453-NODE-453-length-27007-cov-20.098805_pt1 | contig 27007 bp, 26 predicted proteins | sample MGYA00510277_ERZ791878 | MGnify/ENA primary metagenome ERZ791878 (study PRJEB30046, sample SAMN00792094) | human gut metagenome | study: EMG produced TPA metagenomics assembly of the A metagenome-wide association study of gut microbiota in type 2...
TAACGTTATACTATCAGCCGATTTGGTTGTTATTTTCTTTAAGTATCAGACCTCGTCTTCCTCCATCAACAGATCGTCCAACGGGCTTTTGATATTGCTTTTGAAAGTGTCGGCTATGTGGACATACCTTTCCGTTGTCTTGATGTTGTTATGTCCCATAAGCTCTTTCACAATTTTGATGTCGGTTCCTTGCTCCAGCAAGTGGGTGGCGAACGAATGGCGCAGCAGGTGCGGATAAATCCGTTTCGTGATTCCCGCTTCCCGAGCCGCAGCCTTCAACCGTTTCGACACGATACTCTCGGTGAAAGGTTCGCCCGGTCTGTGTTCAAAGAGCCACACTTTCGGTTTGTATAGTCTGTTATATTCCGTCAGCTTTTTCATCAACGGTTTTGACAGCAGGGTGTAGCGGTCCTTCTTGCCCTTTCCCTGACGCACCCGTATCAGGGAGCGGGGTTCGTTGATGTCGCCGGGTTTCAGTTCCAGCAGTTCGCTGATGCGCAACCCTGCGGAGTAGAGTATGGAGAACATACAGAAGAAACGCAGGTCTGTCACTGTCACGTCGAGTATTTTCTTTATTTCCTCCTTGCTCAACACGTCGGGCAGCGTCTTCTCCCGTTTGGCACGGTTCACCTTGTAACACCGCCGTTCCTGACCGAGAACTTTCTCGTAATAGAACTTGATGGCGTTGATACGCTGGTTTTGCTGGCAGGAGGATATGTTTTTCTCATGGATGAGATACAGCAGGTAGTCGTTTATCTCGTCGGGAGTAACCGTTTCAATCTTACGCCCCTCGAAATATTGTTGGAAATCGCGGAAATAGGAGGTATATACCCTTACGGTATGGTCACTGTAACGCACTTGCTGGAGTTTTTCCAGATAACCTTCCGGCAGTGGCGGCCGTTTGTCTTCCTCTTTACGGGGTGCGGTTTCCTTGATGGCGGAATAGTCTATAAACGCCATTTTCACATAGCGGTCGAAGAACTCGGCAAGCACGAAATTCTCTGCCGGCAGATAAGCTCTGCCACCGACAAGCAGTACGTTTTCTTCCTTCGACAGCGACAAGCGGATGTCATTGTCATTACCGAAAGTCACTTCGACAAATTCTCTCCCGTTTCTTACCACAGGAGAAAGTTTGATTTTGGGTTTTGGAGTATATATTTCCATGTTTTTTAAATTTTACCGGTCCCACTCGTTCAGGATTTCTCCGCTTATGATATCATATCGTATCCAGTGTCCCGTCTCGCGTCCCTCGGTGTATTCGCCTTGGACTGCGATATCGTCCCGGTCGATTTCTTTCCACGAACCGTGCTTGTAGCCGTTCTTGTACGAGCCGGATTTGTAGGCGTACAGCTTGCCATGTAGGTGGGCCGTGTATTCGTAGGGGCCGTCCAGTTCGCCGTTCTTATAGTGGCTGACGGTTTTGCTGACCCATCTCTCGGTGGTATCCTCGCTGATTTTCCATTGTTTTCCCTCTTTCCGGTCGTCGGTATAGTTTGCCTCGTAGATCTGCTTGCCGCTTTTCGGGTCAAAGCGTTGTTCCTTGCCGTTCCGCTTGCCCTGCCTATATTCCTGAACCATGTCCGGCTTCCCGTCGCTGAACCATGTCCTTACCGTACCGTCTATCTTCCCGTACTGCATGGGTGCTTCCCGTTGCGGTGTCTTTCCGTCCTGATGATAGGAAACGAACAGACCATGCCGTCTGCCGTCGGTATACTTGCCCTTTTCCCGCAGGCTGCCGTTGCGGAAACGCCTGTACTCGCCCTGCATAACCCCTTTGGAAAAATGCACTATTTCCTCATCCTGCCCCCGCAAGATACGGAATTTGCCCGATAGCGGACGTTTTCCGCCCTTCAGATAATGGACGACTGTTCCATGCTGTTCGTCCGTGGTGGTTCGCAAGTCACCGGATTCCACGATCCGCTGTGCGAAGGCAGAACAACACAGCAGCGTGAGAACGATGGCCGCAAGCATTTTTCTTATGTTTCCCTTTACCTTTCTCATTCGTCCGGATATTCAAGTTTCAATGTCATGCCGTCCAAAGCGATGCCTTCGCTAAGCGTGATGGCAAGTTTCTGTTCTTCGGAGCATCCTATGGTTTCCCCGTCCTGCAAGGTGACATCATCCGACAGGATATAATGCACGATGTCCATTAGGAAATCACGGATGTCACTCAGATCGGCAGGGGCATACACTTCGATTTCCTCTTTCCCGAATTTTCTCAGTCCGTAGGTATAGATGCCGGGGATTCCTTTCTGTGTGCGGTAGATGCCGAACCATACCCAGTCCATGACGGGCAGTTCATCTTCTTGCAGGAGTGCGGCCATATCCCTGTAAAATTCGGGTTGGAACACCATACCGTCGGTATATACCGCTGTAGCGTAGGACTGTTTCAGGCAGGAAGACGTGGCTCTGGTGAACAGTTTGGCTCTCTCCAGCAGGTTGGATTGGTCTCCGGTCACGGATACGAGGATATGAGCCTCGTGTTGTCGTGCCACTTCTGTTGCATCTTTCCACAGGTAGTTGCCCTGTGCATAGTGTTCCGCTTCTCCGTTGGGTACGGGACCGGGCATGATGGCTATTGCCAATGTCATGCCGCTGAACATTCCGACAAGTACGTCCCCGTTGTCGTCGTCATCGGTAAGGACGATTCCCCAGTCTTCCTCGAAGTCATGGATGAACTGTTTCTTGTCCCATTGATTTTGTGAAAGCAACACGGACGAGACAAAGCATCCTTTGATATTATCCTTTTCCATATAGTTCTTTCTTTTTGAGTCGTCAATTATTGAAGATTCTTGCGCAAGATAGGTATTTTACCCTGATTCCTTGGTACTTTCATCTGTTAATATACGATAAATGCAGGCCCTGCCTGTGACTTTACAGATAAAGGTTGCGCTCCGTTCAATAGATGCGCACATACTGTACTTCCCCGTCAAGCAGTTCAACATAGCGGTTGTCGGAAAAGCGCAATGTCTCCAGAGTCCTGCCTTCCTTCTTGACTTCCGATTTGTGGTATGGTTCGCCCCACGCGGCGATGACCATTTCCCTCGTCATGCCGGTATCGACCTTGCGGAAGGCAATCAGCTTCCCGTATTTCTCGCCGTACCGTTTTTCCAGCTGGCCGATACGTGCCGTGCTTACAAACTCGTACACCTCGTCACCGCCTATAGGAAATGCTTCCACACGGACACCGTCAGCACCTTCCATCAGCAGAAACGCCCCGTCACTGTTCATCTTCAGGCCGATGTCCACACAACGGTACTCCGCACCTTCAGCCGGGGTGATTACCTGACCGTCCTCGGTCTCGACGGCCTTGGCAAGTGACAGGAATGTCTGTCCGACAAAGCGTTTCAGTTTCTCATAATACCCTATACAGGTCATGCTCAGCGGATACCTGAATGGGTTGTAATACATCTCATCACCGCTTTCTTTTTCACGGAGCAGCAGGCAGCATCCAGCCGACAGGTAGTCTGTCTTTGTCCAGACCTTCACTACCTCGTAATATTTCCCCACTACCTCTTTAGAAGGGGTGGTACTGATGTTGACCGCCTTGTACACCGTTCGGTCATCCCCGGTAAGGAAATTGACCGTGTAGAAAGCATCCCAGTAGCCGTTCCTGTCATTTTTTACCCCATGCATGTACAGGGTCTGTCCCGGAAGGGAAGTGAAACTCCGCTTCTCCACGTTCGTCAGGCTGTCATAGGGGTGGGCATTTGTCACCGTGTACTCTTTCAGTCCATCGTTCTTGGGAACGATGTTAAGCTGTGCATGGGCATACATCACCGTGCACAGGAAGAAGGTTATAATTGGAATTGTTTTCATACTCAATCACTTTTTAAGTTTACAGGTGGCATCCGGGAAAGAGCACTCAGCTATTTGCCGGAAATAGAGAACAGGTACAGAGACAGTCCTATCCCGACGGCAAGAATCACTCCCAGCCAGAACCGGAAAGTTTTCGGACCGAGCAGATTCATCCAGAAGTTACCTCCTGTACTACCCGGACGGGAATACGTCCACTTCCAGCCACAGATGACACCGACAAGCCATATCAGAAGCAGGCCCGCCACGACCAGATAGCCGTAGCGGGGTTCCTGCTGTATCAGATTCGGAAAATCCTTTATTTTATCCAACCATTCCATATCTCACCGGTTTATTTTTTCAAGAGCGCCGCAAATTCTTTAAGCTGTGGCAGTCCGTCAAAGAAATCAACGTCAAATTTGGCCGTTGAGCCGTTGGCGAGGGTGATTGTCAGAATACCATTGTCGTAATTGTAGTTTGAACTGGATATTTCCGACAATGTAAAAGAACGCATCTCAACATTTCCTTTCACGATGACCGGGTATGTCACCTTATCGCCGTCAACCGTGATGATACAGCTTTTGGCAGCCAACTTGCGGGCCTTATGTATCTTCCGCCAGGCTCTGAACAGCATGTACAGTCCGACAAGGGCAAGGATGATGGCTGTTGGTAACGGTCCGAGGATGCGAAGTGTACCGACTTTTATACCGAAAGGATAAACTACCGGTACTATTATCAGTCCGGCACCGACAAGGATTTCAGTCAGATTGTCCTTGATGGACGATTTGGAAGAATAATTGAATGTAGCCATATTCGGATATTAGTGAAGTTATTCGTTCGGTGATATTATTTTATGAAAAAGTACCAGATAAGCAGAGCCGCGGTGATGATTATGGACAGGACCGTCATGGCCGACCTGTATTTTTCGACAGCAGGCGATTCCTGCGGAGCTTCAAATTCCAGTATCGTAGGTGCTTGGCCTATCGCGCTATTAGGAATAGCCTCTATCTTGAACTCGTTGGGCTGTTTTTCAATGCCGATCAAGGCATAGGCACAATCAAGCTGATTGGCCTTTCTTGGCGAGAATACCGATTTGCTGAACAGGATGACGCCGTCATAATGATCGCTTATTTCCATTACCGAATCCATATCCCGTTGTCCTGTCAGTATATGACGGCCTGTATCAGGATCTACTATGTAATAGTCATAGCCACAGGACTGTACGGAATCATAACGGATTTCACCGATTTCCAGCGTATCCACTTCAGCCTTGATGCTCTGAAGGGTGGCCTAGTCAATTTCAGTCCCTTTCAACGGGCAGGCATACAGGCAATAGCGGCTGTCTTCGTGCATCACGGTTCTGATGGGATAGAGGTTTACTACTTTGCGGTTTTCCAGTTTGAGGTATGTCTTAGACAATTTGCCGATTGCTTTCCCGTTATAACCGGCCGGAACAGCACCTCCTTCAAGAATGGCTGACAGATTTTTAAGTTCGCTCATGTTGTAATTCTTTTTATTCGTTTTCGATTATTGTTGATTATTTGATTCCATTTTCTACAGTGAGACAGAAGTTCACCTCCCTGTACAGTTGTTCCAGCAGATGTTCGTCATCCAGCGACTTCCTGCCGGGACGTAAGAAACCGTCCGGAGTGTCGGATGCGTAGTAGAACATGTTCCCGTTGAAGGAGAGCATCAGGTCACGGCTGAAGGATTTCCGCAGGGCGGTCAGCTTCCGCATCATCGCCGGGGTGAGCACCATGCGGGCTTCCACCTCGTCATCCGCGTACACGGCAAAATGCCTCTCGAACTCCGGGTCTTCCAAATGTACGAATTTTGCCCCGTACTTTTCCTTCATTCCCTGGATTGTTTGCGCCAGGTAGCCGATTTTGTTTTCCAGATGGTCGGGCAGCAGCATCACGTAGCCCCTGAAGGTGCGGTTCAGCTTGCAGCACCCGAACATGCCCCTGAAACTGTGCATCGTGCTCTCTATCCTGACTCCGAATATCGGACGGATAAAATACTGGTACGGCACTTCAAGGAAGTTGAAGGCCGAGAAATCTTTCGAATTGGCTGAAGTCACACCGGCATCCACGACAGTCATCATGTCATTTCCGACGGGAATGTCAAGACGGCCGTAACAGGTCGAACTTACCGAATTGCCCGATGACAATGCCGTTCCGAACAGGCGGCTGTCCGCAAAGACTTTCGGCTGTATGGAACCGGAAGGATTGTACCTTGCTCCCGGGAACAGCAGGTAGATGATGTGGGCCATCGTGTAGGTTTCCCTCTTGTTCAGCGCGGCAAAACATTTCATGAATGCGAAATGAAGTACAAAAAATACGGCAAAGCCTATCATGAGGTATTTTCCTGTGGTGACGGAAGTCTCATAGTCAGTACGGTCCACGAGGAATCCGCCGAAGATACAGAAACCGAACCACACGACGGTACACAGATAGACAATGGAGGTCAGGATGCGGAACACAATCCGGAGCATCCTGATACGGGACATCTCTTTCTTCATGTGAAGGGAAATGCCCTTGAAATCTATATTCTGACTTTCTTCCATGCTTTACTTGAATAATTCTCCCACTTTCACTTCCTTGATCTCACTTTCCGGGAACTCTATCAACTCCTGCTGCTCATGCTTGCGCCAGGATGCGATTATCGACGACGGAAACATTTCAATGTAATTGTTATAATCGGTAGCAGCGGCATTGTAGGTGCGCCGGATTGCCTGCAGCTCATTCTCCATGTCCTCGATCTGGACCTGAAGATGAAGGAACTGCTGGTTCGCCTTCAGCTCCGGGTAGTCTTCCACCGCCACATTCAGTCTTGACAGAAGCGAGGACATTTCCGTACCGCTTTTTATCTGCTCGGACTCTGTAGCGTTCGAAGCCCTTGACCGCAAATCGGCAATGCGGATGAGAATCTCATTCTCGTGCCCCATGTATGCCTTTACGGATGCGACAAGATTGGGGATCAGGTCATTCCTCTGTTTGAGGACCACGCAGATACCACTTCTGCATTGCTTGACCCGGTTCTTCTTTGCAATAAGGCTGTTGTTAGTGAATACTGCCCATAAAATAATTATGAGCAGTACCACGATAATACATATAACGGCTATAATCATATTTTCAGATGGATTTAGACATACAATTCAGCCGGTATGACTCTGATTGTCCCTTCCCAGTAGAAGTGGGGGACGATGCCGTCTGAAGGAAGATAGCCTTGGGGAAGTTCCTTGTAATAAAGGACAAGTTTCCTTACTTCCACATCGGCGCCTTCCACGATTTCACCACTCAGTTTCACGGTTGACCAGCAGTCCTCCTCCTTGGCAAGACTGACTACGCCCTCACATCCGGGAGCTACCGGCTGCCTGCCTTCACACATGTTGCGCAGCTTTTCCATCACTCTCTTCAGCCATTCCATATCGTTCATGTGTCCCTTGTCCAGTGCGTATATGCCAATACCATGGAAAGAGTCGTCCTTGTGCTTCACGCCTTTCCACGCCTCTGCCGGGGCACTGACAATCCCCGCGTAAACGATATATCCTTCCGTGAATTTTCTCAACCACTTGCTTTTGCCCAGCCATGGTGCCTTTCCTGCAAGTTTCTTGAAGAACTCGGTCTCAGAACTGCGTGGCGTCTGCATGTACGGTTTCATCTTGTCAAGCTGTGTCGGGTTCTTGTACAGTTCCCTGTCTCGCTTGGCTTCTTCGGCCTCCTTTGCACGCCGTGCGGCCAGTTTCTCCCTGTATTTACTTACGTCAAGACCTTGTGCTTCCATTTGGTCAAGATCATTCTCTGTCATGGTTTTCTCCCATTCTGTTGCTGCATTTTTGAAAAGTGCCATAATCGTAAAACTTTTAAGATATTGTTGATTCTATTTTTTTTGGATTCTACCATTCGATTGCCTTCCAAGGGGAATCTTCTTTATTGAGAAGCGCTCCCACGACTTCATCCGCAGTCTCGTAGTCATCTGTTTCGCCTCTCCATATTCCGCGTCCCACGGCAAAGCTGTTGCCGTATTCTTCCCACGAATTGAAGGATTCCTTGGCTATGCCGGCAGTGGTTCTGATGGCTTCCCACATTTCGTCTTCATTGATGTAGCCGCAGATGAAAGCCCAACGGGCCATGTTCACGGCACGTACAAGGTCCCATGCCAGCACGGTTTCGGGCAGGTCCGCTTCCGTCGTTTCATTTACTCCCATTACAAATTCAGCTATCGTGAACGCATCGCCGATCTTGCTGTCCTCGTCCGCCTTTTCTTCCTCGGTGATGGCCTCGATTCCACGCTGGCGGATTTCAGCCAAGGCCGGATCCGCACCGGCATGTTGGCCTTCGTTCAGCAGCCATGAGATGGTCTCCAGGGCACTCTTCCTGTCAGTAACTTCCCACCATTCCTCAAGCATTTCCTTAAGGGTGTCCGTGCCTGCTGTACTTTCAAGGGAGTCCACGTTGTCATCGTTGTATAGGAACAGAGGTGCCCCATAAGCCAGAAGTTTGTTCTGTTCAGGTGTCAGGCTGTTGTCGCCCTTGCGGGTGATTTCCCAACCTGCATATACGTCAAAACCGTCCGAGAAATCCGGTAAACCTTCCGGCATGAATCCGGCATTCATTGCCTGCTGCATCATGTTCCCTGCGAACTCGATGTTTTTGCTGTAGGTCTCCATTATCGCCTCGGGATCCTGGGCGGATTCTGCCATCATCTTTGCCTGGTATGCCTGTGCCTCCGCAACTCCCGGGAACATCTCGGCCGAGTCCTGCATCAGCTTTTCATGCATCTTCATCAGGTCGGTGCCTTCAAATCCGGGTATGTTGCCATACAAGGCTTGCGCCTGTTCCAGTGCTGCTTTCATGGCCTGAGCCTGTGCTTCTCTTGCGATTTCCTCGGGTGTCTGAGGTGTCTTCTTGGTTTCTTCTGCCATATCTTTCTAATATTAAATTTGTTAATGAATATCTTACCTGTTTATTCCGCTCCGTTTTCAAGAAGTTTTTCCACGATTTCGTTGAAGCCGCGCTCTCCTGCATAGTACAGGGCGGTGTGCTGGAGGTTGTCTGAGATGCTAACATTCGCGTGAAATTCAAGCAGGACGGACACAAAATCGTTGTGGCCCTCCTTGGCTGCAAGAATAAGCGGGGTTTCCCCGTTGTCATTCTGTGCGTCAACCGCAGCTTTGGCCTTCAGCAGAGCCTCGCCTATAAAGCGGTTACCTGAAATGGCCGCGTAATGTATCGGGGCATTGCCGCTCAGCATAGCTTTGCCGGGATCGGCTCCGGCCCCGAGAAGAAGGTTGACCATGACAAGATTCCCCTGCATACAGGCGAGTATCAGCGGAGTCTCTCCGCCGTCATTCGTCGAGTCAAGCATGGACTTGTCTGACAGGAGCAGCGTGCGGACAATTTCACCCTGTCCGTTATACACGGCCTGATGAAGCGGGGTGTTGCCACGTGCATCCCGGTCATTCCCGCACGAGAGTCGGGCGACCACTTCCCGCAGCCCGTGGGCTGTGGCATAGTCGATGGCCTTGTGGCCGGAGGCATCGGCGACCTCCGTATCGGCTCCCTGATCCATCAGGAAAAGGGCGGCATCTGTACGCTTGTTGTCAAGCAGGCATATCAGCGGGGTTCGTCCTTCATTGTCCGTCACGTTGATGTCGGCCCCCTTCTGGAGCAGCTTCCCGAGGATTTCCTTGTTGCCGCTCCGTGCCGCCGCGTGGAGCGGGCTTTCGGAACGGTTGTTGATACATGACGCGTCGGCATCGTTGTCAAGAAGCAGAGCCACTATGTCCCTGTAACCTTTCTGACAGGCATAATAAAGAGCAGTGTTTCCTTCCTGATCCCTTTTGTTGATGTCAATTCCTCCCTTTTTCAGGAATATCTGGACAATGCTTTTCTGCCCGTTTCGGCAAGCATTGAGAAATGTCTGGTTGTTGTCCATATATCTTTGTTTAAGAATATTTCAATAATAGTCTTACGAGATTGTCATTGTTGTAGTCTGCCGCCACGTCCATGGCCGTTTTGCCTTCATTGTTTACGGCATTTACGTCAGGCAGCTTGAAGTCCAGCAGGAGTTCAATCGCTTTCTGTGCCATGCTGTCACGACAACATGCCGCCACATAATGCAGGAGGGTGTTTCCCCGGTTGTCCGTCTTGTTCACGTCAGCTCCGGCTTCGAGAAGCTTTTCGAGGATTTCCGTGGGGTCGTCAGAACCGGCTGACCAGCCGTAAGGCACATATTTTTCGTTCGCCTTATGACCACCGAAGAGAATCATCATGGGAGTTTGGCCGGAAAGATTGGCGGCGTTGGGGTCGGCCTTTCCCTTGAGCAGCCAACCGAATGCCGTTTTACCCAACCTGTAGCCGGTATGGCGGCAGGAAAGGGCAAGTGCCGTGTTGCCTTCCGTATCAACAGGAAGCTCGGGATTCCAGCCTTTTTCCTTCATCAGGTCAAGCAGCCCCTTGTAAACCTCGGTATCCTTGCAGAAATAGTCCTTACTCACCCATACCGAAAAAGCCGTCTCTTCATTCGGGAAACGGTAATTCGGATTCGCTCCGCCGTTCAGAATCATGGCCGGAGCATCCTGTATGCTGTCAAACCAACTGAACGCACAAGCGAGGGGCGACTTGCTTTCAAAGTCATACATATCCTTGTGCTCACACACCGTCTGCAGGTCTGCACCCGAACGCAGAATGGCATCCAGTGCCTCCATATCCTTCATGTACATAGCCTGGAATATGTCCATGTTGCCGTGCAAGGCCGAAAGTTCGTCAACATCGGGGTCGCTTCCGGAAAGGAAGGCCGCGATCTTCATCGCCTTGTTCTCTATGGCGGCATCCCAGGCTGTCTTTCCACTGTTTGACTTGTCTTCCGGATCGGCCTTGTCTTCTTCAACAAGCCTTCTGGCAAGTCGGTAGGCGGTTTCGCCATCATCCTCCAGCCTTGCAATCCTGCTCCTGATTTCCTCTATCTTGTTTTCGGGGTAACGGTATTGTACGGATTCGTCCAGTTCCTTTTTCGCGAACCGGATATCCCTTCTGATGTCGCCTGAAGCGGCACAAAAACCGAAAAGCACGTTCTCGCCGTTAAGGTCGGTTGAGTTGACGCGTGCTCCGGAATCTATGATCGCTTCCGCCATCTTGAAATGACGGTTCCTTATGCACTCGATAAGGGCCGTCGTATTCTTGGCCGAACGCGGTATATTCGCTCCTTGTTCTATGAGCATGACGGCTATTTCTTTCAGTTTGTCTTCATCTGCACAGCCGGCACTGGTTCTGCCGAGGATATGAATCGGGGTGGAACCGTTTGCATCCTTCGTGTTGGGTTCGGCATCACGTTCAAGAAGTATCTTGACCCCCTCCGTGTCTCCATACTGGCAGGCAAGATGCAACGGAGAACGGTCTTCGTACTGTTCGTCGCTGTCATCGACGGGCACTTCCCGGAGCGCCTGATGAATTGCATCCTTCGGCTGACTTGTCGAATAAAGTCTGTATATGTCACTGTATTTCATGGTTGTATGTTTTTTATCAGTTCTTCAATGTGTTGATATTTATTGCCCAAACGGGCGTGGATAGTCCGCACCTCCGTGTGCAGGTGCAGTCTGGCCGACACTTTCGCTTTCAGCCTCAACAGTTGTACGGCGGCGAGGTTATCGGGAGCATCCTCCGGCATGGGACAACCGGCAGGGCTTTTTTCGTATTCCCAGCGGAGGACGGCTTCCGGCAGGTTTTCCGGCAGACGTTCCGTTAACGGTGGCAGCAGCCTCTCCGCTTCCAACAGCAGGGAACGGCAGTCATTATACAGAGAAAGGTAGTAGTAGCATAACGCCTTGTTGTAAAGTGTCGGCAGGTCAGACTTTCCTGCCTGCGTGAAACAGGAGAAGGCAAAGGCATATTCGCCACTTACCATATAGGTAATACCTGCGGAAAAAAGTTCTTTTTTCTGGGATTCAGGCATGGTTTGTTTATTTCCATATATTCCAATCATAGATACTTAAACACTAAAAGAGATTTCAGACTGTTATGGGTGGAAACAAAAAACCGACGATATTCGGGCGCAGAGAACGCTCCCCAGTACCGTCGGACCATAAAAATATCCTGCCTTTTTTGAGACAATATGGCAGAGGATGAGTATTTATAGGAACTTTTGTCGTAAGACAAGGATAACCCTGGATAATTGATTCCGGTAATCCATTGTAAATTAAATGTTTTATTATATATTGACGCGCGATAATTGTGTGTGTGTGTGTGTGTGTGTGTGTGTTTACACGAATTTTCCACACTGCCAAATTATTAATACACTTTTTAAGGGAATATGTAAGGTAACTAATGCACACAAGAAAAACGTCCGCTTTATGCGAAGCTTCGCTCAAACAAATATCATTTGTTAAAATCGAGCGACATTTTACAATGTATCCATTGTCATACATATCAGTTTATTAGAGTGAATACTTCTTCAAATACAAAATTAGAAAAATGTTTTGTTCTGCAATGAAATAACCGACACTTTTTTCAGGGAAAAATAAAAATGGCTTTATTATAATTGCCTTGTACCATAGAAAACGGGCAGAGAGCATGCAGTTGCTCATCTGCCCGTCCTGTAGGGAGAACCGTTTCATGCCGCTATCGGATTCACTTTCAATGTAGTCTGAAAGATGAACGCCTCTACTTTCATGTTGATTATGAAACATTGTTGGTGTGCGTGATAAGACTTCATGCCTTATTCAAACCTAAATCCAACGGGCACAAAAACAAGTAAATAATTATTCAATGTCTTGAGATTATTAAATACCGCAAAGGCAGTAAGGAATATAGCAGATTGGATTATTCTAAAAGGCCAAATTTATATCTTCTTTTGGCGGCATATTACAAGGAACTTGCCACCCGTTCAGGGGGGCTCTTGTGGAAACGGAACTAACAAACAAGCAGTAATTTCGTTTCTTGTTCATGGTAAAGACTACGACAACAAATCCGGTAGCGGTATTTACTGTTATTTAGGTCAGCCACGGGTTTCGATACGGGTCATAATCTGTTTGGAAAGTAGCCAGTTGCCAATCGGTAACCGGCTTTTTCGTGTCATCGACTTTACGGGGAATTTGTGGATTAAGTCGCAATTTGGCGGCATCATTAAGCCATTTCATGCTGTCCTCGTAATCGCGCATACGGACAACACTGACATTATTCGGGGCAATGAGTTTCGTGAGCTCGTAGATAGCCAATCGAACCATATGCTTCTTGAGGTTGTAGTTTCGTGGATCGTGTAATGATAGGTTTAGACCGACTTGCGGCGTGTCCGCGTTCACATCCGTTTCCGGGTAAAATACCCGTCCGTCATAAACTACATATTCGTGTTCCGACAATTCGTAGGCATTGTATGATGAATCGTAATCGGCTATGGCTCCCCAACAGTCGGACACCATAGGGTCAAGATTGCAATCGAAACAGTCAAGCGTCATCAAAGTATAGAACGCCCCTTCATATTCAACGACTGACCACAGAGGATACTCGACAGGCTGCCATAACGTGACTTCCGTCTCGATCCAACCGCCGACCATCGGGATACGGATATCATCGAACTTGTACCCGTTTTCGGCAAGGCAAATATAGACAACACCGTTGTAGTTTACTTTATCACCCGGATAATAGGTGTTGAACTGGGAGTAATTTACAACTTGTCCCGCATCGACGTGGATATCGGAACACTCTTCCCAATAGATTGCCGTTGCCGGCTTGCGATAGCCGCTGACGGAGCGTATCACCTCATGGATTTGTCCCTCGAAATAGACATGCACACCCACGGGATAGGTAATTCGATGGTCGTATTCGGCGATATATTTTCCTTTTGCAAGTTCCTTTTCAATCTCGTAGTTCTCTGACAAATATTCCACAATGCTCATCTCCGCCGATTCTTCCGCCTGGATGAATCGTGCATCATTGCCCCGCGTGAGTTGTGCTAGTGCTTCCGGAGTAATTATCCCAAGATAGTCGTCATTATTGAGAAACCGTCTGTACATATCCTTGTTCCGTTATTAGTATGAAAATCCTTCCTGAATTACCGATGTGGAGACCACATACCCGTTCCCGTCGCCTCCGCTCTTGAACTTGTACCAGCTGTCGCGCAGGTAGTAACAGAGCAGGTAGTCAAGGCAGTCGGACAAGTGTCCATACCGTTCATATTTGACACCGGTTTTCGGGTCGGTGGTCTTCTGTTTGCTCTTGGTACCGTCCTCGTTACGAAGCTGGTAAATCAGATCCTGGGTAAGTTTGCGACATTTGATATCGATTTGTATCTCCCAGCCTTCATAGCCCCCGAATACCTCGTTGACGAACTCGCACCGTGTAGCCTGCGGAGGCTGCTTGCGTAACAGCTTTACCTTCGGTCGCAGGATTCCTCTGCCGAAAGTGTCCGTGATGATGGTATAGTTGTTGATGCCGTCCTCGTTGGTGGTGGAGCGTTGTAACCCGGAAGGGTCACCGGTCACATCCACTCCGCCAATATGCTTGTCCCGGTAAAGTTTTAAGCGTACTTTCCGTGCCAACGCAGGTGTGTTGTTCTCCTTTTCCTCCGGCTTGCCGAGTATCTCTTCCAGTATATAGACCTTCCTGTTTTCATAGTCTATTTGTGCGGAGAGCACCGACATTTGGGGGGCAACATTGAAGTCCCACACCGTGATGAGCGGCTTGGTCGGATCGTATGCTTTTTCTTTCAGTCCGGTAACGAGATGCCGGGAGCCGTCGAAACTGTTATAAATCGCCATATCGTTGGCTTCCACGAAATCCCAGTTGCCATAGAGCAGGCGTTCCTTTGTCGCCTGGTCCCGGATCTTGTTCAGGGCCGCCTCGTACACCTGACGGAAAGCGATATTCGGGTTGTCAAACACGGAAAAAGGTATATACGCTTCACCCTCGCGGCAGATGACCTTGTCTCCGTTTTCGTCCTGCACGAAGCGGGAACGCACCCAGTTAATCGTCGGATTGGTGGTGAGCAGCATTCTCGGGGTCTTGAATGTCTCATGGGTTCTCCAGCGGAGACGGGAGAACAGTACTTCGACGGCCCGTTCCGAGATTTCCGACACCTCATCCACCATGGCGATGGTATATTCCGAAGAGCCGAAACGCTCGAAGTTGGGGTCGCTGGGGATATCCGCCATCTCCTTCATGATGATGACCGAGTCATTCCAGAATGTGAGCGTGCCTTCGAGGTTGTTTATCTTGTAGTTTGTATCCTCTTTCAGTCCCCAGTCCTTCAGAATCGACTTGATGGTGTTCCATGTCGATTCCTTTAACGACTTGAGTGTCTTACGGGCCACCACCGCACGGATATTCTCGAACCGAATACATGAAGACACCAGCCAAACGCTGCCGATATACGATTTTCCGCCGCCGGCCGCTCCGCCTCCCAGTATCAGCTGCGGCAGGTTCTGCGACTTGCAATGCCTGCATTGAGGCCTGTACTGAGGGTTGCCTTGCTGGTCATAACCGATAAGGATTTGCTCGATCTCCCCGCCACAATGGGGACAATAGTTCGGTTGCAACAGTTTCCAGAGTTCATACTGCCGTGGGGACGGTTTGAACTCGATGCGCAGGTTTCTGGGTGGTTTGAGCCTGTTGACCGCCATTCGATTTATATAATCTGAATGGTTATGTCCCTTTCGGACTCGAGCATGGCATACAGTTTTTGGAATGTAGTACGGGATTCCAAAACTTTTCCCTTGACCGTATTCTTTCCCACGATGATACAACCGGCGGAATCTCCCTCGGTGTTGCCTGAATGGATCAGGATGCCGAGGAAATGAGGTACATCGTGCAGATATGGCATTTTTTTCTTGTACTTGGGGCTGTACTGAAGGGTAACTTTATAAGTCCCGGCAGGAATGGCGGTCTTGGAATAGACCTTTTCCTTGCAGGTACAGGAACGGCCGCGAGGAGTATCCGGACAGGTTGCCGGAAGTTCCCTCACGGCATCTTCGATGGTATTACAGAAAAATTTGCCGTCGATGGACAGGTCGCCTATGGTATAGGTCTGACCTTTGAATTTGCGGTTGAGTGTCAGCTTCATACTTCGATACTATTTGTATCGAAAGAGTAGAGACGGACGCCGGCTAATGTTTATTATATGTGTTTGTAAAAGGAGGATATTTCAGGAAATGATGTATCTTTGTGAACGGATTGACAGTATTTAATCAAGAGTTAATATGACAAAAGCGGATATCGTCAGGGAAATAGCAACGCAGACCGGTCTGGAGAAGCAGGTCGTGTTACAAGTTGTCGAAGGATTCATGGATAGCGTAAAGTCTTCCATGATAAACGGCGAGGAGGTTTATCTTCGCGGCTTCGGTTCTTTTATCATCAAACACCGTGCGGAAAAGACAGCACGCAACATAAGCAGGAATACCACGATAATAGTGCCTGCCCACAATATCCCGGCATTCAAACCGTCAAAAGCCTTTGCAGGAAGGATGAAATCAGACAAATAAGGTGATTATATGCAACAGGAGCGTTATTCAGATGCTCCTGTTACTTTATACAGGGCAACGAGGTTGGTATTGTCCGATTGGAACAGGAAACGGCCGTTGCTTAAAAGGCATTCGTGGATGGTGTTGTCATTAGGATCCGACTCCAATAAAGCCCCCGCCTTGTTTTCATCGATAAGCAGCATTTCTATGCCTTGTACGGTGGCGGCAGTTGCATCAGCAGGAATTTTCAAAAGTTCATCCATCAGATTCATGTCGTTCATAATATCTCCGTATTTGGCTTGAGTCCCGTCAAGCATTCAATGTACCAAGACCAAAAAGCGTGGGACATAACCCGTAGCACCGAGGTTCTGGTAAACCTATCCGCAAACAAGTTAAGCCCACGCAAAAGCATAGGCGAAAACTGTTTGTCCTGCGGATAAGTGAAATTTACCAGATTTCGGTGCATGACAAAAGCTAACGCTTTCCGTATTTTATTATGTCGTTCTGCCAATATGGTTTTTATGCCGCATCTGCAGAAGAACCGGCCATTATGTGATAACGACCGGACGTGTAAAGGTTATTTTTTAGACTCTTCCAAGGAAAGCTTACGAAACTCTTTCATCAGTTTTTCCAGTTCCAACGAGGTCTTACGGGCACGGGTCCCTGCGGCCTTGTTGCCTTTTTCAATCTGAAGTGCCGCATCCGTGGAGAATGTAGCATATACTTCCTGTATTTTTGAAACCAATTCTTTCATATAAATTCTATTTAAGTTATTGACCACAAAGGTAATGAAAATAATCGAGAATAAGAGCGATTTTGTCAATATTGCAAATATCACATTGGTAATCAATGACTTTTAACAGCCATTACACCGTATGATTTATCCATCAGAGAAATTGTCAAGGTGTTTACAACTTTATGGATATGTCTGGTCAGAACATTTCTTCCATCTGCCGCTTGATTTCTTCCCGCTTTGTATTCTTGTAGTAATGCTTATAGATGGTCAATGGGCTGTTACCAGCCATCTCTGCAACCACATACGGATTATTACCGGCATCTACCATCTTCGATATGAAAGAGCCACGGGCGGAATACCATGTGATGTTTTCTTTAATGCGCAGCATCTTGCATGCTTTCGTCAAGGTTTGTGAAAGGCGTGTGGAAATTTGCTTGACACGTGTAGTCTTCTTGGAAGTGGTCGTGTGTTTATGAGTAAAAACAGGAAATACATAATTTCCATAACTTTGCCCACGGTATTTATTCATGATGGCTTTTGCTTTACTGAGTAATTCCGGTTTGGCTGTTTTGGGAAACTTGATACGTTCATAGACGATGCGGTCTTCCTGGACCAAATCCCATGTCAGGTTACATACATCGACATTCGCCATACCTCCGGTATAGTAGCTGAACAGGAACAAATCAAGATGCAACTGCTCTTTTTTCGTAAACAAGGTACGGTCAACATTTGCGATTTTAGCTATGACTGTTTCCGGAACTGCTCTTGAAGTGGTTTCCGGCCAATTAATATCATCACCGAGACAGAGGAAGTTATCCATATTCACCCCGTACATCTCTTTCTTTTCTGCCTGCCTGCATACGGCACGGAGCAACCTTAGTTTGTGTGTAAGTCCGGCCTTGTTGCCATTTCTGATACCTCTTTCTTTAAGCCAAAACGCAAAGTCAAGAAGAAACTCTTCTGTAATATCCGTAAAGAAATAAGAGGAAAAGGCTTTTTCATATTTTTCCTTTGTAAACGCCTGCAGTTCACGCTTGAGATAGACATACCGTTTAGCATTGGTCGTGCTGTCGACAATCTGACCGTTCTTGATGCGTTTCTTGTTTTTGAATGTCTCTTCAAGATAATCGATCATCTGCTGGACACTCTTTACTTTGACCTCGGGTTTGGCCGCCTTGATTTCATCGAAGCAATGTGATAGCTGGACGGGCGACCAGTTCCTGCCTTCCATCTCCCAGGTATCGGCGACATGCAGATATTTGGTTCGCAAATCGAAAAGCAGTTTGTTCTTGGTAGTGGCCTCCGCACTCCCTACACGGAAACTCTGAGACTTGACATCCCAGTCTTTTAATAGCCCTGTGATGTTTATAACCTTCGGCACACGGGCGTAACCGGTCTTGAAGAAAATTATCTCCAGCTTGACCATCTTGGTGTCTTTCGGGTTCTGCTTACCCCTGATGTTAATCGTGTACATAGACTGATAACGAGTTAGTTAATGACTTATTATTAATTCGCATTAGTAGGAATCAATTGGTATTAATTAACCTACATAGAAACCTACATGAAAAGAGTAGTTTCCTTAGCGAAATAATGTTTATACGGATAAATCCGTACTTGTGTCATTTACTAACTCGTTATCAATCAACTATTTTTCCTAATCACAAAAGTTGTGTCCGAAAAAAGGGTGTGCCTTTACAGAAACAGTCTTTTTGTGTCAAGGTTAAGTTGAAATCAAACTATTGAGGAAAAATAATCTGATAGCGACCACTCAAATGCATAAACGCAAACAAACGCAACAACCCGTCATAATATTTATCCAGATATCCGTCTTCATAAGGTACATGTTTTGCTTCCCACAGCTGTTTGACAAATTCTTCGCATTTCACATCCATACAAACCAACGACACCGCCGCAGCTGTAGCCACAAGACCCAATGAATGACGCAACTGTTTATATTCACCCGCCTGCAAGACTTCCTTCACCGGACTTCCATCTACATTATACTGGTCTTTAAAATCATAAAGTCCCTGACCATACAGAAAATTCTGTATTTTATTTCCATACTCCTGCTGCCATTCTCTGTCCGCACATGCCCAAGAATAATCCAGAGCAATATTCATAGGCACCCGCCATGAATCAAAACGGAAGGCATCTCCTATTATCCCATCTGAATGTAACAAAGAACCGTCATAGTTATTATAATCAGGATTTAAGCCAGTCACCGGATGAATACTCTTATGCAGGTACTCACGACTTCTCTCGGCGCATTCCCTCCAAAAACGGCTCCTTCCATCATAAGCCCATCTGGCCCACACTTCATAAAAAGCAGGCAAATGATAAGAAGGATCAGTAAATTTCGCACCGAAGCGGGTCGGAGTAAATGTAATCAGCTGATGTTCTATATTTATAAATGGGGTTACCGCATCTTTTCCTACCTTTTTCATCGAACAATCTAAAATATTTTGTGCTTCAGCTAAATAATTTATGCCAGATTCATTTCCCCATCTGTTCGACGCAAAAATAAGTGAAGTCACATAATATAGTTCACCATCAGAAGCAGGTCCTTCGGAATTACGAGTTCCGTCCGTCTGACAACTCCAGGCAAAATAACCTTCAAACATGCCTTTCTGGTGCTGCATGTACTTCTTACACCATCGCCACAAGCGGTCAAATATATCCTTCCGGTCAAACTGCACGGCAATCATCATTCCATAAGACATACCTTCTGTACGTACATCATGATTCTTCAAGTCACTAATATAAGCCATGGAATCACCGACCTCAAAATAGACTTTATTGACCCCATAGAATACATCATTAAACACTTCTTCCAGTTTCGCATCTATTTCGGCCTGAGAATAACCCATTTCGGCAAAAAAGTTTCTATACTTACGCGTTTCGAAAGCACCCGCTGACCATGGAACAGCATCAAAACCTATCCAGTCAATTTCCACGGAAGCCCCCTTCTGCAGAGAGACCCGTATATCGCAGACTCCCACCGGAGCCTTTTCCACACATGCCTTTACCACACACCAGTCTTTGCCTGCAGGAATCTTTACAGTAGCTATATCTTCATCATCCGCTACAATTTTCACCACCCCACCTTTATCCGATTTCACACGCATTTTCACTTCTTGCACAGGCTGAGAACCAAAATCCACACGGTTGTACTGAACCCATGATTTTATTTTTTCCAATCGGCACTTCCAACCTTCGAACTTATTTTCATCATTGACAAAGGAAACAGACACTCCTTCTTTACTGATTGCACTATACCGATCTATCTGTATTTTCATACGCGCATCCGTAATCCCGACTCCGCGTAAAGTAGGCTTTACTTTCACAATCGTTCCATCAGAATTAAAAGTTAAGGAATCAATACGAACAGAACGCCGCTTATCAGCTTCAGGAGAAAAGTCATTATGATGATAAAAAAGATACCACTGTCCATTATATTCCACAATTGAATGATGATTTGTCCAACATCCAGTGGGAGACTCATCCATAATAATGCCTTTAAATTCAAATGGGCCTGAAGGTGAATTTCCCATTGCGTATGCCAATGTCTCCATCTTATCCTTCACCCAGGGAAAAGTAAGGTAATACTTTCCGTTTCTTTCAAATACAAACGGGCCTTCCTTAAATCCCTCAGGAAGCCCTTCTATCAGAACTGGAGCAGAAGCCAACTCCTTCATATTATCTTTCAACCTTGCCATACGCAGACCATTCCCAGCCCAATAAATATATGCACTTCCCTGTTTATCAATCAACACACACGGATCAATTCCCTGTATGCCTTCTATGGGCTTCCAGTCTGGCATGAATGGGCCATAAGGAGTATCCGACACTGCAACTCCCACGGAAAAGACTTTCATATTTTTAGGTTTTGCAGGAAAATAAAAATAATATTTTCCATTTTTGTACACACAGTCAGGAGCCCACATGGAATAGGACTCCGAATCCACCCATGGGACATTGTTTTGTGAAAGAATTACCCCATGATCTGTCCAGTCTACCAGATTTTGAGAGGAATATACATGATAATCCTCCATACAAAACCAGTCCTTAAGACGCTCAACCGGACTTTTTATATCATGTGACGAATATAAATAAACTTTCCCGTCAAATACACGGGCTGTAGGATCAGCTGTAAAAGAATAACTGATAATAGGATTTTGTGAATAGGTCTTTAGAATAACCAAAAACAATGTCACTATACCCAAATATAGATGCCTCATAAATATAGTATTAGGTTATAAGTAAAAAATAAGAAAAAGAAGCCACCCCGATACAGGGCAGCTCCTTTCTCAAAACATGTCACGATTAATTAGCGGAATTTCCATGCATATTCGTATTGGTAGAAAGTTCAGTAGAAGGTATCGGCACACGTAAATGACGCGAATAATCAAACACCTGCGTACCTGTCAGATTAGTCTGTTCCACCTGAAGCGCATTTTTATTTTTCAAGTTATTCAGCACAATACTCTGATCCGGATCATTCGGATTATTGTACCATCTCATCAAGTTAAAGAATCTCCAGCCTTCCCAATATAACTCTACAGAATATTCATGTTTCAGAATTCGGCGTACAGAATTTAACTCCATTCCTTCGCAAATAACATCTCCATTACTTCCTACAACTCGACCAACCACAGGTTTCTGCTGAAGCAACTCATCCACAGTGGGCAATGTATTGCCTTTCAAATAATCATTACCTAAATCGGCTTCAGTTGTATTGAAAGCTTCCGTATTCTTATTCGCACGATCACGCACCATTTGGATGTATTTTTTAGCTGTTGCTTCATCATTATCAGCTTCCAAACAGCATTCTGCATACATCAACAAAATATCAGAATAACGGATAAGACGATCATTAATACCACTCTGTTCTTTGCTTCTCACTTGGTCAAGACTATACTTACGACATCCGAACCATTTTCCTCTCCATTCATCAAATGTATCTCCAGAGAACAGCACTTCATAAGGAATCCAGTTACCAGATTTACCCAAGAAATTACAGCCGCCAGGTATATACATACCCAAATAAGCACGAGGATCTATAATCTTTCCTGACGCATCACGTTCAAACTCATTATATAGTGCTAAAGAAGGCTGTCCATTCCACCATCTGGCAGACTCTGTAGAGTTTGGCGCACTCATTTCCAATTCACGAATTGTATTTTGTCCGGTTACTACCCAGTCATTCAGGTCACCATTAGCAGCAGGGTTAAATCCGTCTGTTTCTACACTTTGACAGAACTGTACTTCGAATAAAGATTCAGCATTATTTTCATTATCTTCAGTCGCATTATCACGGTAATTATCCATTAAAGAATATTGATGAGAGTCGATAATTTGCCACAATACATCCTTTGCTAAAGCCCATTCGGCATCTCCAGCTTTTGCAGTTCCATCCAAAATCGGACGAGCCATATACGTTTTTGCCAAAAAGGCGAGTGCAGAACCTTTTGTAGCACGACCTTCATTTTCAGTTCCTTCGTACGACCAGTCTGAAAGCAAGTTTGCAGCATCCTGAAAATCTTTTACCATACGCTGGTAGATTGCACCCGGTTCAGCAGGTGGCAACATGTAATCTCCTTCACCGGTAGTCACATAATCACGGTCAGGAATTTCATCTCCCCAGAAATAAACCAGATAGAAACGACTCAAACCTCTCAAGAATATAGCTTCACCTTTCAGTCTGTCATATAATTTTTTATCATCTTCATTATTCAAATCAAATGCTCCATCCTGATTTGCCTCTAATTTCTCAAGTGCAAGATTAGCAGCATACTGTAACACGTACAAATCCTGATAACACGTTGATACACTACCCAAATCCGCATTTACGTTGTATTGAGACAATCTTGCCGTTTCTGGTTCACCGGCAGCAGCTCCACTTGTAAACACATATTCATCACTACGTGCATTCAGCATAAATGGCATCCATCGAGCCCATCCGCCAGCTCTTTGAAGAATGTTGTATGCACCATTAACTGCATATGTCAAATGTTCTTTCGTATTATAATATGTAGCTTCGTTATCTGCTGAAGGATTATTAAAATCCATGTCAGGCTCACATGAACTCATTGTCATTAATAAAGAGCCCAAACAAATACCCATATATGTTTTAATATGTTTCATAAAATTCCAATATTTCATTATTACTTAAAATGTCAACTGCAAACCAGCAAAGAACTCACGATTTGCCCAATATGTATCTCCAGAGTAGTAATATGCTCCATCTACACCACGATTCAAAGTAGAACCATTATTGGGGACTTGCGGGTCAAACATAGAATATCCTGTAATAGTGAACGGATTCTTTACACCCAGATACAAACGTAAAGATTCAATGTGTGCTTTTGAAATCAATGCTTTGTCAAAAGTATATCCCAAGGTAATACGATTGCAACGGAAATAAGAACCATTTTCAATAAAATAATCAGATGCCATAGTATGATTACCATTCGGGTCATTAAGTACGGCACGCGGTACATTCGTATTCACATTAGCAGGCAATGTAATTGTTTCACCACCAGCTGTTGTAAAGGTCACATCTTCTGCACGGAAGCGGTTATTCATATCAGCCATCTGATTCTTTGCTGCATAACCACCCATCAGCTCAGTTTTCCAGTTATTATAAATTTGGTTTCCAAAGTCACCTTGCCACAACATTGAAAAATCAAATCCTTTGTATTCGGCTGTAATATTCAGGCCAAAAGAACAATTCGGTAAAGAAGAACCGATAAATGTCTTATCGTCATCCGTAATTTGTCCGTCACCGTTTACATCTACATATTTCAAATCTCCGGCAGCTGCAGAAGGCTGAAGACGTTCTCCCTTGCTGTTTACATAATTAGCAGCTTCTTCATCTGTACGGAACAAGCCATCTGTCTTATAACCCCAGAATTGCGCTACAGGCTGTCCGACTACAGTCATTGTCACATTACCTGTACTACAAGCACCACCAGCAAGTGAAGCATTGTCACCCAAACTTGTTACTTCATTACGATAAAGAGAGAAGTTAGGAGAAATCGTTAATTTTACATCACCAATCTGTTCACGATAAGTAGCTGAAAGTTCAATACCCCAGTTTTTCATACTACCCACATTAGAATACATGGTATTAATATTACCTGTAGATTTAGGCAACTGTACGGCAAGTAACATATCGGTCGTTTTACGATTATAATAATCGAAAACCAAACTGAATTTATTATTAAACATATCAAGGTCGAAACCTACACCCGCATCTCTGGTTGTTTCCCACGACAGATCAGGATTTGCAAAGTTTTCAATCAATGGTGCTGATGCATTAGAAGAGCTTCCTTCCGGATTAATCTGGCCAGGACCAAATGTGTAATATCTGTTGTCTGTTTCAACAACTGACTGATAATCATATCGTCCTACCGCATTGGCACTACCAATCCAACCTAATGTGGCACGGATTTTCAAATTATTCAGCCAGCTGGAAGTTGCGTCTTTCATCCAAGACTCTTCACTGATTCTCCATCCCACAGAGAATGAAGGGAAATATCCCCAACGATTACCTTTTTTAAATTTAGAAGACTCATCAGCACGGAAGTTAGCAGTAATCATATACTTACTATTGTAAGAATACATAACTCTGGCCAAATAAGAAAAATATGCTTCGTTATATTGTGAACTAGTTACGTTCTGGCTATCTGGGTAACGACTCTCTGGACCAAAGTCTGAATATTCATTACTACGTCCTGAAACGCCTGTAGACCATCCATCAAACTTTTCAGAAACCATACCGACAACTCCTGACAAATTATGTACATCATTAAAGGTCTTATCAAAGGTCAGCAAGTTTTCAATAATTTCATGTCCGCTGCCTCCTTTTGTCGTACTCTGAGAATTATAAGCCTGCTTTCCGTTAGCTGTTCCAAGATCATATTCTGGAATCAAAGTTGCATCATTGTTTCTTGCAAATGAGTAAGTATAAGTCAAACGATATTTCAACCAGTCAAAAATCTTTATTTCACCAAATATACTTCCCAAAGCGCTAATTGAACGATTACGAATTTTTTCATTTCTCAAGAACCAGATTTGATTCACTAAGTCATTTCCATCACGACCATTATTACCAGTCAAGAAGAAACTACCATCTTCATTGTATACCGGAAGGTTAGAAGGTGTTTGGAGAGTATTCATCAGCGAAGCACCTGTAAAACCATTGGTTCTACTATAATTAGCAAATATACGTCCACCATAAGTAAAACGGCCTACGGTACCTTGTACATTAGCATAAATATTATCCGCTTTCACATCTTCCGTATGCATCTGATCATCATTGTCAGCATGAGTAGCTCCAATACGATAGCTGGCATATTTGCTACCTCCACTCACTGACAAGTCGTATTTCTGATAGTTGGTATTGCAGAAATACTCATCCCACCAGTCTGTACTTCCAAGCGGATTGCTCGGAGTAGCTACTCCTGTTGGAACTGTTTTATTCCATGTTCCATTCGCAATTGCAGTAGCATCAGAAGAATTATAGTAAAGTTCATTTACGTAAACTGCATAATCATACGGATTAAGCATATCTACTTTGCTGGTGTTTGAACCAAAACCGGCATACGCATTAAAGCTAACTTTCGGTTTTCCTTCTGCTCCTTTCTTTGTAGTAACCACAATCACACCATTGGCACCACGCACACCATAAATTGCACATGAAGCCGCATCCTTCAAAACCTGGATAGATTCTATTTCATTATCATTAGGAATGTTTCCTGATGCATCAATGATACCATCTACCACCCACAACGGATCTGTACTACCTGTAATTGAAGAGGTACCACGAATACGAATCTTTCCACCTGATACATTCACACCGGCTGTACTTCCTTGCAAAGCATCTGTAATACCTCCCGGAGATTTTAAAACTTCCTTCGGACTCAATGTGGCAATAGCAGAAGTCAAATCTTCCTTTTTCTGTGTACCATAGCCCACTACGACCACATTATCGAGTAACTGTGTATCTTCTGTTAATGTTACAGTTAAATCGGTTTTACCTGCAACCGCGATTTCCTGAGTTTTATATCCTACAAAAGAAACTACTATAACAGAATTGGAAGGCAAATTTAAAGTAAAACCTCCTTCAAAGTCTGTAATTGTACCATTGGTTGTACCCTTTTGAAGCACACTTGCACCTATAACAGATTCCCCAGCTCCATCTTTCACAATACCTTTTACGGTAATATTTTGTGACAAAGCCCATAAAGGAATCATACAAAACAACATGAATAGCCATATCAGGCGTAATCTAAATAAGTTTTTCATCATATTTGTATGTTTAATAGTTAATGAAATATTTATATGAATTGTCATTTACGAATAGAAGGTTTATTACTTAAGCAACATACTTAATGACTACCCTAATCCAATCAAAGAGATAGTCAATAGAATATATTAACTAATAACTTACCTGGTATCTTTCATTTTCCTGACTTTAGTGTCCATAGGCATTTCATTTAAGATTATACATTTATAAATCATTTGATGTAATGCAAATGTAAATCTTAATGAACAAAAGGAATTATACCATATTACCAACACCTATATTACATGTTACATCATCATCATGTGTGTAACATTTTCTTTGTCACATGATACATTTAGGCTGTACAACATAAAAAAAGGGGATAGACTTCTCTTCTATGCAACTTTCAGCGCATATAGAAAAGAAGCGCCCTTGTGTTACACTTCAAACACAAAGGCGCTTCCCTCCAAACGCAAGGACGATTTACTCAAAACGCACTTGCGCTTAAAACACAACTCTTTTACGTTTTAATGAAAACGTAAAGGAATTTTTAGAGTTATAAAATCAGTAAATAATCACTATTCCGCAAGCGTTTTTCCCTTCCTGCGAGAATAAGCCAAATGTTTCGGACTGCCAATCAGCTGAGCTGTATAAATGCCGGTATGACCGGAGAAAAGATAAGCTACCACACAAGCTATGCCTAAATAAAGACCTGGCTCTGCCCCGAAAAGTT
>ERZ791878.459-NODE-459-length-26743-cov-6.062762_pt1 | contig 26743 bp, 24 predicted proteins | sample MGYA00510277_ERZ791878 | MGnify/ENA primary metagenome ERZ791878 (study PRJEB30046, sample SAMN00792094) | human gut metagenome | study: EMG produced TPA metagenomics assembly of the A metagenome-wide association study of gut microbiota in type 2...
ATTACTGCAACGCACCGAGTTTAGCTACACGGCTCACTGGCGATTACCGTGACCGAACTTACACCGGCTAGTGTGGTCCAGCTTCGCTGGACACACAACGTAAATGAAAGAAAAACGGTATAAACATAATATTTCGTTTATGCCGTTTTTCTTTTTCATTACATATAAAATCACGACTTGTGAAAGGACGCTTATAGCTGCCCTTCAGATTCTAAGAAAGCACCACAAAATCTGCGGCACTATGCCAGGTAAACTCCGTGGTTATTTCACTAATAAAGATTTTCCAGTCATCTCAGCCGGCTGCTCCATACCCATTAATTCAATGAGTGTAGGAATGATATCAGCTAAGCATCCGTTCTCTCTCAATTTATAAGATGGATCGGCATTTACTAAAATGAACGGTACCGGATTGGTTGTATGAGCAGTAAATGGTGCTCCTGTCTCATAATCAACTAACTGTTCAGCATTACCGTGGTCAGCGCAGATGAATAACTGTCCGTTTACTTCTTTGATGGCATCGACTGCTTTTCCAACACAGGTATCTACCGTCTCAACTGCTTTGATGGCAGCTTCTAAGATTCCTGTATGACCGACCATATCCGGGTTTGCAAAGTTAATGACGATCACATCATATTTTTCAGAACGGATTGCTGCACATAACTTGTCACAAACTTCCGGTGCGCTCATCTCTGGCTGTAAATCATAAGTTGCAACCTTTGGAGATTTTACTAAAATTCTGTCCTCTCCCTCGTTTGGTTCTTCTACACCACCGTTAAAGAAAAATGTTACATGAGCATATTTCTCTGTCTCTGCGATTCTTGCCTGTTTCATACCGTGTGCTGCAAGATATTCGCCAAATGTATTTTTCAGTTCTACTTTCTTGAATGCAACTTCTTTGTTTGGAATGGTTGCGTCATATTCTGTGAAGCAGATATAAGCAACATTCTTTCTTGCGCCTCTCTCGAAACCATCAAACTCATCCATACAGAATGCTCTTGTGAGTTCACGTGCACGGTCCGGACGGAAATTGAAGAAAATAACTGTGTCATTATCTTTGATCGTAGCAACCGGTTTTCCATTCTCTGTGATGGCTGTTGGAACGAAGAACTCATCTGTCACATCTTTTGCGTAGGAAGCATCCATTGCTGCAACTGCACTCTCTGCCTGTTCGCCCTCTCCTCTTGTGAGAACATTGTATGCTTTTTCTACACGATCCCATCTGTTATCACGATCCATAGCATAGTAACGTCCGGAGATAGAAGCAATCTTACCAACACCAAGCTCTGCCATCTTTGCTTCCAGTGCCTCGATAAATCCCTTTCCGGAAGTAGGTGCTGTATCACGTCCGTCTAAGAAACAGTGTACATAGACATTCTTGATTCCCTCTCTCTTGGCGAGTTCGAGTAAACCATAAACATGTGTGATATGGCTGTGGACACCACCATCAGAAAGAAGTCCATATAAATGAAGATCAGAATTATTTTTCTTCACGTTCTCCATTCCGTCTAATAAAGCCTGATTTTTGAAGAAATCACCATCGTTGATCTCTTTTGTGATTCTTGTGAGCTCCTGATATACAATTCTTCCTGCGCCCATGTTCATATGTCCAACTTCAGAGTTACCCATCTGTCCATCCGGAAGACCTACAGCGAGACCGCTGGCATTTCCTTTTACAAACGGATATTCTTTCATTAACTGATCCATGACAGGTGTTTTTGCCTGTGCAACAGCGTTTCCGTCTGTTCTGTCATTTAAACCGTATCCATCTAAAATCATTAATACAGTAGGTTTTTTACTCATGTTCTTATCCTCTCTTCTTCTTAAACTTTGAGGTGCCTGTACGACACATATCTCATTTATCTATAGGAAACCATAGATTTAGAATCTGCAGTCACTATTCCAAAATTAAATTACCGGTCTTCTCTCAGGTTACCGACAATATCAATCGCATCCCCCTCATTATCAGCCATCCCGATAATATCTGTCCGGCTTGTATCAGAGTCATATAAAATCTCTCCTACCGGATAGTCATCCGCACTTTTATGATAAACCACCCCGTCCGCATCAATTCCGATATCTGCGGAAATAGAAGCCAGATATTCATAAAAATCTGATCGTTCTTCCGGTTCTGTAAGAATCCTTGTTGTAAGATTCTGCTGTATACAAGGGACAAAAGAAAGTTTTACTGTTCCATCCTCTGTAATGGTAACTTTTGACAGTGTTGTATACAATGTTCCGGTGGAAAACCAGAAATTTCCAAGACTATATGCAATTGGAACATCACCCACAAAGGCAGCGCCCTGAAGCCGGTGCGGATGTCCTCCTATGATCACATCTGCTCCTGCCTGTGCAATCTGTTCTGCCAGATGCCGCTGTGACTGATCCGGATAAAGCATTCCCTCTGTTCCCCAGTGCACTTCTGCGATCACATAGTCGCTGTTTTGTGCTGCCTCCTCTACTATTTTTAAAAATTTTTCCGGATGTAACGCTTTCAAAACACCCGGTTCCGTTTCGGTTGCAGCCTTTGTATACTGTTTGGAACGCTCAATCTGTGTTGCCGATACAAAGGCAACTTTACGTCCATTCATCACATAATAAATAATTTTCGATGCATCTTTGAGATTTCTTCCGGCGCCCGAATAAGGAATGCCCTCCTGATCCAATACATCTAACGTGGAAAGTAATCCTTTTTTCCCATAATCATAGACATGATTATTCGCCAGTGTCACTGTGTCGGTTCCAAATATTTCCAATAATTCTGCTTTCTGCGGGTCGGCACGAAATGTATACGCTTTGCCGTAAACTGATGTTGCCCCTTTTTTATTTACGTAGGTAAATTCATTATTCATGATCATCACATCTACGGCCTGCATCTGCGCAAGTAAATCTTCTGAAAAGCAATCCCACAACCCATCCTGCTGTTCTTTCATATACTCGGTTGTATACCAGTTCTCTGCGAAATTAATATCACCGGCGAATCCAAATACCATTTCCGAGGCAGCCGCTGTCTGCATCCAATATACGTTTTCAAGTTCATGCTGTCCAAATCCACTGTCCCGGCAATATAGCAGCCACAGCACATAGATAGAATTTCCGGTTTCCTCATACCAGACATCCGGGTCATTCCCGCCATCCAGCACATCAAATGCAATGTGTATCACTGCATCCCTGCCATACTGCGCATAAAACCACATCAAAAATGATTCATCCACCGTACAGCCTGCAAGCATATCTTTCGGAGCATACTGTAAAATCACAGTAAATGCATCTGTCAGATCCTCAATCTCAATTTTCGGTATATCACTCTGCTCCAGCGAAACTGTCTTTTCCCCAGAACGCATACTCTGTACTGTTGTCTCGCCGATAGCTTTATCGGACACTTTCCGGTCATTCTCACAGCAGATCATCCATAAAAAAGCAGCAAATACTGTCACTATAAGTGCATACATTATCTTTCTGCACTTTCCAGACATTCTATTTCTCCGTCGTAAAATATTAAAACATTGTTATTCCTATAGCTACTATCCGCGAAATTGAATCCGCTTTCTTGCGCCGATAGAATTATAACTTATTTGAAACGGGTTTTCTACCATTTCTGATAAAAAAGGCACGTTTACCACTGTATTTCTCCCTACATACCGTGATAAAACAATATTTCCACCGGACAGGGCGGTTGAATACGCCCATTCCGGAGAAAACTGAACCTCAAGTGTCTGTACCGCTGATGTATTGTTAATATTAAAAGATACACTTCCTTGACTGCTTCCATCAGAAGCGTATGTTTCCTTCAAGCTGCCTAACATGCTTTTTCCGTTATATATAGCATCTTTCAGGAAATAATCTTCATCAGCCTTAAACTCTACTGTAATCCGGTCGTTATCTTTTACATATAATTCATCCAGTCCGGAAGCTCCATTGACTGTATATTCACCATGCAAAGAAGTATTCCCCGGATGTGCCTCTGTAAAATCCTGTGTCTTTTGTGTATCCTCGCCCATATTATCAATAACATTGATCTGGTTATAAGTATTTACACCGTCGTACTGTAAATCGCTTATTTTTAGCTGATATGGTTTCTTTTTAAAATTTGCTTTGTAAGTGTGGTTTCCATCAAATGTGACCTATGCGGCCAGAACAGAGGTTGAAGAAAACAGCAAAAATAAAGCACATAAACCACATATCCATTTTCTATTTTTCATATAATTCACGCTTTCTTACTATGTAAATTACACTTGCCATACATCCTACAATAACCATTGCTGCCATTGTTTTTCCCAGTTGACTTTCTCCGGTCTTTGGTGATAATGTATCTTCTGCCTGTATTTCTTCATTTACACTCTGATTTTCAACTGTATTATTTGTTTCTTCTTTTACTGAATTTTCATTCGGTCTACCCGATATATTTTGTCCAGTTGTATTAGATTCTTCCGGTGTCTGTGGTGTTTCCGGACTTTGTGGTGTTTCCGGAGTCTGCGGTGTTTCTGGTGTATTTGGCTGCCCTGGTTCCTCGTTTTTTTGTGTTAAAGCAGCCACTAATATCTGACTTGCATATTCGTTTACTGTATACATATCATTAATTTCAACCGGATTTCTTAATACATTAAATTCACTGCCAAAGTAATACCATTTCAGATCATAATTTTTTAAATTATTGTTATATTCAGATAAATCAATTTCATCATTCTGCATAGAATATTTTACGTCCAATAATTTTTCCGTTCCATTTTCATCTGATGTATATAATCTGACAATCTTTTTATCGTATTCAGGATATGCATAATTGAACTGATCATCATTCATCTTTTGCCCATCTTCACCATGCCATTTTATAAAATTTAATCCGTCTATATCGGCTGGCTTATATAATCTTCCAAGATCTTCGGCTGCTGTACCTCTCTGTACAGATTTTGTAGTTTTGTTCTCATATTCTCCCGAAATTGGATTCCATTCCTGAAAATGAACAAATACAAGATCATCGATCATTCCACCTTTATAAACATTTACATAAAAATCCTCAAGATCTTTGTAAGTTCCATTGTTCTGTATGAAATAACAATCATATGATTTTCCTGCATTATCACTTAAGACAAATTTTTCTATTACCCATTTTCCGGATGCAGCATCTGCATCATTATCAAATGTGTATTCATACTCTCCTGTTGCATTATTGTATACAAAATCAACATAATGAGAATATTTCTTACGCTCGTCTGGATTATCAAAGCTATAATGATATGAATTTTTATTTGTTATCCATGCATGCACTGCAGTTGCACCGTCTGCTTTGACGCTCATTTTTACAGAATCCCCTTCATCAAGCCGTGCGCCTACATCCTTATCCATGACAACCTGTGTAATCGTAGGTTTTTCATCTGCAAATACATGTGTAATTCCGATTATGATAAAAATAAAACAAATCGTAAATGATATGCATAACTTTCTTAAATTCAATTTTTTTTAAAATATAAACCATTTTCAATTCTCCTGTCATCTTCAATAAAAAGGAAATATTATTTTTTTGTGCATAAGCTCCAAATGATCTTTCTTAATCTCTGCAATATATAGATACCTAAAATCAGTAACAATACGTCTACCGGGATCATCAGATATGCCATGATATCTGAATTTAATAATTCACGAAAGAAAGTTCCTAAACAATAAATACCTGCCATTGCCACTATATCCGCAATCAATTCCCCTGTGGTTAATAAAAACATAATAATTGTGATCCATATATTCTGTTTTTTTCTTTTACTGACATTATTCTGTCTGCTCCCATCCTTCAAACGTATATCCGAGTTTTTCCGGATTTGGAAGTGTCACGGTGTTTCCTTCCAGTCCTACGATGTAACGTACCGGACAGGTTGCATCTCCATAATCTAATGTGATCTTAAAGAAATCTGCTGATATACATGTCATGTTTCCGGATGTATCTTTGCATGCCATATAATACGTTCCAGGCTCTACAACCGTCTGATTACTCTGAGCTGATGTACACGGTGTGAAAACCACCTCTGTTTCTTCCGGATTTTGCAATCCAAAATAAATCTCTGTAATTCTGGAGCCTTTATCACTCATGTTCATTGCTACCGTCTGTGTCTCGGCAACATTATTGGTCGATGTAAAATCAAGTTCCGGGGCAATATCATCTATCCAGTCTGCGTAAAATATCTTGTCCTGTGCCACACTGTCTTTGTCCATCGGATTACCCTTATCATCTTTCCATGCCAGAAAAGCAGCCATTGAAGAAGCTGATTACCTGACAAAGACTGAAAACAAAAAAAACTTTGAACCCGAGAAATACAGCAAAAAGTCTTCATTATTCGGCGTGATCGTTTTTGAGAGTGATCAGGATCTTAATCCTAAAACCGCATACCAGTGTTACGATGACAGATGGCTGCTTGAACTTGTATTTAACCGATACAAAAGTGATGACTGCCTTGACAAGACAAATGTCCAGGGTGATTTCTCTGTTATCGGGTCAGAATTCGTAAATTTCATCACTACAGTAATGACGTGCCGGATTATCCGTAAAGCCACCAGAGCCGGTCTCCTAAATAAGATGAGCTACGGCGATCTGATGGATGATCTGTCAAGTGCATGGCGAAAGACCAATGCACCTCAGAAGCCAAAAACAGATGATGGCTGCTGGGTTCATACACTGCAGATTGTTTTTGAAGAACTCGAGGCACTCGGTCTTTCAGAACCCGTCCATAAGCCTGAACCAAAGAAGCGGGGACGCAAGAAAAAAGAACCTGAAGTGTCAAAAACCAAACGCTCAAGAGGGCGTCCAAGAAAGGATGCTAATCAGTCTGTCGGACTTCTATAGTCCGACAGACTGGGAATGTTTTATTTAATTTGTCGTAAAGTACCAATACCTGATCCTGGATATTTGAAACATCTGTCTGCATTCCATTAAATGACGTGATCAGATTTGAAATAGATGTAACACTGTTCTGGATGTCCTGTGTATTCTGTGTAATAGCATTTGTGTTGTTTTCGATATTCTGTGTATTTTCATTGATTGTCTGCTGAATGCCATGAACAACTTCATCTTTTAAATATTTTTTAAAATCCGAAAGATCTTTTTTGTTATGTTCTGCCATTTCTTCCAATGCTTTTTTAATTGCCGCAATCTCCTCATCCGACAACTCTTTATTGCTTGTAAGCTGTTTTATTATTTCTGTCTTTAATGATTCAAAACCGGTGGCTGTGCTGTCTTTCAGTGAATTTATAAACCCGTTTTATATTGCTCTGTGAAATTACTTTTTACCGGTAATTAGCACAAACTCTCTGTGAATTCACCTTATTTGTAGTTTACGATCTTGCCGAAATCAGCTTTTAAGCTTGCTCCGCCAACTAAACCACCATCGATGTCTGGCTGTGCAAATAATTCTGCTGCATTACCTGCATTTACAGATCCACCGTACTGGATACGAACTTTCTCTGCTGTATCTGTTCCGTAAACTTCTGCGATGCACTCACGGATTGCTTTACAAACTTCTTCAGCCTGCTCGGTTGTAGCTGTTTTACCTGTACCGATTGCCCAGATTGGCTCGTAAGCGATCACCATGGAAGCAACCTGCTCTGCTGTTACGTCTTTTAAGTCAGATTTGATCTGTAAACGAATCCAGTCCAGAGTGATTCCCATCTCTCTCTGCTCTAATGTCTCGCCACAGCAAAGGATTGGTGTAAGTCCTTTTTCGAAAGCTTTCTTTACTTTCTTATTTAATAAAACGTCATCCTCTTTGAAGTAATCACGTCTCTCAGAATGTCCTAATACAACGTATTTTACACCTGCATCTACTAACATCTCTGCTGAGATTTCTCCGGTATATGCACCTTTCTCTTCGAAGTACATATTCTCTGCTCCAACTGCTACGTTGGTTCCTTTTACTGCTTCTACAACAGGAACGATGTCGATTGCTGGTACACAGTAAACAACTTCTACATCATCACTGACTACAAGTGGTTTTAACTCTTCTACTAATTTTACAGCCTGGCTTGGAGTCATGTTCATTTTCCAGTTTCCGGCTACGATTTTCTTTCTTGCCATTATATTATTCCTTCTTTCATGTACTTATATTTTGCGGATTGCCTGAAAACTCTGCGAGTTTCCAGGCGCTCGTTGCGCTTTCAAATAAGTAAGCAATCATGTGCATGCATGCAAGCATGCGCACAAGATTACTTACTTATTCTCAATCCGCTGGAATCACGTCTATTTATCGTTTGCAGCTGGCAACTAAGGCGTTGCAGCTGCATTTACGTCATGGCTGCTCTTATTTATCATTAGCAGCTGCAACGCCTGGTAATTCTTTACCCTCTAAGAATTCAAGAGAAGCTCCACCACCAGTAGAAATGTGTGTCATCTTGTCACCAAATCCTAACTGGTTCACTGCTGCTGCGGAATCACCACCACCGATGATTGTTGTAGCATCTGTATCTGCTAAAGCTTTTGCTACAGCGATTGTACCTGCTGCAAGTGTCGGGTTCTCGAATACACCCATAGGTCCGTTCCATACAACTGTTTTAGCTGTCTTAACTGCATCAGCAAAGAGAGCCTGAGTCTTAGGTCCGATATCACATCCCTCACGGTCAGCCGGCATTTTGTCAGAGTCATAAACTTCTACTTCAACCGGAGCATCGATTGGGTTAGGGAAATCTTTGATTGTTACAGCGTCAACCGGTAATAATAATTTTTTACCCAGTTTTTCAGCTTTCTCCATCATTTCTTTACAATAATCAAGCTTGCTGTCGTCTACTAAAGATAAACCGATCTCATATCCCTGCGCTTTTAAGAATGTGTAAGCCATACCACCACCGATGATAAGAGTATCACATTTTTCAAGTAAGTTAGAGATAACATTTAATTTATCAGCAACTTTTGCACCGCCAAGGATTGCAACGAAAGGTCTTACCGGATTCTCAACTGCATTTCCTAAGAAGTCGATCTCTTTCTGCATTAAGTAACCAACAACGGCTGTGTCAACTAACTGTGCAACACCAACGTTAGAGCAGTGTGCTCTGTGGGCTGTACCGAATGCATCGTTTACGAATACATCACAGATAGAAGCAAGGTCTTTGGAGAATGCCTCTCCGTTCTTTGTCTCTTCCGGTCTGAAACGTGTATTCTCAAGTAAAATAACTTCGCCGTCTTTCATAGCTTCTACTGCTGCTCTTGCGTTTGGTCCGACTACTTCCGGATCAGCTACGAATTTTACTTCCTGTCCTAATAACTCAGAGAGTCTTACTGCTACAGGAGCGAGTGTTTTTGTTAATTTGTCTTCTTCTGTTTTTACTTTTCCTAAGTGAGAGCAGAGAATTACTTTTCCGCCGTCAGCGATTAATTTCTTAATAGTAGGAAGAGCTGCAACAAGACGGTTCTCGTCTGTGATCTTTCCATCTTTCAAAGGTACATTGAAGTCACATCTGCAAAGTACACGAAGTCCTTTTACATTGATATCATCTACGGATTTTTTATTTAATGACATATTAAGTAGTCTCCTTTATTTTTATTCACAATAAATAGTTCCGAAACTCCTCTATACCTCTTTGAAGTTGTTCAAAATTAACAAAATTTTCGAAAACACGCTTTCGCTACGTGTCGCTGGTAACGGTACTAAGAAGCCAGTCACAACGGTTGTTGTACCTGCCTTCAAGTACCGACCGCTCCCCAGTGTTTTCTCAAGCTTTTGTTAATTTTTCACAATTCAATTTACGTTTTTAAGAGTTTCATAATTACTTATTCTTCAATAGCAAAAAGGAGCCCGGTCCCAAAAGACCGGACCCCTTTGCTGAGTCTTATCTGCACTCTGGCAGCCTGTCGCTTAAAAAAGTAGTCTACCGTGCAGTGATTGTACGTTCTGATTATGCTAACTCAGAGAAGTATTTGATTGTACGAACCATCTGAGATGTGTAGCTGTTCTCGTTATCATACCAAGAAACAACCTGTACTTCGTACTGATCATCAGATACCTGGTTAACCATTGTCTGTGTAGCGTCGAATAAAGAACCAAATCTCATTCCAACGATATCAGAAGATACGATTTCGTCTTCGTTGTATCCGAAAGACTCGTTAGCTGCTGCTTTCATAGCTGCATTGATATCTTCTTTTGTAACACCAGCTTTTTTAACAACTGCTGTTAAAATTGTTGTAGAACCTGTTGGGGTTGGTACACGCTGTGCAGATCCGATTAATTTTCCGTTTAATTCTGGGATAACTAATCCGATAGCTTTTGCAGCACCTGTGCTGTTAGGAACGATGTTAACTGCTGCTGCACGAGATCTTCTTAAATCACCTTTTCTCTGTGGTCCGTCAAGAGTCATCTGATCACCTGTGTAAGCATGGATTGTTACCATGATACCAGACTGGATTGGTGCATATTTGTTTAATGCATCAGCCATAGGTGCTAAGCAGTTTGTTGTACAAGAAGCTGCAGAAATAATTGTATCTGTTGGTTTTAATGTTTTATGGTTTGTGTTGTAAACGATTGTTGGAAGATCGTTACCAGCTGGAGCGGAGATAACAACTTTTCTTGCACCTGCATTGATATGAGCCTGAGCCTTCTCTTTGCTTGTGTAGAATCCAGAACACTCTAATACAACGTCAACTTTTAATTCACCCCATGGGCAGTTGTTTGCATCTGGGAATGCGTAGATTTTGATTTCTTTTCCGCAAACGATGATAGAATCATCTGTGTAAGATACTTCATCAGCGTGCTCATATTTTCCCTGAGAAGAATCATATTTTAACAAGTGTGCTAACATTTTAGGGCTTGTTAAATCATTGATTGCTACTACTTCATATCCTTCTGCTCCGAACATCTGTCTGAAAGCAAGACGACCAATACGGCCAAATCCATTAATTGCTACTCTTACTGCCATTTTAAATTCCTCCTAGAATTGTATAAAATATACTTTTGGAAAACTATTGTTCCCAAGCTTCCTTTATTTTAACCAATTTCTGTATAAAGTTCAAGTGTTTTTCATGAGTTTGTTAAATTTTTCACTATATTTATTTTTCGACTATGTTTTTCATTCACTTTGTACAAAATCACGTACAATCTATTCCATTTTCTTGTAAAATAAGTTATATTAGATATCAGATTAATGCATGATACAGGCGTTTTATTATAACTTAGCCGCTGTATTTTTACAAATTTTTAATTATTAATTTTACTAATAATTTTTTCACGGAAAGGAATATAGATTTTATGGAAACCAAATTTTCGCATTACCGGCTCTGGGACACACACATGCACAGCCAGTTTTCCGGGGACAGTGAAGCCCCGCAGGAAGAAATGATCTCTTTTGCTATCGAAAAAGGACTTGCCGGGATCTGCTTTACAGATCATCTTGATATTGATTATCCTGAGGAACCGGATATTTTCCTTCTCGATCTGCCAAATTATACTTCGTCCGTACTTGCCTATCAGGAAAAATATGCAGCAAAGCTTCCAATCCGCCTCGGCATTGAACTTGGATTACAGCCGCATCTTGCCGCACTGCACACGGATATTTTATCGCAGTATCCATTTGATTTTGTTATCGGTTCCTCCCATGTTGTGCATGGACTTGACCCGTATTATGCAGCTTTTTATGAAAAACGGACAGAGAAAGCCGCCTACCGCGAATATTTTGAATCGATTCTTGAAAATATAGAGAGTTACCATGATTTCGACGTATACGGACACCTCGACTATGTTGTCCGCTACGGTCCGACTTCCAATGAAAATTATGACTGGAGAGAATATCAGGATGTGATCGATGAAATTTTACGAAAACTTGTCTTCCTCGGAAAAGGGATCGAGTTGAACACCGGTGGCTTCAAGTACGGTCTTGGGCACCCGAATCCAACCGAAGAGATCATCCGGCGTTACCGTGAGTTAGGCGGCGAGATTATCACGATTGGTGCCGACGCCCACAAACCGGAACATGTTGCATTTGATTTTGCAAAAGTTCCTTCTATATTAAAAGACGCCGGCTTTGATTACTTTACGGTGTTCCGGGAGAGAAAGCCGGAGTTTGTGAGGATTGAATAGAAAAAGTGGCGGTGTAAAATCCGCCATTTATTCTAATTCCAGATTCCACTATCTGCAATCTTTTTTATGCTTTGAATAACTGTATCGTAGGTTTCTGGCACAAATAGCAAGCCTAATGTTATTTTCTCATAATCTTTTTTATAAGTCTCTTTTTCTATAATTTCATATAAAATATCCGTCACACATACATTTTCTTTTGCTGATGGACAAACTGCTAATGTTGAACGCTGTTTTCTTACTTCATCATGATGCAAATTCATAAATCATTCCCCATTCAATCAATTTCTTTGCCGTTGCACCAGTTAATGCCGGAATCACTTCCGACAACTGATCTTTCGTAAAACATTTCTTTCTCACATAAGAAATCAATATATCTATTGTCTCATGAATTGACAGCTCCGTGTACTTTTCTGCCTGCCCAATACTGTCAAGTAACTGTAGAAGATCAGCATTCGAATCTGAAACCATAATCGGAGCCTTTTTTATTCTAACTCTTTCACTTCCCACTGTTATAGTACGGCCATTCGTCGCCTCACGATTTGTAACCACTTCAATCACCGCTGGCATCTGCGTTGTTAATCCTAACTGATTGGCAAATGATTCTCCTGTGACATACCCATAAATCTCTGATTTACTTTGTATATATTTGCGCATAATAACCAGCGACGGATCAAGATAACTCTTCCCAAGTAATCCGTCACGCTTTGGAATATAATAGATTCCATTATCATACCGTTCCAAAAAACCATTAGCAACAAGTCGTTTCACGGCCTGCCGAACTGCATTTTCAGACAATCCCTGAATTGTCAAGTCATTCAAAAAAATAGGTTCATTATATCCATAATTTTCCATCAGATAAGTTTTTAACATTTTCTCACCTCTTTTTAAGAGAGTACCATATTTATATATATTATGTCAATATCTGTGTCATTTTATTATGAAATTGCGATTATCAATATGTTCTGAATCATATTTGTTATTAATTTCCATATCCCTCTATGTCCTAATTAGCGGCCAGTAATAATAATCCTCATAAATATCAAACGCAGTAATGATATCCATTATTTTTGTAATAACAACCTCTAAAGTTGATCCATGCTGTTGAATCTTTTGTATGAATTCTTCTTGTTCCATATGCCGTTATTAATTCTTCCAGACTTTTATGATATTCTTCTTGCTCACCAAAAACTTCATTCAGTTTACAGATCGTATTTTCCAATTCTGAAAAAAAATTTATTTTCTTTTTTTAACGTTGCAGTGTCTTATTTCTTGACCACTTTTCTTCCAAGAGTTTTTCTTCATATGCCCTTTCAATCGTATCTACCCGATGCAATTTAGCCTCAATGAATTCCGGGTAAATATCAAATGTAACAGGCATTTATTCCACATAAATGCCATTCTCTCCAACATGTATGATTCCATCATACTGCGAAAGGCTTTCTTCTCTTGTATCATGTGTAATGACTAAAACGGTTTTTCCTTCAAACTCTTTTCCTGTAAACAGATAATGTTCTACTGCCGATTTCATTTTTGCATCCATTGCAGAAAACGGCTCATCGAGAAGTATCACCTCTGCATTTTTTGCTGCCATACGCAAAAATGCGACTGCCTGTTTTTCCCCTCCACTAAAACGCTGACATTCTTTTTCTTTTCTGTTGAATATCCCTTCAAAAAATTCCGGCCAGATACTCTTTCCTACGCTGTCGATCCCATCCATTGGATAAGAATGAAAAACGGTTATATTATCTACGATCCCCGCTCTGTAAATATGTTTGTTCTGATCCGTATAGGATATCAATTCAGAAATGTCATAGTTTCTGATATCTTCTCCATCTAATCTGATAACGCCGGAACTGTTTTTTTCATACCCCATAATAAGTTTGAACAAGGTTGATTTTCCTGCTCCGCTGTGTCCGACAACAGCATACTTCATGCCTTTTTTTATTGTTAAATTTATATTTTCCAATGCAAAACTTTTCCTTTTGAATGTCACATTTTTGAATGTTATATCTGAATTTAATTTTTTCTTTCGTGGCAGGACTGTGACATGCGTATCCTGCGTATAAGATAATACTTTTTTCTTCACGTCCTTCATGGACTGTATTGCCGTGAAATTATAGAGGACAGTGTCGATTGGTTCGATGAAAGAAGATACATAACTAAGCGTGGCAACTCCGACTCCTACCGTGATCTCGTGCTTATAAAAAAGAACTGCCACCACTGCAAATGTAAATATTTTCACGAATTTAGTCGTTAATTCACTCACGCCTAATACCATGCTCTTCTTTTTCCCATACTGATACCGCTTTTCTGCTGTTTCATTTAAAACGTGTTCATGCTTATCAAGTATTTTTCCTACCGTCATCTGATTAATAACACGAAAACCTTCCAATAAATCCGTAATCTCTGTAACGTACTCCGCCATCTGTTCCTGATATGTACTTCTTGCGTCAGTCAGCGATTTTCCTATCATTCTCGGTATCAGGATTGCAAATATCGAAGTCAGAATTATCACCAGCGCAATTCTCCAGTCAACTCCGAAAAACAGCACGACACCATATACAATTATCATGTTTACGCAGCGTATGATACTGATAACCGGTTCCAGATAATCCTGCTCTAACGCTGTAATATCATTTCCCTGTAAGGAAACATATTCGCCATCACGATCTTTTTGAGAGGGCTTTGCAGCCCATAATCAAACAGCCATTGTTGAAGCAATGGTGAAAAAGCCAGACAGATAACACCTGCCAAATCCCATAAAATCTGGGCGATAATATATTTTTTTGTTTTATATATATACGTGTTCAATGTTTTTCTCCTTATATACCCGGCTCTAATCTCTGCTTTTTCACATGCCATCAATGATGCTTGTACTCACTTCCTTTAATAAGACCATAATAATCTATATTGTGTCTATTCAATATTAATCCCAACTCATGATCGCACCATTTCTACATCTTCTGCAACCGTATCAGTTTCCCCTTGTCCAAGTGTTCTGGAAAAAAACATGCACACAGTCACAATCAGTGCCAGCACACCGGAAGTAATAAATATTGCTGATGTATCCACATATGCAACAACGATACTCACCAGAAACGATGCCACAGGCATTGATGCTGCACCTGCCGCGGTTGTAATGCCGGATATTCTGGCAAGGTAATCTGTGCGGATTCTTTTTACTGCAAACACACTCAAATGCGAATTTACCAATGCCACCGTATATCCCAGAATAAAGCTAAATACTGCGGTAAACGCACAAACCAAAATCCGGCTTGTATAAAGCGGTCTGCACACCGGGAGCATAATATAAAACAAAGCAATCCCCAAACCACTCGCAATCCAAAGCCCCTTTCCCAGAATAATACGCTGTACCATTGGATAAGTGACGGATCCAAGCAGCATACCTACGGTTATGGAGATTCCAAGAATCGATAATATCTCCGCTCCACCGCCCAATATATCACCGGCAAGGGGTGCCTGCAAACTATTCAATGGAACTAAAATTGCATTCAAAAAAACCGCCAAAAGTAAAAAAATGCGGATTATTGCATCTTTTTTCACATAAGAAAATCCATCTGCCAGATCTTTCACATACGTCTTGCGGTCAAATTTCTGCTTGACAAGCCCCTGCTCTTTTGTATTTACAAATACAATGATCAGTGCGGACAGCAAAAAAGTTGTCATATCCACGTAAATTGCACCGGAAGTTCCAATTACAGCTATAATTGCCGCTGCAACAGCCGTTCCGATTAATTCTACCATACTTGACAAGGTTGTCGATAACGATATTCCATATTCATAGTATTCTTTTTCCAGCACCTTTGGCGTCAATGCAGCACTTGCCGGTCCCCGGAATGCCTCTACCGTAGAAATCGTCAAAGTTGTAACCAGCAGCATCCATGCCTGTAAAAATCCGAACAGATACCCGGTTGCCACAAATGCAACACAGACCGCACGTATCAAATCCGTGACAATCATAATTGTTTTCTTTTTCTGCCCCTCTACCCATGCTCCGGCTAACGGCGTAATGATAATAGATGGGATTCTATTCACACCATAAATGATAGCCGACCATGCGGCATTTCCTGTGATTTCATAGACAATCCATGTGGATGCAATTGCGTCAATGGAATCTCCGAAACGATTGATCAATGCCGCTATCATAATTTTCATGTACTCGGTCTGCCGAAAGATATCACGGTAGCCGACCTTACTTTCCTGTTTCATACAACACTTTTTATTCCTTTCTTCTTTTCGCCTTTTTTCATTATACAAGCTCCGCACAAATTTGTAAAATAAGTAACCAGAAACAAAAAAGTTTCCATTTATGTATATATCAAATTGATTGATATACATTGTCTTTTTCTTCTTCCCGCTATATAATTTATTTCAAAATATACGTTGATTAGAGGTTATTACAAATGAGTGTCAGAAATGCAGGAAAAACAATCCGCGAAGCACGGATCAAAGCGGGGTTAACACAGGAACAGTTATCCGAAGGGGTATGTTCTGTTCTCTCTCTTTCAAGAATCGAAAATGGTTCCGCCGGTGTCAGTCCTGTCACATTTCAAGCACTTATGGCTCATGCGGGTGCTCCCTGCGAAGTTTACCCGATCTTTGCAAGCAGAACAGACTTTGACTGTTTCTATACCCTCAATCGTGCGCGCTTCTATCTGGGTTCCTGGCAGTTAAGTCAGGCATATGAGGAATTAAATAAGCTGGAAGAATGGAACTTTGCAGATAACAAACTCTATTATCAGGAATATCTTTATTTAAACGGTCAGATTCAGGTGTGCTCTGGCTGTGCAGACCATCATGCCCTTTATGACCTTTTTTCTTCCGCGCTCCATATAACACGTCCTGAAATTGACTATTCAGATTTTCATCATCTTTTATTATCTATTGTTGAAATCGAACTGCTTATTGGCGTTGCACAGGAATTACTTTATCTGGGAAAAAGCGATCTTTGTTATAACATCTGTTCACAGATTGCTTCCTATCTTGAAAACGCTGAAATTGATTATCTGAAAAAAGATTATTTGTACGCGAAATATGCGATTGTCTACACAAAGTATTTATTAGAAATGAAAGATTATAAAAAGGCTCTTGCCATAGCAGACCATCACCGTCATAAAATGGTACAAAATTCCGAGGATTCCCCTTTATTGGAATTAACATTTCTGACTTCGCTTGGCTATTATCATACCGGTGAAATGGAAACTGCCTATATTTATTTTAAGAATACTTTTTATGCTGCACATTCCATCGACAGCTACTATGCCGTTATGTGCAGAAATTATGTTTTAAATGAACATATGTTTGCATTAGATGATTATCTCTCACAAATGGACGATATTCCACAAATTACATTTCCAATAAAAAAAACCATAAAAACATCCGATCTAACAGATGGTACTTATGACTTTTTTCCACGGATGTTTTGACGATTGGCAGATTAATTCATGAGCTTCGTACAGAACAAGGACTCTCCCAAACTATATTATGTCAAGGATTATGCTCAAAATCCAAACTTTCAAAAATTGAAAATGAATCCCTGCAGCCGGATATTTTTCTGACTGAAGCACTATTACAACGTCTTGGCATATCAGAACGTGGTTTTACCTTTTGGGGAAACGAACGTGAAAGCAAAATTTATGAGTTAAAATTCAAACTGATGCATATTTTCGGTTATCAAACAGATAAATTATCTTCATATTTAAGTAAATTAAAATCTATGCTTACTACAAAAGATACTTTACCAACACAACTATATTACTTATATTATGCAATAAGCAAAAATTTGTCTGCCGAAAAAAAAGTTGACATTTTATTGCAAGCCTTATCTTGTACTCTACCAAATTTTGATATACATTTTATTTACAATTACCGATTATCATGGGCAGAACTTTCGCTCCTGACTAATATTGCTTTTGAATACCAAACAATAGATGCAAATAAAAGTAATGTATATTTTTCTAAAATACTTGACTATTTTTTAATTAATTCATTTGATATTTGTTTTATGAACTCTTTTCTCTCGCCAACTTTGACAATGTACTGTACTAATTTATATATTCAAAAACATTATTATGAATTATTAGATTTACTGTCAGAAAAAAATTTTAGTGTACAGAAGAAATCTTTACGCAATTTTGGATATTTCTTTTTTTATTATGCACAAGCACTTGGTGAAGTCAAAAAATATAACGCAGCAAAACTATATGGACACTATGCATGTGCTATACAAGAGCTTTTCGAATCAAAACCAAATTCTGATGTCTTAAAAGAATCTTTATTAAAGGATTTTGACATTAAACTATCTTAGTTAGTTCGTTGTATATCATTATTCACAACTTCAGCACACGTTGCAATCCCATCACTGCTTACTCCACCAAACAATGTAAGCAGTGAACAGGCAAGCATCATTCCTGCAATTACCTTAGTAATTTTGTTTTTCAGATTTTTCTTCATGTTTTTCTCTCCATTTCATTTGTTTTTCATCTCCATTTTATCTGCCTCCACAAAAAAAGAACACTACATAAACGGAAACTTTTTTGGTTCCATTTATGTAATGTTCCTTTTTGTTTTCTGCTTTTATTTACCTTGCATCTCATGTTCACCACCATGAAAATCTTATTTTCCTGCGACTGCTACCCCATGAAATTCGACCGCAAATGGACCGTCATAATCTTTATCTTTATAACGCTCGGTTGAAAATGCCATATCTTTCTGTAATTCCAACAGATTACCGCTGACGGAACCTCCGGTTACCGGCGTCACTTTCTCACCGTCGAAAAGATAGGCAAGACGAATTTCACCGCCAAAATATCCGCTTAAGCTATCCATGGAGAAGTCAGAAAAACTTACCACATAAAGGTATGGTTCTTTTTTCATCTCCTCAAGAGTTTTAGTGCCGTTATCCAGTTTTACCGCACTGTAGATTCCGGTCGGCTCAACACCTAAATAATATGCAAACCGGGCATTTCCATGAATTGCCTTCAGTTCTCCCTCTTTTAATAGTGTAAGATCTTTCATCGGGATTCCCTCACTTGAATAAGGATTGGATGCATGGAGCGTGATATTTAATTTTTCTCCCTGCACTTTTTCTCCCTGCACATCCATTCCTGCCTGATAGCCTGAATAACCCGGATAGACCATGCCAGAGGATGACCGGTCTATGTAAAAATCTATCAGTGTGCGCACATTTTTTCCGGAAAGAAGCAGCTTATAGTTTCCTTTTTCCGGTGCTTCTGTCGCCCTTGCCCTGTCGCATACCCGTTCCAATGCTTCTTTTGCCTGTGCCGTCAGTGCCTCTGTGTCAAGATCATCATATGCGAACTCCTGATACTGCTCGACATCCTGCGGTGTGATACACTGTACGACAAACTCTCCGTTCACACTGCTTTTTTCATAGGAAACATCAATGCCCTCTGAATTGTAAATCGCAGTCGTTGTTTTTTCCATGAAAAACTCAGCCGTATTGATGAATGCATCTTCCTGCACATCCACACAGTAAAGCGCTTTTACAAATGCATCTCCGATCTCCTCAAGGCTTTTTCCACAAAGTGTGCTTTTTACCTGCACTTTATCCTCTTTTTTCCCTTTTGGAAGTTCAAAAAATGGATTTTTTACAAAGGAAGCTGCGTAATAAGCACCTTTTACCGCCTCATCTACTTCCTTCTGTGTCATCTCCGGAAAAATGTTGATGTTTGCGGAACCACGCATTTTCTTTCCGTCTGCCTCAAAATCACGGTAAATGGTAACCGCAGACACCGCATCCTGTTTCATCCTGCGCATATCAAGTTCTTTTTTTATAAAATAAAGTTCTGCACCCTCGACTGTTTTCTCTGTCACAAGATAGGTTTCTATCTGAAATTTCCGAATTGCCTGTAATATTTTTTCACGCATCTGTCTCTCTCCTTTTTATCCCAATCTGATTCTGGCTTTGATATATGGGCCGCCATCCGACACTTTTACCCATTCTTTGTGTCCTTTTCCACAGTAGCCGGTTCCTGCAAGTTCACACTCATCTGACATCATGGAAATGGATTTTAATAAGTCCGGTACATATCCGGTCAGTACGATCGGAGAAAATACTTTTCCGGTAAATTTACCGTCTTTGATTTCTCTTGCAATGTCAACTAAGCACTGGATTCCCCAGTTTTTCGGATCTTCCATGCCGCTGCTCGCATTTTCCAGATAAAAGCCATAGGAAATAGAGGAGATCATATCTTCCACTTTATCAGTGCCTGGTTCAAAGAAAGTATTGGTCATCCGCGTGTACGCTTTGTGGCTGTTCTTTTCCCTTCTTCCGTTTCCGGTCGGTTTTGTGCCAAGTGCCATAGCAGCCTGTGCATCACAGATTCCGGTCTTCAAGATTCCTTTATCAATGATGACGGTATCCTGCGCAAGTGTTCCCTCATCATCAAAAAAGAAGGTTGCTGTCTCAGATGCTGCTGCAGCACCGTCATGCATGGTAACTAACGGGGATGCCACATATTCGCCAATGTATTTTTCTGCCAGCGCACGTTTTTTCACAAACATATCCATCTCAACACCGTGTCCGAATGCTTCATGCACGATCATGCCTGTGACATCCGGTGCACAGATGCAGTCATACTCGCCCGGTGTGATTGGTTCACTTGTGGCAAGATCATTGAGTTTCTGCACTAATGGTGGGATTTTTGTTTCCATGTCATCTAAAATTTCCATTCCGCCACAGCCGGAGCAGCTGTCAAATGCCATCTTCATCTCCTCGCCCTTCGGGATCAGTCCCATGATCATGCCGTTTGTCCACATGACGTTCTGCGTCATGTCTTTGTTTGGAGATAAAAATAATTTGTGATAAATCTGGTAAACGCATGCTGTCTTGATCTCAACGATTTTTTCATCCTGTGCCATTGCTTTTTCACGCACTGCGCCAAGGCGTTTTACGATCTCCTCATCGCCTAATTCTTCCGGCAAAACTTCATAGTCAGTGCTTTTTTCAAAATGATATGCTTCGTCCGGAATTTCTGGATACTGTTTCACTTTCATGTCATCCGGAAGCTTTTTTGCCCACGGCATCACATGATTTTTTACTTCCTCTGCAATGGTGTCAATCTCATTCTCATCAATGTGGCTGAACGCATATTCTCCATAGCTCTCGCCATCGTATACTTTTACCACATATCCTAACTCCACAAACATGTTCTCCGTAATGCTGATTCCCTGTTTTGAAATGGTGTACTGTTTGCCTTTTGAATCTGTCATCAGAATGGATGCATACGAATATGTCTGCAGCAATCTATCTAATAATTGTTTCAGGATCGGTTTTTTCTGTTCAATCAGTTTACTTGATACAACCTTCATCTTTTTCCCTTTACCTTTCAAGTTTTCGTTGTCCTTATCGACTATCTCAGTATAGAAAATGGTGTTATATTTGTAAATAGCTTTCATGTAAGTGGTAAAGTTTGTACCGTAAGACGTAAAAAAGACCTTGCAGAGTTTATACACTCCACAAAGTCTTTTTCATCTTTTATAAATAATATTGCCTGTTTTATTTGAAGTAAGCCACACCGGATTCAAATATCTTGATATCCTGCTCACCATAGATGTTCATTGCAACACTTCTGTCACGTCTCTCAGAGTGAGCCATCTTGCCAAGTACACGGCCATCCGGGCTTGTGATACCTTCGATCGCCATGTAGGAACCATTGACATTCCATTCTTCATCCATAGTCGGAACACCTGCTTCATTCACATACTGGGTAGCAACCTGTCCGTTTGCAAAGAGCTTGTCTAACCACTCCTGTGGTGCTACAAAACGTCCTTCGCCATGGGATGCCGGATTGCAATATACTTTTCCAAGCTCTGCTCCCTGTAACCATGGGGACTTGTTGGAAACAACCTTGGTATATACCATTTTGCTCACATGACGTCCGATGGTGTTGTATGTTAATGTTGGTGACTCGGCTGACTGTGGGCGGATCTCTCCGTAAGGAACTAATCCTAATTTGATGAGTGCCTGGAATCCGTTACAGATACCAAGTGCAAGTCCGTCTCTCTCATTTAACAGCTTCATGACTGCCTCTGTCATCTTTGCATTGCGGAATGCAGTTGCGAAGAATTTTGCAGATCCATCCGGTTCGTCACCGGCGGAGAATCCACCCGGGAACATAATGATCTGGGACTGTTCGATTGCTTTTACAAACTCATCTACGGATTCACGGATATCGTTTGCATTCATGTTTTTGAATACCTTTACGATCGTATTGGCACCTGCACGCTCAAATGCATCCGCACTGTCGTACTCGCAGTTGGTTCCCGGGAATACCGGGATGAATACAGTTGGTTTTGCCACTTTGTTTTTGCATACATAAATGTTGTCCGCTTTGTATAATCCTGTTTTAACTTCATCCTTATTCTCTGTTGCACGGGTTGGGAAAACTTTTTCCAACGTAGCTGTCCATGCGTGTAATGCTTCCTCCATGGAAATTCTCATGTCACCGTAAATAAAGCTTTCTTCTTCATTTACCCATCCGACAAGTGCTTCGTATCCTGCAAGTCCTGCTGCATCGAATGCTGCTTTTACCTCTGCAACTTTTTCAGCCGGAACTTCTGCCACAATGTTACCGAATCCCGGAGCAAATAATGTTTCTTTGGAAACATCTTCACTTACTGTTACACCGAGCTTGTTACCGAAAGCCATTTTGCTGACTGCTACTGCAAGTCCTTTTCCGTCAAGTGCATAAGCGGATACGATCACGCCAGCCTGGATCAGCGCATGGATGGTATCGTATAATTTCATAACCTGTGCGTAATCCGGAAGGTCAAATTCATCTTTTTTAATTGTAAACAGTACTAACTGATCTCCCACTGCTTTTAATTCCGGTGTGATGATATCTTTTTCTTTTGCGATATCCACTGCGAAGGAAACAAGTGTTGGTGGAACGTCAATATCATTGAAGGTTCCGGACATGGAATCTTTTCCACCGATGGATGGAAGTCCGAAGCCGATCTGTGCATTGTAAGCACCGAGTAATGCTGCAAATGGCTGGCTCCAGCGTTTTGGATCCTCGCTCATTCTGCGGAAGTACTCCTGGAAAGTGAAACGTACTTTCTTGTAATCACCGCCTGCAGTTACGATTCTGGATAAGGATTCTAATACTGCGTAAACAGATCCGTGGTATGGGCTCCAACTTGATAAGTATGGATCAAAACCATAAGACATCATGGTCACGGTGTCGCAGTCTCCCTTTGCAACCGGAAGCTTTGCAACCATGGACTGAGTCTCTGTGAGCTGATATTTTCCACCGAATGGCATGTAAACGCTGTTCACACCGATGGAACCGTCGAACATCTCCACAAGACCTTTCTGGGAGCAGACATTTAAGTCTGCAAGCTCTGTCATCCATGCGGCTTTCATATCATTTGCCGCAACTGCCTCTGCTACCTTTGGTGCTGCGATCTTTTTGAAATAATTTTCTTTTTCCTCAGGCATCTCAACTTCTACGTTGGTCTCCTGATGTGCACCATTTGTATCTAAGAATACTCTGGAAAGATTTACGATCTCTTTTCCTCTCCACTCTAACACAAGTCTTGGATCCTCTGTTACAACTGCAACTTCCACTGCCTCTAAGTTTTCCTCAGCTGCGTATCCTAAGAAGGTCTTAACATCCTCCGGAGCGACAACAACTGCCATACGCTCCTGGGATTCAGAGATTGCAAGCTCTGTTCCGTCAAGTCCGGCGTATTTTTTCGGAACTTTATCTAAGTTAATGCGAAGTCCGTCTGCTAATTCACCGATTGCCACAGACACACCGCCTGCACCGAAATCGTTACATTTTTTAATGATGTGGGCAACTTCCTCACGGCGGAATAATCTCTGGATCTTACGCTCTGTCGGAGCATTACCTTTCTGTACTTCTGCACCGCAGACAGAAGTGGACTGTGTATTATGTGCCTTGGATGAACCAGTTGCACCACCGATACCGTCACGTCCGGTACGTCCTCCGAGTAAGATAATGATATCGCCCGGATCAGAAGTCAGTCTCTGAACTGCACGTCTTGGAGCAGCACCCATAACGGCACCGATCTCCATACGTTTTGCGACATAGTCTGGATGGTATACTTCTTTTACATAACCGGTTGCAAGTCCAATCTGGTTACCATAGGAACTGTAACCGTGAGCTGCCTCGCGGACAATTTTCTTCTGTGGAAGTTTTCCCGGCAATGTATCTTTCACAGATACAGTCGGGTCTGCTGCTCCTGTCACACGCATTGCCTGATATACATAGGTACGTCCTGACAACGGATCACGGATTGCACCGCCGAGACAGGTAGCTGCACCACCGAATGGTTCGATCTCTGTCGGGTGGTTATGTGTCTCATTTTTAAAGTTTACAAGCCATTCTTCTGTCTGTCCGTCAACTTCTACAGGAACTACGATAGAGCATGCGTTGATCTCATCGGATTCTTCCTGATCCTGTAATTTTCCTTCTTTTTTCAGACGCTTCATGGCAAGTAATGCGATATCCATTAAGCAGACAAACTTGTCGGAACGTCCTTCGTAAAGATTTTTGAATGTATTCAGATAGTCATTGTAAGTCTCTTCGATCGGTTTTTTGTAAAATCCATCATCAAACTTCACGTCCTTTAACTCTGTGGAGAATGTCGTATGACGGCAGTGGTCTGACCAGTAGGTATCAAGAACACGGATCTCTGTTACGGATGGATCTCTGTGTTCTTCCTTTTTAAAGTAATTCTGGATATGTAAGAAATCCTTGAATGTCATAGCAAGATTTAAAGAACTGTAAAGCTCTTTCAACTGTGCTTCCGGCATATCTGCAAATCCCACAAAAGAGATCACATCTGCAGGATCTTCAAAATTCTGTACCAAAGTCTCCGGTTTCTCAAGACCTGTCTCTCTGGAATCAACCGGATTGATGCAGTGATGCTTGATCGCCTCTAACTGCTCCTCTGTGATATCGCCTTCAATCACATAAGTAGTTGCGGTACGGATAACCGGTTCTTCCTCTTCGTTTAATAATTTCACACACTGCTCTGCTGAGTCTGCTCTCTGGTCAAACTGTCCCGGTAAGTATTCTACGGAAAAAGTTTTTGCATTTCCAAGTTCGAACTCTTCTTCAAAAACCATATCTACCGGTGGTTCTGAGAAAACAGTTCCCAATGCTTTTTTGTATGTTTCCTCTGAAATATTCTCTATATCGTAACGAATCAGTTCACGTACACCTGTCACGGAAGAAATTCCAAGATAATTCCTGATCTCAGTCTGTAACTCTTTCGCTTTGACTGCAAAAGCCGGTTTCTTCTCTACATAAACTCTTCTTACATTGCTCATAAATATACCCTTTTCCTTTCGCGATATGTTTTCTTTATATCCTGCTTCTGGCATGATTTTTTCTGCCACGCCAGATATTACGCTTCGCAATTATGACGTACTGAGTCATTGCGATTCAATCTTAGGATAGTATAACATATGGTATTAGATTAGCATAATTAATATATTTAATTTGTTTTATAAGTTTATTTAATATTTAATCCACTATTTATCACGCACACTTCACACTCATTTAATCATAAGAATCGATTGACACAATTATAAGTACGTCTTATAATTATATCTATTCAGGCACATCAGTCTGTATATACGCTCATTATAATCTGAGGTTTTCTCTGACATGGAAACCTTATTGGAAAGGTACACGCATTTTTATGGATATCAACTACGAGTTATATAAAGTTTTTTATTATGTTGCAACCTCTTTGAGTTTTTCCGAGGCAAGTAAACAGTTATACATTTCACAGTCGGCTGTCAGCCAGTCGATCAAGACATTGGAGAAAAAATTAGAGCAGCCTCTTTTCATCCGGAGCACGAAAAAAGTACAGCTCACCCCTGCCGGAAAAGTACTCTTAAAGCACATTGAGCCTGCCATGAACTTAATCCAGCGCGGTGAGAGCCAGCTTCTCGATTCTGGCAGCCTTGGACTTGGACAGCTCCACATCGGTGCCAGCGATACGATCTGCCGTTACTTTTTAGTTCCTTATTTAAAGCAGTTCCACAAGAAGTTTCCAAATGTGCCAATCAAAGTAACCAATGCAACTTCTGTAAGCTGTGTGGATCTCTTAGAGCAGGGAAAAGTGGATCTGATCGTGACGAACTTCCCAAATGCACATTTGAATCATTCCTATATTCAGAAAACAGTCTGCAATTTTACCGATGTTTTCATTGCGAACCCTGCCTACTTCAATCTGAAACAGCAGGAGATTCCGTTTGAAGAACTGAAACAGTATCCGATTCTCATGCTTGACCGCAAGAGTACCACAAGTGAATTTCTGCACAACCTGTTTTTGCAGCATCAGTTAGAGTTAATCCCGGAAGTGGAATTAAGCAGTAATGACCTGTTAATTGACCTTGCCCGCATCGGACTTGGAATTGCCTTTATCCCAGACTACTGCTTAAGCCGGGAATCCAAAGACCTGTATGTTGTGAAAACAAAAGAAAAACTACCATCCCGCCAGATGGTAGCTTCCATAAATCCAACTTTGCCAGTGTCACAATCTACGGAAGAATTTTTAAAACTCCTGCCGGAGTTATAAACCGGAGTTTAACTGGCGTAGTGTCGCAGATTCTGTGGTGCGGTTATAGGTTGTGAAGGGCAGATATAAGCGTCCTCTCACAAGTCAGAATTTTATAG
>ERZ791878.481-NODE-481-length-25429-cov-9.262946_pt1 | contig 25429 bp, 24 predicted proteins | sample MGYA00510277_ERZ791878 | MGnify/ENA primary metagenome ERZ791878 (study PRJEB30046, sample SAMN00792094) | human gut metagenome | study: EMG produced TPA metagenomics assembly of the A metagenome-wide association study of gut microbiota in type 2...
TGTGATATCTTTGGTGTAGTCCATTGTGATTACTCCTTAGTTAGTTTTTGTGTAGAAACTTAATCTTAACACAAAGGTATCACAATGGACTATTTTTATTCAATTTTTCAGGTGTGCAATTTCATTATACAATGAGCCTTCAAATATGAAAATTATTGGTTGCCATAGGGGGATTAAGACACCAAAATTGATGTTTCCAGTACAAAATCTGATAACAGAGCATCAGTATTATAGAGCGCTACCTTTCAGTCACAAAACTTTTTAACTGATTTTCTCCTTTCTGCGCACAAAAAAACCGCATAACAAGATGCGGTTTATGCTTGCTTTACATTTACACAATAAAAAACGCTGATGCTTATGCATCAGCGTTAACTTCTGGTAGCGCTAAAGGGAATCGAACCCTTGATTTCGCCTTGAGAGGGCGACGTCTTAGCCGCTTGACCATAGCGCCATTTGGCTCCGGGACTAGGACTCGAACCCAGACCGAATGATCCAGAGTCACTTGTGCTACCATTACACCATCCCGGAGTAGCGATTCTTTTTGAGCACGCTCATCAGAACAATAACAATTATAGCAGATAGATAGCAGTTGGTCAAGTACTTTTTTTGAAAAAAGAAGAATTTTTTTAGAAAAAGTTTTGGAGGACTAGCAACGTTTGTTTGAAGTATAGATTGACGCATATGCTTTAGCATGATAAAATCAAGATAATATAACGATTAAATAACAGTGAATAAATATTCGTAACAGGGAGTGATAGCATGAAGCTTTTACATTTGTCGGATCTGCATTTAGGAAAAAAACTCGATGAATTTTCTCTTTATGAGGATCAAAAATATATTTTACAACGTATTGTACAGATGATTTGCGCCAAGCAGCCTGATTGCGTACTGCTTGCCGGAGATATTTATGATAAACCGGTGCCGCCGGCAGAAGCTGTCGTTTTGTTTGATAATTTTCTGAATCAGCTGGCGGAGCTCAAGGTGCCTGTGTGCATCATCAGCGGCAACCATGATTCGGCGGAGCGCTTGGCATTCGGTGCGCAGCTGATGAGCGGCAGCGGCATTCATTTTGCGGGCAGCTACAACGGTGAGGAGCAGAAGCTCGTGTTGGAGGATGAATTCGGCAGGGTGAATATTTTCCTGCTGCCTTTTTTGAAGCCTGCTGTTGTGAAGCATTGGGCACCGGAGGAGGCTGCAGCTGAGATTACAAGCTATCATGATGCGGTGAAATATGCTGTGTCGCAGCTACCGCTGGTACAGGAGGAGCGTAATGTGCTTGTTGCGCATCAGTTTGTCACCGGCGCTGTTACCGCAGGCAGCGAGGCTGTTAATGTGGGCGGACTGGATAATATCGGTGCGGAGGTTTTTGCTGCTTTTGATTATGTGGCTTTGGGGCATATCCATAATCCGCAGAATGTCGGCGGTAATGAGCGTATCCGCTATTGCGGTACACCGCTGAAGTATTCCTTCAGCGAGTTGCAGCAGCAAAAGTCTGTAACAATGGTTGAGCTTGCCGAAAAAGGCAATATGAAGGTTACGCAGCTGCTGCTGACGCCGTTGCGTGAGGTGCGGTATTTAAAGGATACCTTTGAGAATTTAATGACAAAACCGAACTACGCTATGTTCCCTATGGATGAAAATGGCTTCCTGCAGGATTTTTATTATCTGACGCTGACGGATGAAAACGATGTTCCTAATGCTATGCAGCGCCTGCAGACTGTATATAGGAATTTGCTGCAGCTTGATTATGACAATAAGCGCACGCAGGCGAATGCGGAGCTGAAGGTAACGGAAGATTTGGTAGAAAAAACACCGTTAGAGCTTATTGATGATTTTTATCGTCTGCAGAACAATCAGAAGCTGAGCGAGGAGCAGAAGCAGTATCTTACTAATCTGCTGTCGGAAATGGGAGGTGACGTATTATGAGACCGCTGAAGCTGATTATGAGTGCGTTTGGTCCGTATGCGGGGCAAACCGTGATAGATTTTTCCCAGCTCGGAGAGCAGGGACTGTATCTGATTACCGGTGATACCGGTGCCGGCAAAACCGTAATTTTTGATGCCGTTTCCTATGCCTTGTACGGGCAGACGAGTGGCGGTGTGCGTGATGCCAACATGCTGCGCAGCCAATATGCGGATGCTGATACGCCGACCTTTGTGGAGCTGGAGTTTTCCTTCCGCGGCAAGTGCTACAGGGTAAAACGCAACCCGGAGTACCGTCGTCCGGCGAAGCGTGGCACCGGTATGACGAAGGAGAAGGCCGGTGCCGAGCTGTACTATCCCGATGACCGCGTTCCGGTAACCAGAATGTCGGAGGTAGATAAAAGCATAGTGGAGCTGTTGGGGCTTAATCACAAGCAGTTTACGCAGATTACGATGATTGCTCAGGGACAGTTCCGCAAATTTTTGGATACCAATACGGATGAGCGCAGTAAAATCTTCCGTGATTTATTTCATACATATTTCTTCCAGCAACTGCAGGATAAGCTGAAGCAGGATGCTGCGGCTAAGCGTAACGAATTTGCCGAGCAGCAGCGCCGAAGCGAGCAGGCGCTGAACGGCATCAGCTGCATTTATCCCGCATATACGGAGCAGCTGCAGAGCTTTGCTTTGCGTCATTACGAGGGCTGTGTTGAAGAAGTACTGACTTTGGTTGATACGATTACTGCTCTGGACGAAAAGGAACAGCAGCAGGTGGCGGCAGCGGCGGCTATCGTGACGAAAAATCTGACTGCGCTGCAGGACAGCCTGGGCGCTATTGCTAAAAAGCAGCAGCTTGAAAAATATATGCAGACAACAGAAGCAAAAATGGTAAGCATGCAAAAGCAACTGGAGCAGGAAGCAGCTGCAGCAGTGCAAAGACAGGAGGCTCTGCAAAAGCTTGAGGCAGAGGTCAACGAAGCGCAAAAGGGCGAGGTGGAGCTGGCACAGCTGCAAACAGAAAGGCAGCAGCTGGCTGCACGTCAAAGGGAGCTGCTGCAACTGCAGGATATGCAGCAGCGTTACCAAAGGCAGGAGGTTGTTCTGCTGCAGAAGCGTCAGGAGTATAAGCAGGCCTGTGATAATTTCAATCATCTTAATGAGCTGAGCGATACTTGCTTTGACAGATTTTTGAGCGCGCAGGCGGGCCTTCTGGCGCACGATAAGCTGAAACCAGGCAAGCCCTGCCCGGTTTGCGGTTCCTGCGAGCATCCGCAGCCTGTGCAGCTGGCGCAGGATGCACCTACCGAAAATGATGTTGAGCAGGCACGCGCTAAAGCTGAGGCTGCTCAGAAAATAAGGGATGGCCTTATAGGTGAAGGCAAGGCTTTAAAGGAGCATCTGGAGCTGGATAAAACCTTGCTGCTAGGCAAGGGAGTAGAGCTGCTTGGATGTGACGATTTGAAGCTGATTGCCGAAAGAGCGCAGTCAGAGCTGAAGGATGTTAACAATAAGATTACGGCTCTGCGCCTGAAGATGGGCTTTTTGCAGGAAAAGGTGGAGCAATACCGTAAGCTGGCGAAAACTTTGGAGCAGCAGAAGGCTGTCGACAAGCAGGCGGAGGCTGCGGCGCAGAGCATAAGGCAGCAGCTGGCAGGTGCCGAAGGACAGCTGCAGGAGCTGAAAAAGCAGCTTGCCGAGCAGAATGAGCTGCTGACGGATGTGGATGAACAGAAGCTGCAGCAGGAGCATGAAAAGCTGCTGGTGCAACAGCGTGAGCTGGAGCTGCAGGATAAGCGGCTGTATGCCGCCATTAAGAATAACCAGCGGATTAAGCAGGAGGTCAGCGGCTACGAAGCGCGCAGGGCAGCCTGCGAAGCGGAGTACAGCTTGATCAACAGCCTTTCCGCAACGCTGAACGGAACCCTGACCGGCAAAAAACGTGTTAATCTGGAAACCTATGTGCAGATGCACTACTTAGATAAAATTCTGCAGCGCGCCAATGTAAGGCTGCTGCACATGAGCCGCGGCCAGTACGAGCTGTGCCGTGACAAAATGCAGGATGCGGACAGCAAGACGGGCAACAGCAAAACAGGCCTTGATTTGGAGGTTAAGGATTATTACAGCGGTAATCTGCGCAGCGTCAAAACCTTAAGCGGCGGCGAATCCTTCATGGCATCGTTGGCGTTGGCGCTGGGGCTGGCGGATGAGGTGCAGTCCTGTGCAGGCGGTATTCAGTTGGATACGATGTTTGTCGACGAAGGATTCGGCTCACTGGATGACAGCAGTCTGCAGCAGGCTATTGCTACACTTCAGGGACTCAGTGAAGGCCATCGCCTTGTAGGTATAATTTCGCATGTACACGATTTGCAGGAAATGATTGACAAAAAAATTCTCGTCAGGAAAAAACGCGGCCAACAGGGGACAGGCAGCGAAGTCGCACTGGTGGTGGATTAAGGTAAAAATATCACTGCGGAAGCAGAAAATTACTTTACCATATATTGTCAGTGTGATAAAATAATCTTTATACTTAAAAGGCAAATCGATTGCTGACATGTTCGTAGCAGCAGTTAAAAAACAAAATGTATGGAGGGCTTGACGATGAAATTATTGGAAGAAAAAATTGTTAATGACGGTGTTATCAAAAGCGGTAATGTCCTGAAGGTTGACAGCTTTTTAAATCATCAGATTGATGTGCCGTTTGTTGCGGAGCTTGGTAAAGAATTAAAGCGCTTGTTTGCAGACAGGAATATTACTAAAATCCTGACTATTGAAGCCTCCGGCATCGGTATTGCCTGCGTTGCGGCAATGTATTTTGGCGTTCCGGTAGTGTTTGCCAAGAAATCCAGCGGCAGCAATATGGATAAGGATGTTTACTTCACTCAAATTTATTCCTATACCCATAGCAAAACAAACGACGTTGTTGTTTCTAAAAGATTCCTGTCTAAAAACGACCACGTGCTGATTATTGATGACTTCCTGGCTAACGGTTGTGCTCTGGAAGGTCTTATTGACATTGTGCGTCAGTCCGGCGGCACTGTTGAGGGCGTTGGCGTTGCTGTAGAAAAAGGCTTCCAGGGTGGCGGCGACAAGCTGCGCAAAGCCGGCTACAACCTGCATTCCTTAGCTATTATTGATAAGATGGATGCCAAAACCAACACAGTAGTGTTCAGACATGAGGAAGAGTAATGAGCGAAAAACAATATACTGATCCGATATACGACTTAGACGGAAAAATTTCTGTAAGCAAGGCGATTCCCTTCGGCCTGCAGCATATTCTGGCGATGTTCGTAGCAAATATCGCTCCGATTCTGATTGTAGCCGGTGTGGTAAAAATGCCGGTAGAGCAGAGCGGTGTGCTGGTGCAGTCGGCAATGCTGGTAGCAGGCATCGGTACGCTGATACAGCTTTATCCTGTCTGGCGTGTCGGCAGCGGTTTGCCTATCGTTATGGGCATCAGCTTCACCTTTGTATCCATCGCCTGTGTTATCGGTGCTAAATACGGTTACGGCGGCGTTATGGGTGCGGTGCTGGTTGGCGGTTTGCTGGAAGGCTTTTTAGGTCTGGGAGCAAAATATTGGCGCCGTCTGATTCCACCGATTGTTGCTGCTACCGTTGTTACCTCCATCGGTTTCTCTCTGTTGGCGGTAGGTGCTAACTCCTTCGGCGGCGGCTTCGGTAACCCCAACTTCGGTGATGCTCCTTATATTATTGTAGGTACGATTACTTTGGTAAGCTGCATTGCCTACAATATTTTCGCCAAATCCTTCTATAAACAGCTTTCCGTGCTTTTTGGTTTGATTGTCGGCTATGTAGTTGCTTATTTTATGGGCATGGTAAACATGAGCAAGCTCGCTGAGGTTAAGCTGATTGCTATTCCTCAGCTGATGCCTTTTACCATGGAATTCCATCCCGATGCAATTTTTGCATTCTTTTTGATTTTCCTGGTTTCCGCTACCGAAACCATTGGTGATACCTCCGCAATGACTGCTATCGGTCTGCGCCGCGATGTTAAAGAAAAAGAAATTTCCGGTTCTATTGTCTGCGATGGTCTGGTAAGCAGCTTGTCTTCCGTTTTCGGCTGCCTGCCTATTACCTCTTTCAGCCAGAACGTAGGCCTGATTGCTATGACAAAGGTTGTTAACCGTTTTGCTATCATGACAGGCGCTGTTATTATGATTATGGCAGGTCTGTTCCCAGCGCTGGGCGTGCTGCTGGCATCTCTGCCGGAGGCTGTTTTGGGCGGTTGCACCTTGATGATGTTCGGTTCTATCGTAGTCAGCGGCGTGCAGATGATTGCCAACTGCGGCTACAACACCCGTAATGTAACGATTGCTTCTTTGGCACTCAGCATCGGTATCGGCTTTACTCAGACACCGGCAATTTTTAAGATTTTCCCTGATTTGATTAAGAATGTTTTTGCAGAAAACTGTGTAGCTGTAGTTTTTATCGTGGCTATGGTATTAAATATCATTCTGCCTAAAGAGGAAGAAGAATAACGATACGTGTTTTAAAATAAAGAGGGGTTACAAATGAAGATTATTGATGCCCATATGCATTATTACAATGTTGATGGTTTTGTGCAGGTTGCAGCCAATGCAGGCTATGAAAATACAGCGGCCTGCTGGCAGAAAATATGCGAAGAAAACAATATCGCTTTTTCCGTAGCTATGGGCAACACTAATTATACGTCTTCGAAATACGGCGGTGTCACACCGCGCATGATTGACCTTGCAGCGCCTTTTGACGAGGCGCATTACAATCAGCCGCAGAACATGGGTTACTGCATGGGTGTAAACAGCGAGGCTATAACCGAAGCAAATGCGGAAAAAACAGCGCAGGAATTTGAACGCTTTATTAAGGAACCGCATTGTTTGGGCATCAAGCTCTATCCCGGTTATAATGCTGTCTATGTCAACGATAAAAGGCATTGGCCGCTGTTTGAGCTGGCGCGTGCCTATAATATGCCAGTTGCAATTCACACAGGCGATACAGCCTGGCCCAGCGGTCTTTTGAAATATTCGCATCCGCTTACTGTTGATGAAGCGGCAGTGGCGTTTCCTGATGTAACCTTTGTTATAGCGCACTGTGGTTGCCCCTGGTTTGCTGATGCGGCAGAGGTGGCCTGCAAGAACGCCAACGTATGCATTGACCTTTCAGGTCTGGTGGAGGGCAATCCCAAACCGCTGATGCTGCTCGAAAGACAGCGTGGCTTTTTGCGCCAGCTGCATACTTGGCTGAATTATCTTGGTAATTATGAAAAAATCATGTATGGCAGCGACTGGCCGCTTGTAAATATTCCCCTGTATATCTGGATGATTAGCCACGTTGTTCCCGAATGCTATCACGAGGATGTATTTTATAACAATGCAGTAAGGATTTACAGTAAAATCGGCAAGCTGCTGGAAAAGTGCGGAGGTTGAGATGGGACAGCCTGATATCAAAGAAATAGAGACAGGGCTTAAGGATTGGGACTTTGTGCGCAATCTGCCTGCAGCAATCGGTGATTATACCCTTGTGCCGGGCTCCGGTATAAACGGGCAGATTTTGAATATTGCAGCCTATGTGCATGAAGCATCGCACTGCCGTCTTGATTTGACTTATACAAAAGAAACATTTGACTATGTGCCGGTAAAAACCGTTGGCCTGCATACGTTCCGCGACGTGCGTTTCTTTTGTCGTGACCGCGAGCATTTTGCTGACATGATGCGCAAGAGTTTGCCGGATATTCTGGCCAGCATGGATAAGAAAACCGTGCATACGTTGCCGTATGAAGCGAAAGCGCTGCATTTTGAGCAGTGGGACTATTGGCGTACGCTGCCTGCTCAGGTAGGCGATTATGAGCTGTATATTACGCCCGATAATCCCTTGCCTTATATCAATGGTTCCTTTATCTTTTTGGATTATACTGATTTTAAGCATGGCAATCAGATATACTTTTCCTATAATATTTTCCGTGATGAGCTGTTTGCGGAAATGCGCAAGAATCATCTGCCCTTGACCACAGACGCTTTTGACGTGCTTGGCAACGTGCCGGCGGAGGATAAGCTGCAGGCTTTGCAGGTGCATATAGAGGAAAAACTGATGGCTGCATTGGAAGATTAAAAAAAAGTATAAAAAGATGTTGACAAAATAGGTTTAAGCCTGTATAATATAATTCGTAGTTGATTGGCCCGGTGGTTCAGTTGGTTAGAATGCCGCCCTGTCACGGCGGAGGTCGTGGGTTCGAGTCCCATCCGGGTCGCCAATCATGCCTCGGTAGCTCAGTTGGTAGAGCAAAGGACTGAAAATCCTTGTGTCCACAGTTCGATTCTGTGCTGAGGCACCATATTGCGGAAATAGCTCAGTGGTAGAGCACCTCCTTGCCAAGGAGGGGGTCGCGAGTTCGAATCTCGTTTTCCGCTCCACCTTTTAAGGCGACATAGCCAAGCGGTAAGGCAGAGGTCTGCAAAACCTTTATCCCCAGTTCGATTCTGGGTGTCGCCTCCATTTTTATTTCTTAAAAGGTGTTAAGTAGTTATGTCTGCCGCGGTGGCGGAACTGGCAGACGCAAGGGACTTAAAATCCCTCGGGTAGTGATACCCGTACCGGTTCGATTCCGGTCCGCGGCACCAAACAATGATATACGCTTATTATCATTTATAAATGATTTAAGTAAAGAAGGCTGATTGAATTCTTAGAGGGTCAATCAGTTTTTTTGTATTCTCAAGATGACTAAGGAGATTCCTATGACCATAGAAAATAAATTGGGCATTACTAATTCTGCGGAGCTGGCCAAGGAAGAAGAGCGACTCAGCAAAATGCAAGCTATAAAACTATTTGAGAGTGATGCTTTGGCGAATCTACCGGCCGGGAAATTTTCGACACTGCCTTTCATTCATGAGTATCTTTTTCGCGATATCTATAGCTTTGCGGGAGAGATTCGTGATGTGAATATTGCTAAGGGTAACTTTCGCTTTGCTCCCTTGATGTACCTGCGGGAGGCTCTGTAGCATTTGGACGCCATGCCCCATGGCAGCTTCGACGAGATCGTGGAAAAGTATGTGGAGATGAATATTGCTCATCCTTTTCGCGAGGGTAATGGCCGCAGCATGCTCATTTGGCTGGATGATATGCTGAAAAAGGAGCTGGGGCAGTGCATTGACTGGTCCATTGTGGATAAAGAGGATTATCTTTTGGCTATGGAGCGGAGCCCCATTCGTGATATCGAAATCAAGCATGTGCTCGGCAAGGCTTTGACCAATAACATTGCTGACCGCCTCACCTACATGAAGGGCCTAGACGTAAGTTATCATATCGAAGGCTACAATGCTTATAAGGCCGAAGAGCTGTGAGTATGCAAAGTACAACTATATCACTTTGGTAATACAAATATATAAAGATAAAAACAAGAGCTAGGAGACAGCGCGCTCCTAGCTCTTATTTTGTTAGTAGCACAAAAGCAATTGCATCTATATTACTTTGGTGATATAATAACCATGAGGATATAAAAGAGGGGGTAATTATGGATAAGCTTATAACTATCTATCATGGTTCTGAAAATATCATAGCAAAACCGGAGTATGGCAAAGGTCGCTTAAACAATGATTTCGGACAGGGTTTTTATTGCACCGCTAGCGAAGCTTTAGCCAAGGAATGGGCTGTGTCCTCCATGCGCAATGGCTTCGCCAATTGTTATACGCTAGATACAGAGTTTTTAAATGTTTTAAATCTTAATACTCCCCAATACACTATTCTTAATTGGATAGCAATATTGGTAGAACATCGTCTTTTCACTGTTAAAACACCTGTGGCCAGAAGAGCTAAACAGTACTTAATTGATAATTTTACAGTAAACGTGAATGCATACGACTTAATCATCGGCTACAGAGCAGATGATTCCTACTTTGATTACGCAGAGTCATTTATCAATAATGGTATTTCGGTTCAGCAATTAGCAAGGGCTATGCACTTAGGAAAATTAGGTGAGCAAATTGTCGTTAAATCTAGCTTTGCTTTTTCAAAATTGCAGTTTCAAGGCTATAGCGTAGCTGAAAGAGAGCGCTACTACCAATTGCGCAAGGATAGGGATGATGAAGCTAATAGATTGTATTGGGAACTACTGGAAGAAGAAAATGACGGTCTCTATATACAGGATATAATAAGAGGGGGCATAAAAAATGACGATGCGCGCATACCAAGAAATGTATCTGAGTAATGCCCAAGCTGTGTTAGGGGATGCTTTTGATTATGCCGTCAATGTTTGCCATTACTCTGGAGAAGATTTTATAAAAATGTTTGTTGTAAGCACCATTAGTACAAAAATCGCCAATGGCGAGCCCGCCTACACTAAAGGAAAAAGTGGCATAGAGGTGCTTATAGACATAGTATACGAAACTACCGGCAAATATATCCCAATAATACCTGAGGCAAGATTTTCTCGGTCTCCTGAATATTGGATTGGTTGGGCGATAGCTTATTATCAATGGTACTCCTGCAGAAAATTCGGGGAGATTTTTAGGGCAATTAGCTTTGCCGATTTAAAAAGCCTCTATCATACTTTACACGAAGCAGACATTAGCAAATTCGTGGATATAGTTGATGCGAAAATGAAGGAGTATTATCCAGAAACAAGGCTTAAAAACTTTAGAAGTACGAATGGATTAAGCCAAAATGAGCTAGCTAGAGTTTCTGGTGTTAATTCTCGCTCCATCCAAATGTATGAACAACGCCGTAAAGATATCAATAAGGCTAGTGCAGAGACAGTTTGGCGGTTGGCTAAGGCCTTGAATTGTGGTATGGAGGATTTGCTTGAGGTTGAAAAGTAGTAAATAAAAGCACTTCGAAAAACTGTAGTTTTAATTCGGATAAAAACGACTCGGAAAAAACCGAATTAAATTATTAAATAAAAATGTAAAAGGATGATGTTTAAATGGGTAAATATTTAGTTGTTGCTGCGCTTGCGGTTGTAGGCCTGTTCATTTTTGGTTTTGGTGGCGGTAAAAGCAGTTTGGTTAGCTATGAGGAGCTGCAGGCTAAACTAGCTAAGAAAGAAAATTTTGTACTTTTGGATGTGCGCACTCCGGAAGAATTTGCCGAAGGACATATTGGAGGGTCGGTGCTTTTGCCTTACGATCAGGTGGAGCAAAAGGCAGCTAGCTTATTGCCCGATAAAGATAAACCCATTATTGTATATTGTCGTAGCGGTCGCCGTAGCGCCATCGCTGCCGATGCTTTGCGTGGCTTGGGCTATAAAGATGTGAAGGACTTTGGCGGTATTTCTCGTTGGCAGGGAGCCCTAGAGAGGTAATTTGTAAAATAAAATGCTAATGGAAAAGTTTTCTATGCACCAATAAATAGGTAAAGAATACTGGTTGAATCCTTAGCAGGAGTCAACCAGTTTTTTTAGGTGAAGCTAACGCCCCAGTGTGGTGAGGTGATTGTGGTAATCACTGCTCGCTACGCCGGGGCGTTTTGTTTTCTGATAATAATTATTCTACTTCCATTCCTGAGCCAAGAGGAAGTCTCGGATATTATAGTGCTTAATTCCATTTTGGCTCATATCTAGTTCATCTAACGATACAACATATTTAGGATAATTATCCTCAATACTGTTGTAAACACCAAATTCACGCTGGATAGTTTCCTCAGAAGCCAACAAATAGGTAACCTGTACATATAGCTTATCTTCTTGCTTATGGCAGACGAAATCAATTTCTTTCTCACCATATTTTCCGATAGTCACTTCGTAACCGCGGCGTATTAGCTCTAGGTACACGATGTTCTCTAGGGTAAGATTAATTTGCCTAATGTTGCCACCAAACACTGCCTCACGAATACCATGATCAGCAATGTAATACTTTTCATTTGATGCTAAGATTTGTTTACCTTGCAAATCTTCACGCTTAACTTGGTAAAACAAGTACGCATCACAGCAATATTTGAGGTAATTCATGATTGTTTCAGAAGCGACAGTACGACGTTCACTTTTTAAAAATTTTGCTACAGATGTTGCTGAGAATGTATTGCCCACATTAGCCATAACGTAAGCAATGATACGCTCTAGTAAATCCACATCCCTAATCTTATTACGTTTCACAATATCCTTCAATTGAACCGAATTAAACAAATCGTGGAGATATTGTTTAGTAGGAGCATCGGCATATCTAATATTTGCGAGATAAGGCATGCCGCCGGAGATAAGATACTTTTGAAAGCATTTTGGAATTGATTCATCTGGAGTGATTGTTCCGTATAATTCCAAAAACTCGGCAAAGGAAAATGGATAGATGATGAATTCTACATAACGACCACCAAGATATGTCGCAAGCTCGCCCGATAATAGTTTGGCATTGGAGCCTGTAATGTAGATATCGCAATCTAGTGATACACGGAAAGAATTAATGCATTTTTCCCAGCCCTCTACCTCTTGAATTTCATCAAAGAAAAGATACACCTTGCCTTCAATACCTGCTGCTAGCTTAGTAATTGCCTCGTGCAGGGCCTGGGCAGTTTGCAGATGGGCGTAATTCATATCCTCAAAATTGATAGAAATAAATTGCTTTGGCTTGATACCGCTTTCTATGAGCTCTTGCTTGATCAGCTCTAGCATTACGGACTTGCCGCAACGCCTGATACCGGTCATAACCTTTATTAAATCCGTTCCGATAAAGGGGCGGATGCGTTTCATATACATTTCTCTTTTAATCATGAAAGAAGTGCCTCCTTTCCATCATACAAAAAGTATAGCATTTTTATAACTGAAACACAATAAGGAAAGGGGATTTTGTCAGATATAACTGATAAAATCCTCAAAATCACTAGTTTTATAAGATATAACTGATAAAATCCTTGGAATCGCCAATTTTGTCAGTTATAACTGATAAAATCATAAAAACGCCCAAAGCGCTATTTTGTAATTTATAACGAACATTCTTTTCGGTAACTACAGGTTACCCATAAAAATATACTATATTTGTAGCCATACAGTGGACAAAAAGAAATGTCCTGCGGTTGGCACAGTGTTTGCGGTTTTTTGCGTGAAGAATTGCTAAAATATTTTTCTCTTTCTCTGTACGGTGGGCGGAGAAGATGGACACCCGTCTGTCTAAGCGATTTGGTATAATAGGTGTAAGCTGGCCCCAAAATGAGAAAGTAACACTGAGTCTTCATCACATTTTTGGCTAAAATGTCTGCAGTATTAGGCGAAGAGTTATTAAATAGGCCGTAGAAGGGCCATGGTTGGCTCATAGCACTTGCTATTGCATAACCTATTCTCGCTGACACCTTGCGACGTTCAGAAACGAAATTTGAGGGCGTGAGAGGGGAGTGAGTGAGCGTGGCCTATAATATTTTTCCCTGTTTTGCAGGATAGTTATACCTTTTCTAGAATTTCTAACATGGTATTATGGCGTGAATACGTAATAAACGAGTAATAACATAGCTAATTTACAACTAGAAGGAAAAGATAAAGATTAGCGAAGGGGATACTATGTGTTTGGATAAAATAGCTCCTGTGGACGTGGAGGAAAACAATATTATAGAGCTACAGCCGGAAATTTTAGCAGGCCTTTTAAAGGATCGCTCGACTGGTAAAAATATCATTTGTGCAACGGATGATTATAGTCATTTACATGAAGTCAGGCCTTTATATTACGGAAATAGTTAAAAGGCTTTATCGTAATCCTCTGATGAAGAGTCTATATCCAGATGATATGGAGCGGATAAAGCATATCTTGGAGTGCCAGGTATTTGGCTTTGCTCCCACTCAGATCATTTTTGATATCGCTATGTCCTACATCTTTGGCTTTGATGAAGGTGCTAACCAGATTTCTAGACGAAACTTCTTTGCTGTGGACACCCTGCCGTGGGCAGAAAAAGGGGAACTGCAGAAGCTGGTTAATGAGAAGCTGGGCGATAGGATTGAGTAGGATGATAAGGTGAGGTGACTATGTTCACTAACGTGCTGCGAAAAAGGGGATAATTATGAGTAACGAGTTGCAAAAAGTCAATTGTGAAATAGCAAGTCATTCCTTTGCGATTCCCAATGATGTTTTGGAATTATTGTGGTTTGAAAATGGAGTATTTAAGAATTTTGCTCCTAATCAAGAGGGAAGAAGTAGTCACCTTATTGGGAAAGCGGATAGGGAACCTGGTTATATCGAACCTAGTGCAATTAATATAAATCTACCTATAACACCATGCCCTTTAGAATTAGCGAAAAATGATATCGGATATTTCCCAACTTATAAGCATATGCTGCCACAATCAAGGTATTTGTACCTCAAATGGTTGTCAGATTTTTCCATTCCAGTTGATATCGGCTACGTTTTTTTGTTTTATTATGGGTTGGAAAGACAGCTTTTTTTTGGCAAAACTGAAAAGGCCCTAAATATGATGCTTCGGCTGTGGACGTTATACAAGGAGAACAAAAGCTTTGAAGAGTATTTATTCAATGCTATTTTGCAATATTGCTTGACCAAAGGGGAGCTACAGCTATTTGAAAAGGTTGTTGGCCTGATTGATGATAATAATAAGCAGTATGGGAGAATTATCTCTAACTATAAAGTTATGGTTAATCAGCGAATGGATATCACAGATATAAAACGATATTATACCAATCTGCCTATCTCAGCGCGTAAAATAATGACAGATGTGGGGGCTATCTGGGAGGTTTGGTTGAAAAACTATTTAAATAAAATGTATGGTGGTCCGTTTGTTCCCATTCCTAGTGAGTTGATACAAGCTAGTCCCACAATTTGTATAAAGGCATATGCTAATGGTTCACTGCCTAGGTATATTAGAGACAATATTAAGCAAGTTTACGGCTCAAACAGGAACTCAAAAATAATGCGGATAGTGTCTGAGCATATTAAGAGGGCATGCGAACTTAAGTTGGAGCCGTAGCCTTGCAGGTGCAGGTTTTGTGAGTGCAAGGAGCTTTTGCCCGGTGGCACAGGCCGTCTTCTCTTGCTTGTGTAGCGACAGTGAACAATTTATGGGTAAAACTAACGCCCCAGTGTGGTGAGGTGATTGTGTAATCACTGCTCGCTACGCTGGGGCGTTTTGTTGTTTTTGGGTGTGTTTTGGTTAAAGCTCTAAAAATTTTTTTCTTTTTTTGGAGTGTGTGAGGAGAAGATGGACAGATTATGACGTATCCATGGTGTATACTTATAGTAGTGAGAAAATTTAAATGAAAAAGTAACACTGAATTGTCACTACTTCTTTGGCATAATAGAAAGGTTTAGGTGATTTTTATGACCTTTGTTCTAAGAGATTTAGAACTATCAGTAAGGGGAGATGGCTATATAGTAATTCCAAGAGAGTGTATTGGTAAGATAATACTTAAAAATGTAGACATACACTATAGCTGTGTGGAAGATGACTTTGATTTGAGACAGGCTAACGCTGGTTATATCAGTATTTGTATTAAGCCAAATGCCCAATATTCGTTTAAAAAATTTCGAATGGCGATGACACCGGGAGAGTGGAATTTGTATGAAATGTTAGAGCGTATGGATATCACCCATATCACATTTTGCTATACAGATAACACTCGCGTAACCTATACGGTAGCATGGAGTGAAGAAACAGGTGATTTTGAAGGTGAAAAGCGTGTAGATATGCTGGAAGACGAGATGATACAATTAAGAGTTGCAAAAATAGGTTTAAATACACCGAAGAGCCAAAGAGGTATATTCATTCTACAGCAAGGCTTTAGGAAAGGCTATAGTGCAGGTAGTAAAAAATGATTAGGATAATTAGCAGGATTTTTGTTTAATCTTATCGAAAAACTCTATCTGATCGTTGTGCATTACTATAAATAACCCAATCATCATGAGTTTAATTATCATTTTGTGAAATTGCTAAGATATCATATATGAAATCATTATAAAAAAAGGGGGATTATTATGTTGACACCAAAATTTACCTATGAATCACCGGATGGCACAGTAAGGCCAGTTTCTTCTATTGGCTACGCAATATATTTGGCCAATATGGATTATCAGGATGCTGAAGTTAAAGGTATTATACGTTGTGATCTTGTTGATGAATTCGTGTACACCATTACAAAGGATTCGAAGGGGAGTGAAGTCCAAAAATATTTTGATGAAAACTGGGGACGCGGTTTTTAAGTGGAAGTAGGATTATTTCTGTTAATGGTCTCAAATGAAAGGGGATAAATGACTATGCTAACAGTTAATGAAGTACAAAAATGTGCTTTAGAAGAAAATGATATTATCTCTATACTTAATACAGATTTGGAACCTTTCCGTGCAGCACGTGATCTAGCCAGTAGATTAGGTGAAAAGATGCTGAGTATAGGGCCACTGACAGCATTAGAGAAGTTATGTAGTGAGAAAATACGGGACGATTCTGGGATTATTTCATTAAATACTTATCCTTTTGGTAGGATAACTAACAAACGTTGTCCAGATTTCATTGGTGTTTGCAGTGGCTCTAGAAGGCTTTATGGGGTTTTCAATGCTATTGAGAGACAACTCAATTCGTACCAATGGCCAAATCATGATTATATAGATTGGAAAACAATGGCAAAGTCCATTACTGTTTTCACTGACAAATGGGATCCCAAATACTTGAAGATGTATGAAAGTTTATTCATTAATGCAATCTTAAAATATAATGTTTATTTTAATTTTTATCTAGTTACACCATATGGAATATCTAGGATACCATTCATGAATTGGCAACAGGTGGAGAACATTAAAAGAAACTTTGAAGGAGAAGACGTGCTTGGTACCTTATCCGAACTAATTGCCCAATATGGCATTAGCGAAGCGAATCTTAGAATAAGCAGTATTTTATCTTCTTACCATGAGCGCGAGAGAAACTACCGTTTTGATTTTAAAGACCTTGTGTATGTATTTAGTAACTCCGCAAGAGAAAAGAAAACAGGAAAGATGAATGAGATTCTTGCAAAAAGATTTCTAAGCACGGTAATTGAACTGAATAACGCAGGTGTGCTTAAGCAGGAAAAGCATTCTTTAGATGGAGTTTGGTATTATTTAGATATGGGTATATTCAAGCTTGAATGGATAGATATGGAGGCAGGAGATGATCCTTATGTTAGCAAAATGCATAATGCTTTACAAAAATTGCTAGATAGTTTGGTGTAAGGAGTTTAGCAGCAAAAAGCTAAGGAAATAAAAGCTATGGGGGTTATGCTATGTATAATATTGTGAAGGAAAATGAGTACACAGATATAGAAGAGGTTTGTTTTGATAATAGGCATATTGCCAAGGTCGAAGCTGCAATAAAGAAAAATTTTGATAAATACTTTGATTTATTTATTCAATCAGAGAATAATATGGTCTTGGGAAAAGATGGTATAGCTAAACTTCAAAAGAAATTTGGTGTTGGTGCTATCAAGACGAACATAAAGTCTAACAAGGCAATGATATTTAAGTCCATCATATTGGCAGCTATTAAGGAATTCAATAAGAACAGGGAAAAGTATGAAGCTATAATGGATTTGGAAGTATTGGAAGAATATGAAGATAATCCCAATAGCTTTAAGGATCGTGTTCTGGCACATGAATGCCCAATTATTAATTCTACCTTGATGAACAAACAAGCTAAAGAGCTCGACAATTATAGAATCAATTACAAGCTAGCATCTCCTAATGACTTGTTGAGAGTAGTAAGGAACCTAACAGAGTTTAGCAATGAGTATTATGAAGATTTAAGTGATTATGAGGACTATGATGGCATTTCAAGTATTGCTGAATTAGGTCTGTCGGATTTGGATGAGGATGGCTATACCCTTTATGGGGTGATTGGTGGTGGAATTAAGAGTCATCTATTGTACAAGATCCATCCTAGTTTATTTCCCAACCGTTCTCGCAATGCGATTTGGGCTTTATGGTATTTAACAAATAAGGATACCTTTGGGTGTGTGATGGATTCTGAATTCTTGATGATTGATATTAAGAAAAGCACTACACAACAAAACTATTTTTATCCTTATGGCCTCTTCGCGTATTATGCATTAGTGATTTACCTGCTGATAAAAGCTAAAGCAGAAGAAATGAAAGTGGATTTTGATGGGGATTATAGATATGTGCTGGTGGATGCATTTTTAGAATTTATTGCGGAAAATCATGATGATGAAATAAAGTTCTTAAAGCAACAAATCAGGGACGGAGGAATGGGCTTTGTATAATTTAGATGATGAATTCAAACGACTGCTTCCTAAATATAATTTTAAATTAAAGGATTTTCAAAAGAGCGTAATTAACAATGTTCTTGAGCATGGTAATACACTGTGTATAATGCAAACAGGTGGAGGAAAGTCAATTATATATTGCTTAACTGGCCTGCTTTTGCATGGTATCACTTTGGTTATTTCCCCACTTACAGCATTGATTAATGAGCAAATTGATCAAATAAAGGATAATGGATATGAGGCAATAGCATTTCCTGGAAATATGTCTCCTGCAAAGCAAGCTAAGCTGCTCAAGCAATTGGCTAATAAGGAGTATAACCCTGATTTCATTTTTGTTAGTCCTGAAAAAATAGGCATAGATGGCTTATTAGAGTATGCTTTGTTGCGAAGGAATGCTGATATTAAGTTAATTGCTATTGATGAAATACATTGTGTTAGTCAGTGGGGAATAAGCTTTAGGCCTTTTTATGACAGAATCCCAGAGTTTATAACGAATGTCTTTGGCAGCTATAAGAATGTGAAGGTGTTGGGCCTTACAGCTACCCTTAATCCTAAGGAACGGATTGACATTTGCAAATCCTTTTATATTGAAAAGGAAAACATAAAGCAACAGAATTTAATGCTGAGACATGAAATCAGACTTTGTGTTTATGAGTTCAATGATGAGGTGCAGAAGGAAGAAAAATTCTGGAATCTGCTAGCTATACATAAGGGTGAAAAGACCTTGGTATATGTATATCGCAAATATAGTGTCAGAAGTGTAGAAGGATTATGTCAGGAGGCCATATCTAAGGGTTACAATGCATGTAGTTTTCACGGAGATATGTCCGCAGAAGAGAGAAAAGAAATCATTGAGAGATTTAGAAATGGCGATGTGGACATTGTTTTCGCGACTAATGCTTTTGGCATGGGGATAGACATAAAGGATATAAGGGTAGTTATACACTTTATGATTCCTGAATCCTTAGAGCAGTATTACCAAGAGGTTGGACGTGCCGCTAGAGATGGTAATGCAGCTAATGCCTATTTGCTATATACAAATAAAAACATCGAGGTAAAGAGAAAATATTTCATTGATGGATCTTTTCCCAGCGAAGAAAAGCTAAGGAAAGTTTATAATGATTTTACTAATAAAGAGATTGGTTATAAAACCAAGAATTACTTTGCTGATGAGGATATACAGCAGTGTTTGCCTTATTTCATTGAGGCAGGCCTTATTAGCATAGAATGTAAGGGCTTTGACAATTTAAAAAAGCTTATTAATGTCCAATCGCCAACTATACAGTCTTATCTGGATGCTACCAAGACTAAGAATTTTACTAGCACAGTCAAAAAAGCCAAGGTTGCACCCAAGGTGTTAGCTCAAGATGTATATCAAGGATTTGTAGATGGTAAAGTTGAATTCTCTTCACCGCTCGAGAGATGGATTGTCATCAATATATTGGCAAGCGAGATATCAGAGCAACAAATGGATGGTATTTTAAATGCTATTGAGGAGAAGAAGAGATATAAGCACGAGCTTTTAGACTATTTTGTCTATGTTATCAAAAATGTAACAGAGTCTAAGGAGCTTCATCAGGAGATAGGGAACTATCTTGGAGTGGATAGATTTGGTTTAAATAGGATTTACAAAACGGCCGATGATAATTTGGTAAGAAGTAAATCCGAGGTTATTATTAGCGATTTGCTTTATAAAGATGGCATAGAGTATCAGTATGAGGAAAAACTGTATTATGGATCTGAAGGGAAAAATACACAGTTTATGATACCGGACTTTACAGTCAAGGCGGCCAATGGCAACACATATTATTGGGAGCACATTGGTATGTTAGGACTAGAATCCTATGATGCTCGCTGGTTAGAGAAAAGGAAGATTTATGAGCAATACTTTCCTGGCAAATTAATATATACTTATGAAAGTGGAAATATTGCTATGCAGGCTGCTCAGCTAATTGAAGCTAAATTAAAGGATAAAAAATGAAACCATGCACCTTACGAGATTAATAATGTGAAATATGCAGGGTGACGCAGATGACGGAGATGCAAGAGGAAGTTAAGGAATAAACACACTCTGCGGCGGTGATTGCAGTGCAAAACATTTTTAATATAATTTGCGTGCTGTTCTTTTTGTGGCAGCTCTTTTTCGGTGAGGGCTGGGGCACAGTTTTTTGCCGGTTGTTGGTGGGTGGCTGCGTGGTGTATTGGCTAGTATGCAAATATGGGTTGAACAAGCGAGAGCAGGAGCAAGCAAAGCTTGGCAAGGAGCAACCAGCCGCTCATTGCTTTTTTTAACGAACATTATTTTCGGTAACTACAGGTTACCCATAAAAATATACTATATTTGTAGCTATACAGTGGACGAAAAGAAATGTCCTGCGGTGGGCACAGTGTTTTTGGTGGCTGTGGGGCGTTTGTTGTGCGTAGGAAAAGGTGACCTGATTAGCGAATAAAAATGTTACAATTTGTTCGCAATAAAAACAGTTGTATAGAATAAAGAAAGGTTGTATAATATATGTAGTTGCAGCGGTAGCCTTGCAGGCACAGGTTGGTGCGTGTGAGGAGCTTCTGCCCGGTCGTGCGGTTCGGTTGGCACCTGTCAGAGCTTGACAGGTGCTTTTTTTGCTATAGGGGTGAATTTACGAAGGAGGAGGCGATTTCATTGGGGAGTTTTACAAAATTATCATGCAAGAAGTAAGAAGATTATGCTATAATTAAGGAGAAGAGAAGATGGCTGATTTTGTTCCAGAAACTACTAACGATAGTCTGCTGGCCGCTAAAGAAAAGCTGCTCCAGCAGATTCAGACCATGAATTTATTCGATGATGTTTTCACAGCCGTTATCTTTAAGGATGAGGGTGCATGTCGGCATCTGGTGCGTGAGCTGATGCAAAACCCCACGCTTAGGCTCATTGCAGTCCGCACACAGGATGATATTCCCCAGCTGATAAGCAAAAGTCCTAGGCTGGATATTGTGGCGGAGGATGCAGAAGGCACTCTGTATGAAATCGAGGTACAGCGCTTGGAGGAGCCGGCACCGGCGCGAAGGGTGCGCTATTACACATCTGTGATGGATAGCGAGCTATTGCGTAAGGGCGTGGGCTATGACAAGCTGCCGGAGGTGTATCTTTTCTATATCTCAGAAGAGGATATTTGGAAGAGGGGCCTGACGAAATATGAGGTGAGGCAGTCCTTGTTTTGTGGTGATGAAGCCATTCCTTATAATAATGGGCTGCATACGATTTATGTGAATGCGGAGATTGACGATGGCACAAGCCTTGCCAAGCTGATGCAGTATTTAAAAACAGCCGAGGCTGGTGATGCTAGTCAGGGAGAATTGTCGCAATATGTAAATTACGTAAAGTCCCCTAAAGGAGGTCGAAAAGTAATGGGTGAGTTTGAAAAATATTTTAGAGAAGAGGGCCGTAAGGCTGGTGTAGAAGAAGGCGAAGCAAAGAAAAGCAGGGAGACAGCCATTGAAATGTTGAAGGATGGAGAGCCACTGACTAAGATTATTAAGTATTCAAAGCTGGCCAAAGAAGCTATTTTATTGCTAGCTAAAGAAAATGGTCTTGAAGTGATTGGTGGGTAAGTACATTTGAAATATTAACGCCCCAGTGCGGCGAGGTGATTGTGTAATCACTGCTCGCTACGCTGGGGCGTTTGTTGTTTGCGTAGGAAATGTCTTGAAAAGTGCCGAAAAAGTGTTATATAGAGAATGAAGGCAACGCCACCTTGAGCATGAATGATATATATTATTACAGCATAAACAATTCGTTGCTTTTAGCGAACATTATTTTCGGTAACTACAGGTTACCCATAAAAATATACTATATTTGTAGCTATACAGTGGACAAAAAGTAATGTCCTGCGGTGGGCACAGTGTTTGCGGTTTAAGCTCTAAAAATTTTTTTCTTCTTCTGGACGTTGAGTGAAATACTAAATGCATAGTAACATGTGGACTAGAGAAAATCGGGGCTCAAAACCTATTTAAAAGCGTCTGGAAAGGGTATATAATTATATGAAACTGTTGGTTTTGCGTTATTTCAGAGCACAGCAAACAGTCGACGCCGAATTTGTTGAAAAAGAAAACGCGACCCCGCCTCTATGGGTTTATCTGCTAATAAAAGGTGTTAGATGGCATGTCAAGCTCGAATAACTTAATTAGTAAGACAAAATTGGTGGAGTCTGCCCTTTTGATTCCTACAGTAAATTGACGCGGTCGTTGTGCCATGGTGTGTATAAACAGAGCTGTATTCGTGTTATAATAGATAGTAGGATGGTGATGGATGTGAACATGTTCATAGCATGCTGTGGTCTCGATTGTGAAAAATGTGAAGCTAGGTTGGCGACGATAAATAACGACGATAAGTTAAAGAAGAAGGTTGCTGAAGAGTGATCAAAGCTTAATGGTATAGAAATAACAGCAGAGATGATTAATTGTGAAGGCTGTCGTGTAAATAGGATCAAGACAGTTTACTGCGAAGCCTTGTGCCCTATCAGAAAATGTGCAATGGGAAAGCATTTTGCCACCTGTGCAGAATGCAGTGAAATGAATGTTTGCGATGAACTTAGCGCAATAATTTCAAATAATAAGGAAGCTAGGGATAATCTTCAATCTATGTAATTAGGGGGATGACTGTTTTCATGCAGGGAAAGAAGCTTGATAAAGCAGAAAAATATTTGTATGGACTCATTGGCTGCTTTTTAGGAGCGTTTTTGGGATTTATTATTATCCAAATAGGTGCATGTTATTTTTTGGATGGATTATTAGAGGGTGAAAAGGGACTCTGGACAATAATTGGAGCAATTTGCTTTTTTGGGTTGCCGGGTTGCGCATTAGGATATTATGTATATAATGGTGACAAGGACAGCGTTCAAGACTTTCATCACTGCTGTTAGGGTAAAGGCGGCTTTGTTATAGAGCATGATTATTGGTTTGCAAATGGAGGTGCGTACAATGAAGTTTTCAACCAAAATTTTACTGATGGTAACATTGTTGGTAACCATGGTACCTGCCATGTGCTCAGCAGGAGCAGTGACAGTAGATTCCTTCCCAGACATCAAAATTCAGTACGTTGATTCTTTTCCAGGAGTGAGGTAACATGTTATATCCGCTTTTAGTGCAGCGGCTTTTAGAGGAAAGCTATAGCTTGGTTGAAAAGTAGTAAATAAAAGCACTTCGAAACACTGTAGTTTTAATTCGGATAAAAACGACTCGGAAAAAACCGAATTAAATTATTAAATAAAAATGTAAAAGGATGATGTTTAAATGGGTAAATATTTAGTTGTTGCTGCGCTTGCGGTTGTAGGCCTGTTCATTTTTGGTTTTGGTGGCGGTAAAAGCAGTTTGGTTAGCTATGAGGAGCTGCAGGCTAAACTAGCTAAGAAAGAAAATTTTGTACTTTTGGATGTGCGCACTCCGGAAGAATTTGCCGAAGGACATATTGGAGGGTCGGTGCTTTTGCCTTACGATCAGGTGGAGCAAAAGGCAGCTAGCTTATTGCCCGATAAAGATAAACCCATTATTGTATATTGTCGTAGCGGTCGCCGTAGCGCCATTGCAGCAGTTACTTTGCGTGGTTTGGGCTATAAGGATGTAAAGGACTTTGGCGGTATTTCTCGTTGGCAGGGGGAACTGGAAAGGTGAGGACAAGTGTATTTTAAGCATATTATCAGTGAAGCTGAAAAATGGATAGCTGCATACTCTAGCTCATTTCATAACGAAGATAAGGAGGCTATGTGGGGCATCGGTCTTAAAGAAGCACATATTGGCTTCGTGCGTCGCAACTGTAAGGAGTTGGCCCAATGACTAAAGCTCACCGAGCACGATGTTTTGCTTGCTGAGCTGATAGGGCTTTTACATGATGTGGGCAGGTTTCGCCAGTGGAGTGTGTACCGTACATTTCGAGATAATCTGAGCGAGGATCATGCTGAGCTGGGACTGAAGGTAATTCAGAAGCAGTCACTGTATAAGGAACTGGATAGCGAGGACAGGAGTATTTTGTTGTTAGCTATCAGCAATCACAATAAAAAGTTTATAGCTCAGGCTCCCAGTGAACGTCATCTGCTTTTTGCCAAGATTATTCGTGATGCCGATAAGCTAGACATTTACAGAGTAAATATTGAGTATGTATGCGTGCCTCCGGAAGGAGTTTTTACACCTGTATGCAAGCATAATTTTCTTAAGGCAGAACAGATTAATGGCGGTGACATGCAGACTGTTGATGACCGTAAGCTGCTTTATCTTGTTTGGGTATACGACTTGTATTTTCCATGGACCATGAAAAAGATTGTAGAAAAGGGCTATTTGGATAGAGTTATCGCTACTTTGCCTCGTGACGCAGAGGTTGAACAGGCGGTAGAACGGTTAAGAAAGTTTATAAATAGTGAGATAAAATGCTAATGGAAAAGTTTTCTATAGATGGTATTCCTGCGGTGCTGTGGGGAGTGCCTTCTGATAAAATTTATATTTATGTACATGGCAAGCAGGGTTATAAAGAATATGCTGAAGCTTTTGCCAAAGTGGCCGAGACCAAGGGCTATCAAATCTTGAGCTTTGATTTGCCAAGGCATGGCGAGAGAAAGGATGGACCAGAGCCTTGTGATGTTTGGCAGGGGATAAAGGATTTGGAGAAGATAGCTGCCTTTACTTTCGGAAAATGGACGGAGGTAAATTTTTTCGCCTGCAGCCTTGGCGCCTTCTTTGCCCTTCATGGCTATGCTGACAAGCCTTTTAAGAAATGTCTGTTGCAATCACCTATTATTGACATGCATTGGCTGATAAGGCAGATGATGCTTTGGTTTGATGTTTCAGAGGCTAGGTTGGAGCAGGAAAAGAAGGTGGCTACACCTTTTGAAACCTTGGATTGGGATTATTATCAGTATGTGCTGCAGCATCCCATAAATAAGTGGCCTTTCCCTACGGAAATTTTGTATGCAGGCAAGGATAATTTGCAGCCGTTGGAGGCAATGGAAGCTTTTGCCAAGGGTTTCGGTGCTGGTTTAACCGTTTCTCCCGATAGTGAGCATCCCTTTATGGGGCCGGAAGATGAAGCCATTGTGGAGAAGTGGCTAACGAGAGTAATATAAAAAAGCGTATCTCATTGTCCTGGCTCGCCTCCGCGGCACCAACATAAATTATGTTGGAACAATATATAGAATGAAAATGCTGATTGAACTTGCGGAAGTCAATCAGTTTTTTTGTGTTTAAAAATTTAAATGCTCATTGTATAATGATAATCTGTTTAAAGTTTTTCGTGCCAACAAAAAAAGCAGCTATTACACATGCAAGGATGACGTATAATAAGTTGCGCAAATTCAATTTAAAAAGATAGACATAGAGACTA
>ERZ791878.529-NODE-529-length-23850-cov-8.583358_pt1 | contig 23850 bp, 19 predicted proteins | sample MGYA00510277_ERZ791878 | MGnify/ENA primary metagenome ERZ791878 (study PRJEB30046, sample SAMN00792094) | human gut metagenome | study: EMG produced TPA metagenomics assembly of the A metagenome-wide association study of gut microbiota in type 2...
TGATTGGCACGTTTCCTGATGGTGAATCAGCATTGATGCTTGTATGTGCAAGATTACGTTATATAGCCAGCAATGATTGGGGCAAAAAACGTTACTTGAATATGAAACATCTAACAGATATGCTTGCCGAAGAACTTTATTGCGAAGCAAAAATATCTTAAAAACAACTAACTTAATAAGCAAAGGTATCTAAAGCAGAAGTTAGTTGATATTTAACGGTGAAGTGCACTAACCGTTAAACTTATATAACTAAAATTCTGCTAGGATGTCTGAAAAAATTTGCGCAAAACTATTGACAGTACCATAGTATCATACGATACATACTAACTTTGCAAGTTAGATTCACAAGAAATATATACCGGCTTACCATCCAATTCATGTGTCTATTACCGCTAGAACTTCATAAAAAATCTGCGCAGACAATTCAACATCCACGCAGATTTTATTACGATCTTAAATTTTGCAAGCTAAAGTTTAATGGCTTGTTTTATACTTACCTTAAATTAATTTCACTCAAGATAAGTATATCGGTTTATAAAATTCCTGCCTGAGCCATTTTGAATGCATTTAGAGCTGCATTATAGCTTTGAGTAGCTTTGCCAACTTTTTGAGGATCATACTCACAAACACTCAAAATGCCATAATAATCACTAACAATTTTTTTCAGATTGTTTTCGAGGAATCTTTTAGGATCAGTTGTCCAAATTATTCTCCCATTTTCATTTTTTATTATGGCTCTAAGACCACAGACTAACGGAACAATAAAACCATCTGGACTAGCAGTTGGTACCCCTCTTTTGCTAAACGGAGCCACAATATTTTTTTTCTTCTTATTATTGGTATCATAATTCATTTTCTTAACTGCAGTAATAGCTTTATATTTTCCACCTGCGGTATTATAGTATTCAGGGAATTTCTCGTAAATATAGTCATACAGTTCTGGTAACTGTGCTGTAATGGCAAAAGCTGTAGCAACTTCAGTATTAGAAAGCTCTCTTCTGTAATCATTTGTTGTTTCGAACGTTACTTGAGTAGAACTCATCAATTTTTCGAATTGTGCCATACAACTTCCCTTTGCACCATATATTTTATTGGGAGATACCGGTTCAATACTTCTACCATTCACATCCTTAACATTCGTCATGAAAGATAACGGAATCCATGCTAAGGCGATTATATCCTGAACCTTAATTTTACCTCCATCGTTTGTCTTCCATTCGACCTGTCTGCAAACAGAAGGGTTATACTTTTGTAAGAGATTTTTCAACTCGTCGAAGTAACCTCTTTGATTAGCTTTTGCAGATGTTTGTAACTGTACATTATTATTTCTAGCTGCACAGATTTCCAATAAATCATTTTTAAAAGAATCTACACAAGCTCTATCCTCTATATTTTTTGGTACAAGCAATTCTATTGGTATATAAAAATCAATTGTATTTGGTATTTTAGAATTTCTTATATCCTCCAAATACGTATCAATACTATCTCTATTTTCTGCCCATGCTTTTTTGAAATCATCCCAAGTTACAGAAGACTTCAACGCTTTTCTTTTGGTGTACTCCAATGCATGAGACAATATATATATACCAACAGCTAATGTATTGTGACCACCATCAAGAATTCCTTCTATATTCTGGTCCTCTGTTGAAAGTCTAAAACGGTTGCGTTCTAATCTTTCAAAGCAGGAAGAAGCTAACAAAATTCCTTTTGTCTTAAACGGAAATAATAACGGCTCATTATCAAGAGAATCAATTATTGCATCTGTAACCTGTCCGGTACGAGATGAGCGAGGATTTGCATCAAGTCCCATAACATCAATAATAGGTATTAAAAATTTAGCTTTCATAAGGCCTATTATCTTAGTAATTTCTCCTACTGTTTGTTCCGTTACGAAATCCAATTTGATTAACGCAGAATTTGTTTTTTCCATTTATTTACCTTCTTTCCGCAAATGGAGGTCTGAAATAAAAAAAAGCCAGACATAACGTCAGGCTCTAAAACTGCTGATATGTGTATAAACACATTCCTACTATTTCCAGAACCTATCCAGGTGCTAATATTAATCCAGCCAATCATCCGATCAACTATAAATAGTTTAATATTTTTGTTGAAAATTGTCAAGCAATTTCTTATAAAAAAACTAGTAAAAATATAAAAGCATACTTTTGTTTCAAACCCAAAAAACTGAAGCCCTGGTATAAAAATCACTTTATCATTGTAGCGAAGTTTTGTATAATTTTTAAGCACAGCATTTTTGCGAATCACTAATGCCCAAAGCACATCCTGTTTCTTCTTTTCTCTATAATTTCAAATTAATCTTCTCCGCTAAATTTTTCAAAGCCATCATTTACTCAATCTATAAATTTATCTCCTCTATTATCCATTTATCTCCTAACATTTCCACTGTATCTCCAACCTTATGCCCAGTAAAGACTTCTAATGTTTTCGGAAAAACACCTTTGAAAAAATCATATTTATATCTCTTTCTTACATTATTTTCATTATAAATAACAACTTCGCATCCCAATGACACAGTTATATCACCAGACTGTTCTTCTAAAGAGTCTCCACTTTCTTCCAAATCATCAAACTCTTCCTCATCTTCATTACTATAATGCCCTAATGATGGTTCGTCACCTTGTACAATAGCATTTATCGCATCAGAAAAGATATTAGCGATTTCTTCCTTTGATAAACAATCTAATACAACAGAACCTCCTACAGCATTCAAATACGACATTGCAGGACGAATATGATTTCTAACTGAAAGTGCCCTTCCTTCTTCTTTAAATGTTCGTAGTGCTTCAATTATAGCTTCCATCACATATGGATTAGAAGAGAAAGTAAAGTTGAAAAAGAATTCCGTTATTTTAGAATTAAAGTCATTGCTACCAATAATATCCAATCCTTCAAAATGATTTTTTGTATTATTAGGATTATAAGTATTATGTCCTACCCACCAGCATTTCGATAATGTATTTCTATAGAAACCAGTTCGTCCAGACTTCTTATAGAAAAATCTTGTCTGAATGGCACCTGCATCCTTTTCTGCTCCATTAGGTTTCTTTCCATATCCATAACCCCAACGCTCTCTCATGTATTCATAAAAAGTCGTATGAGCAAGTCCTGCCCAAAGTCTTTCATCACTAGCTTGAGATTCACTTAAAAACATTAATTTTTCATATATAATTTTACAATTAGCAAGATCTATTTCACCAGGAGTCAATCCAGAATTTAAACTAGCTAACTCAAATTCTGTCACATCTTTAAATTCGATAAACGGGTTTTCTCCACAAATATCGTATATCCATTTATTTGTACTCTCTGTAAAGTATTTTCCATATACTAGCGGAATATTAGCTTTTAATGTTTCCAATGCATCTCGTTTCATAATGTACAATTTCATCACTAATCCTCCTCTATAGTATCAAAAAATGCTGGTATTTGATTGAGTGCCTTACTTATAGGTAACTCCATAGCTTCCTGAGCAAGCTGATATGATTCTTTATCACTATTAAGCACTTCATCCATAAGACTTATTCCTCTTTTAGCATACGATTTCTCCAATGCCAAAAACCACTCTTTGTTACGATATAGCTCTTCCCCATTTTCTTGTTTAAGTTCTTCGAACACATATACCAAAGCTGGTAAAATTAACATAGAATTGAAAATCGCTTGTAATTCAGTTTTTACAGAATATCTTGCATAAGTATCATAATCACGAGTTCCAAGTCCAATCCTAATTTTAGAAGAATCTAGGCTAATTTCAGCCGGTTTATCATCATCAGTAATTCTTTTATAAACAGTAAAAATTGAATTAGCATTGGAAAATTCTTCATAATCCTTTGTCAAAAGCAAGCTTTCCAAATTCTTATAAGCTAATATTGATCCTTGAAGCAAATCAAATGTTACTCCGTTGAAATCTTCAACCCAATCTTCACTATAAAAATTAGTTACTCGCTTTTTTAGAATAATAAACGCTACTGCTTCTAATCTCCCATTAACTCGACCAATCGGAATCTCGTGTTCTATGTAATTTGAGACAGAATACAATACTTCTCTATACGCGGTAGTAGTACATTCCAAATGTATTACATATTCAGCCTGACCATTTAGGATCATTTTTTCAAGATCTTGACAAGTCATTTCTATCTTAAAACTTAATTTTAAACTATTGACACCTTGCATAGTTTGTTCATAATTAACGTTAAACACTGATTGATTATAATCATTTTTTTTTCACTAAGCACAGGATAAGCGAATAATCTATTATTTATATTCATATAAATTCACCTCCATAGCGTAATCTCTTGTATCTATAAGTTGCACATCTATTTTTATTTTTTTAGCAGCAAATAATTCTTTTATCTCTATATACTCACCAGTCATCTTGACACTCTTACAACCATCAACTGCAGAAACACTCTTTACATGAATTCTATTAAGCTTTCCGTTTTCTCCAACTGACACAAGTTCTATTCTTCCTAATTCTACATCGTGTGGTATTTCAAAATTAACTGAGTAAACTCCCATGTTTTTCTTGATTACACGAACACTTTTCAAAGGACATGCAGATTCCCCACCAGACTTCTTCTGAACAACTATATCTTTGCCATTTACATCAGGTAATCCTCTGTGCGAATCTCGTTTTTTTCTTTTTCTTTCACCCTTTAAAATACGTATAGCTGGTTCTCCTATTGATTGCAATGTTCCTGTTGTACTCATTGACTCATTATTACCTAGATCACCTTTGCCAAAGAAAAAACCTTTTGAGGCATTTTTTTCTGGTCGCTTTATAATATCAATATTTTCAAGATAATCATTCAGGGTTTCTCGCTTTTTATCACTAGAATTAGCCTCTACTATATCCAGTTCTTGCTGAAGTACTCCACTTAAACCTTTTACTTCTATTTCATCATCGCTTGTATATTCAGCCAATTCGGAAACAATTTTCCTAATCCACTCTTTAATCTCTTCATAATACGTTTTGGCCTCTTTGGGATTTACATGACGTCCTGGTTCCCAATTATCATGAGCCACAGACTCCATGGATCTAAAATACTTATTTAGCACTTCACCTTTCAGTTCCATTATTCCACTGAAAGGAACCAATTTGGAAATATTGCCTAGACGAAATAACTTCATCCCTGCTTTTCTTACAACTAAAATTTTTCTATCAAGTTTTTCATTAGAATCGACTAATATTTTCAATTCAATTGTACCCATTCCATGAAAGTTCAATGAATACTGTTTGACATCTGCATTTCTAATCAAACACAAATAATTACTATAAGTAGATTTAGTTTCCCTATAACGCATTTCATGAACTTTTTCCATATAGCTACTTAATGTGTTAGGATTTATTTCACTATTCTGCACTCTTACACGTAAATGACCATTATATATGGATATTAAAAAATTCTCTAATATCGCAACTATTATATTATTTTCCCATTCACTATTTTCCTTAAATCCATATATAAATACATCTGTACCTTTCTCAGTTCGCTTATTTATGGATTCAAGTTCCTCTATACATTCCACTGGATTATTACCATTAGGATTTCCATAGTAACCTACACCACTTGCAATATCGCCATCTTGTTGAAAGGACATCAATCTTGATATTCCTTGAGCAGCTCTTTCGTTTTTTTGATTTAAAGTTCTATAAAATACTAATCTGTAATATGAATTGCTAAAAGGTGCATTTTTTCCTATTCCGTATGCACCTGCTTTATCGCCACATTTATTAGCTCCACCATCAATTTTAACCAACGCATTCCAGCCATCAAAACTAAATTTAAATGAATCGCCAAATTCTATATAAGGATCTGCTAAGCCAGTAGTATTATAATCACTAATTCTCAACACAAATCCACTCTTACTTTCAGCATGCTTCAATGCATCCTTTAGAAATTGTTTTGCTTTTTCACTAGGAGATTGATCCCAAAACTTACTACATTGTTTTAATATCCTGCGATACTCGCATATGCCAGGTATATCATCTTCTTTAACAAAGTATCTTTCAAATTCTACACAAACCATAGGATTATCTTCATTTAAAGCAGCATCTAATGAATTTTGACAAATTTCTCTAACTAATGAAGAAAGTTCAGTTCCATTAAAATTTTCAATTCCTGGATCAGCTACACCCTTCATTTGACCACCTTGGTTTCCCGGAAAATTCCATCTTATCATTTTATACACCTCTCATTACCTAAATTATGTTTTTATTTCATAAACTAATATACATCATTTAAAATTATATTTTCAAGCATTGTTACACGCATATATTTGATATTTGCTAAGCTGCGAGCAAATTCCCTTGTTTTGCATGTAGCAACACAGATAAGTAATAATTATTATTGTCATATCCTAATACAAATAAATTCAATATTGTTTTACACCTACTTTCATAAAAGAGTCCCCACATTTTTTAGCTTATATTTTTACAGAAACATTTTATTATCATTATATCACAATATTCCCTAAAAATACGAATAAAACACTTTTAAAGAAAGATTTTATGTAAGTGTCAAACAGATACCTTTTATACCACGCAGATCAGCAACCATACATAAATATGCCTTTTATTGGCCTGCCAACAATGTAATTATTATTTGCTACCCATAAATTGGTCTTGGGTGTTCAAATAATGCTAACTGATCATTTTTTATCTAGCTTCAATTTAGCTCCTATATATATTTTTTGCGATAGTGTTTTTACTATTATTATCAGGTTATTAGTAAATTATCACATTAGGGGCTTTTTCCTTTACTCACTGCTTAAACTCTTTTTATTCCCTTCCTAATGACGGTTTTTTGCATACAAAAAATCACGCAAGCACAGTAAACTGCTTACGTGATTGATTCAAAATATTATATTGCATACTAAAAATTAAAGATCTACTTTTCTGAGCAGAAAATCAATGAGATTATAATGGATAATGCCATTTCTTGAAATGGTATGCTTATCCAAAGTTATAACATATTTGGGATAATTATCAGCAATTTTTTCATATGCTCCAAACTCTCGCTCTATCGTTTTTTCATCAGTTAAAAGATACGCTGCCTGAATATAAATAATCTTACCATTCAATTCTGCGATAAAGTCAATCTCACCCTTCCAGGTTTTACCTACATAGACCTTGTAGCCACGAGAAATCAGCTCATTATAGCAAATTGTTTCAATAATATAGTTATACTCGTCCTTAATTCTGTTTTTCTTCAAATGCAGAAAGCCAAGGTCGCAAACATAATACTTCTCTTCAAATGCAAGCGCCTTCTTGCCACGAATATCATAACGCGAAACCTTATCGCAAACACAGGCATCAACAATGCAGCGCAGATAATCATACACAACAGGTGCAGAAACCTTATGCCCATTACTTGAAAGCGTACCGGCAATAGCATTACCGGAAACAGTCAGTGAAGAGTTACCTACAATATAATCAAGTACCTTTTCCAGAACCAGCGGCGAATTTATTTTGTTACGCATGACTATATCCTTCAGCACAACCGCATCATATATATTATTTAAAATAACCTCTTTTGTTTCCTTATTATCAGCGCCACATACCAAAGGCAAGCCACCATAAGTCATGTATTCCGCCAGCAGAGTTTCATAATCCGGCGCAGAGATATCTTTGTATTGACAGAACTCCATAAAATTGAACGGTAATACGCGCAAAGATACAGTTCTGCCACTTAAATGCGTAGCTAATTCTCCCGAAAGCAGTTTGGAATTAGAACCGGTAATAAAGATACTCACATTATGAGTTGCCCGAAAAGAATTTACCACAAGCTCAAAATTATTTACATTTTGAATTTCATCGAAAAACAGATAATATTTACTTTCATCAACAATTTTTTGCTCAACATATTCATAAAAAGCATCTGCATCTGTCAGCTTATGATACTTATAATCTTCAAAATTTATGTAAACGATATGCGAATCCTCGATACCATTTTCCTTTATTTCAGCAATAACCTGACGCAAAATAGTAGATTTACCGCAACGTCTGATGCCGGTAATAACCTTTACCAGCTCCGAATCATAAAACGGGCGCAAACGCTCCAGATACTGTGTTCTGATAACCATAACCCTGCTCCTTTCCGCTTTGTCAGCACATTTTCCTTTATTATATTCTAACACAACCCACTCCCCTCCGCAACAGTGTTAATTATTTTTAATACTATCGTACATTTCGTCGATAGCATTAATTTATTTTAACACTATGAGCGATTTTTACGTTACTGTTAATTATTTTTAATACTTTTGCACGAGTTGCTCCTCCTTAACCTAAACGCAGGCACAAAAAAGGTTCTATAATTGGAAAACTGAAATCGCAAATATAATTGGCGAAAGAGTTTCTAACGGGTTTATTGAAGGCAGTAATAATAAAATAAAAGTATTGAAGCGAATCAGCTATGGTGTAAGGAATTTCGACAGATTTCGAAACAGAATACTGTATCTGGAATAAAATATAGTAAAATCGCATTAGGATAACTATGTCTTATTTTAGAAAAATAAAACCAGCCTCCAATATAAATATACTAGAGGCTGGTTGAATTGCAAAAATAATTATGTATTGTCTAGGTCTATGATGTTAAAGTCTTGAATACCCCAAAACTTGACATAGAACCCTTTAAGATCAATTTCAAATTAAGCTTACAGCGCTGCTTTAACCTTTGCAACCAGGTTTTCAACAGTAAAGCCGTATTTTTCCATCATTACATCGCCGGGTGCGGAAGCGCCGAAGGTGGTAATGCCCAGAACATTCTTTTCAGTGCCGGTGTAACGGCTCCAACCGTAAGGAACGCCTGCTTCAACAGCAAACTTGGTTACGCCTGCAGGCAGAACACTTTCCTTGTACTCATCGCTTTGAGCATCAAAAGCATCCCAGCAAGGCATAGATACAACGCTAACGTCAATGCCCTCTTCTGCCAGCTTAGCTTGTGCAGCCAGTGCCAGATGTACTTCACTGCCGGTACCGATCAGAACAGCCTTAGCCTCATTCTTAGCCGGGCTCAGTACATAAGCGCCTTTATGAGCGTTCTCATGGATGGTTGCTGCATAGTCATGCAGTACAGTCAGTTTTTGACGGCTCAACAGCAGACAAGTCGGTTTATGCTTGTTCAGGCAAGCCTGTTGCCATGCGGTAGCAGTTTCCAGAGCGTCAGCCGGACGGATAACGCTTACGTTCGGAATCAGACGCAATGCCATAGTAGTTTCAATCGGCTGATGAGTAGGACCGTCTTCGCCCAGCGCAATGCTGTCATGAGTCAGTACGAATACGGACTGAATGCCCATGAGTGCTGCCATACGGATGGTCGGACGCAGAAAGTCAGCAAATACCAGGAAGGTACCACCGAAGGGAATAAAGCCGCCATGCAGGGAAATACCGTTCAGAACGGTACCCATAGCGTGCTCGCGAACGCCAAAGTGAATGTTGCGGCCGGTTCTGTCAAGCTTGGAGAAGTAACCGCCGGTTTTCATGATAGTTTTGTTGGAAGGACCAAGGTCAGCACTGCCGCCAACCAGCTCAGGCAGCTGTGCAGCCAAAACTTGGATAATATCACCGCTTGCTTCGCGGGTAGCGTTTTTAACGGTATCCTTGAAGATTGCTTCCAGAGCACTCAGGTTAACCATGGAGTTGCCGGCAATGCGGTCTTCCAGCTCTTTAGCCAGCTCTGGATATACCATCTTATAGTCATCCATCAAAGCCTTCCAAGCAGCTTCATTTGCAGCACAGCCATCCAGCTTAGCAGCAAAATGTTCTTTAACCTCAGCAGGTACATAGAACATTTCCTGCGGCCAGCCGGCTTTTTCTTTGGTAGCCGCCAATGCTTCACCACCCAGCGGCTCGCCATGGCAGGACGGGCTGTCCTGTTTCGGGCTGCCGAAGCCGATGTGAGTACGTACAATAATCAGAGAAGGATGCATAGTATCAGCCTTAGCTTCTTCGATAGCTGCCTGCATAGCGTCAACATCCTCGCTGCTTTCTACGCGCAGAACCTGCCAGCCATAAGCCCTGAAGCGGGCTTCAACATCCTCAGTGAAGGCAATATCAGTGCTGCCTTCGATAGTAATTTTGTTGTCATCATATAAGTAAATCAGTTTGCCCAAGCCAAGGGTACCTGCCAGAGAAGCAGCCTCGCAGGAAACGCCCTCCATCAGGTCGCCGTCAGAGGTCAGACCAAAGGTGTAGTGGTCAACAACCGGGAAATCAGGTTTGTTGTACTTTGCGCCCAGCATAGCTTCGGCAATAGCAAAGCCAACACCCATAGCAAAGCCATGGCCCAGAGGACCGGTAGAAACGTCAACGCCCGGAGTCAGGCCGAATTCCGGATGACCCGGAGTCTTGCTGCCCCATTGACGGAAGTTTTTCAGCTCATCCAGGGACAGGTCATAGCCTGCCAGATGCAGCATAGCATAAAGCAAAGCGCTGCCGTGACCCGGAGAAAGGATGAAACGGTCGCGGTTGAACCATTGCGGATCAGCCGGATTATAATTCATAAAGCGGTCCCAAATGGTGTACATCAAAGGAGCTGTACCCAGAGGGAAGCCAGGATGGCCGGATTTAGCCTTTTCTACCTGGTCTGCTGCCAAAAAGCGAAGGGTGTTTACACATGCCTGATCAATTTTCTGCATCGAGAAAACCTCCATTTACCAAAATTATCTAAATTAATTATATCATATTTCCCTATATTGTCTACACTTTTTCGTTAAAATTGTAAACTATTTACACTTTTAACCGAATCTCCAAGCGAAGTAATACTGTAATATTATTATTTGCCTGTGCTGCCGAAGCCGCCGCCACGGACTGCTTTTTCTATCTTATCATCATCATCCACCGTCAGGTAATTGAAAAAAATACCTTGGGCAATGCGCTCACCCTGAGGAATAGTAACAGCCTCGGTACCCATATTCATCAAAGCCACCATAATGTGACCTTCGTTATCAGCATTGTTATAATAATCGGCATCAATAATACCGACATTATTCACCAGCATCAGATGCTTCTTCACCGCCATGCTGCTGCGTATATGCAGGCCCAAGAACTCGCCTGTCTGCATATAGGCCTTCACACCGGTAGGCACCAGCACCAGCTTTCCCGGCTCCAGCACAACCTCTTCGGCAGCGCTGATATCATAACCGGCGCTGAACTGTGTCTTGCGCTCCGGCATCGGGAACTCAACATCCATATACTTGGCAACCTTTTCAAAACCACGTGTTTTCATTAGTAACTCACTCCTCCAATCTACAAAAAAGAGCTGTCACAAATGCGACAGCTCTTTTAAATTCACAAATTATTTTTGTACGCTCTTCATCAGAACAGCCTTGCGGGACAGGTTAATGCGACCCTTGTTGTCGATTTCAGTAACCTTAACAACAATTTCATCGCCAACACTTACAACATCCTCAACCTTATCTACATGCTCAGTAGACAGTTGGGAAATATGTACCAGACCTTCCTTGCCCGGCAGAATCTCAACGAAAGCACCAAAGTTCATCAGACGGGTAACCTTACCGGTATAAACCTTGCCAACCTCAGCCTCAGCAGTAATGCCCTCGATCATCTCGATAGCCTTATTAGCAGCCTCGGTATTAACAGCAGCGATAAATACGCGGCCGGTATCATCGATATCAATCTTAGCGCCGGTTTCGTCAACGATCTTCTTGATCATCTTGCCGCCGGGTCCGATAACCTTAGCAATCTTATCAGGATCTACATGGATAGTAGTAATCTTCGGAGCATATTTGGACAGCTCTTTGCGCGGTTCGCTGATGCATTCCATCATTTTGCCCATGATGAACTCACGGCCGCGTTTAGCCTGTGCCAAAGCCTGAGTGAAGATATCCTTGTTGATACCGTCAATCTTAATATCCATCTGGATAGCAGTAATACCTTTTTCGGTACCTGCAACCTTGAAGTCCATATCGCCCAGAGCATCCTCCAGACCTTGGATATCAGTCAGAATAGTGAAGTATTCGCCATCCTTAACAAGGCCCATAGCAACGCCGGCAACAGGAGCCTTAATAGGAACACCTGCATCCATCAGGGACAGGGTGCTTGCGCAAACAGAGCCCATGGAGGAGGAACCGTTGGATTCCAGAACCTCGGATACCAGACGGATTGCATACGGGAAATCCTCTTCAGAAGGAATAACCGGACGCAGAGCACGCTCAGCCAGAGCACCGTGACCGATTTCACGACGGCCGGGGCTGCGCAGCGGTTTGGTTTCGCCTACGCTGTACGGCGGGAAGTTGTAGTGATGGATATAACGCTTGGTTTCCTCAGCGCCGAGGCCATCAAGAATCTGTGCTTCACGCAACGGAGCCAGAGCCAGAACGTTCAAAATCTGAGTCTGACCACGGGTGAACAGAGAGCTGCCATGCGGACGAGCCAGCAGGCCAACCTCGCAGCTTACCGGACGTACTTCGTCTAATTGACGACCGTCAGGACGAATCTTATCTACAGAGATAGTGCGGCGAACGATTTTCTTAACCAGCTTTTGGGTGATATAAGCAACGTCTTTAGCATTATCAGGATATTTCTCCAGGAATACTTCAGCGATTTCAGCTTTAACCTTAGCAACGTTTTCTTCGCGCTCCAGCTTGTTAGCATCCATCAGAGCATCTTTGAGCTTTTGAGCACCGTATTCTTCGATTTCCGCAACCATTTCTTCAGGCGGAGCGTAGAACGGAACTTCCATTTTTTCTTTGCCGATTTCAGCAACGATTTTCTCTTGGAACTCAACGAGCTGTTTGATTACGCCATGACCGAACCAGATAGCGTCCAGCATGGTTTCTTCGGAAACTTCGTTAGCACCTGCTTCTACCATCAGGATAGCGTCTTTGGTGCCGGCAACAGCCAGGTTCAGTTGGCTGATTTTAGCCTGTTCAACAGTCGGGTTGATGATGAATTCACCATCAATCAGGCCTACGCGCACACCTGCGATAGGACCTTCGAACGGAATATCGGAAATAGACAGAGCGCAGGATGCACCGATCATAGCGGGCATATCCGGAGCATTGTCGGGATCAACGGAAACAGCGGTAGCAACGATCTGTACATCGTTGTGGTAGCCTTCCGGGAACATCGGGCGAATCGGACGGTCAATCAGACGGCTGGTCAGGATAGCCTGCTCAGACGGACGGCCTTCGCGTTTAATAAAGCCGCCGGGGATTTTACCTACGGCGTACATTTTTTCTTCAAAATCAACAGTCAAAGGGAAGAAGTCTACACCCTCACGCGGGGTTTTGGTGCCGGTAACGGCAACTACTACGGCGGTATCGCCATAACGAACTAATACAGCGCCATTAGCTTGTTTTGCAATCTTGCCGGCTTCAATAGTAAGAGTTCTGCCGCCAAGATCCATGCTGTAACTATGCATATCTTATGCCTCCTATTCTTTTCACACATTGTGTACCTGCATATTATTCGCCGTCAATCAGAAAAATCCTCTATATTTTTACGGCTTTTTAAAATTTTTTTGAAAAAATTTCTACAACAGACGAAAACAGCCGGCAGCTCTGCCAAAGGCAACACTGCCGGCCGTCAGAAACACATTTTTTAAGCCTTTAAAAGCCCATAAAAAGGCGCATAATAAACAAAACTATTGCGCCCACAGCGGCAAAGACAATAAACGTCGGCAGCAAAAAGAAGATAACTGCCACAATGCCGCACAAAATCAGAAAGGTAATCAGAATGCCGCTGCCGCAGCCAAAGGTATGCACCTTAATATTCGGCGGCACCTGCTGCTGTCTTTCATTATAAGCATCAGCGCCGCTGTCATATACAGCGCCTTCCCTGGCGCTTTTGGTTTCCTCTGTGCCTGCGCTCTCGTCTATCGTCACGCCCTCAAAGGTATCGCGCTCCTCCGGACTGAGCACCTGCGCATCAATCTTGAACTGATAATGGCAGTACGGACATTCCACTGTGCCGGGAGCAACCTCGTGTCCGCAAAAATCACACTTCATATTCTGGTGCCTCCTCTCACTGCAGCAGCATCAGCAACAGACCCTCTTCGTTAACATAACGCGGGTCGTGTGCCTCCAGCTGCAAGGTTTTATTTAGCATATCTATCATCTGCTTCAGCTTTACATGGTCGGTAGCACGGCACATAGCAAAAACCTGCTTTTCCGTAAAGGTATAAACATCATTCAGCTTAACAAAGCAGTACATAACAGCTGCCGTCCAATGCTCAAAATCAGCGTCTGTATTATCAGGCAAAGCATTGCCACGAAGCATAAAATCGCTCCACATGGTACGCATCAGCTGTATATCATAGGCAGAAAAAAGGCCTGTTCCTCTAAGAGATTCCAGCATTGCCGAGGTCTTGTCCTCAAGCAGCGCCGCCGGCTGATAATCACTTATCTGCGTGCTGAAATTAAAGCCCTCCATCCGCACATAGATGGCATATACAACAGAAACATGGCGCACGAACATCGGATTACGGTTGATAAACTCCTCCCAGCTCATTTCGCCGCTTTGGCGCACAGCAAACCAGTCCTTCGCCGCGCTGACAACCTCGAAAAAGCGCTTACGCGAGGTTTGCGACATCACCAGTCCGCGCAGGAAGTTCATCACCATAGTATTTTCATAAAAAATATGGCCCATGAAAATATAGCCTTCTGTGTCAATATTATCATCCACCGGCAGCATCAGGGTATATTTTTCATTGGTGAAAATATTTCTGCAGACATACATTCCCTCCTCCGTGCGTCTTTGCACATCAAAGAGAACCAGCTTTGCCTTAATCAGCTCATTCAAAATATCAACGGAGGTATCCATCTCGGAAGCGTCGCGGCAGATTACATCACGGTAATGCTGCAGCGGCGTTTTGTCATCTTCAAGCAAGCGATAGTCAAAAAGAAAATAATCCCAAAAGGTCTGTGAATATTCCTCCGTGCCCGGCTTTTCCTGAACTGTACCATTCTGAAAAATACCGCCGAAGAGAAAATCGGCCCGCTCCAAATCGCGACGGAACTGCTTCTGCGTATAGTAGCTTTGCACATCATCCAGCAGATTCTGCATTCTCTCGCCGATGTTCAAGTACACTTTCGTCGGCAAATCCGGCGTAGAATAAAGATTGTAGCGGTCATGCTCCGGCAAAAAGCTGCCATCTTTGCCGACAATCTGCAGTTTTCCGTCAACCAGCAGCTTGGCTTTGGCTTCGGCAGGCGCATTATCACGGGTAATAATGCGTTTCTTTTTCATATATGCATAAAACTCCTGCATAACATCCAGGAAATGTGCGATGTTGCTCTCCGTTGCCGGGAAGCCGGAAACATTGCGGCAGCACCAGCCTACGCAGTCAATAAAATCCTCACGCGACATATCACCGAGAAAGTTCTCGGAATTGCCAAGGTAAATACAAAGAATCGTAATATAATCCCAAATCTTGACCAGCTCGCCATCCTTGGCTCCCTGCCATGTTTTATAACGCAGGAAATCCTCAGCACAGGCTTGCTGCAATACCGTATTCCATTCTTCATCCTGTGTATAAAATTCTTCTATCAAATCGAAAACATTAGTCATTTTTTCTCCATTCTCTGACGTATTATGGAGATATTATACCACACTTTTGTGGCTAATTTATGTTTTTTTGCGCCAACTGCGCCGCCAGATAGATATCCTGCAGCGGCACTCCCTGCTCCTGTGCCAGTTTGGCAGCACTGTCATATTCCACATAACAGCGTTCGCCGTTCTCCAGCAGGCAGCGCTTAACCGCCACATCACCGTAAGCAGTGTGCACCACATACCTGCTACGCGGCAGCACAGTGCGTTCCATGCGCGCACGACGGATACCGATGGTTGTCGTTTCCGCAAAAATCAGCGCTTCCAGCTTCGCTCTGTCCTCCTCGCGGCAGATAACAGTAAGCTCCCACGCCGGACGGCTCTTCTTCATGAACACCGGCTGATAATGAGCATCCAGCGCTCCTGCCGCCAGCAGGCGCTCCAGCGTGTAGCCCAAAAGCTCGCCGCTGCAGTCATCAATATCAGACTGCAATTGGCAGATGCAATCTGTCTGCAAAGCGTTACTGTTTACAGAGTTTTTTTTTGTGCATTATCCTCAATCAGCAGCGCACGCAAAATGCTGGGACGCTCATACTGACGCTTGCCTGCTCCCAGACCGATTCCCAGAATCTTAAAGCTCTGCGGCAACTCGTCCGTAGTCATCAGCGCAGCAGCGGCAGCAGCACCGGTCGGTGTAACGAACTCGCCCTGCACCGGCAGCAAGTGTACATTAAATCCAAAGCGCTGCATAATATTAGCTGTTGCCGGAACAGGCACCGGCAGCACGCCATGCTGGCAGCGCACAGTGCCGCGGCCCTCGCACAGCTCAGGTACAATTACGTTTTCAACACCAAGACTGTCGGCACACACAGCAATCGCCACAATATCAACGATAGAATCAATCGCACCAACCTCGTGGAAATGCACTGCATTCTTCTCCACTGCATGCGCCTTTGCCTCAGCATCCGCAATAATATCAAAAATCTTCAGCGCCAATTCCTTGGCTGCAGCACTCATATCCGTAGCATCAATAATCGCAATAACCTCCTGCAGACCGCGGTGCTCATGGTGATGATGATGCTCATGCGGCACATGGCTGTGCTCATGTTCATGGTCGTGGTCATGATGATGTTCATGCTCGTGCTCATGGTCATGGTCATGATGATGTTCATGCTCGTGCTCATGGTCATGGTCATGATGATGTTCGTGTTCGTGCTCATGCTCGTGGTCACGATGATGCTCATGCTCATGGCTATGCACTACAGCATCGTCGTTGCCATGCAAAAAGGCCATATCATGGTCATGGTTAGCATGCTCCTCGTCCAGAATAACATCAAAATCACAGCAGTTAACGCCTGCTTTAGACACTCTGCTGATTTTATATTCAAAGCCCTTTGCAGGAATACTCTGCAGAGCCTTATCCAGTGCCTCTTTGTCCGCGCCCAGGTCCAAAAGTGCTGCTACCAGCATATCGCCGCTGATGCCGGCATTACATTCCAAATATAAGCTTTTCATAAATCTTCCTCCTAATCTGAAGCCTGCATACTTGTAGCAGGCTAATGCTAAAATTCGCTATAAGTACAAATTAATCCTGCTTTAAAGTTTCATTCATGCTGCCTGTACGATAGCCTTGCAAATCAAGTGCCACATAAGCAAAGCCTGCAGCCTTCAATCCTTTGTAAATCGTACTGCGCATCGGCTCCGCCACTGCCAGCTCCAGCTGCTCGGGCAACAGCTCAACGCGCGCCAAACTGCCATGCACACGCACACGGAACTGCTTAAAGCCCAGCTCCCACAAAAGCTGCTCCGCCTTATCCACCGCCGCCAGCTTCTCCGCTGTAATACGCTCACCGTAAACAAAGCGCGAAGCAAGACAAGCAAATGACGGCTTATCCCAAGTCGGCAGCTGCAGCTTATGCGACAGCAGGCGGATTTCTTCCTTCGTCAGCTCTGCAGTGCGCAGAGGGCTCTGCACTTTCAGCTCAGCCAAAGCCCTCAGACCGGGGCGGTAATCACCCAAATCATCCATATTCGAGCCTTCGCAAAGCACAGCACCGTTTTCCTGTGCAATGCGCAAGAAATTACTGAACAGCGTTTTTTTGCAGATATAGCAGCGGTCCGGCGGATTTTCGGCAAACCCCGGCACCTGCAGCTCATCAAAATCAAAGTAAAGATGACAGATTCCCTGCTTCCGACAGAACTCCTCTGCCTCCGCTATATCACGCTGCGGCACAACACCGGAACGTGCCGTCACAGCAAGTGCCTTATCTCCCAACGTCAAATGCGCCGCCTGCAGCAAAAACGTCGAATCAACGCCGCCGCTGAACGCAACCAGCACACTGCCCAAGCGCCGCAGCTCCTGCTGCAGCACGGCAAACTTGGCTTCCGCCTGTATTTCTAAATCTTTATTTATAGGCATAATAGTTCTCCCTCATAAAAATTAAACGCATAGCTAGCCCCCTTCCGCCTCGTTTAGCTCGGCACCTTCCCTATACTAAGACACATTTTTCATGCAATGAAAAATGCTGGTCGTGTTATACTCGAAGAGTGCAAGGGGCAGGCAAGAAAGGTTGGACAAGCAATTAATATATTGCCAAGCACAACCCTCAGTCATCGCCTGCGGCGATGCCAGCTCCCTTGCAGGGAGCATATAAAAGTTTATATCTCCCCTGAAAGGGGAGGTGGAGGCGAGCTTTGCGAGCAGACGGAAGGGTTGGATCTCACTTGCACGCCAACCTGTTAATCTGCGTCGCAATAATCCCCGCGCCATATCCATTATCAATATTCACAACTGAAACACAGTTAGCGCAGGAATTAATCATCGTCAGCAGCGCACTCAGCCCATGAAAGCTCGCACCGTATCCGACAGAAGTCGGCACCGCAATCACCGGATTACGCACAAGGCCACCGATAACACTCGCCAGCGCGCCCTCCATGCCTGCAGCCGTCACTACACAATTTGCTTGCTGCAGCAAATCAACCTTATCCAAAAGACGGTGAATCCCGCTCACGCCAACATCGTAAAGACGCTCCACATGCGCCCCGAAAAATTCAGCCGTCTGCGCCGCCTCCTCCGCAACGGGAATATCGGCAGTACCCGCAGTACACACAACAACGCAACCGCTCCGCACCTTATCCGGGCGCTCCTGCTTCAGCGTCCGCGCCACCGGATCATAAACAATATCAGGCAGCTGCCGCCGCACCAGCTCATACTGCTCCGGCGTTGCCCGCGTGCCGAACACCTCACCCTGCTCCGCCAAAAGACGCTTATAAATATCCGCCAAATACGCATCAGGCTTACCGCTGCAGTAAACCACCTCCGCAAAGCCCGTGCGCTGCTCACGCGAAGTATCAAGACGCGCATAATTTAAATTCTCGTACGCCTTGCGATTAAAATAGCGCTCCGCCTCAGCCACCGACAGCTTGCCGCTGCGCACCTGTTCAAGTACACTCCTGGAGTCCACTTTATACCTCCTTTTATGACAAAGACTTAGTCCGCCGCCCGGCAGACTAAGTCTTGCATATATAAATATTAAATTTCGGGTTTATTATAGCGAAAACATACCCGCAACGCAAGTATTCTTCACTTCAAGCCACAATTACACCAAGTTCTTCACAACCGCCAGCTCCATCTTGTCCGCAGGAATAACCTCGGAATGCAGCACCGGCAGATTCTCCAACGCCAACATACGCGGCGGAATCTCCGTACCGGTATCGGCATGCAGCTTTTGCAGCAGCTCAAAAGGATTGCTGCTCTGCGGCTGAGCATCATCAAGCGCAGCCAAAACACTGTCGGCAAACTTATACGGACTTGCGGTAGACAGCACCACGGTATAGGTTTCATCACTGGTCAGGAAACGATATTTTTCCATCGCACGCCAGGCAACGGCAGTATGCGTATCCATCAGATAATGGTAATCATTATAAATACGTCCGATAGCCTCCTTTGTTTCCAGCTCATCAACCCAGGCACCGAAGAACTGGCTTTGAATCTGCTTCAGATCATCGCTGTCAATCTCATAATGACCTTCGGTATTCAAACGCTTCATATAATCCGCTACGCGTGCAGCGTCATGCTCAGTCACACTGTAAAGCAGACGCTCCAGATTACTGGAAACAAGAATATCCATAGAAGGAGATACAGTTTTAAAGAACTCACGGCGTCTGTCATAAACACCGGTATTTATAAAATCAGTCAGCACGTTATTACTGTTGGATGCACACAGCAGTCTGTCAATCGGCAAGCCCATCAGCTTAGCATAATAGCCTGCCAGAATATCACCGAAGTTGCCGGTCGGAACAACAAAATTAATCGGGTCACCGGCAGCAATCTTGCCTGCCTTCACAGCATCTGCATAAGCGCTGAAGTAGTAAACAATCTGCGGCACCAGACGGCCCCAGTTAATAGAATTGGCAGAAGAGAAGGTATATCCCTTTTTCTCCAGCTCATCACTGAGCGCAGTATTACCGAAGATTTCCTTCACGCCGCGCTGAGCATCATCAAAGTTACCCTCAATACCGAAAACCTTAACATTTTTGCCTGCCTGGGTAATCATCTGCTGCTTCTGGATATCACTCACACCCTCGCTGGGGTAGAAAACAATAATCTGCGTTCCAGGAACATCAGCAAAGCCCTCCAAAGCAGCCTTGCCGGTATCACCGGAGGTAGCAACCAGAATAACAACCTTATTCGTTTCACCGGTCTTTTGCATCGAACGTGTCAAAAGATGCGGCAAAAGCTGCAGTGCCATATCCTTAAAAGCAGACGTCGGGCCATGCCACAGCTCCAGCACACCGGTGTTATCATTTACCTGTACCAAAGGCACAGGATTATCACCGAATTTTTCTGGCGCGTAGGCAGCATTTACACATTCGCGCAGCTCGTCCTCGCTGAAATCAGTAAGATACTGCAGCAGAACGTCAACAGCACGCTCCGTATAAGGCTTGCGCTCCATCGCCTTTATATCAACCATACGCATCGCAGGAATATTCTGCGGTACAAACAATCCTCCATCCGCTGCCAAGCCACGGGTTATCGCGTGTGCAGCGGAAAACAAATCAGTTTTCCCTCTTGTACTAACATATAACATATATTCAACCTACTTTCTTCTTTGAATTTTGACGTCATACTGCCGTCAGCGTTAATAATACGCCTTCAGGCCAGCACAGTCGTATTTCTTTCAAACACAATTGTGCAAATAGGTTATCAAGATTATAATAGCATATTTTATAGGAAGGAACAAGAGTTACTCTGCAAAAATCAGCGGTGCCACCGTTGCAACCGTAGCACGCTGCAAATCAGCAGGCGCTGCAATAATCTGCATACCGCGCTGACCGGCGCTGATTGCAATCTCCGGCCAGTTATTGCTTGTCTCATCCATATATACAGGGTAGTTCTTTTTAGCGCCCAATGGTGAACAGCCGCCGCGAATATAGCCTGTCAGCGGCAATACCTCCTTCAGATGTACCAGCTCGGCACGCTTATTGCCGCTGGCTCTGGCCAACGCCTTTAAATCAAGCTCGCCATCACCGGGAATTACGGCAAACATAATGCCGTTCTTGTCACCGCGTACTACCAGTGTTTTGAATACCTGTGATGCAGGCATGCCAACCTCTGCGGCAACATGCACAGCATCCAGATGCTCCTCGTCCACCAGATATTCCATAATACGGTATTCTATCTTCAGCTCGTCCAAACGGCGGGCTGCATTAGTTTTTTTGTTATGTTTCATAAGGAAAAACCCCCTCTAAGCTAGAGAAATTACTTCATCTCTGTTATAATAGCACTATAGTAATGTAAAATGCAAATAAAATTGTGAGGACAATAAATTGAAGCTGAAAATTATCTGCGGACAGCTGGAAATTACTCCCGGCCGTCCTGATGTAAACTATAAGAAAATCATTGACGCTATTGAAAAAGCACGCAGCCTTGAGGCCGATATCCTGCTTCTGCCCGAAATGGCACTGCCGGGTTATCTTATCGGCGACATTTGGGAGCAGCAGACATTTTTGGATGACTGCGCCTATTATGCCGAAAAGATCGTCGCTGCCACCGAAAATATCTGCGTTATCTTCGGTAGCGTTGCCACCGAATCAGGCAAGCTCAACGAGGACGGACGCGTGCGCAAATACAACGCCGCCTTTGCCTGCCAAAACGGTAAGCTGCTCGGCGGTTATCAGGGACGCAGCTTCTTCATCAAGACATCGCTGCCCAACTACCGCGAATTTGATGACTGCCGTCATTTTTACAGCCTGCAGAAACTCTGCGCCGAAGAAGGTGCAAGCGTCAGCGAAGCACTGCAGCCTTTGGAAATCGTCATCCGAGGCACCAGCCTGCGCATCGGCGTCATGCTGTGCGAGGACGGCTGGACGGAAAACTATCACCTTAACGTACCGCAAACGTTGGCAGCCAACGGAGCACAGCTCTTGTGCAACCTTTCCTGCTCCCCCTATACGCTGGGCAAAAACCGTAAGCGCAACCGCCTTTTCAGTGCGCAGGCACGCACCGCAGGCATTCCGCTCATCTACTGCAACAATGTCGGCATCCAGAACAACGGCAAGAACATCTTCACCTACGACGGCTGTACTTCCGCCTACAACGGAGACGGCAGTCTGGTTACCTCTGCGCCCATGTATGCCGATACCTTTTTAGAATTCACCTGGGATACAAAAGTGAACCGCATCATTCCCACCTGTCCGCCGGCAGAGCTGCCGCAGGAGCCGGAATCCGTATACCGCGCTCTGCGCTACGGCACCGCCAAATTCCTGCAGCAATGCGGTATCAAACGCATGACCGTCGGCCTTTCCGGCGGCATCGACAGCGCCGTAACCGCTGTCATGTATGCGGATATTTTGGGACCGGAGAACGTGCTGCTGCTCAATTTGCCTTCACGCTTCAACTCTGCTGCCACACGCAACAGCGCGCAGCAGCTGGCGCAGGCATTGGGAGCAAACTATGCCGTAATGCCAATCAGCGAAAGCTATGAGCTGACAGTCAAGCAATTAGAAGAAACGCCTATCACCAATCTGGCAGACGGCAGCAGCTTCAACCTGCAGCTCAGCGGACTCATAAAAGAAAATATTCAGGCCCGCGACCGCGGCGCACGCGTCATCGCTGCTGCTTCAGCAGCCTTCGGCGGCGCCTTCAGCTGCAACTCCAACAAAGCAGAGCTTGCTATCGGCTACGCCACCTTCTACGGCGACATCTGCGGCGCCATGGCCATGATCGGTGACCTTTGGAAGCATCAGGTATATGCCCTTAGCCATTATCTGAACGAAGTGATTTACAAACGCGAAGTAATCCCCGAAGCTATCTTCAATATCCGTCCCAGCGCCGAGCTTTCGGATGCACAGACAGTAGGCAACGGCGGCGACCCGCTGGTGTATGGTTATCACGATTACCTGCTGCGTGCCTTTATCGAAAACTGGCACAAAACAACGCCGGCAGACATCCTGCGCTGGTACAAAGCCGGCACGCTGGCCTCAGAGCTTGGCTGTACGCAGGAAGCGATTAACGAAGCCTGCCCCGATGCCGCTGCGCTGATTGCCGATTTGGAGCGCTGGTGGAAGCTGTTCGCCGGCTTTGCTGTTGCCAAACGCATTCAGGCACCACCGGTTTTGTCGCTCACCAAACGCGCCTTTGGCTATGACCATCGTGAAGCACAGCTTACACCCTATTTCTCACGCGAATATTACGAGCTTAAGGAAGAACTGTTGAAATAAGCAATCTGTAAGGCAAAAGGAAAATATGATTTCAAATATTTTTCTTCTGCTTCATGATTAACAAAGTATATATTTTCTCTTGACATCTGTTTAATTAAATAGTATAATACCTTTTGTATTCGGGGTGTAGCGCAGTTTGGTAGCGCACCTGCCTTGGGAGCAGGGTGTCGCAGGTTCGAATCCTGCCACTCCGACCATGCGGGTGTAGTTTAGTGGTAAAACCTCAGCCTTCCAAGCTGATGTTGTGGGTTCGATTCCCATCGCCCGCTCCAAGTTAATATGGTTCAGTAGCTCAGTTGGATAGAGCAACGGCCTTCTAAGCCGTGGGTCGGGGGTTCGAATCCCTCCTGGATCACCATGAAGGAAACCCCGCAACCATGCAGGTTGCGGGGTATTTTTTTGTGTAAAAATAGCGTTTTTAAGTTGTTGATTTTTACTGTTTTTCGCCCTGTTTTTGGCAATTTTTTAGGCGCGTTGGCCCCAGCGTTGGCCCCAAATATAAACTATTATTTAAGTGTCGCATATACTACAACACCTCTAAACCAACAGCCTCCAAGATGCTTTTCAGCTTTGTCGCACTCTGCTCTCCTGCCGTGCGGTGC
>ERZ791878.551-NODE-551-length-23384-cov-57.307214_pt1 | contig 23384 bp, 19 predicted proteins | sample MGYA00510277_ERZ791878 | MGnify/ENA primary metagenome ERZ791878 (study PRJEB30046, sample SAMN00792094) | human gut metagenome | study: EMG produced TPA metagenomics assembly of the A metagenome-wide association study of gut microbiota in type 2...
TTCACCTCTTTATTTTTCCAAGTGCAAATATAATAGTAAGGGCAAAAGCTTTAAAGTATTGGTAATGAAGCTTTTGCCCTTACAGGGCGACAGGTTTGTGGCCATAATTACCCAGGGTGTTGCCCTGGGCTAGGAGCTTCTGCCCTTTCAGGGCGTGTGGGTGAAATCATCCACTTCAGTCCTTTATCGGAAAAATCTTAGTCGATTTCCTCATCAGCCTCATAACCACCCATTTCGCGGATGGCGTTCTTCAGCATTGTATATTGCTGGTAGAGGTTGTTCACAGCCTCTTCGCCCTTGGTGTAGTCGTGCATTGGCGCCTTGAGGAAGAAGCTCAGGAAGCGCTGGGTGCCGTAACGGCCGGCACGGGCAGCAAGGTCGCTCAGCAGACAGAGGTCGAGCAGCAATGGAGCTGCAAGGATAGAGTCGCGGCAGAGGAAGTTGATCTTGATCTGCATTGGGTAACCCATCCATCCGAAGATGTCGATGTTGTCCCAGCCCTCCTTGTTGTCGTTGCGAGGTGGATAGTAGTTGATGCGAACCTTGTGGTAATACTGGGTGTCCTCGTCGTTGCCGTGGCCGTAGAGGTCTGGCTGCTCCTCTGGCTTCAGGATAGTCTCCAGGGTAGAGAGCTTGCTCACCTCCTTGGTATGGAAGTTGGCTGGCTCATCGAGAACGAGACCGTCGCGGTTGCCCAGGATATTGGTAGAGAACCATCCGTTCAAGCCCAGGCAGCGGGTGCCGATGATAGGAGCGAAACCACTCTTCACGAGGGTCTGACCGGTCTTGAAGTCCTTGCCTGCGATAGGCATCTGGGTCTTCTCAGCGAGTTCCCACATGGCAGGAATGTCAACCGTAGTATTAGGAGCACCCATGATGAAAGGAGCACCCTCGGTAAGGGCAGCGTAGGCGTAGCACATGGAAGGGGCGATGTGCTGGCGGTCGTCAGCCTTCATCGCAGCCTCGAGAGCTGCCAATGTGCCGTGAATCTCCATGTCCACCGGTACGTAGATTTCTGTAGATGCAGCCCATGCAACAACGATGCGAGAGCAGCCGTTCTTCTCCTTGAAGTCTCGGATGTCCTGGCGCAGCGCCTCTACCATCTCCCAGCGGGTCTTGCAGTCCTTCACGTTGTCGCCGTCCAGGCGCTTGGCGTAGTTCTTGTCGAATGCAGCCTTCATCGGAACAATCTGCTCCAGCTCCTCGCGCACAGGGTTGATGTCCTTCTCCTTCAAAACCTCGGCATACATGGCAGCCTGATAGGCATTCTGAGGATAGACATCCCAGGTGCCGAATACGATGTCGTTGAGGTTGGCAAGAGGAACGATGTCCTTGTAGTGCAGATATTTCTTGTCTGCGCCCTTGCCCACACGAATCTTGTCGTACTGAGTCATTGAGCCTACTGGCTTGGTAAGTCCCTTGCGGGCCATCAGCACACCTGTCATGAATGTAGTAGATACTGCACCACAACCTACAACCATAATACCCAGCTTGCCATCAGCTGGTTTAACATTGTTCTGTTCCATTTCTAATGAATTATTAAGTCTTCTATTTATTGAATGATTGATTTTCTATTTTTCGGAGATTGATCTTCTATTGATGTTCGGAGATTGATCTTCTACTTATTCGATTGATTGAATTGAGGGCAAAGGTACTGAAAACTGATGAATAAAGTGCAGTTTCCTCCTATAATCTGCTATAAATTTAGAAAAATTAGCATTATGGAGGTCAAAAAAGCGAGAAAAAGTAAGTATCTTTGCATCATATTTAAAAAAATCAAAGTTTTTTATAGCATGACAATAACGCTTATTATCTTGATCATTACGGTTGCCATGTTTATTTGGGGCAAGGTGAGAGCCGACATTGTGGCGCTCACAGCCTTGGCAGCACTTCTGGTTTTCGGAATTCTTACGCCAGCCGAAGCTCTGGCTGGTTTCTCTTCGCCCATCGTCGTCATGATGGTCGGCCTCTTCGTGGTGGGTGGAGCCATCATGCAGACTGGTCTCGCCAAGCTGACGGGCAATAAACTGATGGCACTCTCGCGCGGCAACGAAACCATCACCTTCCTGCTGGTGATGCTCGTAACCTCCTTTATCGGAGCCTTCGTGAGCAATACCGGAACGGTGGCCCTCATGATGCCTATCATCATGAGCCTGGCAGCAGGTTCGGGCATGCAGTCGTCGCGCTTCCTCATGCCGCTCGCCTTCGCTGGAAGCCTGGGCGGAATGCTCACCCTCATCGGTACGCCGCCCAACCTGGTTATCGACGAGGTGCTTGCCGAGGCGGGATTCAAGCCGCTCGCCTTCTTCTCCTTCTTCCCCGCGGGCATCATCGTCATCGCCATCGGCATCATCGTGCTCATGCCGCTCAGCAAAATCTTCCTCAGCAGGAAACAGAGCGGAAAGAAGAAGAAAACCAAGTCGCTCGACGACCTGGTGGATGAATACCGCCTGCTCGACAATCTGCATCGCTACATCGTGCCAGGCAACCGGACTTCTGCCGCCAAGGATGAAAACGGCGAGCCGATGAACATCGTGGGAAAAACCCTGAAGGAACTCAGCATCCAGAAGAAATACGGAGTGAGTATCATCGAGATTAGAAACGAGAAGAAATCGAGACTCGGACTGGTGCAGGACGTAAACCAGAACATGGCGAAGAGCAGCAGCACCATCCAGGAGCACGACATACTATATATAATAGGTGACGAGCAGAAGATGCAGCGCTTTGCCCAGGATTACGGACTGAGGAGGATGAAGGACGTGAAGATAGATTTCTACGACCTGGGACTGACGGAAATCGTTGTGATGCCTACCTCCAACTTTGCCGGTTTGCGCATTGGCGATGCCAACCTGCGCAAGCGATTCGGCATCAACGTGCTGGGTGTGAAGCGAGGCGGCTCATCATCCTCTTCTTCTGAGGGTGGAAGAGGCGGCAACGAATACATCACGGATAATCTGATAGCCACCAAGCTGCACGTGGGCGACATGCTGCTGGTGCAGGGCGAATGGACCAACCTGGCGCATCTTACTGCCGATACTACCAACTGGGTGGTGCTGGATCAGCCGGAGAAGGCTGCCGACAAGGTTCTGCTGGATTACAAGGCGCCTGTGGCTGCTGCCATCATGCTGCTGATGATAGCCATGATGGTGTTCGATTTCATCCCGGTGGCTCCGGTTACGGCGGTCATCATCGCCGGACTGCTCACGGTCTTTGCCGGATGTTTCCGCAACGTGGAGGCTGCCTACAAGACCATCAACTGGGAGAGCATCGTGCTGATAGCTGCCATGATGCCGATGTCAACGGCGCTGGAGAAGACGGGTGCTTCGGCATTGGTATCTCAGGGGTTGGTGGATAGTCTGGGAGCGATGGGACCAACGGCTCTGCTGGCGGGCATCTACTTCACCACTTCGCTCATGACGATGTTTATCAGCAATACCGCCACGGCGGTTCTCATGGCGCCTATAGCCCTGGTGGCAGCGCAGCAGGTGGGAGTGAGTCCATACTCCTTCCTCTTTGCGGTAACGCTGGGAGCCAGCATGTGCTTTGCCTCTCCGTTCTCTACTCCGCCTAATGCGCTGGTGATGAAGGCGGGTGGCTACACGTTTATGGATTATGTAAAGGTAGGTTTGCCGTTGCAGATCATCATCGGCGTGGTGATGACCTTCGTCCTGCCGCTGCTGTTTCCTTATTAATGATAAAAATCCCCAATCCGGGGCTCGCGATGGAGCCTTGGAATTGGGGATTCTGCGTATAAAGACTTAACAGAAAATAGAGAGTGGAATGGGAAAATGAGATTTGTAATCCTAAGATGTACGGTTACATATCTACAAAATCTCCACCGCCTTCAGAGCCGGTATCGCCGGTATCGGTCTTGCCGCCCTCTGTATTACCGCCTTGGGTATTACCTCCCTCGGTATTTCCAGGCTGTGAACCGCCGCCAGGGTTATCGCCGTTTCCGGTGCCGCCAGGGTTAGTGCCGCCGCCGTTTGGATCCTTGTCTGGGTCTTCCACGTCACCGCTGTCGCCCGAGGTAACGTTCTTCACCACCTTGCCGTTTCGGTCGATGCAGGTAATCTGTATAGGAGTTCTCTGCAGCTCATCCTTGATATCCACGTTCGGAGTGAAGATTACTCGGCGTGCGGTGATGAGGCTGCCTGCCACCTCACCCACGGTAGCCACACTCTTGGCGCGCACGCCGAATCGCATGGTTCCCAGACCTGGGATAGCTACGGAGTGGCCTTCGGTTGACCACGCCTTGATTACCTCGCCGGCAGCATCCCAGCACGCCTGCATCACGCCGCGGCTCACGCCACTTCTCAGAGCAGCCTCCTTAATCACCTTGCTCTCCGGGAGCTTGCTGTAAAGCTCGGTACTGAGCACGAAACGATACTTACCTTTCAACTCACCCACCTGGATGAGGGTTTCCTTTGCTTTCAAATTGATAGACATAATTACTTGAAATTTAAATTGTTAATACTCTGTAAACTATAAACTCTAACTCTAAGCTGACTATCGTATGGTGATAGTAGGCACGAAGTGGCTAGAGTCGGCCCTTGTCGAGATATTGTTCTCTTGCTGCTGCCTCTGGTTCTTCCCGATCACGAGTCCCGCGGTACATGAGCTGGTGAGGAAGGTGACGATGGCAGAGCATACGGCCACGATGAGATACTTGATGAATGCTTTCATATTTGGGTTCATACGCTTCTCTTGCCCCCTATTTACTTTCCGTCTTCTTTTTTGAAAGAAGAAAGAGAAGGACTCGTATCAGGGCTTGGAGTCGAGGTTGATAACTTGATGCATTCGGGATTATCTTATCCGGAATATCTCCCAGATGCCTTTTTTCATTTTTCCAACTGGAGAAATATTTTTCTCCAACTAGGAAAGTGATTTTCCAGCGCTTTCTGAATCACGATGCAAAGATACAAAAACAGCCACCATCAGTTGTGCGATGGTGGCTGATGCCGTGCGATGGCGGCACATTTTTACTCTAAACATTAAACATTATCCCGGTTCCCCCAGATACTCCACGATGGCCTTCACCTGTTTAGGCGAGAAGACCTTGCTGGTCTTGCGGTACCCCATATCCAGGAGTTCATTCCATAGCGGGGTGCAGAGATGAATCCAAGCCATCAGATGGTTGACGGCTGTGCGTGGATAACTCTCGGGAAAGTACATCAGGGCAAGTTCCTTCTTGGTGTACGTACGAATGATAAATTCTTCCATATTCATCTTGTTTTAAAAATTGATAAACTCGGTTTTCTCTTTCAGATAATACTCGCTGAAATCCTTGCATCCTGGGGGCAGTTGGTGGTGCACTAGCGAGGGCAGAATCTCCTTGAGTTGCAGGAAGAGGCTTTCGCCCGGCGCATCCTTGTCGGGAAACATGTGCCATTCTATCTTGAGCTGCGAGCCGATTTCCGCCAGCCATTTCTTGTCGTCGGGTTTCAGCATCGTGGCAGAAGGAATGGCAATCGCCTTGTGCCCGGCAGATAGCATTGCCCAGCAGTCGCTGCACCCTTCGGTGATGAAAAGCTTCTCGCCCGGTGCCATCCCCCTCACGATAGGCAGATTGTAGATGGAGCATTTTGCACCATAGGGAAAGCGGAATCGGGGAGTTGATTCCCCTTTCTTGTAATCCAGGTTCCTGTTCTGAATCCCAATCAGCTTCCCCTCCGTGCTGAAGTATGGAATCTGCAGCCAGTTCACGCCCTTCTTATCCGTCCAGGAAGTCAATCTGCACCATGCAGCCACTCTCTCATCAATCTTCCTCTCCTCGAAGAGAAACCTTCTGGCCGCCAGGTTGAGCCAGGGATGCTCGAAGAATCTCGCATACCTGCTCGCATCAAAGGAGGAGGATTTTCCCGAAGAAGAACCACCCGAATTATCTTCCGGGGAAGAACCACCGGATGAAGAGTCTCCGGAGGAAGAAGATGAGGAAGAAGCTTCTCTCTTCCTATCCTCCTCCAGTTGAACCTGATGTTCCTCTGCGAGCCATCGGCAAGCCGACAGAAAATCCTTCCCCAGATATTTCATCACCAGGTCGATGGTGCCTAAGGAATTCCCCATACAGACATAGCATCTGCAGCTGTTCTTTGCTTTATTGAACGAGAGGCTGGCGTGGTGGTCGTCATGAAAGGGGCAGAGCGCCTTGTGGTGCTCCACCTTTATCCCCATTTCTTTCGCGACCTTCTCTATCGGAAGGTCGCGCAGCTTTTGAATCTCATATTTTTCCATTCATCTTTTCTCTTTATAGAATTATGTTTATTTCTTCTCCTTCGCTTCCGGCGTGCCCGTAAGATACTCCTGCGTCTTGGTGTAGAGCCCCGTCTGGTTGCTGTAGGTGATGAATTTGCGGTACACCCATTTGTAGAGTTGGTTTTTCGTACCCTCTTTCGTTTTGCCTAGAGAGATGCGGAGCGCTTCCAGTTGTGCCTCGTTAAATGAATTAGGCAGGTCGTCAAGTAAGTTCTTCGGACCTCTTCGCTGTGCCTCGCTCACTGAGTCGGCATCCTGATTCAATAAATCGGCAAAGAGTTTCGCCTTACTCCACATGTCGTGATACACCAGCCACTCCACCAGCTCGCCCATCGACTTCGTCCAAGTCTGGTTGTTCAGCACCCAGAGCAGGCACCCCGCCTTCCATGCCGACACGATAGAGCGCTTCGATATGTCCCAAAACACATCGTCGTCTGTCAGGTCGGCAAGCGTAGCCATGTCTTGAGCCAGCTGGTCAGTAAGTTTATTCAGCGGCTTGATGATGAACCTGCCCTTGCAGATGCTGAGCTTCACCAGATATTCGTCGAGTTTTTTATAGAATACCTCGTCATATCTGCCTTGTCTCGGGATTCTGCCATCACGCCCCATTCGCGCCTTATACGAGAACACCATTCGCCCGAAGGTACCATTGAAGAGTTCGTTCTTATAGAATTTTCGGGCAGCATACGGAGTGGATGAGATGGTGAGGTTAGCACGAAGCACAGGATTGCCCGTCACTCCATCGGCTGTAGCTCTTAATGTTCCCGAGCGCTGGCGGTCGTAGATATTGCGCAGCATCTGCGAAATCTGCTTGTGCCCGCCGCACATCCGGTCAGCCATCTCCACCTCAGGCAGATTGAGGTATTGTGTTCTCTCGCCCAGGTTCTCACACCCCATAGCGTTCAGAATAAAGGCGGCATTCGTTACGTCGGCAGGTGGAAACCAGAAACTCACGTCGGGTCTAACAGGCTTTTCCTTGTTGGCCGACTTGGATTTAATCTGTTTTTGCCACTCCACGAGCTTCTCCAATTCCTTTTCATCGTGTTCACGGAAATTACGGCAGATGGCTTCCACTAAGTTTCCCAATTGCCCCTTATTGCAGCCAGAATCAGCCACAAGATTGGCCATCATGCCACATAATTCCTTCCAACTGAGGTCGGGATACTGAAATTCTGTGCCGCTTACCTGCGCTCCAAGAATAGGGAAGAGCATCGGAACTAGCGGTTCGTGCATGTCTTTTGATACTTGAGAGAGCAAAAGTTGCACACATTCGGTGCCTTTTCCCAGTTTTGGCATCTTCGGAGCGGTGCTTTTTGTGATGTCGTATTTCAATTTTGTCTTGTTCATTTTTCGATAATGTGTTGATAATGAGCTTTCTAGAGGAAGTGGGGATTTGGATAATCTTCCAATTCCAGTTCTTCCAGTTATTTTTTTGAGGGTTTCCTTCCTCTTCTTTCTTTATATAACTATCTATATATTAATTAGTTATAGAATCTATAAAAAGGGGTTTTGTCTTGAAACACCCTTTTTGGAATATTGGAAGAACTGGAATATTGGAAGATTCGGCTTCTTCCTCTAAAAAGCCCTAGATCCTTTGGTTTATCTCTTCAACTGATACTCCACGATGGCATCTTTAGCCATAATTGCCTCAGTGGCGATGGCATCACCGATATTCACACCCTCATCGCAGTAAACCTTCAGGGTGAGCTGGATGGCACCATCCTTGGTCTTCGACACACGACCGTGCGCCAGCTTCTTGATCAGCAGCGACTGCGTCTTGAGCTGCGGCTTCGGAACGAATTCGAAGGAGCCGTCGTTCAACTGCTGTGCAACGCCGAGACGATGGAAGCGGGGCATGCTGCCCACCACGGGATTATCGGGTGCAAACAGAAAATAATGAGTATCGTCGTAGTAAGCCATGCCGCTCTTCTGAGTGTGCTGGCTGTTCATCAACTTGTGGATGTCATTAAAATCCTTTTTCATAACCTTAGTGAATTTAAGAGCAAAGAAAGCGAGAAACGTAGCGCTACCTTACCTCCGGAGATTCCTTCACTCACTCCACTCGGTTAATAATTAAAAACTAATAAAACTGACTGTGAATCAATTCAATTTATACATGTCAGTGAGGAGAATATCCTGGAACACCTGTCCATTATATTCACGTGTAGAAAATCTGAGCGTCACTGCCACCACATCGCCCGGTGCCAGTTTGAACATAGCCATGTTTCCGAGCATAGTAGCCACGTATTGGTTCTCAAACTTTCCGCCCATCTCCTGCAGCACGATGTTGCATTTCATGAGCTGTCCGTTCTCACTCTTCTGACTTTGCACAGCGAAGGCCTCTCCCTGCTGCACCACACGCATCAATTTTGCGTTCATAACAATAAAGAATACGGAGATGATTCAAGATAAGCCAGAACCATTCCGGCTTTTGCCTTGTATCTCCGACGGGTGCAAAAGTAGGAAGAAAAAACATAGCATCAATGCTTTTCAAAAAGGCCTTCTCTGAAGTTCTCTAAAGTTCTCTAAAGTTCTCTGTTTTTCTCTGATATTCTCTCTACGTATAATCGCATTCTTGGCATAGAGGTACAAAAAAAGCGACCGATACCTGAACAACAATCAAGTATCGGTCGCTTTTAGCAAGCATTACTCATATCAGCAAATACCAGTCTCCATCATCTTCTAATCTTTATGATAGTATTTGCAGAAAGTCTTGTATTCGAATCCCGCCTTTCCCGTCGGCATCCCCATGCGTATCAATTCTTCATGGGCGTTTCTCGTGTTTTGAGGCAGCAGCACCTTACCCTCCTTTTTCAGCTGGTTCAGCCGCATGCAGATTTCCTGCACATCAAATCGCTTCACCAATCGTTCAACTTCGCAATGCACTCTCCATTCTTCCTCCTCTTCGAGAGCAGGGTGCACAAAGCGGAAGAGTTCTTTCTTGGCAGCTTCTTCCTGGTTTGTTGCATCTATGGTCTTGTTTGCTTTTGCTGCTTCTTTCTGAATGTTATTTGGTTCTTCCTGATTAGCCGTATTATTGTTGATGGTTACCTTTTGGTTGTCGTGAATATCAAACATTTTTTCAATATTCACGTTACCATTAAAATCCATTTTTATATCTGCCATAATTTATTTGCCTATATGAACTTGTTCATTGTCGTGAATGTCGTTAAGTTTTTCGAAATTTATTTTAGTTTCGGTCTTAATTCCCAATTTCTCTTTCAGACGATTCACTTCCTCATTGAATGCACAGTTGTATTGTTCGTTGGTACTCATCAAAGGGACTAGGATTCCTTCTATAGTATCACTTGTAAGCCCCATACAATTGTCTACGATTATTCTTACAACTTCCTTTGCCTGCTTCAAGTCTAGATTGTTTTCCTTTATGGAATCCAGTTCTTGCTGCATGAGGTAGACAAGTTGATTCAACTTCTTGCTGTAATCACATGAATCAACGTAGTGGCCTTCCAATTCTTCTTCTTCTTCAGATTGTCTTATTTTGTTGTACAAGGTCTTCCACAGTTCTCCATGTTTTAGCAGTAGTCTGGCCAGCGCATCTTTTAGCGCTGTTGGCTTTTGTTTTTCCTCTTGACCAGTGGTTATCAACATGTAGAATAATACCGCTTCTTCGCACAGTGCCTCTATCTGCGATTTGTCTGCAAACATGCGGCCAATGATGATGTCAGCCCTGCAAAATTTTTCTGTATTTTGCTTTATTTGTAGGGCTTCCATCCATACTTTTATTGGCGAAGGCGCTTGGTGTTGTTCTTCCATGAAGCAAAGAGCTGGGTAAAGCGAACAGAACAACTGGTCGGAGAGGAAAATTTCGAGCATTCTTGATTCCAGATTATTCATACACAAGTTTAATTTTGTTGAGGAATTCTACAATCAGATTAAATTTGGAGTCAAACAAATCATGCGAACTGAGTTCCTTGACAGCAATATCGGCAATTTCCTCAATTACAGGGCTTTCTACTCCAATCTTTCTAACCTGGCTTCCTTTAGGTTTGATAAGGATCGGTTTTCCACTTGCAGCACAAGCCTTGATAGCATTCAGCAGCCAAATGTCAGTAGGGTCAAGATTTACGCTCTCATGGTTCTGTCCCTGGAGATGCAAAGTCGGCTCACTATTAGTACGTTTGGCTAAGTCGGTGAAATATTCACCAACAAGGTCGCTTATTGCAGGAAGATTTGGATAACCAAATGGAAAATCAACATAATCGATACCCTTTAGATTCATACTTGAATTTCTTACCTGCCAAAACTCTGCTGTATGAAATTTGCCGGCTATGTCAAGGGTTAGGCGATTTGAGAGCAACTTTAAACGAAAAGTGTTCTGCAAAATATCAGCAACCATACTAGCTTTAGAGAATGCTACATTGCGTTCGATAGCAATGATCTGACGGTCTTTACGATTGTCAATAATAACTAAACAAGAAGGATGATTGTCTAATTCTGAAACATTGAAGTCTGATTCAAGCTTTGCCTTTTTATTATTTGCAATGCGTATTACATAAATATCGCCTTGGTTGATAAACGAGCGGTATTTAAATTTTTCTCCATTGAATTGATAGTACTTTTCCTGTTCATTTTGCTCACATGCTAAATCATCAAGTACATTACCAAACAATTCCTGCTTTCTGGTAAGTGAATCTTGAACATTGACTGCCTGAAAAACCTCTGCTGGTAGTCCTGCCTGATTCTCCATTACAGGGCGAAACAGGTATTGAAAAATTTGAAATTTTGCCATTTTTATTTCTTCTTTTATTGATTTTACTTTTAGTAAAACAGTATTAGTTAACTCTCTTTCTAATGGATGGGGGATAGAATTATTCTTTATCCCCCATCACTCTTCCGAGAACTGTGTTTCTATAGGTGTTGAAGATGTTAGGCTTCAGCATCATGTAGTTTGGCAAGCTCTCTAGATATTCCAGCTCAAACACAAGGCGTGGGTCTTTGTCGTCTGACTCGGGATGAATCTCTGCCTTGCTGCCTATGCGGGCAATGCGGATGAGATACAAATCCTTGACACCCTTGCCTTTGATGTAAGGCATGAAATAGTAGAGCTTGTTCAGCGCCACGGTTGATGGAAAAGACTTGGTCTTACCGGTGTAGTAAATCTTAGTCTGACCACCATCCAGGAAATACTCAGTATTATCTTCCTTGACGAAGCCTACTAACAGACTCTTGTTCATATCCAAAGTGTAGCTCTTCTTTGGCTTATTTATTTTCAACTCAGGATTCGTTTCTGAGAATAAGTCAAGATTCAGCTTGGGCTGAGGGTCACGCTTAACATCTATAGGGTGAGTGGAAACTGGTTCCTTCTCATAGATGAAACGGTAAAGACTCTTGCCTATTTGCTGTACGATTCCGCACACCAAAGCATTTCCCATCAGGAAGGCTCTGCGACCATCCGTAACATCAGGGTGCAAGGTATGATTGTCCGGGAACATGTTCAGACGCTCTAACTCAATAGGAATCAGGCGACGGTAGCGGCCAGATGGGGTCTTGATAACATGCTTGAAGCGTGAAGCAGCAGCACCTCCCTCGCCGGTTATAATGGTGCGTGAAGGCTTATCCAGGGAATCAGGAAATGCCATTCCACCTTCAGAGAAAAGATACTTGAATCCTTCTTTTGTTGTGCGCTCTATTTTCTTGGCTCCCTTTTCGTATTCCCATCTTGCTACTTCCTCTTCTGGGATGAAGAACTCCTCGGGAACCAGCGACTCATCAACGATATTGCCGCCAAGTGTCATAATTGGACCCTCGTAAACAGCTTCTGCATCAACAGAATATACGCTGCGATTGCGCATGATGCCGGCATTTCCAAATGGACTGTCCTTGCCGTCTTTATTGAAATTATCTGATACCTCCTTGATGGTTCCGTCTATCTCAAATTCAGAGATGGTTTTATCCTTTGGCTTAAAAGGAAAAGCCTTTGCCAGCACTCCTTCATAAAGCACCCAGTCTTTCAACTCTTGTACTTGCTTTGAAACATGAGAATCCTCATGGTAGCCAACAATGTAGGTACGGCGGCGACGCTGAGGCATTCCATAATCTGCAGCATTGATCACTCGCCATTCTACAGTATAACCTAGGTCAGCAAGTGAAGCAAGGATGATGGCAAAATCACGTCCACGCTGCTTGGCTGGTGAGCCGAGCAAACGGTCAACATTCTCAAAGAAAATATAACTTGGACGATTATCTCCCTTTTCGTTTAATATTCGATAAATCTGCCACCAAAGCACACCCTTCTTTCCCTCAATTCCGCCAGAGCGGCTAAGAGTTGATGCTACTGAATAATCCTGACATGGAAAGCCTCCGACCAGCAGGTCGTGATTAGGAATATCATTTGTAGGGACCAAATTGATATCCTTGTTACAATGACCTTTGTCGCCAAAACGCGCTCTATAGACGAGCGAAGCATCTTGGTGTTTGGTTGATGGTTCCCACTGATTGTTCCAGATGGTTTCATAGGCATCTGATGCTCCTTCCAAACCGATGCGGAAGCCTCCTACACCGGCGAAAAGTTCTACTACCTTTATTGTATTTTTAGACATTTTTATATGTATGGTATTTCTTGTAATTTTTTAGCAATATATGAACCCTTGAGCCAGAAAAACTGCGGAAGCATTCTTATGCCGTTCACACTTTCTGTTCTTGTTTTCTCTGTCGAAACATCAGCTCCTCCTCGGAAGAATACTTTATATTCGGAACTCTTAGGAAAGTTTGGGGCTCCCATATAGGAACCGCTATTGTTCATACGTTTATTACCCTTTTTGTCATAAACGTATTCCCATTCCAACTCATTCCTATGAATCAGATTTCTGGAATCCTCCCAGGTACGCCGAACTTCATTCTCGATGAATTCTTCATCAAAAGCAAAGCGTTTAAAACCTTCAAAAACGGTCTTGCTCGGGTCTTTACTATCATGCTCACAGAAGATAGGGCAGAGGAAACTGTGCTCACAGAAGTAATCGTATACATCGGAATCTTCAAAGTCTGCATCTCTATCTGCCCATTCTTCAAAGTCGATGTGCTTGAGCTTCATATCCTCTGTTCTTCCACCTTGGGGCGTAATCGTGATGGTCTTCGCTATGATACCAGCTTTGTTAAAGTCTGAAATCTGATTTAACCTGTTGCAATCGGTTCCGAACATACGGATAACGCATTTGGCTGAAATATCCTTGACCTTAGCATCTATTCCGAGCATTTCTCTTAGTTCAGGCAGAGTCTTACCCTTATACTTTAATGTAAGTGCATGGCAACGAGCATCCAGCTGGGCGAAACTTGAAAAAGATTCTTTCAGTACGATTTCGTTCTTTGCTCTGCTTTTGTCAAAATGTCCTCGTACGATGTAATCAACAAAAGTTTGTTTCAATCTATATCGGGGCTTTTGGTAAGAGCCTGTTGCTGTGCGCTTGAATCCTGGTACTAATTCTATCAGCAAGAGATTGGGACGAAGATGGTGAGTGAAACCAACCAGTTGTTCGTTGCGCTTTTCTTCATCCTGATAATCATGGTAAACCTGTTGCAGGTAATTGCTGACAATCTCCCAGTCGTTTTGCAATTTGTCTTTTTCTTCTTGCGAGAAAGAATTGTAGCAGTAGTCAACAATAGGAAACTTAGCATAGCCGGAAGCAGGCACAACTTCGTATGATTTATATTCGTAGAAGATTATTAATAGCCGTTCCGATTTTTCCCAAAAATGTGATGTGTCGAAGTCTGTCTGTATCGGAGGTTCAAAGGTAACATGTGTAATACTAATACCTTCTTTTGCGCCTAGATGCACATTATATTCTTCACCTGTTTTTCCGATTACATGCTTCTGTTCTCTTTTGGGTACACGAACTCCGGTGGTCTTAACTTCCGTAAGAACGCCATCAATCTCAATATCACACTCCTGTTTGCTATCTTTTTTGTAACCGAAGACAGATTGTTCTATTACGTCTCCAGCGATACCTGTAATCTTTTTACTTTCTATGGTACGAGCAAACTGGTGGGATTTGTCAACCTCACCTAGAGTCTTGCCCTTTGCTCCTTCAAGTAGAGTATAGACTTGTTCTTTCGTAAACTTTCTATCTTCAGATACTGCCATCAGCTAAGTTTTTAAATTTACCTTTCATGCGTTCCTTACGCATGTTGACCGAAGTCAATCTGCAAAGGTACTAAAACTTTTCTGAAAACTTGGAGTCTGATCACGATCTTTAACTCTAATCTTTAGAAAAATCCTGATCTTTTGGCAGGCGTATTTATCTCATTAATTAAATTAAGGTCTGCATCTGCTTGCGCACCGCCTCATTAGTAATCACAAATCGGGTGTAGCTCTGGTAGGTTCCGTCTATCGTAACCATACCTAAATTGAAGAGTAAACTGAGAATACCATCGGGGGTGTTGATACTGGTGGCTGGGAAAATATCCAATAGATACCCTAAGGCGAATCCCTTGGTCATTATATTTTCTATGATGCTGGAATCGTGGGCAAACTCCTTGGCGTAGCGGATGAGCTGGCGAACAATCTCATGGTCTGTACTTGAGATTACTTCGTCTGTACTTGGGATTACTTCACATGGTTTCTTTGGAATCTCGTAATTGCTTTGAATGTAATTGTCCACAAAGTTGAGTACCATTGCGGGGTTGTAGATGGTAGCCATTCCGCATTCTGAATTATCAAAACAATAATTGCCATACCATGGCTTCATCACTTCTATCAGCTCGTCCACGCTATGGCGGAATGGCAGCACGCTGGCGTAATAAGCCAGCATTTCACGCACTTCATCCTCGGTGAATCCCACCATCTCGTTGAACTCCGGAGACAGGGAATAGTTGGTACTGATGTTGAAAACATTGGCTAAATTGTACATGGTTACAGGGGTTACTCCTGTAATGAAAACTCTTGCTATAGAACTTGCTGCGGCACCCTTGATATTATTGAAAAAATGGCGCAAGTGTTCTTCGCCAAGAGTCTGTTCTTGGTGTTGTCCTTCATATTCCTTGTGGGCAAGAATCTGATTGGTAAAATGGTCGTATTCGTCGATGAAGAGATAAATCTTCAAGCCTGCTTCAGCACATTTGTCGCATAGAAATCCCAATTGGGTAACGGCATCTTCCTTTTGGTTCATCTCTTCTTTTATGTCCGGTGGCAAAAGGTGGGCGTATCTGCTGCAGAAGGAATTGAACTTGTTGTTGCAATGGGCGTCAAGTCCTTTTTTATAATTATCCAATCCTGCAGAAATCATGGCAAAATTCAGGTGAAGGATGAGATAGCTGTTGCGTTCGGGGGTAGGATTTTCTCCGATGTAAAGTTTCCCGAAGAGGCTTTCGAACTGATCTTTCTTATTGATGTCGTAATAGTTTTCGAGCATGGAGATTGTAAGGCTCTTTCCGAAACGGCGAGGGCGTATGAAGAAGAAATATTTGTTTGATTCTTCTATATTCTCAATGAAAGGAGTCTTGTCAACAAAGTAGCAATCTTCCTTGATAACATCCTCGAAATTCTGCATTCCATAAGGGATGCGCTTGCGATAGATTCGCTTTTGTCTTTCTATTTTTGCCATAATCGAAACCTACTTTTTGTTTTTATGCCGCAAAGTTAAGATTATTATTTGGAATAAGCAAAGTTTTTGGGGCTTTTTCTTGGTGTTTTATCAAAAAATGAGTAGTTTTGCGGACGTGAATCTTCTCTGTAATAAGTGAATCAAATCTTCCTGATGATGAGGAGATTTATTCCTGAAGATGAGGGAATCTATTCCTGATGGGGGAGATTGAGATAAAATAAATATGAATCATAACGAAAATAGCGAAAAGATGAATCAAATTACGATGCTCGGAACGGGAAATGCTACGGTTTCCCAAATCTATAATACTTGTTTTCTGCTCCAGACTCCCAGTACCCTGATGCTGGTAGATGCGGGCGGAGGAAATGGAATCCTCTCGCAGTTGAGAAAGGTGAATGTTCAGATTTCTGATATTCATCATCTCTTCGTTACCCATGCGCATACTGACCATGTGCTGGGCGTGATCTGGGTAATCCGAATGGTGGCACAATGTAAGGGTTACGAGGGATTGCTGCATGTGTATGGAAACGACAAGGTGATGAAGGTGATCAAGACCATTATCGATATGATTCTTGCCAAGAAGCAACTGGCGAAGGTGGCTGAAAGGGTGGTGTTCCATCAGCTGGAAGATGGGGAGTGTTTCGAAGTGGGGGATATGAAGCTGGAATGCTTTGATATTCAATCTACTAAGGAGAAGCAGTTCGGATTCCGGGCGGAATTGCCAGGAACTTCAGAAGATAATGTTTCAGAAGATAAGACTGCATCCGATTATGCTTCAGAAGATAAGGCTGCATCCGATAAAGCTGCATCTGATAATCATGCTAAACCTTTGGTTTTGGCGTGTCTGGGCGATGAACCTTATAATGAGCAGAACCGCCGCTACATTGAGGGGGCGGATTGGATGATGTGCGAGGCGTTCTGCCTTTATGCCGACCGCGATACGTTCAAGCCTTACGAGAAATGCCACAGCACGGCGCTTGATGCCGGAAAACTGGCGGAGGAACTGGGGGTGAAGAATCTCATTCTTTATCATACGGAGGAGAAGACTCTTGCTACCCGTAAAGAAAATTATACCCGTGAAGCTGCTGGGAACTTCAAGGGTAGAATCTTCGTTCCGGATGATTTGGAAGTGATTGAGCTATAGGATTCTCTGGATTTCCACTTCCCGCTCTCCGAAATCTATCATGGCGTTGAAGAGGCTCACTTTTTCTGCCTTCTTGAGGTCTTCTGGTGTGAGGTCGGCTTCCTCGATGATGCCGGCTTCCAGGAGCTGGGCACGCTTGGTTCCCTGGAGCAGGGGATGCTTGGGGGTGAGCCATTTCTTGCCATCAAAAAGGGCGAGATTGGTGAAGGAGGTGTCTGTTATGAGGCCGTTTTTTACGATGATGATTTCATCGCAATCGCCCTTCTGGGCTACCAGGGCGTTGAGCGCACTTCGGTCTGTGCTCTTGTAGGTGTAGTCGATGGAATCATCCTCTACCACCTTGAGGGAATGAATCTCCTTCATCTTGTAGGGGGCATACTCGATGGCTTCCACGCCCTGGGCGCCATAAACTACTCGTGCCTTGTAAAGGTTCATTTCTTCTTTGGGAGAAATGAGGGATGAAAGATTTATTTCTTCTGATGCAATGGATGGGAAGAACCTGCGGATGGTTCTCTCCATTCTTGCCTGATGATAGGGCAGGGCCAGGGCCTTGCCGTTCTTGATTTTTATTGTTTCTACAAATTGCTGTTTCATAATTCTCATAATTTTTTGTGTAATCGATTTCCTAATATTCGGAAGATGGATTTTCTTGAATCGGAAGATAGATTTTCTGAATCACTTCTTCGTATTCCTTCCGGCAATCGCTCTTCGAGGTGATACCGCCACCTGCCTTGAAATACAATTCTCGGCTTACTTCAGGATTCTTTCCTTTTTCTGTCTTGGAAGGCGAAGCTTCTTCTTCGACGAATCGAATCATGACGGCGGAATTGAGTTCGCCCTGGTCGTAGATTCCCATGATGCCCGTGTAGAAGCCACGGTCGTAGCCTTCTGCCTCGTGGATGATCTGCATGGTTTTATCCTTCGGGGCGCCCGTGATGGAACCGGCTGGGAGCTGGGCATCGAGGATTTCGCCCAGATGCTGCCGGTAATCTTCGGGCAGGCGACCGCTGATTTCTGAACTGGTTTGCAGGATGTCGCCCTTGTTGGTGTGCAACACGTCGATGTAACGATATTTATCTACTCCTACGTTCTCTGCCACCCGGCTCAGGTCGTTCCTGATTAAATCTACGATGGTGGCGTGTTCTGCCGCCTCTTTCCGGTCTTCCATCAGTTGTTTTTCAGCATCGGGGAGGGATGCATCCAGGGTTCCCTTCATCGGACAGGAGTAGATTCTTCCGTTCTTGATTCTGACGAAGGTTTCGGGCGAAAAGCAGACGAAAGGATTTGAAATCTCTTCGATGTTCTCTTCTTTCGGATAAGTTTTGTTCTGAAATTCTTCTTCCATCTTATCAGCTTTATTCTGCGATTCTTCTTCTTTCTGCTGAGCTTTATCTTCTGTTTGATTTCTCTTTCTTCTGAGCAGCAGTTTATACTTTCCTTTTGCCCGATGGAAAATATCCTCTAATGAGAGATTGCAGCTTACGGGAACCTTGCAGGTGAGATTCGTGAGATAGCTGTTGCCCGCCATGATGTTGTTCTTCACGATGTCGAAACTTCGCTCGTAATCCTCATAAAGGGGTGGGGCTATCTGCCAAGAAATCTTCGCAATCTTTTCCGAATTATTTTTCATCTCATCAGAAGAATTCCCTCTTCCTTCGAAATCGAAGAGGCATTCTTCGGAATTTATATCTGATAGCTGGCGGATGAACGCCTTGTCGCCCTGATAGTTGATGACAAAGAGAAAAGGCTCGTCCTGGCTTGCCAATCGGTTGATTTTATCTATGATTTCCTGTTTCATGTCTGCAAAGATACTGCTTTTCTTTGGATGGGCAAAAGATTGGTGATAAAATATTTCAAGGCTTTGAGTTGCTGGAACACAAAAAATCCCGAGACATAGAGAAATGCCCCGGGATTCCGTTGATAAAAACTATGCAAATTGTTATTCGTATTCTCAATACTTTTGCAAACTTTGTTATTCGTTTCTCAATTCCTTAGCAGCCTCTACCATTCTAATGAGCGAGGCCTTGGTTTCTGCCCAGCCACGGGTCTTCAAACCGCAATCCGGATTCACCCAGAGCTTGCTCTTGTCGATGAATCTTTCCGCTTTTTTCAGCAAATCTACCATCTCCTGAGTCTCTGGTACTCGGGCTGAATGGATGTCGTAGACGCCCGGACCAATCTCGTTAGGATAGTGGAAATCGGCAAAGACATTCAGCAATTCCATCTGCGAACGGGAACACTCGATGGTGATCACGTCAGCATCCATCGCAGCAATATGTTCGATAATATCATTAAACTCAGAATAGCACATGTGGGTGTGAATCTGAGTCTTGTCTTCCACGCCGCTGGCTGAAATCCGGAAGCTTTCTACCGCCCATTTCAGATACTCATCCCATCCTGACTTGCGCAAAGGTAAACCTTCGCGGATGGCTGGCTCGTCTATCTGGATAATCCTGATGTTGTGGCGCTCCAGGTCGCAAACCTCATCACGGATGGCGAGGGCTATCTGCTTGCAGGTGAGAGAACGGGGCTGGTCATTTCTTACAAACGACCATTCGAGGATGGTTACCGGACCGGTGAGCATTCCCTTCATCGGCAACTGGGTGCACGACTGTGCGAAGGTGCTCCAATCCACGGTCATCGCCTGCTTGCGCTCCACGTCGCCATAGATTACTGGTGGTTTCACGCAGCGGGAACCGTAGCTCTGAACCCATCCGTTCTGGGTGAAGGCAAAGCCTGCCAACTGCTCGCCGAAATACTCCACCATGTCGTTGCGCTCAAACTCGCCGTGCACCAGCACATCCAGTCCAATCTCCTCCTGCCATTCTATGCATTTTCGGGTTTCTTCCTTCAGCAGTTGATTGTATTCGGCAGCCGAAATTTCGCCCTTCCTGAACTTGGAACGCCATGAGCGCACCTCTTTGGTCTGAGGAAACGAGCCGATGGTGGTGGTAGGATAGAGCGGAAGATGGAGCTCTGAATGCTGAATCTTCTGGCGCACCTCGAATGCTGAATGGCGCTGCGAATCCTTATCGGTTAAGGCGTCAACCCGGGCTTTCACCTCTGGGTTGTGAATCAGGAAAGAAACCTTTCGGTCGGCAATATCCTTCTGATTTTCAGCGAAGTAAGCCTGGATGCCTGCTGCGTAGTCTTGTTCTGCAGTCTTTTCCTGATGAGAGAATCCCTCTTTAGTCTCACTCCCGGCAAGCGCCTTGATGGCAGCCAGTTCCTCTATCTTCTGTGCCGCAAATGCCATCCATCGCTTGATGCCGGCAGGGAGATTCTGCTCCTTGGTTTCGAGCGCCAGATCGTATGGCACGTGGAGGAACGAGCAGGAACCTGCCACGAAGACTCTATCGGCTCCGAGCTTGCCTTTCGCCTTGTTTACTAGCTCGATCGACTTCTCCAAATCGTTCTTCCAGATGTTGCGGCCGTCCACTACGCCGAGCGAGAGAATCTTGTCTGCAGGCAGGATGTTGAGGATGGAATCCAACTGCTCCGGGCATCTTGCCAGGTCGATGTGGAGGGCTTCCACAGGCAGGTTTACCGCCAAATCTGCGTTATCTTTCAAGCCATCGAAATAGGTGGCTACGATAATCTTGAGGCGGGTGTTCTCTCTGATGTAACCGAACGCCTTCTGGATGGCGTTGCGCTGCTCATCGTCCAGGTCGAGGGCGAGATAAGGCTCGTCTATCTGAATCCATTCTGCTCCCTTCTCTTCCAGGGCTTTGAGAAGTTCGACGTAAACCGGGAGAACCTTATCGAGCAGATCAAGGCGATGGAAACCATCCTGCATTCCCGTGATATCCTCCTTCTCCTTTCCTAAAAGAAGGAACGATACCGGACTCAGAATCACGGGCTTGGTCTTGATGCCCAATTCCAGGGCTTCGCAGAATTCATCCACCACTTTCGTATCGAAGAGTGAGAATTCCTGATCCTTCACAAATTCCGGAACGATGTAATGATAATTCGTATCAAACCATTTGGTCATCTCCATCGCAATCACATCTTCCTGCTCGTTCTGCTCGCCGTGGGCCATGGCGAAATAGAGGCGGAGCTTATCTTCCTTCAGACTATTGTAGCGCGAAGGGATGGCTCCGAGAGTGAGGGTGAGGTCGAGGGTTGTGTCGTAGTAGGAGAAATCGTTGGAAGGGATGAGGTCGATGCCTGCCTTCTGCAGCAAGTTCCAGTTTTCTCTGCGGAGATTTCTGGCGGTATTCTCCAGTTCGTTACGGTTGATCTTACCAGCCCAATAGGCTTCGCAAGCCTTCTTGAGTTCACGCTTCTTACCAATGCGAGGATAGCCCAGCACATTTGTCTTGATGTTTTTGATACTACTCATATCTCTTGTTTTTTATGTTGTTATTCGTTTTCGGCTGCAAAGGTAAGAAGAAGAATCTCATACGCCAAATATTCTTTCGTTTTCAGGAAAACATTCTGAAATATGCGGAAAACGATGACTGCGGCAGAATAATATTCTGTAAAAACAGAAAGTGCCGAAAAGAAGAGTAGTCAATGGTACTGGGCTTCCGGGGGCTAACTCTCGAAACTTCAGTTAATAAGCTTCTCCCTGCTCTATTTCTTCCTGCGTGATGCGCTTGCGGTCGATGGCGCGCCAGGCGAAGACGATGTAGGCTAGGACGAACGGGATGAGGAGGGAAACTATCGCCATGGTGCGGAGCGTGAACTCGCTGCTGCAGCTGTTGGCGAGGGTGAGCGAACTCTGAAGGTCGATGTTCGACGGATAGTAGGCGGTATTGTTCCAGCCGGCTATCAGCAGCAGAACCAGCACGGTAAGCACGGTTCCGATGCCCGTAAACCAGATTCCCTTTCTATACTGCACGCTCCTCGATGACTTGAAAATGCCGAAAAGAACGAGTACTACACCTATTAATAATATTACAAGCAAGATTGGCATCTCCAGAAGATTGTGAAGATACTTCATGCTCTCAATCGTAATGCCGGAAGAAGAAGTGCTGAATCCATCCTTTACCAGCAATCTGATGAGGAATGGCAGGAAGAACAATAGGAAAATGAGGGCATTCCATGGCAACTGGCGGGTGCAGCGCTCCTGAATCTGCTGGTGCTCGATGTTGTTCTTGATGTAGAGCATGCCCAGGATGCGGGCTAGCATCAGTACGGCAAGTCCCAGCACCACGTTCCATGGGTCGAGCAGGGCATCAAGACCATGACTGGCGTTTGCCCATCGGCTGATGACGGGTTGCAGACTGTTGGTAATATTCCCCTTGTCTATCAGGAAATTACTGCCGTTGAAGAAGGTGGCTACGGCGCCACCAAGGAGCAGCGGACCCACGATGCCGTTGATGATAAGGCAAATCTGAAAGGTTTTCGGTCCAAGAAAATTACCTATCTTGTTCTGGAATTCATAGCTCACGGCTTGAATCACAAACGAGAAAAGGATGATCATCCACAGCCAGTAGGCTCCGCCGAAACTGGTGCTGTAGAACAACGGGAACGAGGCGAAGAAAGCTCCGCCGAAGGTGACGAGCGTGGTGAAGGTGAACTCCCACTTTCTGCCCGTGGAGTTGATGATGAGACGACGCTCTTCTTCCGTTTTTCCCAAACAGAAAATCAAGGTGTTGGCTCCCTGTACAAACATGAGAAACACCAGCAGGGCTCCTAATAATGATACGAGGAACCACCAGTATGATTGCAAAAATTCGTATGTCATAATGCTAATGTCATAAAGTTAATTCATAATCTTAAGTTTATCATCTTAAGTTTTTATTCGTATTCCGGTCCTTTCTTAATCTGCTTCACCAGGATGCTGATTTCCACGGCAAGCATGGTGGTGAAGAGTGCCAGGAAGATGAAGAAGGTGGTGGCCACGCTGCCTGCCTCGATGTCGGAGATGGCGGCGCTTACTGGCAGCAGGTCTTGGATGGTCCAAGGCTGGCGACCGATTTCTGCTACTATCCAGCCCGATTCTGAGGCGATGTAAGCCAGCGGAATCATGATGATGGCGGAAATGAGGAACCATCGGTATTGGGCGATTTCCTTCTTATAGACGAGGAAGAGGCTGAGGGCGAAGAAGAGGATGAGCAGGCATCCTACTCCCACCATCAGGCGGAAGGCGTAGAAGCAGATAGGGATGCTCGGCACCAGTTCCTTGGCGTCCTTGATGTAACCATATCCGAAGTATTTCATATTCTCCTTCAAGATTGGCAGCTGGTCTTGCGCCTTGGTTTCGCGATAGGTTTTCAGGGCAACAATCGCCTTCTTGCCCCGGGCTATCTTCTCCTGCACGGATGGTTCCCGGGTACCATCCTCGCGGGTGTAACCCTTGAGAATATCGTTCACGCCTGGCACGTAGCCATCGGCTGTGCGGGTGGCTAAGAACGAGAGCATGTTAGGGATGGCGATGCGCATGGCTGGCTCCTGCTCGCTTTCGTAATCGGGCTGCCGGA
>ERZ791878.559-NODE-559-length-23180-cov-2.889081_pt1 | contig 23180 bp, 18 predicted proteins | sample MGYA00510277_ERZ791878 | MGnify/ENA primary metagenome ERZ791878 (study PRJEB30046, sample SAMN00792094) | human gut metagenome | study: EMG produced TPA metagenomics assembly of the A metagenome-wide association study of gut microbiota in type 2...
CCGCGCTCGCATGCCTCTGCCTCAGCGGCCGCCATGCGCACGCACTCGTCGTAGTTGACCTCTTCGATGGTCACCGTGGCGCCCTCGGCGGCAATGTTATCGAAGCGGGGCTTGGTGGAACCCTTGGGCATGTGCACGACGGCCTTCTGGCCCAGCTTGTTGGCAGCCCATGCCACGCCGCGGCCATGGTTGCCATCGGTGGCGGCAAAGAAGGTGGCCTGGCCAAAGTCCTTGGCAAGCTGATCGGAGGTCAGGTAATCGAAGGTGCACTCGGCAACGTCCTTGCCGGTCTCGTCGGCAATGTAGTTGGCCATGGCAAACGATCCGCCCAGGACCTTAAAGGCGTTGAGGCCAAAGCGATAGCTCTCGTCCTTAACGCACAGGTTGGACAGGCCTAGGCGCGCGGCCTGGCCATCCAGGCGGGCAAGCGGAGTGACGGTGTACTGGGGGAACGACTGGTGGAAGGCGCGGGCCTTCTTCACGTGGTCGAGGCTCATGATTCCCAAGTGCTTGTCATCGCTCTTGGGCATCGTGTTGCCCGCCCACTGGATCTTATCGGCCATACGGTGAACTCCTTAAGTTCTCTCTTGCCGGCCCCCGCATACGCGTTTCAGCCCGATCCCATTCACACGGCTGAACTTTTATGTGGATGCCAAACAAAAAGTTTGTTAGCACTGTTCTATCACACTTTTTGATTGGAAAACCTAACAAATTGTTTGTTGCCGTAATCGGTACCTTTTCGCCGCCGAACGGTCACATAACACAGCGACGCTTTCGTTATTTGCGAACAAGTGGGGTTTATGGCACAGTGAGCCCAAACTAATTTTTAGGAAGGCACCCATGACCCCCGCACAGATTGAGTTCTACAAGCGCCTTGCACACGGCCTGGCGCTCCAATTTGGCCCCAACTGCGAAGTCGTCGTCCACGACCTGGAGACCGAGGACGTGGACCGCTCCATCGTAGTGATCGAAAACGGCCACGTTAGCGGGCGCAAACTGGGTGACGGCCCCAGCCATATTGTGCTTGAATCCATGCACGAGGGCACCGCCGACGTGCACGACCGCGAGCCGTACCTCACCAAAACCGCCGATGGCAAGCTGCTCAAGTCCTCGACCATCTTTATCCGCAACGACGAGGGCAAGCCCGTCGGCATTTTGGGCATCAACTTTGACATTACGCTTATGAAGGCTTTTGAGCGTTCGCTCGACGCCTTTACCGGCACCGGCGGCACGGGCTACACCGAGCCCGAGCCCATTACCAAGAACATCGGCGACCTGCTCGAGGACCTGCTGCACGAGTGCGAGCAGTTTGTGGGCAAGCCCGCGGCGCTCATGACCAAAGACGAGCGCATTCGTGCCATTGGCTACCTCGACCGTCGCGGCGCCTTCCTCATTTCCAAGTCGAGCGAACGCGCCTGCGAGTTCTTTGGCATCTCCAAGTACAGCTTCTATAGCTACCTCAATGAGGCCAAGGCGGCAGCAGGCGACAAGTAGGCACTCGCCTGGATTGCCCCTCCCCTTTTGGGCGCGAGTTCTGGAAAGCATGAATCCAAGACCGAGCCGCTTGGAAAGTTCCATATAATCGATGTCATTAGTATTTCGGAAGGATGGAACAGAATGGCGTTGAGCAAGGCATCATGCACCGGTCGCGGATTGATTCCGGCAATTGGTGGACATGTGCACCGCATGTTCGATGAGGGTGAAGACGACCTGTTTTCGCTGAGCCTTGACGACGTGATGAATGATCGCCCGTGGACCGCCGACGAACTCATGGGCGGCGGGGCTCGTCCGTCAAGCCTCAATCCCGCGCTTGCGCCTAAGCCCGCATCTGCGCCGACTCCTGCGCAGTCGCCTGTTTCGACGCCCGCACTCACTTCGGCGACCACGCCCGCTCCCCGCCCCGCAAGCGACCCGTCCGAAACGGCGGCATTTCTCGCTGCAGCGACGCAGGGCAAATCGGCCGACAGCACCGTTATGTACAGCGCCCAGCAGTTGCCTGTTCCTGCGGCACGCAAGCCTCCGGTCACAAGGCTCGATGAGCCCGTTGCCCATCAGGTTGCCTACGATTCCTGGGCTGCAACCGATCTGGATGAGACCTCTACCGGCATGCCGGCGCTCGACGTTCCAGTTAACCCGCTTTTTGCCGCCAACACGAGTGCCGCGGACTATGAGAGCGGTACGGCATTTTCCGATTATTCCGATGGCTATGCTGGCAACGGTCGCATCGAGACCGAGGATTATGGCACCGCATCGAGCGATTATCTCAACGATCCGTACGCTGCCACGCCTGCACCGGAATATGACCCGGAGGCCGCGTCCGCGCCGGTGTATACCAAAAGCACAGGCGAAGAACGCTTCGCCGATTATTACGCCGAGGAAAAGGCGCTGCGTTTCTCGGAATTTCCGCAGGCAGTCAAGGTTGCCTTTATCGCCATTGTCATTGCCCTGCTCGGTGTCATTGCGTTTGAGGGATTCCGGCTGTTCTCCGGCCCCACCCAAGCGGAGTCGGAGACCCAGCAAAAAGAGGACGATAACGAGTATCTGGACATCAACACCCTCAAGGGCGACCCCAACGACGGGGACGACGAGTAGCGAGGGCTAAGGGAGGGTCGGAAGAGTCGGCGGCACGTTACGGCTCCAAAAGCCCTGCCATAAAGATGGGCAGATACAGCACGTCACCATCGCGGTGAAGATTACATTCCGCAAGTACCAGGGCGCGATCGATTCCGTAGCCCTTCGTTGCCAGTGCGTTATCGAGCGCCGCGTGGGACTTAAAACTCTTGCCCGATTTGACCTCGATGGCGAGCACTTCCCCATCGAACGTCTCTTCCACAAAATCGAGCTCACCGACCTTTTTGGACGTAAAGTAGCGCAATCTAAATCCGTGGGCTTTGAGCTCTTGGGCAACGAAGCCCTCGAATGCCGCCCCCATATTCATGCCAAAGGGGCCTTCTGCCTCCCCATCAAAAACGCCTTGGGCGACCCTTTTGGAATACGACGACATAAGCATTCCGGTGTCCAAGTAAAACAGCTTAAACAGATTTCGTTGCTCCCCCAATAAAAGGGGTGCCACGGGCGCCGTTACGTTATACACAGGAAGCGCGACACCCGCCTCCGATAGCCAGAGGAAATGATCTGTCACCTGCGAAAAACGTTTGACACCGTTAATCGATGACAGTTTGAATCGCTTGTTTTTGGAACCGGCCTCGCTGGGAATCAGATCATAGATATCGCGAATAACCAAGCGCAGCTCGGGCGGAGCGTACTTTGCGATGTCATCGCGATACAGGGCGTGAAGATCGCGGTGGATGTTTCGAACCTCGTCGACATTGCGCGTCGCCAAGAAGGAATTGACCGCGTCGGGCATGCCTCCCACCACCACATACTGATGGAACAGATCGAGCAAGCGGTCATACAGATAGCCGGGAAGCTCCCCCTCATTCTTTAGACAGCCCCTGAGCATGTCAAACACGCTGGCACCAACGCCATTTGCCCAGCAAAACTCCTCAAAGTCGAGCGGGTACATCTGGACCTGCTCGACATACCCCACCGGCAGGGAATCGATGCCCTCGAGCTCAACGCCAAGGAGCGATCCGGTAAGGATGTATCGAAAGTCGCCGCGCTGGACCAGATATTTGATAAACGTCACCACGTTGGGGCATCGCTGCACCTCGTCGATAACCACAACGGTCTTGTTCGCAACCATCGGCTGCGTTGCAGCAATAGACATACGCATAAGCAGATCATCCGCACTTTTCGCCGCCAAAAACGAATCGCGCACGGACGCGTCGGCGATAAGGTCGAACGTCACGACATTTTCGAACGATTCATTTGCAAAGACGTTGACCAAATATGACTTTCCTACCTGTCGGGCGCCCTTGACCAAAAGAGCCTTGTTAGGCGACGAGGCAAGCCAAGATTCAAACTGTGCTTTCGCTTTTCTCTGTAGCATAAGCGCACCCCTTATTACGTGCTGTTTTAGCACTAGGATACACTTTTCCGTGGTTGCTAGATGCTCATTTCGACACTTTTTCGAGATTTTGAAGTGTGTATTACGACACTTTTCCGTACTTTTACACGGGATATTTCGACACTTTTTCGGATTTAAGCCTAACAGCAGCCGGCGAAATCAAGCGCCGTCTGCACATCATTTCGCAGGCGGCGCTTGATTTGTGTCCGCGCGCGCTGATAGACTCCATCGTGCCAGCAAGGAGCGGGCGCGTTTTATCCAGAGTCGGGGTAGAGAGTTGGCTCCACGATCCCGACGCCAACCGGCCAAGAGGCACGGTGGCCCTGCCAACATCGATGAAAGGAGTCCGTATGGACAATTTCTCCGTGCGCAGCGAGCGCAACTTCCACAACCTGGTCGCACAGCCAAAACGCATGCATCTTCTGGACAAGCCGAACGGCTACGCCTCGGCCATGGTCAAGAGCAGCCTCTCCCACCAGATGCGCTTTACGGTGCAGAAGCTCGAGGAAGAGCTCTGCGTTGCCGGCGACCCGCATGTGTTGCAAATCAAGCTGCTTGGAGACGACTCGCGTGAGCCGTCCAGCTGGAAGGTGTTTGCCGACGGCGTGTGTGTTGCGGACGGATCGGGCGCCTTTGCCCGCGAGTGCTTCTGCGAGGGAGCCGAGGTGTTCCTGGACCTGTGTCGAGATACCGTACGTGCGGCCGAGCTGCGTCAGTGGAGCCAAAGGGAGTACGAGCTGCTGAGTGCAGCGCGAGGGATTGCGGGGGGCGTAGACGAACGCAGGCGGTGCCATAGCGGCGTGCACTCGTTGCATGCCGCGCCTCAAATCACACGATGTCAAAAGACTGGCACTTGTATATGCCTTTGACAGTCCGAAAGCGCTAGCGAAGTTCATTGATGCCGCGGCTAGATACGCAGCAGTAAAGAGATGTTGAATACAAAAAGAGGCCTCCCATCTCTAACACAACCAGAAATGGGAGGCCCTTCATATCCGAAGCCGCTCTCAAGCAAGGCAATTGTAAGTCGGTCTATTCAGCATCCTTAAACTGAACTTCGTACTTTTTGCCCGTCCGATCACCAATCTTTGTGACGTACTGGCTCAAGAGAGTTTTAGCTCTTTCACGGGCGCTGCTCATCAATGCTGAATTGCCCTCGGCACTTTTTATCATTTCGTTTTGGGCTTCTTCAAGCGCAGCAGACTGGTCAACTGTCGTAATAGGAGTTAGCAACCCGGTGTCGCTGTAGATATCAGAAAAGGTGCTCTCGTCGGCTTGGGGCTGGCCGAGAACCTCTGCGTCAGGAACTGTGATGGTCACGACGTTGTTCTCATCCGGATTACTGACATTTACCTTAGCGACATCAACGCCCAGCTGCACCGTCCCGTCATACTCGAACCACGCCTTTTTATATCCCACGTTTATCCCAAAGAGCATATTGGTGCCGTCGTTGTAGATTTCCGCGACATTATGAAATCTGCACTCAACGGTAGCAAGCTCGGCAATCTTCGTATAGCCAGAGAAATCGGGCTCCTCGTCTTTTTTTGCGCAACCCGAAAGCCCGGTAAACGACAGCGTCGCCACGAGGACAAAACAAACCAGCCACGGCCTACGCATTAGAATCAGCCCCCTCTTTGTACTCAGCCAACGGCTTGAATTTGAGCTCGTACTCACCATCAATAAGCGGGAGCGTCAGCGCCTTCACGGTATCCCGCAAGCTCGTGTCCGCCTGTTTTTTAATCTCCTTTTTATCGACTTCATCTGCGGCATCTTTGCGACAAAGTGACAGAACATCTTTCATATCTGCAGTTGCGTTTTCGGGAAGGTAGCCAAACTTACTATTGTCTAGCTGAGGCTCGCCAACCTGCGCTTTGGGGAGATAGGCGGTAACGACCTTATTCTCTTTGTCAATGCCAAACTGGATGTCGCTCATCGTATACGATGCACGAATATGAGCCTCGTATTTAACGCGATAGTCCACGCGATCCATCCAGAGGAACCTGCCGTGCTTCTCGACGATGCCGTGGTAGATGTAATCAACCGTAGAAAGACTGTCGATATCTACAGCAGACTTAAGATCCGATGTCGTGAGGTACTGAGTTTCATGGTTATCGGTTATCCAAGGAAGGACGCCGAGAAAAAAGACAAAGAGGACAGCCGCCACAACCACGAGAAAAACAATCTTTACCTTAAATGATAGCTTTCCGAAAAACTCGACAACCTTCTTGCCCCGCTTGTCATTCACCTCGACCGCTTCTTTTTGGATCACTTCCACACGCTCATCATGCCCGGAGGTACATTCGGGCTGAATGCCCCTCTCATGTTTGCTATGTTTCAAAACAAGCCTCACTCATACCATTGAGTAGTAATCTGCTGGTAGAATTCTACCAGCAGTTATTGAACTCATTTCTTCCAGTTCGGCAGGAGGCAAACATGAAGCGGTTGTATGCAGTTTTGGCAGTTGTGATTGCGTTGATAGCCCTCATTCTTCTCGCCAGCACCATTGGCATCATCAGCATCAGGCTTTAGCTCGCCATCAAATACCTCGCACCCATCCCTCGGCAGATTCAGCCTCAGCCTTCAAACTAGGCAACCACAACGGCATGCACAACGTCTGCGGGCTCACCGATCCCGATGAGCCCGGTTTCCGCAATCTGGTTGCCAAAAGCTCCACATTAATGATTGCCCGCATCGACATTGCAATCGATGTACGGTCAGGGAGTGTTGATAAAAGTGACTAAACGCTTGACGTGTGAGGACGTAAAAGCCTGTATCCCAAATAAGGTGGGATCAAGCGTGTGCGTCGGCTTCTTGGCAAGCAGAGCAATGGGCGTACAAGATGTTATGCGAGAAATAGCGATGACAGAGGTGCGCAAATAAGGTCGTGGATAGCAGCTCTCAATGGTCCCAAATTGCAACTAGCTTAAGGACGCATTGAAAAACATAGCTGCACGAATGCAGTCAGGACCATAGTGAAACCCGATGCCATGACTACCAAACCGCAGCAGGCTCAGCACTAGTTGACAGTCCCCTTTTTAATGTGACACTCGATGCCGTGATCAAAACAAAAATCACGAACTTCCCTTGCACTATCACGATAGAAGCGGGCGCAGTCGCCGTAGGAGCTTGTTATCCTGTCATAGTGCGTCCTACCAAAAACAATTTTATCGACAAAAGAGATTTTGCGCAGCAGCGCATCCAAATCTTGCTCACAGATATTTGGAGTCGGATATGGCTCCATGCTAACCCAAGTCTTACAGCCAGCCTTATGGAGAGACTCGAGAGCGGCAAGCCTGACTGAGTATGCCGCTGCACCGGGTTCCATCCTTTTCCGATTGTCCTCATCAAGTGACACCAAGGTAATTCCATAGGTGTTCAACGCCGCATTAGGCAACGCCGCAAGTTCAACGGGAAGCTCTCCTTTCGTTAGAATGCTGCACGGCTTACCGTACTCGTTAATGAGCTCAATTGCACCCAAGCTCATACTGCCAACTTCTGGATATCCGAGCATAAAAGGATCGGTTGTAAAGCACAGTTGAACCTGTTTTATCTCATCACAATAACGCGGCAACTCTTTGCGCAGCAGATCCAAAGTGTTGTCGACAAGGCTCGGCCGCCGCCATTCCTCGTATGTTTTGACACGCCCAAAACGTTTTGCCATTAAATATGCATAGCATGGAAAATTGCATCCATGCGAACAGCCTTGCACATGATTCATCGCCCAATCGCCATATTCAACTTTTGTACGGTAGAGCATACTTTTTCGATATATGTGCCCAAGTTGTTCCATTGTTCTTTAATTCTCTTCTCGCTAAACTTCCTCACACCAAAGATACGACCGACCTAAGCACTCATCTTGCTCGATAAACCTCGTCTTTGAGCGCAAAGCTCTTTTTTGGCTTTCCTTTCAAAGTGAACTTGACCGCACGCTCAAGAACACCTTCCTCAATCATTGGGCCCACATAGGTCTTCAAAATAGTATTGCTTCTGTCAAAGACTCCGCACTCGGAAATCAACGTGGCAGCAATATCGCCCATTTTCATGTTTTGGTGAACGGGCATATGCTGGACAAAATCACTGGCCTTGGCCGCAATTACGGCAGTCTCAACATTGCGACCATCAACATCCACCGCAAACAATCCCAACTGCTTGCATTGCCGGTCGAGGTTGCGCTTAATCATGTTATCGTTCATCAGAACGCAACCGTCTGGGCTATTGGTCATATGGATCATTCTATATTTGACGAGCCCACCGACATTAACGCGTTTACTCATATCTTTGATAGGCATATTCGTTACATACTTATAGTAAGAACGCGCGTTGTTGCAAAAGAGTTCCGAGAGCGCATGTTCGGCCTGCCAAGCGTCGATCTTTCCAGCCTTATAACGAACGACCACTTCTTTCCAGTCACCACTTCCGATGCAGGCATTCAGACGTTCAACCCAAACGCTGGCTTTCGTGAGCTCATTAAAGTCGTCTTCCGGCAGTTCAACTTCATTTGGAAGTGACAGTGGCACTTTCATGGCAGCGCAGGCAACGCGGAATAAGCCAAAACTATTGAAGTTGACCAGGGCCTCCGTGTGAGCCATATTCGGCGAATTAGTTAGAAGATCGAGTCGTAGGTCTTTAACCCCGAATGGATCGATGTAATAGAAGACTGTTGAGGGCTTACCGCCCCCACAAACGCTAGTTTGTTGTGCCCGTCTTATAGCATCCTCGCAACTGGAAACGATAATTGGCGGCTTGATATAGCCGCTAGCTCCCTTTGCTTCGTTAAATGTCGATTCGAGATGCTTTCTAGATTCCGCGTTGGATTCACTAAGAATGAACTGGATGGGCGTCTTTGAACGATTTTTCTTTGCAATTGCAAAATACTTAGAAAGGGCAATCAAGGGAGATCCTTTACTGCCATCGGCAAATAAACCCGCACCAGCAAAAGCATCGATATAAAGAATGCCGTTCCGTGAAGGTCGATACACTTTAGTGAAAAAAGGCGTTAGATAGCATGCCAGAAGATCATCCTTAGTCTCAGACCACGGATGTTTTGCCTGAAAGTAATCTGACTGATTTTTTGCCATGCTAAGCCCACCTTGCTCTTAGTCCTCATCGTCTACTTGAACTTCTCCACCAGCAGCTGCCCGATGGCGCTCATCATGGCGCGATACTTCTCACTGTCCTCAAAGAGGCTGGTAAAGGAGTCCGTGTTCTCCACATAGGCGCGGCGAGCCTCCTCATCGAACACCTTGGGCAGCAGGCTTGATTCGAAGACTTGTCTGCCGTCGCGACGGATGGTGTCGGCGACCTGCGGGTTTTCGGCGATACGCTTCCACAGCGTGTCGATAACCACACGATCTCCCTCGGTGAAGTTGCCAGCCCACTGCTCGTTGAACTTATCCACGAGCGCCTGCAGTGGGTCGCGCTTCTTGTCGGGCGTCACGGTCTTGGCCGCGCCACCGGGATCGAGCACGCCGCCACCAGGCTCAAGCGAAATGCTGCCCTCGAACTCCTGCTTGAGCTTGTAGAAGCGCATCTCGACCTTGTCGTCCACAGCCTCGACGGGGATCTTCTCGACCTTGAGGAGGTGACGCAGATAGCTTAAATACACGTACTCCTTATGCAGGTCTCGGTCAAACATGCGCACGATCTGGGTGATGTAGGTGTACCACTTGCAGAAGCTACGCACCTTGCGACGAACCTGATAGCGTTCATCGTCGTCCAACTCGTTATAACGCGCGACCGCCGGCTTCAAGACGGCCGCGAGCTTACCCTGCACGTTGCTCTGCGATTTACCCTTGCCATCGGTGAAGATTATCTCGGCAGCGGCCTCGATGTCAGACTCGTCATAGAGCCCGTAGCCGCGAATATCGGTCTGCACCTGATAGAGGAGGTCGGTGTTAATCTGCTCGGAAAGCGACGTCTCGGTGTAGAAGCGTTCGAAAGCCTTCTGGATGTCCTCGGGCTTGTTCACGAAGTCGAGGATGTAGGTGTCCTCCTTGTCCGGGTGGATGCGGTTGACGCGGCAGAGCGTCTGGACGGCCTTCACGTCCTTGAGCTTCTTGTCCACCACCAGCGTGTGCAGCAGCGGCTCGTCGAAGCCCGTCTGGTACTTCTCGGCAACAACAAGCACGTCCCCATAGTTGTGGAACTCGGCCTTCGTTTGGCTCTCTGCGACGCGTTGCCCATCGTGGCCGACGTTGATGGCCGGCTCGGTGTACTCGGGACCGTCGGGACCGTCAGCCGGGTCGCTAATGGCACCCGAGAACGCCACCAGCACCTCGATATCATCGTAGCCCTTCTTCTGCATGTAGCGCTTGATCTCGTGGTAGTAGCGAACCGTCGCGAGGCGCGAGGCAGTGACCACCATCATCTTGCCCTTGCCGCGGATTTTGGTGTGTGTCACATTGCGGAACGTCTCCACGATGATCTCGGCTTTCTGGCCGAGGGCGTAGGGATGCAGCTCCTTATACTTGCGGAGCAGCTTGAGCGTGGGGCTGCTCGGTACGTCGGGGTTGTCGGGGACCGTGCGCGCGAGCTCGACGGCCTCCGAATAGCTCACGTAGTTGGCGAGGGGGTCCATAATGAAGCCCTCCTCTATCGCCTGGCGCATCGAGTAGACGTGGAACGGGTGGAAGGACCCGTCAGGCCACTCATCGCCGAACATCTCGAGCGTCTGCTCCTTCGGCGTGGCGGTAAAGGCAACGAAGGTCAGGTTCTTGTGACGGCCGTGGCTCGCGAGCTCGTCGGCGAGCTGGTCCTCCCAATCGGCTGCGGCCTCCTCGGCTTCCGCCTCGATCTCGGCGTACTCCTCGAGCGCGTCACGCTTGTCGGCAAGGGCGCTCTTGAGCTTCGTCAATTGGCACGCCACCGAGAAATGCTTGTAGAACAGCGTAAGCACGCGCTCGTTCCCGTCTGGGATGAGTGCGCCTCGTCGACGATGATGGCGAAGCGCTTGCCCTCGCTCTCGACCTGCTCGTAGATCACGGGGAACTTCTGCAGGGTCGAGACGATGAGACGAGCGCCGCCGTTGATGGCGTCCCGCAGGTCGGCCGAGGTCTTGTCCTTGCCGATGGTCACGACCGAGCCTATGGCGTGGTCGAAGCCCGAGATGGTCTCCTGCAGCTGGCTGTCGAGCACTCGGCGGTCGGTGACGACGACCACGGAGTCGAACAGCGGGGTGTCATCCACGAAGAGGGATGCCAGGCGATAGGCCGTCCAGGCGATGCTGTTCGACTTGCCCGACCCCGCCGAATGCTGCACAAGGTAGTTCTTGCCCGTCCCGTTCGCGCGCACGTCAGCGATGACCTTACGCACGGAGTCGAGCTGGTGGTAACGGGGGAAGATGATGCGCTCCTTCTTGCGCTTCACCTCGTTGCCGCGCGCATCGAGCTCTGTCTCTTCCTTGACCTCCAGGTGGAGGAACTTGTTGACGATGTCGAGCAGGCTGTCCTTCTGTAGAGCGACCTCCCACAGGTGACTCGTGGCATAGCCGTCGGGGTTTGCGGGGTTGCCGGCGCCGCCGTCGTTTCCCGCCCCGGCGGAACCCTGGTTGAAGGGCAGGAAGAAGGTCTTCGCGCCCTCCAGCTTGGTAGTCATGTAGACGTTCTCGAGGTCGACGGCGAAAAACGCCACCATGCGCGTGTTGAACTTGAGACAGCGGCACCGCGGGTCTCGGTCCTCGCGCCACTGGCGCATGGCGTTCTCGACGTCCTGTCCGGTGAACTGGTCCTTGAGCTCTATGCCCACCAGGGGGATGCCGTTCACGTCCAGGACCATATCGATGGTCTGGTTACCTGTCTCGGCAAAGTGGAACTGGCGGATGCAGCGGCAGACGTTCTTGGAATAGCGGTCGGCGGCGCTTTCGTTAAGCCCGCTCTCCGGCTTGAAGAATACAACCTTGAACGGAATTCCTCGGTGCTTGAAGCCGTGTTTGAGCACCGCGACCATACCCAGGCGGTCGACGGCGTCGTTGAATACCTTGGCGAACTTCGCCGTGGAATCGGAGTTGCACATGCGCTCGAAGCGCTCCCAAGCCTTGGGCTGCGTCGTCTGAATAAAGTTGACCAGAGTCGCAGCATCGAGCGCGCGGTCGCGGTGCTCCATGTAGCCGCCGCCGACCATCTGATAGGTACCGTCCTCGACGTAGAGGAGCGAATGCTTATCGGCGCACTTGAGGAAGCCGCCAGCAGGCGAGCAGAGAAACGCTTCGATATCCTCTTCGAGGTTCTTTTCCTTGGTCTGCGCAGGCATGCTACAACCTCATCTCTCTCAACTCGCGACCAAAGAGAACGAGCCAGGGAAAGATGCTCTTGTTTAGCACCATGCACATCTTCGCGCGCTGTCTTTCTGTCGGTGCCGTTCTCTTGTTGAACATATCCACCATGAACTCGTAGTCATTCCAACCGTCGTAACCGTTGTATCTGTTAGGCGGAAAAGCACCCCTCTCATAAAGGAAGGCATAGAGTCGTCGGGAGAACAGTTCTCTGTTAATGCCGTCGAGCTGCGTGCCCGGCTTCCTCGCCTCAAGGGCTTCCAGCAGCTTGATCGCTGCCTTCCAGCCCTCAACCTCGTTCTTGAGCTCATCGTTTTCGAACTTCAGGATGCAGGTTGAGCCTATTGGCGAAAGCTCGTTCCCGTTGACGGAGTTCTTGATAGTGAACTCATACCTAATGCCCTCGTGTCCACAAAGGCAATCTCCGGAAGCATCCCCATTGTCATGGCATCCCACCACGTGCCATTCGGAGACGGCCGCATCCCACGTTTTCGACGACGACGCCTCAAGCACGATGCCCGGAAGACGATAGGAATCACCCATTGGCTACACCTCCCGCTTTCCGGTGACGGTCTCGTAGATGAGCGACTGCTTGTACGCCTTGAGATCGGCGATGATGGCTTGCTTGGTGACGATGGCGGCATCGACCTCGCCGCACTTCTCGTCCAGATAGTCCGCGATGCGGCGCTGCTCGTCGAGAGATGGAAGAGGAACTTTGCAGTTCGCAATCTGTAAATGGCTAATATGAGGAACGCTGATTCCCGTAGTGCCAGACGCCACATAGCGCTCGAGAATTCCGGAATCGAGCCCATATTTAAGATAACGAGGCTCCAAGTTATCCGGCACCCTAATGCGAACAACGCGCTGCACAAGATAACAAGGCAAGTCGGACTCAGTGATAAACGACGCCCTGAGCCCGTCCTTAATCCAAGGTCTATCCAGGCCGATAACCAAGTCCCCAGGTTCAAGAGCATAGGCTTCAAGACCGTCAAGGTCTTCCTCAGGATAATGGGCAGCATCCGCCCACCGAGTCTCTCCAACGCCGACATTGATGCCACGAAGGAGGCGCACGCCATTCCCTTGAACGAATTTCCCGCTTTCAAAGGCGTATCCAGGGAGCAAGTCACAGAGGTACTTGATGGGGATAGTAATGCATCCTGTGGGCATCTTTGTCGAAATGACCGATAGGCGATATGCCTTGTACTCCTCAACGGATCGCTCGGCGGCAAAGACGGCGCGGCCGATCTCGGCGCACTCCTCGTCCAGACAGTCCGCGATGCGGCGCTGCTCGTCGAGCGAAGGAATCGGAATCCGCGTGTTGAGAAAATCCTCAACATGAAGATCCCACTGGCCCACCCTGAGGCCAGTTGACAGTTTGTGCCACTCGTCAGCGTAAGAACGACAGCGCAGCAGATAGTGCGCATACTTCGGCAGCAACAGAGGGCTGGTGAACTTAAACACATGGTAAGCGGGACTGACTATGCCTTCGTAGGCAGACAAGGCCATAGAGCCTTGCCAACCTTTCATCTTGTTAACGACAAAGTCTCCAACCTCAACGAATTTGTACTTGCTCGTATCGAGCGACGTCACATTATGGTTATCGCTTCGACTGTCCTTTGGCACTATTCCGTAATCACGGTACAGTGACAGGACCGTCGCGTCAGGCCTGCCCGTTGTTCTCGATACTTTGAAATAGCCTTTCAGGCGACTTGTCGACCAGGATGACGGAATCATCCCAAGGTAATTGCATCCGCTGTCCTTCATCTCCCGCATCGCTAACGCACCCCTCCGAAGAGCGCTTCGAGGCTCTTCTCGAGCGTCTTCTCGTGCTCGAGGATGCGCTTGGCGATCTCATCGGCCGGTTCGAGCTCGGCGTACTTGTAGAACACGCGCGTGAACGGGATGGTGTAGCCTACCTTGGTCTTCTTCTTGTCCACCCAGGCGTACTTGTTATACGGGCGTACCTCGCGCTCGATATAGGCGTCAATGTCCTGAGTGAGCGGGATGTCCTCGGTGTCCTCCTTGGCCTTGTCCGCCTGCATTTTCCCGCGCTTGTTAAGGACGGGATCTCCATCCTCGTCGACGACGGGGCTCTCCACGGCAACGCGGTTGAAGCCGAACTCGACCGTCTCCATCAGGCGCGCCTCAACGGAGACCTCCAGTCCGTTGGACCCGGCGCCCGTCCAAGTGCCGTTGCGATACTCGGAGTACGCCTGGACGATAAGGTCGCGGCAGGACTTGGTGATGTCGTTCTTCTTGTCACCGATGCCCTTGCGGCGCTTCTCGAAGCACCGGGAGGCGTCGATGAGCAGCACGTGGTCGCGATGCTCCGGTGCCTTCGCCTTGCTGAAGAGCCAAACGTAGGTGGCGATGCCGGTGTTGTAGAACGAGTCGCAGGGCAGCTGTACGATGGCGTCGAGCCAGTCGTTCTCCAGCATGTAGCGTCGGATGCTGTCCTCACCGCTGCCGGGCTTGCCCTTGTAGAGCGGGCTGGCGTCCTGGATGATCGCCATCACGCCGTCGTCCTTGAGCTTCGACAGGCCGTTGAGCACGAAGAGCATCTGCCCGTCGCCCTTTGCCGGGAGCTTCTCGACCGGGAAGCGTCCGCCGCCGGCAGTCTTGAACTCCTTCTCCACCGCGGCTGCCTGCGGGTTCCACGGGTCACCGAAGGGCGGATTGGAAATGCAGTAGTCGAACTTGAAGCCATCGAACTTGTCGGCGGAGAGGGTATCTCCGAAGCGCATGTTGGCGTCGTCCTCGCCACGAATTAGCGCACTCGCCTTCGCGATGCCGAAAGTGAAGGGATTGAACTCCTGGCCGTAGCAGGTTACACGGGCCTCGGCGTCGAGCTGGCGCAGGCGCTCCTCGGTGCAGCCGAGCATCTGCGAGGTGCCCATGGTCTGGTCGTAGACCGTCTTGGTGATGCGGTCGCCGTCGAAGACGTGCGGGTCCGCCTGAATGAGCAGGTCGGTCATGAGGTACACGATGTCGCGGCTCGTGAAGTGGGCGCCGGCGTCCTCGTCGTAGGACTCGGAGAAGCGCTGAATGAGGTTCTCGAAGATGTAGCCCATGTCCACCGCCCTTATCTTGTCGGGAGACATGTCGGCCTGCGGCTTGCAGAAGTCGCAGACGACCTGGTAGAGCAGCGGGGCGTCTGGGTCGGAGAGGCGTTCGATCTGGTCGGCGAACTTCATGCGCGCCAGGATGTCCTGCACATTGTCCGAGAACCCGTTGATGTAGTCCTTGAAGTTGTCCTCGATGTTCTCCGGGTCGGCCTTGAGCGTCTCGAAGGTGAACTTAGAGGTGTTGTAGAAGGGGTAGCCGGAGGCATCGCGCAAAAAGCCGTCCTTCACGGAAAAGGCTTTGTATTTCTCAGCTGCGGCGAGAACGGCATCGTGCGTGGGCTCAAGGCAGTCGTGGAAGCGTTTGATAACGGTCATAGGAAGGATGACCAGGCCGTACTCATGAGGCTTGTAGGGGCCACGCAGGGTATCGGCGGCACTCCAAATGAGAGATGCCTTCTCTTGAATATTGGCGCCAACGGCCTTGATGAGATCGTCGCTATCCGCCACTGCTATTTCTCCTTCTTGGTCAGGTATTCAATGAGGCTCATCTTTACCAGCGAGGTAAAGCTGATGCCAGAAAGCGCAGCGGCGTCCTTCGCCGCATCACGCATGTTTTTAGGTATGCGAATGGTCACGGCAACGTTCTCGCCGTCCACAAGAAAGCTCTTGAGCTCGCTTGTCTTGGCCTCTCCGTCGACAAGCTCGGCGTATTTCATTGGCAACCTCCGCGATTGCATGATGCAATACAAATGTGCCTATGATTCTAGCAAAGGACTGAAAACTAATTACCGTCTAGCACAGATGGATAGACAAGTAATTAACGCCAATAAGAAGGAGGAATAACATTCTGAACCGTCGTCTCCCCCGCCTGAAAGAGCTCGACGAGAACTAGTCGGCAACTCAAAAAGAAACTGAGCAAGCCGCTGACGCACTTATCACATTCCACAAAGAGATGGGTAAGCATGACGCCAGCTTGAGCGAGGGCGCTGATGGCATAGAATTGCAGCCAGACCGCCCGAACCTATTCATCACTTGATGCCGGCAAGCTGTTGAGCGGTTCGCTCTCACCGACGGCACCAAGGCGCTTCTGCATCTTCTCGATCAGCTTAAGGGATGAAACCAAATACCCAAGCCCCTTCTTCAACTGCTTAAGCAACCTGCTATCCCTGCGGTCCCCCTTTCCATTCTCCTTCCCGATATCTTCCTCAACACCAGCGATGCTGCGCCGCACGGCCTCGGCCGCCTTCCGCACCAAAATGGCCCCCTCATGCGGGCAGCGGTCAGTTGCCACATCAAGAAAAGCAAGGAGCCTCGAACATTCGACGAGCACGAACTGCGCGTAGTTCTCCCCCATCGATGCCGCCAAGGCAACGCCGCCGGAACCCAATAGACCAAGCGCGGCGCCGCCGCCCGTAATCAAAGCAGTGCCACCGGCCATGCCCATGCCGCCAGCGGCCAAGGCACCGCCGCCAGCCACAGCAAGGCTCGCATTAACAAGCGCTGCTCCGTGGAGACCGACAAACGAGCCTCCAAAGATACCGACAGCAATATCCGGAGCCAATGCCGCGGCCACTCCTCCTGTGCCTACGGCCGCCACCACGACAATGGCACCGCCCACCAAAAGCTTTGGCAATGCACCTGAAAGCTCGCGGAAGCGTGTCCCGCAACGTTTCTCGAGGGAACGTACGGCGTCCAAATCAACCGCGTCTTGTCTCCTGGGAAATTCGTGTTTAACCCAAGATCCACTCTCCTTCAAACCTTTGTATTCCTTCTTCTCTTCATCTCCTAACTGCGAATAGGGGCAAAACTCAACCAACTCCTGTGCAACAAGCAAGGCACGCACTTTACCGCCTCGCCGCCGCGAAACTGTCTCAAGGGCTCCGTACGCATCTTCCTCGCTCAAAAAGTAGCCGTCTGCATCAATGCCTAGGCCATCCGCGACCGAATCCTGCCACGCGCGGGCCCAGCTCCTCTTTTGCCCTTTGCGCACTTCGTTCTTCTCGTTCCCGCAGTCGTAGTTGATGGCGGCAAGCTTCAGCGAGAAGGCAATCCTCGTCGTTTCTCTATCTAGGCTATAAAAGTGAAATCCATCGAAGATATCCTGGCGGCGCCTGGCGCGCTCAGTCCAAGCCTCGGACATTTCCTCCGCCATATAGCCCCAGTCGGCATGGAGGGCAAACGCAAGGCGTCCAACTCCAACGTAGTTTATTCGCAAGAAGAACTTCTGAGCGAACACGACCTTGTTCCCCTCGCATTCGATACCCGCCCTGACCGCCGCCGTCGCTAGATTCACCAAAACGAACGAAGTGCTCGAAACCGTGACCATGCGAGTGAGAACCCTGCTGTTATAGGGCATAAAATGCGAAGCCTTGAGCTTGTGCAAGCCGGAAACCTTGCTCACTTCGCAACGTTCCAGCTCGGCCTTGAGCCTTGAAAGCATGTAGAGACAACGAACGATAACCTCGTTGGCCACGACTGCTGGCACCTGGCTTAAAGCTTGATCGAGCAGGCCGACTTCCGTCCGAAGGTCGAAGCGAATGGGCTTGCCGTCCTCGGTTTTGAACGCCGTTCCGTTAAACAGCTTTGAGATCCATTGCTGAATGCGAATATCCTCGCCCTTGTAGGCAATCTGCATGTCTTGAAAAACAGGCAGGGAGGAGAGCTCCTTTAGCAGGGACAGAACGACGCTGGGAATGCCCGTCCCCTTACCGGGGTTTGAACTAGACCCCGCCATGTCGCTCACGAGACGCATCGCCCAGAACAGAGTGCCAAACGCGATCTTCTCTGGAACGTTCCTGCCTACAAGAGGGCAGTCGGGATCGAAGGCGGCGGCAGGCAGGTCAAAGGCGACAAACCGGCCGGCCGTATCGGTACCATAGCCTTTGAAGGTGAATTGCGAGAGGATCGAACACGCAAGGCCAACCAAGCTCGGGTGGTGCGAGAAATCCCGCAGATGATGTTGGAGCCCGCCGCCAAACTCGGCAGCCAGCTTGTCCGTGGCAAGAGGAAACTCTTTCTCTAGAAAGAGAATAGCGTCTTCTAGAGTTGCATCCGCCTTTGTCATACCCGCAGACTTGGCAATCGTAAGAACGAATTTGCCAACCTTCTCGTCGCCCCACTCTTTGGCACCCTCTAGGTTGAAGTCTTTCTGCCAAAGGATATTCAACGCACCCGTGAGGAGCCCGCTAACGGCTGCAAGTTCATAGTCGAGCTTCGTAGCCTTTTCAGCCCGAGGGTCAAAATCAAAGAGGACCTCCTCCCCATCGGGAGCGTCCTTAAAACCAACCAGCACGGCGCTACCGTTCAGCGGCACAGATGTAACTTTGGGCAGTTGAGGCATGGCGTAAACTATCTCGCCGCCACTAAAAACAAGTTCGTCTGCCATACCGGTTTCCTCCTGCAAACGCGTAAAATCAGGTTGCTCTACGCCGCCAAATCCCTCTCGTAGAAGTACTCGATAATCTCGATGATACAGTTGTTCATAACCTCGTCGGGATAGCTCGCCTCTGGCAGCCCGTATGCCTCATTGTGCACGATAACGCGCGCAGCGTCACGGGTCTATGCCTGTCCATCCAGCGAATCATGTTTGCAAGCCGTTCTTCAACAATGGATGCCATCTCGATGTCCATACTCTTGACCTGCTTGGTCTCGGCGGATGTCAGCGTGTCCTTGAATAGCATCTCAAGCACTGCCCTCTGATGCTGATTCCGGAATCCCTCGCGCAACCATTCATTCTGCTTGTCGCCAAATAAGCACCCCTACCTCCCCTCCGCTTTCAGCTTCAGTAGCAGATCGCCCAGCTCGGGGCACTTGCTGGAAAGGCGCGTCTGGGCTCGCTCGCCTATCCCCCACCGCTGGCGGATCTCCTGGGCGTGCGGACTCACGTGATAGTTCCCCTCCATCATCCGCTTGAGCAGCTTGGCGGTTACGCGCGCATCGGCCAGGGCGCTGTGGGCGTGGCCCGTCGACTCGTTGAACTCGATGCCAAACCACGTTGCCGCGTCGCCCAACGAGACGCGCCCGTGGCTTCCCACGTCCATGATCGAGGTGTAAAACGCCTGCAGGTCGGCCCAGTCCGTAGGAAATGCAAAAAGATCGATGTGCTTTGCCTGGCGCTCGGTCAAAAGCTGTCGACGATCCGTCCCACTCCAACAAACCACCTGGGCGGAGTAGCGACCGATCCAATCGCTGAGCCTTTTGATCACCACGTAGAGCGGATCGGCCATCGCGGTGTCCACAGCCGATATCCCCGTAAGCTCGCGGACGGGAAACGCAACGCCTTCGGTAAATTCCGTCTGCACAAACTGCGAGAACTCGCCCATAACGTTGCCGTGGTAATCGAGCTTGACGGCGCCGACCTCGATAATCTCGTTGCGCAGTCCACGGCGCTGGCGCTGCTTTGGCACCGGCGCAAACTCAAAGTCCAGCACAATCTGGCGCGCAAAGTTCGTCGTATCGATAGCCAAGATACCCGGCGTCTTTTCAGCTGACACGGTTAGGGCCTTTCTCCGTTGCCTGCCGCTTGGTTACATAAGCGGCTACATTGCCGTAAGGATAGGCGCCCGTACGGACACAAACACAGGACGGACCCTCAGCCCTCACATCTCGGCAAACGAGATCAGCTTGACGTCTCCCCTACTCTCTGCGGCATCCCGACATCCCTGAGTAAAGCCGCTTTTTGAGAAAAGTGCATAGCTTTTTCGTTGCCGTCTAAAGAGCTCACTTCGATACACGAGCTTTTGCAGCACGTCTTCGCCCGCCGGTTCATTGCGCCATTTGCACTCCGCAAACAGCGCAACGCCCTCGCCATCGTCAACAATCAAGTCGATTTCTTCCTGCGTATGCGTGCGATTATCCGTCCCCCACCAGCGCCCGACGCTCGCCGGAACCACATCGAGCTGGCCCGCGCGCGCGAGTTCGTACACGTATTGTCTGCATATAAGCTCAAAGACCGTACCCATGTAATCCGATATGTGCGGCTCAATGCGCTTATACGCCATCTCAGCCATATCGTTTTGAATCAGCCCAATGTTCTGCGGAACAAACTTGTACCAGAACCTAAACATATGGTCACTCAGCAGATACACGGCTCGCTTATTGCTCGTCTCGTTTAGGGGCAGCTCGCGCTCGACAATCCCAAGCGACGCCAGCTTATCCACATAGCTCTTTACGTTGCTCGCAGGAATTCCCGTAGAGCTCGCAATCTCCGAGATCTTCGAGCGCCCCTGAGCAATTGCTTGCACGATCGCATCATATTGCTCGGGATTGCGGCACTCTTGCAATAGCAGGTTACTCGGCTCCTCAAAGAGATAACCTGTAGGAGTAAGAAAAAGACGTTTGATGTTGTCCTTGAGCGGTGCGGCAGGATTGACTTTCTCGATATATGCAGGAATGCCGCCCGTCATGCCATAGCAAACTGCAGCGTCTTCGCGACTCATGCTCTGCCACAGGCCGAGGGTCGTCATAAAATCGAGCGGCATGATCTTAAACTGGGCCGTACGCCTACCGTATAGCGGGCTCTCGTAGCCCAACACCTGTTCCTCCATAAACGAAAGAGACGAGCCGCATAGAATCAGCATGAGCCTGGTCTCTTTGTACAGGTGATCAATCTTGTCTTGCAGCAACGAACTGATCTCGGGATTCGATTGGGCGAGATAGGGATACTCGTCAATCACGACAATCAAACGTTCCGTGCGAGCCATGGTGGCCAATGCATCGAACGCCTCGTCAAAGCTACGAAACGACACGCCTGCAGCACCAACCGAGCCTGCAAGTATCGCCTGGCTAAAGCCGTGCAGGTTTGCCTCTGCATTGGTGCGACGAGCTTGAAAGTAAATAGCCTTCTTGCCTTGGATGAACTCTGTGATAAGGCGCGTTTTACCTACGCGACGGCGGCCGTAAATCACAGGCATCTCAAAGGAGCCCGTGCAATACAGTCGATTGAGCTCGGACATTTCCGCTGTTCTTCCGATAAACATAGGGTCATCCTTCCTTTACGTTATAGCTAGCTATATTATACCTTCCTATAATATAGCTAGCTATAACGTAATTCGACAAGCGGGCCACGCAAAAGGGACGTTACACCACCGCACGCGGACCGTCCCGGAAAACGCATCCCGTTCTGGTGCAAAAAACTGGGCCGTAGCTTCCGCCAAACATGCCATCCGGAAAGCGCGTCCCGTTCTGAGCGGCAATTCCGGGTCACAGTTTCCGCCGACACAGACGACGATTCGCCACCCTTATCACAGGCCTTCAAACATGCGATCCAGAAACACAAAACAGTAGATAGAATGCTCTTTTTCAAAAAGTACACGTCCCGAAACTTACCCAGTCTTCATAACTCTCTACCGTTCAAGGTCGCCGATTACCGCCCACCGATTCGGATGTAAAAATGTCGCCGAAAACAGGCCATCTACCTGCATGGTTAGATTTTGGTCAGCTTTTGGTCAGCTGAGCGGCAAGTTCCAGCTGATACGTTTTTGCTACCCAAAAGGAGGCGGTAGCTCATGACCCATTGCAATGACCAGCTCATCGACCAACTGCTCACTCAAGCCGAACAAGAGGGGCGCTGTCTAATTCCCCCGAGCACGGCGATCCGAAAAGCGCTCCTTCGGCGCACCGGCGGCACGGTTGTCTCGCCCATGCCGGGGTTGTTTGCGCGAAAAACGCGCTGGGATGAACTCAACCGAGCGCAACGCCATTGCGAGATTATCCGCGCCCTTGCGATCATCCACCCCGATTGGACGTTCTGCTCGTTTTCGGCCGCCTGTCTGCTGGGGCTCGAGGTCTCGTGGCGACACCTGAACGTCGTGCATGTTTGCAGCTCGACAAAGCCGTCGGCTCGTCCGGGCGCACATATTCAGCGGCACCAGATTGAGCCGGCCGGAGCAATACGCAGAGCCGGCATATCGGTAACGCCGCCCATCCAAACGGTCACAGATTGCCTGCTGCAAACTGGTTTTGCCGACGGCATGCCCATTGCCGATTCGGCGATTTTAAAGCTCGGCCTTGCACGGGAACAGCTGATGGAGGCCGTCGAGCAACGAGCGACCGCCCGCAATGGTCGCACGATTCGCACCGCCCTCACGACACTTCGATATGCCGACGCCCGCGCCGAGAGCGGCGGGGAATCGGTCGCCCGAGCCATCATGATCGAGACGGGCTTTACGCCCGATGGGCTTCAATACGAGCTGACGGACCCCTTCAATTCGGCCAAGCCCATACGAACGGACTTTGCCTGGGAGCGCCAGGCGCGGGAACTCACGCTGGGCGAGCTCGACGGGCTCATCAAATATACCAACCAGACCATGCTGGCCGGACGCACCACCGCCGAAGCGCTCGTTGCCGAACGACAGCGCGAGGCACACCTATCGCTCTACGGTCACCCTCTGCTGCGCTTTACCATGAACGAGGTCCGCTCGGCAGGAATGCTCGCCAAAAAGCTGCAGACGGCAGGCATCCGGCAGACCACGCTGCCGACATGGCTCAACGAGGTGGACCTGTAGGAGCTGCTAGGCTACGCATCGCCAGATCGCATCCCCCTATCTGGACCGCGTTTTCCCAACGACCACGCCAACGGAAAGCGTGTCCTAGCCTGGACGCTCAAAACGGGATGCACTTTCCGGATGGCGGGCCTGGCGGAAAGCGTGTCCCGGAATCCAGTCCCGGAGTGGGGTGCGCTTTCCGGTTGAGTCCTTCAGCGGAAACCGCGTCCCGGAATAAGCACTCAAACTGGGATGCGCTTTCCAAACGACCGGCCAGCGGAAAACGCACCCCATTCTGAGTCATGATTCCGGGACACAGCTTCCGGTTGAGGGCCGATCCGGAAAGCGCACCCCACTCCGGGACTGGATTCCGGGACGTAGTTTCCGCCGAGGGC
>ERZ791878.569-NODE-569-length-22766-cov-86.191801_pt1 | contig 22766 bp, 24 predicted proteins | sample MGYA00510277_ERZ791878 | MGnify/ENA primary metagenome ERZ791878 (study PRJEB30046, sample SAMN00792094) | human gut metagenome | study: EMG produced TPA metagenomics assembly of the A metagenome-wide association study of gut microbiota in type 2...
GTTGCTCAGGCACTTATAAATAATGTTAAACTATAGTGTTGCGGAATTAAGGTTATTGGAAAATACCATAGAAGTCTAATGATTGTATACGAGTTTACAGGTGAATACCAATTATTCCAGAAGGATTTTTTGAAAGATGGTACAGAAAAAGAAAGAACATTGTCTAGGCAAAAATTTTGATTAACTTTTGCTATGGAAATCAAAGGCAAAACAGTTTAGATATATAAGAGATATAATTTTGGACTTTGGCGGCCTAGGCTTAGGTATATTGGTATTAGGCGGCTTGCCTTCAGCTTATTTTTTTGAGCTACTTTTCTGCTGGCGGCATGAAGCCTGCTATGTCCTTTAGATAATTGAAAAAAAGAAAAAAAACTGATATGAAAAAGATATTAACAATAGTAATTCCTACGTACAATATGCAAGACTATCTTCATAGATGTCTTAATTCATTGATTGTACCAGAGGAACAAATGCAGCACTTAGAGGTGCTAGTAGTGAATGATGGTAGCAAGGATAGTTCTTCTGCCATAGCCCATGAGTATCAAGATAAGTATCCTGATACTTTCAGAGTGATAGATAAGGAGAAAGGTGTTTGATGTTTTGTTAAATTGAAAAACTGATGAAATTTACATATGCCAGTCTCAATGAATTGTGTGTGTTAATAAGAATATGATAAAAATGGGAAAAATACAATCGATATTGGAATATATAGTAATAATATTGCTGATTTTGGAATTTAATACCCCATTTTCTCAATATGGAATATTTGCAAAGATTATTTATTATATTCCTATAATATCAATCTTTTTATTGTTATTACTTAAGGGTAAAAAAATCCAAATGAAATTTTGGCATTTATTACTTTTTTTTGGTAGTATAATACCTTTTCTAAATGTTCAATATGGAGCGGAATCGACTTATATAAGATTGTTTATGCTTTTTCTCCCTTTATCTATTTTGTATTTTTCAAATTACGAAGAAGAGAGAAATGTAATTTTGTATAAATATACCAATGTTATATTGATTATATGTTGTGTATCTTTGTTTTTTTATATTATGGGTAGTACACTAAATTTAATTTCTCCAACAGCATATGTTCCTGTTTTTTGGGGAGAACAGCGTATTTATCCAACTTATTTTTATTTATATTTTGAGGCGCAGAATTCTTTTTTTTTAGGAAATGAATATATTAGAAATTGTGGCATATTTAACGAGGCTCCAATGTATAATATGGCATTATGTATAGCTTTGGCCATAGAGTTATTTTTACGAGAAAAAAAACGAAAAATTGTACTATGCATTTTAGGTGTTACTATAATCACGACATTCTCTACAACGGGGCAGATTTTTTTGTGTTTTTTGATATTTTGCGCAATGTGGAACACAAAAAATAAGAAATATAAGTTTTTAAAATTTTTGTTGTTGACGTTAATGTTGTTGGTTATACCTTTTGTTATTAATTGGATTTTGCAGGATAAGGTTTCATCATCCTCTGGAGAAGGTTCTGTATCAGCGAGATCTTATGATATACAAAAATGCATTCAAATAGGTTTAGACAATTTATTTTTTGGTAAATCTTTACTTAGCGAACAAAATCCAAACCATAATTATGGCTTTAGCAATTCCTTGTTTGCATTATTTGCTGATGGTGGTCTTTATGTGTTAGCCTTGTATTTATCGGGATTGTTGTTTATTCCTTTGTACAATATGACAAGGAAAAAGTTCTTCAAGGAGAGCATAGTTCTTTTATTATATTTTTATTTATTCTCAATTACAGTCTCACATTTTAGATATTTAACATTATTATTTGTAGCATATGGTATTTCTATGTGCATAAATTATAGACAATATGGAAAATAAACTTCTTACTGTGGTAATCCCTGCTTATAATTCAAGTTCATATTTGGGGAAATGTTTGGAATCTTTATTAGTAGAAGATGTTATGAATGATGTGGAAATCATCATCGTCAATGATGGGTCTACTGATGAAACTTTAAAAATTGCTGAGTTATTTCGCGATAAGTATCCTGAATATTTTGTCGTAGTTAATAAGGAGAATGGTAATTATGGATCATGTATGAATGCAGCCTTGCGTATTGCGAAAGGTAAGTATTTCAGAACATTGGATTCTGATGATTGGTTCTCCAAAACGGAGTATATAGAGTTCGTTCATGATCTGTCACTTACAGATGCAGATATGCTTATGTGTGAGCGTTATATATATTATTCAGCAGTGGATAAAATGGTGAAATGTTCTTTTGAATCAGGAGTAACCAAACGTAAAGATTTAGATATAGAATCTGTTGATTGGACCTACAATTCAATAAAAAATAATATATTTGTAAATTCAATATGCTATAAAACCGATTTAATTCGCAAGTCAGGTTTACAATGGACAGAAAAGGTGTTTTATAGTGACAACGAATATGATTATTTTCCATCAAAAATAGCAAAAACAATTCGATTTGTAGACATTCCTGTTTATGTATATTGGATAGGTAGGGAAGGGCAATCGGTCGGCCCAGATACATTACTGAAAAACTATCGTTCCTTTCAATTGGTAGGAACCAAAATATTGGAAGATTTTTTGGAAACAGCTGATCCAAAAAGTAATATATACCAGTACCAAAAATATCTTTTGGTAAATCATATATTACAGCCTATATATATAGCTTTTCTATCAGGTAAGGAACCTTATGTTACATTTGTGAATAGTATAGATATGAAAGTAAGAACAAATGCATTATTAATGCAAGAAGTTGAAAATGTCATTTCTTATAGTGGTATTCATTTTGTGCGTGCTTGTAAGAAAAATGATAAGTTAAAAATTATATTAGCAAAATTCTTGTTTAAATACATAGGCAATCTTTCATTTGCAAATAATGTTAAACAACAAGTAAAAAAAATATTAGGTAAATTATGAAAAAGGTATATTTTTTAGATTTTTGTGATCCAAAAGTCTTTAATGGAAAAGGAAAATTCGTGGCAACATCTAAAGCGAGAAATGATGTTACTTCCATTGTAAAAAGATGTTTAGAAACAATTTATGTACCTATTATTCGCCATTCAACCAATAAAGTATTGGGACCTTTGGAAATAATAATAAGAATTTATTTAGCTTTATTAAAAATACCAAAAGGAAGTTATGTTCTTATTCAGTACCCTTTCGTTAATTTAAAGGCATTTAGAATTATATCTTCAAGATTCAAAAACTTTAACACAATAGCGGTTATACATGATTTGCCTTCTTTACGCTTTCCTGCTTCAAATAAAATTAGTGATGAGATAGCTGTCTTGAATAATTTTTCTTGTTTAATAGTTCATACTGAAGCAATGAAAAATAAGCTACAGGAATATGGACTCAATAAAAAATATTGTGTTTTGGGATGTTTTGACTACTTGTTAACTAAGGAACAAAATGCAGTGAGGAAACCTGATGAAATTGTATTTGCAGGACAATTGTCAAAAAGTATTTTTTTAAATGATTTTGGTAAACTTAACTTCAATAGAGTAACATTTAACCTTTATGGAAAGGATGTTCCTTCATTGAAGTTTCCAAAATTTCTATCATATAAAGGAGCTTTTTTACCTAACGATATATCAGCAATAGAAGGAGAATGGGGGTTGCTGTGGGATGGTGATAGTATAGATAGTTGCTCTGGTAATATAGGTGAATATTTAAGGATTATTGCACCACACAAATTATCGCTTTATATTGCATGCCAGTTGAAAGTTATAGTCTGGGAAAATAGTGCAATGGCTTCCTATATTTTGGATAATCATCTGGGTATAGCCATAAGCAAACTTTCTGAAATAGAAGAAAAAATAGCATTACTTACTTCTCAAGATATAGATTTTATGAATAGATGTATAGAAAAGGAGTCTTTTGCTTTGAGAAATGGACATATGCTTGCGAATGCATTACAATGTGCAATTGAAAATTAATTGAAAGTTACATGTTAAATATTGTTATTAATGGCCAGTTTGCTGCTCGTAGAGTTACTGGGCAAGAACGTTTTGCATTTGAGATAATATCAGAATTAGACAAAATATGCAAGAAAGGCCAATATTCTTTGGTTGTTCCAAAAAATGCTTCCAATATTCCACATTTGAATAATATACCAGTTATCAAATTTGGGAAGGCGAAAGGATCTTTATGGGAACAAACTTTTTTAGCTTTGTATATGCTAACTCATCCTAGAAGCATTTCTCTAAACCTTCTTACGATAATGCCTGTTTTAAAACCTGGAATTATTTGTATTCACGACATGAGTTATAGAACTCATCCCGAGTATTGCAAGACATTCTACATGAAGGTTTCTAGATGTTGGCATATATTTCAAGAGGAGTTAGCTCGAAGATTCTCACCTTTATTATTTACCGTGTCTGAGTATTCTAAGAAACAAATGATAGAATGTTTAAAGCTACCTTCAAATAAAATTGTAGTTTTAGGTAATGGGTGGGAACATTTCAAAGAGGTTACAGCTGATGAAACTTTGAAAGAAAGACATCCTGATTGGTTCGCAAATCCTTACTTCTTTTCTTTGGGTAGTTTGGCTCCAAACAAGAATATACAATGGATATTAGAGGTTGCAAAGAGACATCCTCAGTATAATTTCTTTATAGGTGGAAAGGCTAATCTCAAAGCGTATGGTACTGATTATAAAGAAGAGGACTATAAGAACGTTAGATTCTTGGGCTATATAAGCGATGGAGAAGTAAAGTATCTTATGGCTCATTGTAAAGCTTTTATATTTCCTTCCTTTTTTGAAGGATTTGGTATTCCACCTTTAGAAGCAATGAGCGTTGGTGCAAAATGCATCATTGCAAAGGCTAGCTGTTTGCCTGAAATTTTCGGAGAGTCTGCTTATTGGATTGATCCTTATAATACTGATGTAGATTTGGATGAGTTACTTTCTCATGATGTTGCATCTCCTGAAAAAGTATTAAACAAATATACTTTCAAGCGTTTTGCAAAAATCATGCACGATACCTTATGTGGATTTTCTTAATATATTCTTCACTGTACTTTTATTATTCTTTTTAGAAGATACTTTTTCGAATTCCTAATCATGAAAAAGTGTTTTTTTTCACTAGAATAGATATTATGGATACAATTGATATTTCACAAAACATTCAAGACTTCAAACAGGTGTTTGAAAATGAGAGTAGAATCATATTCTCTGCTAAGTTTGGAGATGGTAAATCTTACTTTCTGAAAAAGTTTATGGAAAGCTATCCGAAAGAGGCTAATGATTATTACTTCATCACTCTCCATCCTGTAAACTACGTGGTTGAGGAGAATCGGGATGTCATTGAGTATATCAAGCGTGATATTCTGTTTCAACTCATAAAGGATAATCATATCTATGACTTTAAAGAGGGGTATGATAAGATATTTGATGCGGTATGCAACAAAGAGTCTTTGTTAAAGTTAGGCGACTTTGTTGCTTCAATCATTCCCATTGAAGGATTGAAAGATGGGTATGAGGCTTTGAAAGATTTTGCTTCTACTATTCATGAGAAATATAAAAGTCAAGATGTTTTTCATGTAGTAGATGACTACCTCAATGGATTTTATGGAAAGTCGGGTAGTATCAGTGAATGTGATGCCTTTACTTGTCTTATCCAGAAGTCTTTGGAGCAGATGATGGCTAAGTCTGTTTTGATTATTGAAGATTTGGATAGAATAGATCCTGCTCATCTTTTCCGCATCATGAATGTCTTGTCCTCTCAGGTAGATAATCCCTATTATTCGGAGGTTCCTCATGGTAACAAGTTCGGCTTTGATAAGATAATCCTTGTGATGGATTACGAGATAGCCAAGCATCTCTTCCACCATTTTTATGGTAAAGAGGCGAACTATGAAGGCTATATGAATAAGTTTCTGAATACACTTCCTTTTCGCTATTCTATAAAAGAAGAGGCGCATAGGCAAGTAGAAGCAAAACTCTTAGATATATGTAAAACAGAAGAGGTCTTGGGGGTAGTTCAGCCGTTGTCTAGCAACAAGGAAGATAGGTTTTCTGTCCCATCGGCAATTCTGCAGATGTCAGTTAGAAGATGTAAAGAGTTTCTTGATATGGATATTAGTAACCTTATAAGAAAATCTTGGATGAAGGGGAAATATGACATTCCTACACAAACTGTATGGACAAAAATACTTGCATGTTACCGTTTCTTGTTTCCTGATAGATCGTTAGATTCAATACAAGAAATGATGTTGTATGGCTTCTCTGATTTACAATTAGCAGAACTTTATGCTCCGTATAATTATGCACTGAAGGGTGAAAGTGAATTTTATATAGAGTATGAAAATGACATGTATAATTTTTGCTATATCAAGGGAAAAAATCTTGTGCGAAGGGGTAGGGTGTTATCTTGGCAAAGTGATAAAATTCATGGTTTGGCAGAGATAAGGAAAGAACTGCAAAAAATGAATCATGATATTCGAAATTTGTTGTTGGGGTAAAAGGAGTTACAAGAAGAATATCATTATTAAGAAATCTTATTATATGGAAAAGCATATTAGAATCTTAATGTTACAGTTGGGCATCTATAAGCAATTCCGTATGCTGGTGAAGAAAATGGTGGGGGAAGTGAAAAGGTAAAACTATTAATTATGAAGGATATGGAAAAGAATAAAATACCGAAGCGTTTGCTAATTATCGGTAATGGCTTTGATCTAGATTTAGGTAGAAATACGAGGTATTCAGATTTTGCTAAAAGCGATTTCTGGCCAAAAAACTTGAAAAGCCAGTTGTATAGATATCTAAGCCAAAAATCTCAAATAGAGAAATGGTTTGATTTAGAGGGAGAACTTGCTAATTATGTTCAAAAGATGGGCAATACAGTTTCATCTTATAGAGCATTGATACCTGCAATAGCGCAGGAAGATGCTCAAGATTTTAAAATTATAGTTGCCTCAATGATTTCATACCTACAGAAAGTTCAAAGTACAAACGTAAAGACAGATACATTAGCAGCTAAAGTTTTTACTTTGGCTTGTGCAAACTCTGCATTTAGCAAGATTTATTCTTTTAATTTTACTGATTTAAATAGAGTTGCAAGACAGTTTCAAATACCAGAAATGTCTAATATTGAGTATGTGCATGGTTGTTTGTGTGATAACTCTGCAATATTAGGAATAAATGATCAAGTAGATACCATAGATGGAGTATACGACTTTATGCGGAAAAGTTTTAATCCGCATTATTCAAGTCATCCTGTAGGATTTGATTTAAGAGATGCTGATGAGGTCGTATTTTTCGGGCATTCACTTGGTGATAACGATTATCATTATTTTCAATCGTTCTTTAAACATCAATGTGAAGAGAACTTAGATAAAAGTGAACAACGGATGATTACGATTTTTACTTATGATGAGACTTCTAGAATGGAAATTATGCGTACTCTTCATAAGATGAACTACGGTCGAACTTCTATGTTGTTTCAGAATAATAAGTTGAATATTTTTTGTACTGATAATGAGGAGCATAAAATGAGTGATGCATTTCGTTATTGGTATCAACAAAGGAAAAGTGAAATTCAACAAATTCAGACGAAAGAGTTCTTTGCTGATATTTGATTATTAATATTTGGTTTGATATAGCATATCTCTTGATTTTGGATACAGAAGCCTATGCTAATAGGATTATCCAACTCGTAAATGACAAAGAATTAAGAACTTCTATGGAGGAGAAATCTAGAGTTTTATTCCTTGACGAATTCTTTATAGGAAATAGAATTAAATACTTGCAAAATCAATATAATATGGTTTATAATTTGCAATATGAGAGGGCAAGTCTTGTCCTCCTAAAGACTAACTTTGATACTGTAATTCAGGTATCTATTGGTTATAAAACACTCCATCGTGAAGAAAGGAGGGTGGCAGCATGAAGATACTTCATATCGGTAACCTCAAAAGCGGCATAGATACTTATGTTCGCAATACAGTTGCTTTGGCTAGTGATAAGTTTGAGTTCGTTATCGTAAATGGTGCGGATGATAACAGCAAGCCTTATATGCGACATGGCAAGCAGGTTAAGACGTATAGTATAGATATGTATCGTGCCTTGAATCCTGTAAAGGATATAAAGGCGGTGATGCAGGCTATCAAGATCATCAAGAAGGAAAAAGCTGACTTGGTGCATTGTCATAGTGCAAAGGGTGGCGTAATCGGAAGATTCGCTGCTTTTCTTACAGGAACAAAGGTAGTTTATACAGCTCATGCTTTCTCTTTTCTTTCAGCTGAATCTGCCAAGAAGAAACAGATATTTCTTTTGCTGGAAAAGATAGCAAAGCTGAATTCTTATCTTCTGGCTTGTTCTGACTCTGAAAGAGAATTGGGTATTAAGGTTGTTGGTTTTAACGAGGAGAAGGCTTTTGCCTGGAATAATGCAGTGCCTGATGCGGATAAAGGTCTCACACGGATCTCACAAATCTCACGGATTTCTTCTCAAAAGAATGAGGCTTCTGACTTGCCTGTGCCAAAGGAAGGTGAGCGATATATCACTTCTATCGGACGTCCTTCTTATCAGAAGAACCCTTTATTCATGGTAGAAGTCGCTCATGGAATCCATCTAAAGCATCCTGATATAAAATTCTATCTGCTAGGTGTTGGCTTCTATTCTCCAATGTTGGAAGATATGAAGAGACTCATTCATCAGTATGATATGGATGATACCTTCTATCTCTTGCCTTGGCTTAGCCACGAGGAAACTTTGAAGTATGTGAAGGGTAGTTTGCTCTACTTCATGACTTCGCTCTATGAGGGTCTTCCTATCTCTGTGATAGAAGCTATGTCTTTGGGTAAGGCGATTGTTGCGAGTGATGTATTAGGTAACAAGGATTGTGTGAAAGATGGTTATAATGGTTATCTATTGCCATTGAAGGAAGAGGTCTTTGTTGAAAAAATGAATGACTTGATAGAGAATGATGAGAAACGTAAAGAAATGGAGAAGAACTCCCGTTCTTACTTTGAGTCAGATTTCTTTATTGACAATCGCATCAAGGCATTAGAAGAAATTTATACAGAAGTTTATAACCGATAAATATTAATGAATTATTGTGCAAACGAGAGCAAACAAGCTTGCTTGATTTTGCCGAGTGCAGCCAATAATCTATAAAACATAGTTTTATGAACTATATTATCACTGGCGGTACCGGCTTCATCGGTACCCATCTTACAAATTTGATTAAGGAGCGTTATCCTAACGCCCAAGTATATAACCTCGACATCGTTAAGCCTGGTACTCCTAATCCGGTAGTGAAGGATTACAAGCCAGCTTTGCGTGATGGTCAGAAGTTGCAGTCTACTTTCATCGAGTATGATATCCGCAAGCCTATCGAGAACTTGCCATTTACTCCTACAGAGGATGATGTCATCTTCAACTTTGCTGCAGTTCATCGTACTCCTGGTCATGAAGATCATGAGTATTTCGAGACGAATATCCGTGGTGCTGAGAATGTGGTGGCTTTTGCAGAGAAGTGGAATATCAAGAAGATTGTGTTTACTTCTAGTATCGCACCATACGGTGCTGCTGAGGAGTTGAAGAAGGAGACTACTTTGCCTACTCCTAATACTGCATACGGTATTTCTAAGTTGGTGGCTGAGAAGATTCATGAGAAGTGGCAGAATGGTGATGCTGCTCATCGCCAGCTTACCATCGTTCGCCCTGGTGTGGTATTCGGAAAGGGTGAGAATGGTAACTTCACCAGATTGTATTGGGCTATCCGTGGTCATAAGTTTGCTTTCCCTGGCAGAAAGGATACCATCAAGGCTTGTATCTATGTAAAGGAGTTGGTCCGCTTCATGCTGTATCGCTTGGAACATCATGAACATGGTGTTGAGTTGTATAACTGTTGTTTCGAACCTGCTTATACTATCCAGCATATTGTGGAGGCTATGAAGAAGGTTACAGGCTTGACTCTGTTTGTGCCTGATATTCCTAACTGGGTTATCATGCCTATGGCAAGAGCTGCCATGCTTCTTGGCTCGCCAATGGGTATCTGTCCTGCGAGAGTGAAGAAACTCCAGATTTCTACTAATATCTGTGGTGAGAAGTTGAAGAACTGCGGTTATCAGTTTAAGTGGAGCTTCGAGGAAGCTCTTGCTGACTGGTTCGAGGATAATGACAGAAAGGGTTTAAAATAATAATCAATAAACATGAAAGGAATCGTATTAGCAGGTGGTAGCGGTACACGTTTGTATCCTATCACAAAGGGTATCAGCAAGCAGCTGATTCCTATCTTTGATAAACCGATGATATATTATCAATAACAAAGCTACTGTATTTGGCTATCGTGTAAGTGATCCTGAGCGATATGGTGTGGCAGAGTTTGATGAGTAAGGCAATTGCCTGAGTATCGAAGAGAAGCCTCAGCATCCAAAGAGCAACTATGCTGTAGTGGGCTTATACTTCTATCCTAATAAGGTGGTGGAAGTAGCTAAGCATATCAAACCATCTGCTCGTGGTGAGTTGGAAATCACAACAGTAAACCAGGAGTTCCTGAAGGATAAGCAGCTGAAGGTACAGACCATGGCAAGAGGATTCGTCTGGCTTGATACCGGAACCCATGATTCCCTTTCTGAGGCATCCACCTTTATCGAAGTATTGGAGAAGCGCCAAGGCTTGAAGGTTGCTTGCTTGGAAGGTATTGCTTATCGCCAAGGTTGGATAGATAGTGATACGTTGCGTGAGAATGCTCAGCCAATGTTGAAGAATGACTATGGCAAGTATCTCCTTTCAATACTTGAAGAGAAAGAGCAAACTTTAAAGAAGAATTTAGAATATTAATTTTTTTGAACACGAATCTTACGAATAACACGAATATAGAGGTTATAGTTTCTCCTGAATGATTCGTGTAATTTGTGTTCGAATATATACATTGATTAGGATGAAGAATATTGTAATAACGGGCGGTGCTGGTTTCATCGGCTCACACGTAGTAAGACTTTTCGTGAACAAATATCCTGAGTATCACATCATCAACCTCGACAAGTTGACATACGCAGGCAACCTGGCTAACCTCAAGGACATCGAGGACAAGCCTAACTATACTTTCGTTAAGGGCGATATCTGCGATTTCGACCTGATGTTGAAGCTGATGCAGGACTACAAGGTGGATGGCATCATCCATCTCGCTGCCGAGAGCCATGTAGATAGAAGTATCAAGGATCCATTCACTTTCGCTCAGACCAACGTGATGGGTACCCTGTCTCTGCTCCAGGCGGCAAAGATTTACTGGGAGAGTCTTCCTGAGGGATATGAGGGTAAGCGCTTCTACCACATCTCTACTGATGAGGTTTACGGTGCATTGCAGATGACTCACCCTGAGGGCATTCCTGCTCCTTTCACTACCAAGGCATCCAGCGATAAGAACCACGAGGCTTACGGCGAGGAGTTCTTCGTAGAGACTACCAAGTACAATCCTCACTCTCCATACTCAGCATCCAAGGCAAGCTCAGACCACTTCGTCCGTGCTTTCCACGATACATACGGTATGCCTACCATCGTGACCAACTGCTCTAACAACTACGGTCCATACCAGTTCCCTGAGAAGTTGATTCCGCTGTTTATCAACAACATCCGTCATCGCAAGCCATTGCCAGTATATGGTAAGGGTGAGAACGTGCGCGACTGGTTGTATGTAGTAGATCATGCCCGTGCCATCGATATGATTTTCCACAAGGGTAAGATTGCCGAGACTTACAACATCGGCGGTTTCAACGAGTGGAAGAATATCGATATCATCAAGGTGGTAATCAAGACTGTTGATAGATTGCTCGGCAGAAAGGAAGGCGAGGATATGGATCTCATCACTTATGTAACAGACAGAAAGGGTCACGATATGCGTTATGCCATCGACTCTAGAAAGTTGCAGAAGGAACTCGGCTGGGAGCCATCTCTCCAGTTTGAGGAGGGTATCGAGGAGACCGTGAAATGGTATCTCGAGAACCAGGAATGGATGGATCATGTTACTTCTGGGGAGTATCAGAAGTATTATGAGGAGATGTATAAGAAGTGATAACTTGTGAATGATGGTATGGCACAATCATCAGCCATTTTTCTGTTTTTAAGATACTGCCTTGAAGATAAGGTTGACCTAAGTATGGTTGTCTCCAATATGGATTGGCGACAACTATATAGCTTTGCGACAAAACAAACAATTATTGGAATCTGTTTTGATGGCATAAGGCGATTGAGTGAGGAATATCCTGAGGAGCTAAAGAAAAATCCGATAGAAAGGGACTTGCTGATGACTTGGATGGGAGTGTCGCAACAAATTCGCCGACAGAACATGAAGGTGAATGGAGTTGCTGCTAAACTCTATTCTATGCTCAGAGAGGATGGACTTAGGTGCTGCATTCTGAAAGGACAAGGGAATGCCTTGATGTATCCAAATGCGTATTCTCGTAATCCTGGGGATATTGATGTATGGGTGAATGCAAGCCGTGAACAGATAACGGAATATGCCAAGAAGCATTTCGAACTTGGGGATGATATAAGGTATCAACATATAGAAACTTCTGTAGATGGAGTACCGGTAGAGCTGCATTTCTTCCCTTGCACAATGAATAATCCTATCTATAATGCACGTTTGCAGAAATGGTTCAAGCGGAATGCGGATTTGCAATGCTCAAATGTTGTTAGCCTGCCTGATGGTATTGGAGAAATTGCTATACCAACGACGGCATTCAATGTGATTTATCAGCTGACGCATCAGTATCACCATTTCTTTGACGAAGGGATTGGAATGAGGCAAATCATTGACTACTACCACGTTGTTTGCGACTTTTATAAAGTCTATCAAAATTCTTCTAAAATCACCCCGTCCCTCTTTACCATTAAAGAGGGCTCCACCTCTCACCCCGACCCTCTCACCCTCAGGGGAGAGGGAGGAAACCGCCCTACTCGGTGCTCGGAACCGCTACGCTCTAAGGTTGGCGGACCATCAAAGGTCTCGCCAGATTGTGCGGGATGGGACCGCCGGGGTGTTAGTGGGGATACGAGTTCTGTTTCCTGTTCTTCTGTCTTTGGTTCTTCTATTACTTCTGTCCGTTCTGCTTCCACTACTGATCCTTCTGCCTCTACTTCTTTAGTTGTGGTACAGAGAGAACTGAAGTATTTGGGATTGTGGAAGTTTGCAGGGGCGGTAATGTATGTGCTGCATGAGGCATTGGGATTATCTGGGGAGAAGATGATAGCTCCGATGGATGAGAAGAGAGGGAAGTTGTTGCTGGCAGAGATACTGAATGGTGGTAACTTCGGAAAGCACTTCACCAAATATGGGCATTTTACACAACAAGGAATGGCAAAGAAATACTTCCTGAAGATATGGAGAAATATGCACTTCGTAAGATATTATCCTGCAGAAGCATTGAGCGAGCCAATCTTCAGAACTTGGCACTTTTTTTGGAGGGTAAAGAATAAGAAATAATAGATTTCAAAAACTGCGGTATTCCAATATAAGTGTGATAACTTCTATCATCCTGAGGCTGATGGGGGTATCTCTATCTTAGATGATTCTCTATGTATCGATTGGCGCATTCCTACGGAACACGCTAATCTTTCGGAGAAGGATACTAAATGGATTTTGATTTCTAACATTTTCTAATCTTTTTTCTAAAATCATCCCGTCCTTCTTTGTTGATAAAGCGAGCTGCACTCGGCAATTTGAAAGCGAGCTTTCATTGCACTCATTGGCATCGCTTTTTCCCCTTAAAGAGGGCTCCACCTCTCACCCCGACCCTCTCACCCTCAGGGGAGAGGGAGGAAACCGCCCTACAGTGCTGAATTTTCTACCTCTCCGTCTCTCCTGCAAGGAGAGCTCCACCTCTAACCAAGCCTTCCTCCTCAGAAGGAAGGATGTAACCGCCCTCCGGTGCTCAGAACCGCTACGCTCTAAGGTTGGCGGACCATCAAAGGTTTTCGCCAAGTTGTGCGGGATGGGACCGCATGGGAAAAGGTGGGGGATAGGCTGGGTATTGCCTTGCAGTAAGGCATGGTGGCAACGGATGGTGATAGAACTGGGATTGTCAAGTGGTTACCTTATGGCTGGCTTGCTTTTCCCAGCCAAGTTTATCGCAGAAAGAATCTTCGGATAGTCTTGTAAGCCCAGTGAATGGGCGTAAAGGTAATGAGAATTTTTCAAAGTGCCAAAGAATATAATAAGGGATTTGTATGGAAAAGAATAATCAGGCAGTAAGTATTCGCTGAAAGCCGTATTGTGTGCCTGACCAAAAACAAATACGGCAGCCAAGTCCCCCTAGATGTCTGGCACATAGTGGAAGTGCATGACCCGGTGTCATCTTCAAGGCAAAGGATGGAAAATAAGGGAAAAAGAACAGGGCATTTTGCAAAAACGAAATGCCCTGTTGCTAAAATTACTTTTCTTTTCTTACACCTTTGAATGGTGTGCCGTCTTGCTTGACATCTATAAAACGTCCTGTAATGGTGTCACGTTTGACATATTGCTGCGTTTTGGAATTATAGGTCTGACTACGTTGTCTTACCATTCCATCACGATGTCCATCTCCACTAGGTGGATTTGTTGCCATAATAAACACCTCCTCTCTGTGCTAGGATTTAGACACTATTGTCTCAACACATGATATGTTGTAGCTAAAGCTGTGCCATTACAAAAAATAATAAGTTAGTGCCATATTGGCATAACAAGTTGGGCTTAAGGCTTGCGCTATTGTTGTATACTATAAAGTAATGAGGGAGTAAGGTCTTATGATGGTTTATTGTTGTGGTTTTATGGAAAAGGCGACAAATAGTGTTAAATGTTTCCTTTTTCTTGCATATTTCAATAAAAAATAGTAAATTTGCGCATTAATAACAAATTAAAGGGGGTTGAGTATGAAAAGAAATGAACTTTTGAGTAAAATTTCAGATATGCTGTTGCTTATTGGTCGCAGTATAGAACAACTTGGCTCTATGAATTTGAATAATGATGCAGTTTTAGCAGAAAATACTTTCAAGGATTTATTGAATGTAATATATAAGGCTAGTTTCGTTAATGCAAATAGTATCAAGCATAATATGCCTGGTATCGACTTGATAGATTTGGATAGGAAAATTTTAGTTCAAATTTCAAAAGAATGTACTAGGAGTAAAATCCAAGAATCTTTGGATAAAATTCCTAAAGATTATATTGATGGTTACAGTTTTTGGTTTCTGTCAATTTCAAAGCCGGCAAAGAGATTGCGAGGTCTTAAGTATAGTGCGCCAGTCGGGATAAAATTTGCTGTTGACACTGATGCTATAAAAGATTCTGAATCACTCTTGTCTGATATGCAAGGTTTAGGTGTAGAAGAACTTGAGAATATTTTGAAAATATTAAATAGTGAATTTTCTCTGCTGTCTCTTGAAGAGCGAAAAACTTCGGGCTTAGCTATAGTCATACAGTATTTGTCGCAAGAACCATATTCATATGATGATGAAATCAATAGTATCCCTTTCGAGATAGATCAGAAAATAAAACTGAATAATTTAAAGGATTTATATGATGATTTCTTGAATTTTGTGTCAAACAGAGATATTGTACAAAAAGTTTATAATACATATGATCTTGAGGGGAAAAATAAAAGTCTCGCTGTATTGCATGCTATAAGGAAGGTATATTTGGAATTAAGTGAGAAAGAATCAGGTCTACCTCTCTTTCGTTCGATTTCTCGGCAATTGTATAAAAAAGTTGCTGATTGTCCAGAATTGAAGACGTTCCACAGAGAAGAGATTGAATTATATATTGATATTATCATGTATGATGCTTTTATTAAATGTAAAATATTTAAACGACCTGAGCTATGTTGATACCAGATAATGTTAGGCCAGAGAATAGTATCTATTTCAATGGGGCTATAATACTCAAAATTCTAATAGAAAAAAGAAAAAGAATGTTGATTGAGCTCTATTGTGATGTGATGCTTTCTCATAAAATGAGTTACAATGTGTTCATTTTAAGTTTAGACTGGTTGTTCTTGATAGGAGCTATAACATATAAAAATGAGGAGATATCAATATGTTCATAAAATCATTACAGATATGTACAGATGAATGTACGATTAGGGATATACAATTTCATAAAGGACTAAATTTGATAGTTGACGAAACAAATACAGAAAGTACCAAGACCGGAAATGGTGTTGGTAAGACAACTGTGCTTCGTCTTATCGATTTTTGTCTTGGAGGGAAGGGAGTGGAGATTTATTCTGATCCGGCTAACCACAAAGATATAATAAAGAATGTAAGAGATTTTTTGCAAGAGAAAAAAGTTGTGATTAAGCTCTTGTTATTTACTAATGATGGACAGGAAATTGTCATTAAGAGAAATTTTCTGAAACGTCAAAATGCATTGCGTGAAATTAATGGTGAAAATTATAAAACCGATGCGTTGTTTGTCGAAGCCTTAGAAAAATATACTCTTGGCTTGAATATAGCGAAGCCTTCGTATAGACAAATCATATCCCACAATTTTAGATATACCAATCAAAATGTTTCTAATGTCCTTAAGACTCTTACAATGGGTAAGGATATAGAGTATGAGTCACTATATTTGTTCCTTTTTGGCTGTTACAATGATAATGGAGCGGAAAGAAAAAAAATTAAAGAAGAAATAGGGGCAGAGGAAAAATTTAAAAAACGCTTGGAAGCTGATGGGGCAGATCAAAATGCATACAAAGCAATTTTAGGTGTAGTAAACAATGATATCAATTTGTTAGAAGCGAAGAAGGAAAATTTGAATATAAATCAAAATCTTGCAAGAGATTTAGATTTACTAAATGAGATTAAGTATGAAGTTAATAAGTTGACTTCAGAAATCTCTTTGCTGAAATTGCGTGAAAATATTCTTCTTCAAACTCTGGAGGAATTAGAAGGTGAGTATTCTAATATAGATATTAAAGAGTTAGAAAGTATATACAAGCAAGCAAAAGCTTTGGTGCCAGATTTGCACAAAACTTTTGAGGAACTTGTTGGTTATCATAATCAGATGGTTGCAAATAAAGGTAAGTTTGCTAACAGTGCTTTGAAACAGTTGCGAGAAAACTTAGCAAAGAAAGGTTCGCAACTTTCAAATTTGTTGTCCAAAGAGCAACAACTGTCTGAGGTTGTAACGCAATCTGATACTTATGATGACTTGGAGTATTTAATTAATGAGATTAATCAAAAATACCAAAGAAAGGGAGAATTAGAAAGTAAAATAGAGCAAATAGAAGCTATAGTCAAGAAAATAGCAAGATTGAAGCTTAAGGAGAAGGAAATAAGTAATGACATGTACACCGATGAATTCCGTAAAAAATTACAGGATAAGTTGGATGTCTTCAATCAATATTTCTCTCAAGTTTCCAGAAAACTTTATAATGAGGAGTATTTAGTAAAATTTGATTTTGATGAGAAGAGAAAAATATATACCTTTTCTTCCTTGAATGCTAATCTAAGTTCTGGCAAGAAAATGGGAGAAATATCTTGTTTTGACATTGCGTATACAAAATTTGCTGATTCCCAAGAAATTCCTTGTTTGCATTTCTTGCTGAATGATAAAAAGGAATTGATGAGCGATAATCAATTGGTAGATATTGCGGAAGAGGTTGAGGAATGTGGCATTCAGTTTGTCGCATCTATTTTGCGTGATAAGCTACCTGCTCAATTAAATGATGAGAAGTATTTTGTTTTAAAGTTGTCACAACAAGAAAAATTGTTTAAAATAGAGGAAAATATATGAAACTGCTTTGAGCTTGCTTATACTACCTTGCACATTGTGGAGGCTATGAAGAAGGTGACAGACTTGGCGCAGATGGTGCCAGACATTCCTAATTGGGTGATCATGTCGATGGCAAGAATGGCTCAGTTGCTTGGTTCGCCAATGGGTATCTGTCCTGCGAGAGTGAAGAAACTTCAGATTTCGACTAATATCTGTGGTGAGAAGTTGAAGAACTGCGGTTATCAGTTTAAGTGGAGTTTCGAGGAAGCGCTCGCTGACTGGTTCGAGGATAATGACAGAAAAGGTTTGAAATAAGGGTAGCGGTGGTATCGGTACCATGCTATCGCTGCAATCGGTACCATCGTATTGTTCCTTTAGCCAACATGCTTGTTATCTCCCGAGTGGTATTATAATATAGGTATAAACAATTTAAAAATAGAAACAATGAAAATAGAAAAAGCTATTTTTGTAAATCGTGCTCCATTTCAAAAAGTCGAATTTGATTTTTTGGAAAGTGGAGTAAATGTCTTGTCTGGAATTAATGGTAGAGGTAAAACTACGGTTATCTCTCATATCGTTGATGTTTTTTACGAAATGGCAAGATCTAGTTTCTCGAATTCTTTCGACGGAAAGGAAAATAAGTTCTATCGTTATTCTTCTGACTTGTTTAATAATGCTGGCTCTTCTTATTCTTTATTTTATGCTCGTTTCAAAAATGAGGATAAATGTATCGATTACATAGATTGTCGAGGTAAAATGACAGAAGATGAATATAAAGAGAATGTCCTTCTTGAAAATAAAATTCCGTATGAAAATTTTTCTCGTTCGTTAGAACGTAATAACTATACTAAAAGTTTTCATACTGCGGAAGAGGATGAAGTGGTTGAAATATTTTACCGTAATATCTTAACTTATTTCCCTTCTTATAGATATGAACAACCTGGTTATTTGAATGATCCGTATAAAGTTAATGTTGGTTTTAATATAAATTCTACTTTTTCTGGTGAATTGCCTAATTCTATAGAAGTTGTTTCCGACTTGAATGGTTTGGCAATGTGGTTTATGGATGTTATATTGGATAAAGAATTATATAGTAGTCGGCAATCATCACAGGTTCTAATCAATAATTTAAATAGGATAGTTTCTGCTTCTTTAAAAAGTAAAACAGGAATTGAAACTAGGTTAGGTATTGGACCGAGAGAAAATACTGCCTCTCGAATAGCTATTACAAATCAAAAAGGGGATATATTATATCCGACAATCTTCAATATTTCATCAGGTGAGAGTGCACTTATCTGTATGTTTGGCGAAATACTAAAACAAGCAGATAAACTTGGAATGGTTATGGATGTCCCAGGTATTGTACTTATTGACGAAGTCGATAAACATCTGCACATAAAATTGCAAAAAGAAATTTTGCCTCAATTGTTTGAGCTTTTTCCTAATATACAATTTATTGTTAGCAGTCATTCACCATTCTTGAATATGGGGCTTGCGGATAGAAATAGCAATCGAACCAGATGTTTTGATCTGGATAATAATGCTTTGGAGTGTATGCCTGTAAATAACCAATTGTATTCTGAGGTATATGATATGTTTATCAATGAAAACAACCGCTATGCGGAAAAGCTAAGGTTGATGGAAGGTAAAGTGGCTGCTTTGTGTAAACCTCTTGTTATCACAGAAGGGAAAACCGATATCAAGCATATATTAAAAGCTAAGGAAGTTTTAAACATAGATTTGGATTTTGATATAATAGATTCTGCTTCTCAACCAGATGGTGACGATAACCTAAAAAAGTTATTGAACCATTTAGCAAAGATAAAGCAACCGCATAAAATTATAGGTATCTTTGATTGTGACATATCCAAGACGGTGTCTGAAATGCATCCTGGTGGAAATAGTTATAAGGATTATGGCAATGGTGTTTATGGTTTTACGATTCCTGTTCCCAAGGAAAGAGAGAAGAATGGTCAGACAGGGATATCTATAGAGTATTTATACTCTGATGGCGAGATAAAGAGCCCTGTAAATGAATCTGGACGACGCCTTTTCTTGGGAACAGAATTTAAGAGAAAATCTATGTTACATAATGAAGACAGCAGATTGACTTTATGCAAACCAAACGGAAAAGGGGAAGATAAGATACTGGATAATAATGGAGGTCAAGCGGTTTATGATAAGGAAGATAATAATTACTTGGCGAAGAAGGATGAATTTGCAGAGGCTATCAAAAGTGGGTTCATTCACATAAGCGAAGAGAGCTGGAATCATTTTAAGCCGATATTTGACCTGATGAGTGAAATCATGCAGAAGTAGAGTTGCCTGTGGCTTATCTTGACAAAGTTTTCTGATAGAACGTGTTAATTTATGAAACTGATATATTGTTATATAGAGCGTTTTCGCAACATAGAAAACCAGGAGGTATCGCTATCTGATGAATTCGATTGTCACTACCGTGATTCTAAAATATTTATAGAAAAGCGGGGAAAGAATCCTCTGATGGATTATATCTATGACAATGGATTCATGAGTAATCTCAGAATTATTGTAGGAAAGACAGGGTCTGGTAAAACCAATTTCCTGCAATTGATAGGTATGGATTGGTTGAACAGGGAAGACACGGCTGAAAGTGATGTATATCTACTGTTGTATAAAATGCATGATGAAAATGCTTTTTTTTCGAAGAAGTGGGGCTAGGGAATGCCAAACGGGCATATCGCTTCACTTATGATTTCGATAAGTATGAAATTCTGAACTCTACTTCTGCATCTTATGCTGATCATGAGGATACATATATCATCAACGCCTTTGATAGATATGAAGGAGTTGGGGGTTGTGGAAGTTTGCAGGGGGTATCATGTATATTATGCAGGAGGTGTTCGGCATGCCTGCCTCTCAGCTTATCGTTCCTCCGAATGAGAAGTATGGTAAGTTTGTGCTGAACGAAGTGCTGGAAGCCGGGAACTTCGGAAAGCATGATGCTCGGAATCGGTTCGGGAAGTCACAGCTTGGACATAATCTCCAAAGGGTGTATAGGGATATGAGACTTGTGAGGTATTTTCCTGCAGAGGCGCTTTGTGAACCATTGTTTCGTACTTGGCACTTCTTCTGGAGGCTAAAATATAAAAAATAAATTAATCAAATAATTAATTGAAATAATTCTGTTTATGTTTATCGAGATGCAGATAGGTAATCAGCTAGATGAGGATGACTGTCTGCACTTCGATTATCAATGAAAATCATAATGAAGAAAAAAGTATTTGTAAGCGGTTGTTATGACCTGCTACATTCTGGTCTGCTTCGAGAACAATCCGGAACGTCACGATGGTATCATCTCAGGTGCCCAGGATTCTATCGGTATCTGTGTTCCCGGTCTGGTGCGTCATTATTATGACAACAACTTCTGGCCGGAGAAGATAGAGAGTACGCAGGATGAGATGACCCTCCGTTTCCTGGAAGACCATCTGGTGATGATTCCGATGGAACCGAGACGGCCGGGATGCAGTGTGGTGGAAGGTAAGGATATCACGCCTGAGAAGGTGAAGGCGCTGGCTGATGCAGCTGATGCCTGCTGGAAGGCGATTCTGGCGCACGACCTCGATGCCTTTGCTGCTGCATACAGAGCATCTTTCGAGGCCCAGATTGCAATGTTCCCGGGTATGGTGAATCCGTCTATCAATGGTGTGATAGAACCGGAGGCGAGTGTGCAGCCGATGATTGACCGCTATAGCAACATGGAGGAGGTTCTGGCATGGAAGATGCCGGGAGCTGGTGGCGGCGGTTATCTGGCACTGGTAGTAAAGGACAGTCTTAAATTTGCAGAGAATCATGACGAAGCCATCCATCTTCAGATACGAAGGGCATAACTATCTGGTGCCCTTCCTCATCATCAGCAGTCTCTTCTTCATGTGGGGATTTGCCCATGGTATCCTGGAGGTGCTGAATCCGCATTTCCAGGAGTCGTTCCATATCAGCAAGGCGATGTCTGCCCTGACGCAGGCTGCTGTCTATGGTGCCTACTTTCTGATGGCGCTGCCTGCCGGATGGATTATCCGGAAGTGGGGCTACAGGAGGGGAGTGATAACAGGACTGGTTCTCTTCGGTATCGGTGCTCTGATGTTCATACCGGGAAGCAGGATCAACAGTTTCTACTTCTTCGTTCTGTCGCTGTTTGTGATAGGATGCGGACTGACCTGTCTGGAAACGAGTGAGAATCCTTATACTACGGTACTGGGACATCCTGACAAGGCGGAAAGCAGAATCAACCTGTCGCAGTCGCTCAATGGTATCGGATGGATTGTAGGACCGCTGGTTGGCGGACAGCTTCTGTTCTCGGGTGTCAACATTGCCATTCCTTATGCCCTGGTGGGTATCTTCGTGCTTGCTGTGGCACTCGTCCTGTCAAGAATCAAGTTGCCGGACCCAAGGAGAGTGCATGAGGCGGATACGAACGAGATGGTAGAGGAGAAGCCGATGCGAGTGATGGCATTCGGTTTCGGTATGCTGGCCTTGTTTCTTTATGTGGCTGCGCAGACGGGTGTGAACAGTTTCTTCATCAACTATGCAGAGGAGAGTATTCATATAGAGAAGCAGACTGCCAGTCTGTATCTCGCTTTTGGCGGAATGGGTCTGTTCTTTATCGGCAGGTTGGCTGGTGGTGTCATCATGAATTATATCCAGCCAAGGCTGGTGCTGCTGGTCTGTGCCATCCTCACCTTTGTTGCCACATTGATTGTGGTGGTATGTAGCGGTACTTTATCTCTCATTGCGTTCTTCGCCCTGTATCTGGGAGAGAGCATCATGTTTCCGACTATCTTCTCGCTGGCATTGAGGGATGCGGGTACAAAGACCAAACTTGCCTCTTCATTACTTATCATGACGATAGTGGGTGGTGCGGTTGCTCCAGTAATCATGGGGTATATTGCGGATACTACGGGCAGCATGGCAATTGCCTTTCTCATACCGCTGGTTTGTTATGGGGTGATTGGAGGGTATGCGCTATCGAAACGCCACGTTCCTCTTTAAATAAGATTAGCTGCACTCGGCAATTTGAA
>ERZ791878.587-NODE-587-length-22121-cov-3.159114_pt1 | contig 22121 bp, 16 predicted proteins | sample MGYA00510277_ERZ791878 | MGnify/ENA primary metagenome ERZ791878 (study PRJEB30046, sample SAMN00792094) | human gut metagenome | study: EMG produced TPA metagenomics assembly of the A metagenome-wide association study of gut microbiota in type 2...
CTCTATTTCAATCAAAAACGATTAAATACCCAACTCTTTTTTAATCGCTTCGATTTTGGCATCGGCCGCTGCATTGGCTGCATCATAATCGGCATAGTTATCCATCTTGATACCACGCACTTCGATATAAAATTTGATTTTAGGTTCTGTACCAGAAGGACGAATAGAGACTTTGGAACCATCTGCCGAAAAATATTGCAAGACATTGGAAGTTACAGGCATATCGAGTTTCGATTTCGTACCATTCACCACATCGGTAGCTTCAAGCGATGCATAATCTTTTATAAGAATCACAGGAGAACCACCGAGTTCTTTCATAGGATTCTCACGGAAATTCTTCATCATGGCGACTATCTCCTCGGCTCCCGATTTCCCTTTACGAACGACCGAGATACCCTTTTCTTTGGAATATCCATATTTAATATAGATATCCTGCAACATTTGGTACATAGTCATACCTTTGTCTTTCGCCCAGGCGGCGATTTCGGCCATTAAAGAAATAGACGATACAGAGTCTTTGTCGCGAACGAAATCTTCGGGCAAAAATCCGTAGCTTTCTTCTCCACCACCTATATAGCGGGCTTTGCCTTCGTTCTCACGAATAACAGAAGCAATCCATTTGAAGCCTGTATAGCAATCGTACATTTTGAATCCGTTCTGCTCGGCGATCGTCTTGATAGTCTCGGTCGTCACAATAGTCTTAACAATATATTCGTTACCTTTCAGCAGCCCTAATTCTTTATTACGGGTCATCAGGTAATTGAGGAATATCATCACAATCTGATTGCCATTCACCAAAACGAATTCACCTTTATCGTTACGCACAGCGATACCGATACGATCGGCATCGGGATCAGAAGCCATGACCAACTCGGCATCGGTTTCAATGGCTTTCTTAATAGCCATATCGAGAGCCGCAGGTTCTTCGGGATTGGGAGAAACGACAGTCGGAAAATCTCCACTCACAACATCTTGTTCGGGAACGTGAATGATGTTGGTGAATCCAAAGTTTTTCAACGAAGCAGGAATCAACTTCACACCCGTACCATGTATAGGCGTGTATACGATTTTCATATCGTGATGATGAGCAATGGCCTCGGGACTAAGCGATAGAGTCTTAATACGGTCGAGATACCGACGATCTATTTCCTCTCCGATAATTTCGATCAGCTCTGCATTTCCCCGGAACTTCACATCTTTCACCGAAGTGATTTTATTTACTTCGTCTATGGTATTCTTATCGTGAGGTGCTATCATCTGTGCCCCGTCGTTCCAATAAGCCTTATATCCATTGTATTCTTTGGGATTATGCGATGCTGTAAGTATCACTCCACTCTGACACCCCAACTCTCGAATGGCAAAAGAAACTTCGGGAGTAGGACGCAAAGCATCGAACAAATATACTTTAATACCATTCGCCGAAAAAACATCGGCAGCGACCTCGGCAAATTTGCGGCTGTTGTTCCGGCAATCGTGACCGATAGCAACCTTTATCTGGGGCAGGTCGGCAAAGGCCTTTTTCAAATAATTGGACAATCCCTGAGTAGCAGCTCCCACCGTATAGATATTCATACGATTCGTTCCGGCTCCCATAATTCCACGCAGACCACCCGTACCAAATTCGAGATCCTTATAAAACGCCTCTATCAAATCGGTCTTATCTTCGTTATCGAGCATGGCACGCACAGCGGCCTTTGTTTCTTCGTCATAGCCATCGCCCAACCATATTTGAGCTTTGGCGGTCACCTGTTTCAATAAATCTTCATTTCCCATATCGTAAAGAATTCAATAGTTAATTATCTTCTGTCACAAATTTAGTTATTTCAACGAGACCACCACACTATTTAAGCAAAAGTTTCTCATTAATTTAACATTCAGTAATCCAAGAGCTACCTCACTCCCCCAAACAATTCCCGACAAGACTCAATACTTCGGAGGCGTTTCGAGAAAGCGATCGCCCGTCTGCCGCACGATTTCTTCATAGTACTCTTGGGAATATCCGGGGAAAAGTGGAGAATCTGGCAATCCATAACCATTATCCTTGAATTTTCCATTTTCTTCTTGCTTTACATTTCCATCGAGGAATTTCACCATAAGATACTCACCTAGCTTCTTCCAACGAGCGGTCGAGGCTTCGGCGGCATCGCAACTATATTGCGTGAGGTAGGCAATAGCCTCTTGGGGAGAGGTCGCATACAACTCGACAGCAGCCTTATCGACCGCCGGCTGACGGAGATTCAACGAGGTTTCGACAGCCGACTGGACTTTGCGAATATCTCCTATCATAGGCTCATAACGAGCATAAGCCATATTCGCCACCCAATTATGAATCCAAAAAGCCGAGGTCCATGAGAAATCATACATCGATCCATTCTCCGGACTAAAACATTCGGGAACCTGTGTAATACCACAATACATCGGGATATAAACACATGTATTGGCATCATCGACTCCGAACCAAAGTACACCACCGACAGGATCGGGCAACCAATTCCGCATTTGTCCGACTAACGTAAATCCGGTCTGCTGCGTGGCAATGGCTCGTTCCATGCAGTAGGATTTGCCATCTACCTCGAATGACATGGGGCGGAAACGATAAGGGACTTTGAATGGCCCAGCCCCTACATCTTGCGTCATGTCGAAAGGCGTATCTTCGAAATGGTCACGCATAGCCTCTTTCATATCTTGTACAGATAACTTTCGCGAGGGTTTAACATAAAGCGGAAACGGTTCAGCCGATTCTCCATTGACATAGGGCAAATAATTGTCCATCGTACTATCATACTTACGGAAGAAAGACCACACCCGAGCATCGCAAGCTCTCAAAGCTCCGAAATCGGCGGGTGAATAGGCTCGCGCAAAACTGAAATCTTTATTCAGCCCATCAAAATACCCCATCTCCCGAGCAAAAGAAATCACATCGGGAGAGTACAGGCAATTCTCTTTATCGTCCATAGGAATCTTGTGAATACGAGGATAATTGGCATGACCGGCGATACAATCGTCAGGAATACGAACCGCCACCCAAACGGCTCCCCGGCGTCCGGGGCCCTTGCCGATCAAGTCCAAAATCCATGCTTCATTGGGATCGGCAATCGTAAACGATTCTCCACTACTATAATATCCATATTTTTTTACAAGTCCGGTCATTACCTTTATAGCTTCGCGTGCGGTTTTCGCCCGTTCGAGTGCAAGTTGCATCAACGAGCCATAATCGATAATGCCTGTCGTATCGACCAATTCGGGACGACCACCCCATGTCGATTCCACAACAGTAAGCTGATGTTCGTTCATATTGCCTATCACGGCGTAGGTATGTTCTACCTGTTCTATTTCTCCCAATGGTTTATTCGTATCCCACTCTACAATCGAACGCATAGAGCCTTTTGGCCAATCGGCAGCAGGAGAAGAAGTCAAAGCTCCGTACAAAGTATGAGAGTCTGCCGAATAAGTAACCAATACACTACCATCGACAGTAGCCTGCTTCCCGGCAATCAATCCCGTACAAGCCCACACGTGGACAAAAAATCCTACCGTAAAAAAAACTAAAATCGCAATTTTCTTCATATCAAATAATTTTTATTTACCACACAAAAGAGTTCGTATAAGACTGCTCGTTGCCACACATATCGTAAACCACAACGTGCAACGTATGCTCGCTACCTTTTTTTACCCTGTTACTTTCGAGACGATATGAAATTCTACCTGTCTTCCCGTCTAATTCGAACAAAACAAATTTCCCGTCGATCTCTCCCCGATAACTTTTCAAACCACTTTGGTCATCGCTTATTTTCAAAATGACTTTTTCCCGAGTCGACCATTTGTCTGGTGCAATCGGAAGTATCGTCGGAGGCAATGTATCTACCGAAACGGCATAAGACCCGAACTCCGTAATTTTAGCCTTATACCAACCATTTGCATACTCCCCGCAAACCGGATAGGATCTATCATCGTCCAAACGAACCAAATAATATTGCCTTTTATCTGACAATTTATCCTCGGTCAACCGTACAGAAATTTCGGCAGCTTTATGCAAAGGGGGTACAGAAGATGCAATAATGTGAATATCGGAACAATATTTTTTCGAAGGAATCTTTCTTCTCGTAAAATCGAGATTTTCATACAAAGCTCCTGCCGGCACAAAAATGCCAAAATCGTCTTTTTTATAGAGATTATCTACTGCATAAGAGAAATATATCCCCTCTTTTTTAGGGAGTGGAGGTTCCTGCAATTTTCCAATCAATGAAAATTCGACAGAGGAACTATTCCCGTCATAATCGGTCAAAACATACCGACAACGATAGGCTCGCTCCTCATCGACATGAAGAATGCCTCTATTTTCTACTTGTTTATAAATAGACTTCAACCGATTACCCGGTGCAATATAAGTGCGCATAATCACTCCTTCTTCGGCAAAGCTATTAATATAACGAGTCTCGTCAAACGAATAACGATAGATATAGGTCGAAAAAAACAGGCTGTCATCGATATACAAATCGACTTGATGGACTCCATATTTATTCGTCGTACCCGTCATTCGATCATACGCCTCGATACCAAACGATACATCGCCCCATACCGGAACCGACTCCCCTATCGAGTAAGAACCGGCCGAAGCGCGCACCGCTTTTCTTTCCATGCGACGAGTCGTATTTCCCATCACCCCTTCATGCGTATAAAAAACGAGGTTACGAACTTCGGGAGCTACATCGTCTGTGATTAAAGGAGACAACCATTCCTGAGGATCCATCGGGTCTTGCGTATCGGTATCCCGTATATCCAAATGCAAATGAGGACCACCAGACGATCCCGAATTTCCGCTATATCCGATTATATCGCCTTGTGCGACAGGGATTTCACCTTCGGCAAATTCACAATCGATAGAAAAATCCTCTTGCTCATACTGCTGACGGCGAACAATTTCATCGATAAAAGGCGCAAACCGGTCCAAATGTCCGTAAACCGTAGTCAAACCCGACGAGTGATTGATATACACAGCTCTGCCAAATCCCCACGGAGAAACAACGACCCGAGAAACATAACCGTCGTCCATAGCATATACTGGCAATCCGATACGTCCTTGTGTCTTCAAATCAATCCCCGAATGGAAATGATTCGGTCGTAATTCTCCGAAATTAGCACTCATCAATAACGGAATTTTCAAAGGCGATATCATCTCACCTCTACCCACCGTTAAAATTAAAAAAGAAAATATCCCTAAAAATATAGGACGTAAATACATAATACTCCTCATTCTTTTCTATAACATGCAAATAATATAAAAGATCAGGCTTGAAATTGCCGGAACGCAACTTATCTGTATCCCCATCTTCGCATAATGCAAAGATAACGCAAGCGGGGGCAATATGAAAATTTAAACAAGTTCTTATCCATACAATTTTCTATTTTTTACAGTTCGAAAAATTTGAATGTAACTATAAGGGTTATACATTCTTTTTGTGTCATAATAATAAACAAAATTCAAAAAGCTCAAAACCATAAAAAAAATCTCACTTTTATCTATTTTCATCTTTCTTGTTCTAAATTCTATATTTGCCGTTACTTATGATAATTTATATGTGGTAGGCAATGCTTGTTCGGCCGGTTGGAATCCAGACGGAGCACTCGTCATGGTTCAAGAAAGTGAAAATATTTTTACGTGGAGCGGTCCATTAAAAAAAGACAACGGGAATCAAGAACGATTTAAATTACTCACAGCACGGTCTTGGACAACCTCACTGACCTGTAACTTGGAAAAAGCAGGCCATCAAATAATTACTTCGGGCGGAGAGTATGATTTATACATAAAATTAGAAACCGACGGTAAACCGGATAACGCTTTCCAAGTAGCGGAAACCGGAATATATACGATAGAAGTGAATACATCGTCCATGAAGATGAAATGCACCAAAATCGCCGATTATGAAGATCCCAATCTTGTATTTACCAAAGAAACATTCCATTCAACCTCGGAAGGGTCGCTAAATTACAGGAAATTGGAACCACCAACCATAGAAAAGGGTAAACAGTATCCCTTAGTTATTTTCCTGCATGGTGCGGGAGAGAGAGGCTCAGACAATGAAAGTCAGCTGAGATACGGTTCTGAAATGTTCACAAATCCCCAAAACCGAAAAGATTATCCTGCATTCGTACTATTCCCACAATGTCCTCCGTCCAATTTTTGGCCATTCGAGTCACAACCGGCCTCCTATGATGCTACAACTTTCCCAATCGATTATCCAACCTCCACACCAATCAAACTGGTAAAAGAACTCATCGATTCTTACCTTCAAATGGAAGAAATCGATAAAGACCGTATATATATCCTCGGCATTTCGATGGGTGGCATGGGTACATTCGATATAGCCTGCCGGTATCCCGAGACTTTCGCCGCAGCTATACCCATTTGCGGCGGAGTGAATGTAGAAAGACTAGACAACAAGGTAAAAAACATATATTGGCGACTTTTCCACGGCGACGCAGACGGAGTCGTTCCCGTAAACAATTCCCGCCAAGCCTACCAGAAACTTACAAATATCAAAGCTGACGCAGAATATATAGAAGTTCCCGGTGCAAACCATTTCGTATGGGACGAGGTTTTTAAAAGAGAAGACTTTTTATCTTGGATATTCGCACAAAAACGTCAATCGACAGGAGGAAGCGATATTGAAACGGGTAAAACCGATACATCTTTACGATGTTATTGTTATAACCAAATGTTGTATATCGACACGAACGATCAAACGCCACTAAAAGCCAATGTATATACGACATCAGGTGCGCTAGTTCATTCATCTTGCTACAACAGGTCTTCTATCGTTTCACCTCTCACCTCATTGAAACCGGGGATTTATATTATAGAGATTCTTCAAGGAGAGAAGCGATACCATTCGAAAATTTCGTTATAAACGTCCCTGCAAAAAAAACTTCTTCTTACATACAATAAACAAGTCCGACCGATATAGATTCATTATCGGCCGGACTGTTTTACACGAATCTAACGCAACTAATTATCGCCCGGTAGCCTGCAAATAGGCTGTAAGTTTCTGTTGGTAAGCCGTACATGCCTCGGCATACTGATCATGGCTTTGCTGCATAAGCGACTGAGCATCGAGCAAATCGGACAGAGAGACAGTCCCCGCCTTATAATAATCGTTATTGAGACGAAGATTTTCGGTAGAAGATTCTATGGATTTCTCGGAAAGAAGCACTTGCTGATAGGCTTCCTGTAAATCGTTCCATTTGACTTCTATCTCAACCAACATCATTTCCCGGGAATCCTGCCGGGTATTTTCGGCTTGCTGCTTTTTTATTTTTTCCCGTTTAATGGCGTGCGAACCTCCCCACCATGAAGAAATAGGAACCGACACACTGGCAAAAATCATTCCGAAATCGGTATCTTTTTCCATCAAATCATGATAAATATACCCGGCTCCTACCCCCACAGAAGGAAGATTTTCTCCTCGCTTCATGCGCAGTTGCAATTTAGCAGCCTCCACACTCTTATCGAGCAGTTTACTTTCGGCACGATTTTCAAGTCCCGTCTCGGGGGCAACATAATAGTCCAACGGAGATACAGCCGAAGGAAAATCATCGAAAGCAATATCGAATTCACTCTTATCGACACCTATAAGTTGGCACAATAGCATCTTTGTCACTGACAAACCATTCTCTACTTTTAATCGATTCGCCATAATGTCTTGCTGTTGCAACTCCACTCTTAACAAATCGTTTCGTGTAGTAAGCCCCGCATCAACCGCTGCTTTTACATCTTTATATATTCCTTTGAGTTGAGTTTCCAACGTCTCCAACGTACGCAACTTCTCTTTTAGTGCGACAATCTGCCAATAATATTGATTAACAGAGGCTTCTACCTGATCTTCTGTAAGAGAAAGCTGATATTCACTCACTTGTTTTCCTATATTTGCCAACTTATTCCCATTGACAATGCGACCACCCATAAATACAGGTTGAACCAAAGTCACCCCTGCCGTCTTCCCTTTCTTCAACATCTCCATAGATAAAGGCGGTATTCCCGGAACCGGCAGTGCCATATCCATCTGAGCCATTCCTTCACTGGCCTTGAAAATCGCACCTACCGCCGACACATTCGGGAAATAATTGGTAAAAGCCTCTTTGGAAGTTTGTTTGGCAGCCTCGACTTCAAACCGGCTATTTTTCATTTTTGCACTATTTTCCAATGCCAATGTTCTACATTCTTCGAGTGTATAAAGTTTCTGCGCATTTGAAGATACCACGCTTAACATCAAACATAACGCAGGATATATAATTCGATTTCTCATAATTGTTCTTTCTTTCAATGATTTATACTTTTGCGATCGGCTCTGCTGAATATTAACCAATAGGCTACGGGTAATATCGTTACAGTCAGTACCATAGAAACAATAGTCCCGAAAAACACTACCGAACCCATAGGGGACCACAACGGACTACCGCCAAGAATCATAGGAATAACTCCCATCGATGCAGCAGCAGAAGTAAGAAAAATAGGGCGCATTCTACGCTTCGCTGAGTGCAAAGCGGCTTCCCTAACCGTCAAACCTTCTTTTTCCCTTAGCTCATCGGCATAGTCGAGCATAATAATGCCGTTACGTACAAGGATACCCATCAAGCTCACAATACCCAATACGGCTGTCACACTCACATCGAGTCCCATTACCCAAATGCCGAGAGCCGCACCCAATAGGCACAATGAAATGGACCCCAAAACAAGCAACGCCATATTGATTCGGCGGAAATGAAACAGCAAAATAAAGAATATAACAACAATGGAAATAAACAGACCGCTCAATATCATATCCAACATCTCATTGTCTGTCTCCTCACTACCACCTACTTCAAAATCAACCCCATCGGGCAAATCGATTTTTTCAATCGCCTTTACGATCTCCTTAGTCAACGCAGCTGCATTGGAACCCTCCTTTACATCGGATTGTATCGAAATAGAAAGTATACCGTTACGATGCGCGATTTGGGCATCGTGCCAGTCAGGCTCAATGTCGGCAATCTGCCTTACCGGGACAGAAACCGTACCCCCCCATGCCGACACATATTGATTGCCCACATCTTCATACGAAGGTTCTATATTGCCACCGTCTTTCAGAACCACATCGATAGGATAATCGCCGTCCCATACGGTAGTTACCGGCAACCCATTCCCCAAATGCATGGACAAACCGGTCGATAACAATGCCTTGTCAATACCCAATCGGCTCATTTCGTCGTCTTTCAATCGCAACGATACTCCGGGAAGTTGCCCTTCCCAATTATCATGAACCAGCGAAAGTCCATCAAATTCGGACATTACTGACTTTACCTTATCGGCCGCCAATCGCAAACTGTCCCGATTATTCCCTTTCACTCTCATTTCAATCGGATAAGCTGCTTCGGAATATTCGAGTTGTTTAAACCGGACTCTGACATTCGGGAAGTAATTGAGATATTTGTCCTTGTATTCGGCAATCATCTCTTCCGTGGCTTTATTACCAATGGTATTGACAATAAACTGGGCATAATTGGAACCCGGCATTTGAGGAGCATAACTGGTATGGAAACGAGGAGAACCGTCACCTTTAAACGAAGCTACCGAAACGACTCGACTATCTTGCCGAAGTATGGACTCCAAACTATCCGCCACAGCGGCTGTCTGTTCGAGTGCCGTACCAAAAGGCATATATATTTCCACCGCAAATTGATTACGCTCGGCAAACGGCATTAACTTCATCGGTAATGATAAAAATATAACAACACCAGCAACAATAGAAAGAAGTCCCACCCCCATCGTCCGAATCGGATGAGCAAAGCACTTAACAATCAATTTGTCGTAAGAAGATTGAAGAATCGTCAAGAACGAACGACGTTGCTTTTTCTCCTCTTTGGGCTGTTTTCTAAACCCCGTATGAATAAAATGATATTGTATGTAAGGAACTAGCAAAACAGCTACCAGCAAGGATAAAAACAAAATAATAGTTATCGCCCACGGGAAGGATTGCAAAAAATCGTTGATCATTCCCTGCGAGGTTATCAAAAACGGGAAAAACGTGATACTAATCGCCAATGTAGCCGAGAGGATCGATTTAAAGAACTCTTTTGCACTTTCTATCGCAGCAGTCCAACGGTCTATTCCGCTATCCAATTTTTCCATACAACAATCGATAATCACTATGGAGTTATCGACAATCATACCCAATGTAGCAATCAACGCCGCCAAAGTCACCGTATTCAATTCCAATCCACAAGCATAAAATACCAACAGGGACAGAAAAATAGTAATAGGAATCGTCGATGCAGCCACCGAAGCGACCCTCAAAGGCATTAACAGCATAACTACAATAATAACCGCAATAATAGCGATCAACAACTCTCTGAGGAAAGTCGTCACTGAATCTCCCACCTCCTGTGATTGGTCGGTAATACGAAATATAGAAACATCATCGGGTAATTCCTTCTCATATTCTTCCAATACCTTATTGACCTCCTCTCCCATTTGAACGATATTGTTCCCCTCGCGCATCTCCATAGAGAGGACCAAACATTTCGTTCCGTTGTTCGTAATGTAAGAATCCGGCTCGGAATATTCCCGCACGACACGCGCCACATCTTTTAGACGTATAACATGCCCCTGCGGGTATGTGAATGGGAGCCACAAACTTTCCATTATCAACCGCCCCGCTCATCGTCGTAAAACCTTGCGCTAACAACTTTGTCGCCAATGTCGTGTTACCGATAGCATATCGGGCAAGTTTCGCAGGGTCGAGATAAACGCTTATCTGTTCTTTCTGCACACCGAATGTTCGTAAATTACTTACCGCATCGATGCTCCTTAATCGGTCTTTAAGTTCATCGAGATAATTTTCCAGTTCCCGATAGGTCTTATCTTTCGATTCGATCGTTATCAACATGGCTGACGTATCGCCGAAGTCATCGTTAGTAACCAATGCCAACACCCCGGTCGGCAACTCGGATTTAAAAGCCGCAGCCCGATGTTTGAATTTAGCCCAAAATTCATCTTTATCGGTTATGTCATCGTTCAACTCGACAAAAACGATCGCCATGCCATCTCGACTGAGTGAATGGGTTTTAGACTTTTTTACTTCTTTAAACTCAAAAATAAAATCTTCAAGCGGTTCTGTCACCTGCTCTTCCACCTCATCGGAAGTGGCTCCCGGATAAACGACTATCACTACTCCCTGACGCACCGTAAAAACAGGGAATTCCTGTTTGGGCATCTTCATCAAAGCATATATACCCAAGAAAAACATCAATGAAACAATCAGAATGACAATCTGACGATATTTCATCGCAGCTTCTATAATACCACCTTTTGTTTTCATTGTTCCGATACTTTCATATTTTCACTCACTTTCGATGCACCCTCGACAATCACCTTATCTCCGACTGCCAAACCAGAAGAAATAACGACACCATTCCCCGACAAAGCGCCAACCGATACGGTCTGTTTCACCGCTACCCCGTCGCAGCAAAGCCAAACGAAGTGATCGCCATTATAATCTACCTGTACGACAGAATTGGGAATCACTATCTGCGAATTGTTCCGACTTCCCATGTTAACCACGCACACCATACCCGGCAACAACTCTCCCTGCCGGTTTTCTATCCTTGCAAGCGCCTTATAAGTGTGTGCCAGAGGATCGGCAGCAATTCCTTTTTCCGTAATCTTTCCAGAGAAAGATTTACCACCCAAAGCAGCTACTGTAACCGTTACATCGGCTCCCATCTTCACATCGGCAACTTCATTCTCAGGAACAGAAATATTCACGTTCACCCAATCGATCTTCATCAGTTTAAATGCCGGTACACCCGGAAGCACAGTACTCCCCGTATCTATACTTTTCTGAGCTATTATCCCCGAATATGGAGCTCGCAACTCGACATCTTTCAAATTTTTCTTGGCTATTTGCTCCATACTACGAGCCTGTTACAAAGAACTTTGAACCTCTACCCACTTAATTTCGGGTAAACTTCCGCTCTTATGCAGTTGCTCCATACGAGCATAAGCATCCTCGGCCTGTTTCAAAGTAGACAATGCCGCATCATAAGTGCTTTGTAACGCAGTCTCGTCCAATCGAGCCAACAACTCGCCTCGCTCTACCCGTTGACCTTCTTTTACATATATACACTCTACATACCCCGGGACCTGAAAACTCAACGAGGAAGAAGATTCTCCCTCAATCTCTCCTATATAGCTGCGAGTATAGACTCCTTCCCGAAGGGATACCGTCCATGTCTTCACCGGAATCTCCCTGACAGCTCGTTCTTCCTTACTCGAAGACGTACATCCTATACTCGTCATCGACCATACTGCCAAAAACAAATAAGCAAATGCTTTACCATTCCTTTTCATACTTTTCTCCATTAAATTTTGATACAAAGATGACGCAAAGCCCTCCATCGACAAAGTCCTCTTTTTCACAGTTGATGTTCTAAAAGTCGTATTTAAATAATATTCGCAGCTAAAATTCTAAGTTATTTAGTTACATTTGGGCAAAATATCGTATTTATGGATAAAAAAGGCATCGAAAATTTCACTCTTGCCCAACTTTCGAAATTGATAAAAAGAAACAATCCCACGAGATTAGATGATGATTTCATTATTATCGGAGAAAATTTACCGAACACCGAATTATTTAAATATCCTTGTCGAGTCGATGCTCTGGTAGCTGTAATATGTTTAGAAGGAGAACTAATATGCAATATTAATTTAAAGGAATATCGCATCACTACCAACATGATGATTATAAACACTCCTGAAAATATTATACAGGTAAAAGATATAGGCAATTGTAAATTCTACGGGATAGCCGTTGCAAGCGCTTTCTTCGAACAATCCTTCCTCGACGCACGAGACATGATTCCTCTATACATGCAAATACAAAAAGAATCTTGCTTTCATTTATCTAATGAAGATACTGATATTTTTTGTCGGTTTATCTCTCTCATGCAGCTCATTTGCCACACACAAGATACACCCAAGAAAACTGCAACGCTCCTAAGACTCGGTTCTGCTCTTGCGTATAAAATTCATGACACGATACTTACCCATGATTCACCCTCCAAAAATGAAATTAAAATGAGTCGGCAGGAAATCTTTTTCGGAAAATTCATCACCCTACTCACCCAATATCACACACAAGAACGAAGCGTTATTTTTTATGCAGAAAAATTGTGTCTCACACCCAAATATTTTTCGACTCTGATAAAGAAACAAACAGGAAAATCAGCGGCTCAATGGATCGATGATTATGTAATACTCGAAGCTAAAAATCTTCTGAAATTTTCGGGTATGAGTATACAGGAAATCGCCTATCATTTAAATTTTTCGACTCAATCGTTTTTCGGGAAATATTTTAAGCACCAAACCGGGCTCTCTCCTAGCGAATATAGATCAAGCGAATAAATTTTTTCATACACCCACCGAGAAATTACTTTGCTTTTTGGAAAGAATTACCTATCGATTTTATAATTTATCCCCGCACGTCTCGCCTGTGAATGCTGGAATTCCCGACGAATACGATATACCTTCCCTCCTTTACGCAATCGGGCTCCGGTTTGGTGAAAGCTAAACGGGATATCGGCAGCTATACATTGTCGGCGTATATCCAACACCCAATCATAGTCGCAAACCCTCGCATCCATACCCGACTCTCCTCCGACCGACACTTCCTCTATATCGTCATCGAGATAGCCAGACAAATCCAACGCTCCTAACAAGGGAGCACAAAACAATAGTTTATGCCGTATAGGCAACGAACGAAAAAGAGGCAACCGATAATTCGCCCTGTCTTGATTTTCTACGGTACAAGCAATAGCGACATGGTCATAACCATCGCCCCAATCACTGGGCAAAGATACTCTGAAACGGTCTATACGTTTCGTCGGAATTAGAAACGATAGATCACAGCGTTCCCTAATTATAGCCCATGCTTCGGCTCTCCATTCATCGGCTTCTTCAAGAAAAAAATCGGAAGTAAAACACGTATATACCATTTCACCCGAGGGTATACGAAAATCACCGTTACGTTTACAACGCAAAGGTAAATCGAAAGCCGCCGTACGTGTCACGACGCTACTATCCTTATCATATCGACTATCTTGCCTATATACATAACAATGCCTACACCCTTCACTTATTTTATGACAACCATGCCACAAATTCCACGAAACCGACATACTCACACTCCCTATTTTTTTTTGCAAAGGCAGTCTCTGTCATACAGAAAATTACCACAATTATACCAAGACACAGCCCTGCATTTTATGCAAAGATAGCGAAAGGTGAGCGCAGAGACAAACGGAAACCTCGTTTCCGATTTGACTATGCCGAACCGCAGCCTATTTTCGTACCAACAAAGATAGCGAAAGGTGAGCGCAGTGACAAACGGAATTCCTGTTTCCAATTCGACCATGCCGAACCGCATCCTATTTTCGTAGTTACAAAGACATAAAAAATGGAGGAGGTATGTCATGATAACAGACATACCTCCTCCATTTTTTATTCAATCGTGTAATTACGATAAGAATCCAAGTAGAACACCGGCAGCCACGGCCGAGCCTATAACACCGGCTACATTGGGTCCCATAGCGTGCATCAACAGATAGTTTGTCGAATCGTATTCAAGACCAATATTGTTGGAAATACGCGCCGACATAGGTACAGCCGATACACCTGCATTACCGATAAGCGGATTAATCTTCTTGCTCTTGGGCAATACAAGGTTAAATATCTTGACAAACAATACACCCGAAGCAGAAGCTATGATAAATGCCATGAAACCTAAGGCGAAAATACCGAGTGTACTGGGTGTTAAAAACTCGGATGCTTGCGTAGATGCTCCCACGGTCATACCCAACAGAATAGTCACAATGTCGCACAAAGGACCACTCGCCGTCTTAGCCAAACGAGAGGTAACACCGCTTTCACGAAGTAAATTACCAAAGAACAACATACCCAACAACGGTAGACCCGAAGGCACTAAGAAGCAGGTAAGTAGTAACCCGATAATGGGAAACATAATTTTCTCATTCTGAGAAACCGCACGCGCCGGTTTCATACGAATAACCCGTTCTTTCTTCGTTGTAAGCAACCTCATGATAGGAGGCTGTATAACCGGAACTAAGGCCATATAAGAATATGCCGAAACCGCAATGGCCCCCATAAGATTCGGTGCCAGTTTCGATGAAAGGAATATAGCCGTAGGACCATCGGCTCCACCGATAATGGCGATTGCACCAGCTTGATCGGGAGCAAAACCAATAGCCAAAGCAACCATATAAGCCCCGAAAATACCAAACTGGGCAGCCGCACCTACTAACATCAATTTAGGATTAGCGATAAGCGACGAGAAATCGGTCATTGCTCCAATACCTAAAAAGACCAACGGCGGATACCAACCGGCACTCACTCCCTGATAAAGGATATTAAGTACCGAGCCTTCTTCATAAATACCAACTTCGAGACCAGCATCGATTTTGAAAGGAATGTTCCCGATGAGAATACCGAAACCGATGGGCACAAGCAACATTGGCTCGAAATTTTTCTTTATTGCCAAATAGATAAAGAACAATCCGACCAATATCATGGCCAAATGAGGGAGTGTACAATTGGCAAAACCTGTATATTCCCAAAATTGAACCAAATTATCTCCTAAGAAATCTATAAATCCCATAGCCTTATTCTATTATAATAAGTTCGGTTCCTTCGAGTACCGAATCACCTTTATTTACTTTGATGGCTGTAACTTTACCACTCTTGATAGCATTGATATTATTTTCCATCTTCATAGCTTCAAGAATAAGCACAGTCTGTCCCACATTCACCGTATCGCCAACGTTTACTAAAATATCATTGACAACACCGGGCAGCGGCGATTTTACAGCATCTGCACCAGAACTTACAGACGTGGGTTTGGAAATAACAGGTTCTCCCGTAGCCGTACGAGGAGCCGAAGAGGGTTTAGGTGCACTCACTTTTACAGGTGCAGCTTCTTCCATCTCGACATTATAAACAGTACCGTTAACCTCGACATGGGCTATGTTTTTTTCTATCTCTCCAACGGAAACTTTGTAAAGATTTCCATTGATTTTATACTTATATTCTTTCATAAGATTTTAATCGTTATTTTGAGAATTACTTTTTATTGGGAACTTCCCTCAAAGAATAAATTTTAGAGTTCCACGGCGAATACGCTTTCTTCACTTTGTTTATGGTTAGTATAGTATCTTCCACATCGTGTACTTCGAGATGTTGATATAAAGCCATAGCAATAGCGGCATACACTTCGCCCGATTCACGACCAAGACCTTTTTCCTTAGCCTCTTCCTTATCGGATATTCCGTGAACCCGCATAGCATTACGCTTTTTAACAAACACCGTTATTTGACCAATTAAGCGGAACATCAAATAAAGCAGTAACAATCCGGAAAATACAATAGCCATCGCCATAATAGCCATGCCTACACCAAAAGGATCATGTTCCGAAAACATTTCGATCTTTTCATTCGAGTCGAGCGTAACGTTATTCGTACTTGGAGTCACATACCCCGATGTCTCATCACCGCCTTTGATGATCCACTGCCCTACACCATCTTCGATACGAGCATAGGAGTGATCGGCAGGAATACCGGCAGGAACTGTCACCGAGTCTATCAGATCTTTTCCATTAGCATCATAAAGCCCAATCCAATTATCCTTATCGGGATCCAATTTAAAATTCACATGAAAAGTCCCTCTATTGGGCATATCATCTGCCCAAAACAGCAAATGCTGACGAGGAGGCATTTCTGTAAGTACATCGCCTTTGGGAATAGGATACTTTTTGGGATTATTCCTATCGTTTGTCAAATAGCAACTGCGTATATCGACAGTACCGAAGGTCGTATTAAATATCTCTATCCAAGCCGATTGACAACCGTAATCGTCCTGATAATTCGTCTCGTTCGTAACCAAGACTTCATTAATACGCAATCCTTTGCGGCCCTGCGCCCACACCGAAGACATCGTAAAAACGGCGAACAGGAATACCCCTAAGATTTTTTTATTCATCGCTTATATACTTTAAATGTATTACAAAGGAATATTTCCGTGCTTTTTAGCCGGATTAGTTAACTTCTTAGTCTGTAATTGCTGCAATGCGCGTATAATACGGAAACGAGTATTACGAGGCTCGATGACATCGTCGATATATCCATACTTGGCCGCATTATAAGGATTAGCGAACAACTTGGTATACTCGGCTTCTTTCTCGGCCATAAATTTAGCAGGATCCTCGGCTGCTTTGGCTTCTTTGGCATAAAGGACTTCCACAGCGCCGGCTCCACCCATAACGGCGATTTCGGCAGTAGGCCATGCGTAGTTCATATCTCCCCGTAATTGCTTACAGCTCATCACGATGTGCGAACCGCCATACGATTTACGCAACGTGATAGTCACCTTAGGCACAGTTGCTTCACCATAAGCATAAAGCAATTTGGCACCATGCAGGATCACACCATTGTATTCTTGTCCGGTTCCCGGCAAGAAGCCCGGCACATCGACCAAACTTACAATAGGAATATTGAATGCATCGCAGAAACGCACAAAACGAGCAGCCTTGCGGGAAGCATTGCTGTCGAGAACTCCTGCCAAATATTTAGGCTGGTTAGCGACAATACCGACTGACTGTCCGTTGAAGCGAGCGAAGCCGACGATGATATTCTTGGCATAATCACGTTGTATTTCCAAAAATTCACCATTATCGATAATAGCGCCGATTACCTCGTACATGTCGTACGGACGATTAGGGCTATCGGGAATAATTTCGTTGAGAGAATCCTCTAAACGATCGATAGGATCATTGCAAGGAACCAAAGGAGCCTCCTCCAAATTGTTCTGCGGTATATAGCTGATGAGTTTACGAATAATAGACAGAGCTTCTTCTCCATTCTCGGCAGCGAAATGGGCTACACCCGATTTGGCAGAATGAACTTCGGCTCCACCCAAAGCCTCTTGTGTAACATCTTCGCCCGTAACGGTCTTTACCACTTTCGGCCCAGTCAAAAACATATATGAAATACCCTTCGCCATGATCGTGAAATCGGTCAAAGCAGGAGAATATACCGCACCACCGGCGCATGGGCCCAATATAGCTGAAATCTGGGGTATAACTCCAGACGCCATGATATTACGTTGGAAAATCTCGGCATAACCAGCCAAAGCATTGATACCTTCTTGAATACGAGCTCCACCCGAGTCGTTCAAACCAATACAAGGCGCGCCCATTTTCATGGCCATATCCATGACTTTGCAAATTTTCAAAGCCATTGTCTCGGACAAAGAACCACCAAACACAGTAAAATCCTGAGCGAAAACATAAACAAGGCGACCCTCTATCGTACCATAACCTGTAACGACACCGTCGCCTAAAAATGATTTTTTCTCTTGTCCGAAATTGGTACATCTGTGTTTCACAAACATATCCAATTCTTCAAAACTGCCTTCATCAAGGAGTTGTGCAATACGTTCACGAGCCGTATACTTGCCTTTCTCGTGTTGCTTATCGATAGCTTTCTGTCCACCACCCAAGCGAGCCTGAGCGCGTAGTTCTATCAGCTCTTGTACCTTTTCAAGTTGATTGCTCATATTCTTATTTATTAGGATTTTCACAAAGTTCGGTTAATACGCTACAAGTGGATTTGGGGTGAAGGAATGCGATGTTCAACCCTTCGGCTCCTTTGCGGGGAGCTTTATCGATAAGGCGTACCCCTTTGGCTTCCACTTCGGCCAAAGCATTGGCAACACCGTCTTCGATAGCGAACGCCATATGATGAATTCCCTCGCCGCGTTTTTCTATAAATTTGGCAATAGTGCTATCCTCGCTTGTCGGCTCCAATAATTCGATTTTGGTCTGCCCCACTTTGAAAAAGGCCGTCTTCACTTTCTGGTCGGCAACCTCTTCAATAGAATAGCATTTAAGACCTAAAATGTTTTCATAATAAGGAATGGCTTCTTCGAGACTCTTCACAGCGATTCCCAAATGTTCAATGTGAGAAATGTTCATAATAATTAGTATTTAGTTAACTATACTTTCGATAAAAATTCCTGTTTATAAGATTGGCAAATTTACATCATTTCGGTTTAATAACGAAATAAATCGGGGAAATAAGTACAAACAGAACCGCCCCATACTCGCTCGTTTGCGTTTTTTAGATAAACAGAAAGAGCAAAGTCAATATGACAAATCGACAGCATTACTGACACAGGCCAACAAAGCGCTTTGGAAAAGTCTGACAAAAAAAACATTTTCCTTGCTTTCGTTTTTTGGCATAACATTTGAACAAGATGTAATGTCTATAAAAAAACAGACAGTAAACAAAATAACGAATTAACAATAAAAGATATAAAATTATGGGAAAGATTATTGGTATTGACTTAGGAACAACCAACTCGTGTGTCGCCGTTATGGAAGGAACCGAGCCGGTAGTAATTGCCAACAGTGAAGGCCGTCGTACGACTCCTTCGATCGTGGCTTTCGTAGATGGTGGTGAACGCAAGGTGGGAGAACCTGCCAAACGTCAGGCCATCACCAACCCTACGAGGACTATTTTCTCGATTAAACGTTTCATGGGTGAAACATTCGATCAAGTAGCTAACGAAATTTCTCGCGTACCTTACAAAGTAGTAAGAAGCGATAATAATACACCGCGTGTAGACATCGACGGTCGTCTCTATTCTCCACAAGAAATTTCGGCAATGATTCTTCAAAAAATGAAAAAAACAGCCGAAGATTTCTTAGGACAAGAAGTAACCGATGCCGTTATTACTGTACCGGCCTATTTTAACGATTCTCAACGTCAAGCTACGAAAGAAGCCGGTGAAATCGCAGGCTTGAATGTACGTCGTATTGTCAATGAGCCTACTGCTGCCGCATTGGCCTACGGTCTTGACAAGTCGAATAAAGACATGAAAATCGCCGTATTTGACTTGGGTGGTGGTACGTTCGATATTTCTATTCTTGAATTGGGAGACGGTGTATTCGAAGTGAAATCGACCAACGGTGATACTCACCTCGGCGGTGATGACTTCGACCACGTTATCATCGACTGGCTTGCCGATGAATTCAAAAAAGACGAAGGTGTCGATTTGAGAGAAGACCCGATGGCTTTGCAACGTTTGAAAGAAGCAGCCGAAAAAGCTAAAATAGAATTGTCGAGCTCGACATCGACCGAAATTAATTTGCCTTACATCATGCCGGTGAACGGTGTACCCAAACACTTGGTTAAAACATTGACTCGTGCCAAATTCGAGCAATTGAGCGACCGATTGATTCAGGCTACTATCGAACCGTGTCGCAAAGCTTTGCAAGATGCTGGTCTAAGTGCCTCTGACATAGACGAAGTAATTCTCGTGGGTGGTTCTACTCGTATCCCTGCTATACAAGCGATTGTAGAAAAATTCTTCGGAAAAACTCCTTCAAAGGGTGTTAACCCCGATGAGGTAGTTGCAGTAGGTGCTGCTATTCAAGGTGCGGTATTGACAGGCGATGTGAAAGATGTATTATTACTCGATGTAACTCCCCTTTCATTGGGTATCGAAACACTGGGTGGCGTAATGACCAAATTGATTGACGCCAACACGACTATTCCTACCCGTAAATCGGAAGTCTTCTCGACGGCTGTCGACAACCAGCCCTCGGTTGAAATACATGTATTACAGGGTGAGCGCCCTATGGCCAAAGACAACAAGACTATCGGTAAGTTCCACTTGGACGGGATCCCGGCAGCCATGCGGGGTGTGCCTCAAATCGAAGTCACGTTCGATATAGATGCCAACGGAATCTTGAATGTATCGGCCAAAGACAAAGGTACAGGTAAAGAACAAAGCATACGTATCGAAGCATCGAGCGGGTTGACCGATGCCGAAATCAAACGAATGAAGGACGAGGCTGCTGCCAATGCTGAAAACGATGCGAAGGAAAAAGAGCGTATCGACAAACTGAATCATGCCGATGCTCTCATCTTCCAAACCGAGAAACAGCTTAATGAAATGGGAGACAAGATCCCGGCGGACAAGAAAAGCGCTATCGAGTCGGCTTTGGCTAAATTAAAAGAAGCTCACAAAGCTCAGGATATTGCCGGTATCGATGCCGCTTCGACCGAATTGAACAATGTATTGCAAGCTGCCGCCCAAGACTTGTACAATGCTCAGGCTCAACAACAAGCCGCCGGAGCACAACAAGCTCAACCGGGAGCAGATGCTTCACAAAGCGGAAATAATGGTAAAGACGTTACCGATGTCGATTTCGAGGAAGTGAAGTAAGTATCGATAAACAACGATAATGAAAAAATAATCTGTGTAGTAACTACACAGATTATTTTTTTTAACGCCCTTTTCCTTCATTTCATTATCCCCAATAGAGTCCAAAATTCAGACTCTAAATTCTACTCACATACGAAAGCTAAGGATAATAAAGGGTGGTTAATTCTTGAATCTTTTAAGACATTGGTTCAGCCCCCCCTATCCATTGTTATATTCCTCGTTTTCTTACCAATATTTTTTCAATTCGGAAAAATACAGGGAAAGCGTTCAAAATGAATTTACCCTCGTTCCTAAAAAATTACCGGGCCTATTTGCTTTTTGCAATAGGCCCGGTAACATTATATTAGATTCTATACTTCCCAATTACAGAGGGTACTGCGAACTGATAGACTTATTCTCGTAGACCCGACGAATAGTATCGGCAAACAAGTCGGCGATACTGAGGATATGTACCTTGTCGCACTTCTTAGTATAAGGAATACTATCCGTGAAAATCAATTCGGCCATAGAAGAGTTTTGAACCCGTTCGCTGGCAGGGTCGCTCATCACGGCATGAGAAGCTATGGCACGTACCGAAAGAGCTCCTCTGCTCATCATTAAATCGGCTGCTTTGGTTATCGTCCCGGCCGTATCGACCATATCGTCTACCAAAATGACATTCTTTCCTTCTACATCTCCTATCACTGTCATGCTTTCTACCACATTGGCCTTAGCCCGTTGTTTATGGCATAAAACCAAAGGTACACCCAAGTATTTAGCATAAGTACTGGCTCGTTTTGAACCACCC
>ERZ791878.688-NODE-688-length-19813-cov-63.521915_pt1 | contig 19813 bp, 16 predicted proteins | sample MGYA00510277_ERZ791878 | MGnify/ENA primary metagenome ERZ791878 (study PRJEB30046, sample SAMN00792094) | human gut metagenome | study: EMG produced TPA metagenomics assembly of the A metagenome-wide association study of gut microbiota in type 2...
TTTTCACCTCTTTATTTTTCCAAGTGCAAATATAATAGAAAGGGCAAAAGCTTTATAAATTGTCAGGTATTTGAAAGCTTTTGCCCTTACAGGGCGACAGGTTTGCATCATAATAACCCAGGGCGATTGCCCTGGGCTAGGAGCTTCTGCCCTTTCAGGGCGTGCCAGGTGTGACTTATGCCACACCCCGCCTCATAACCCCTACAATTACTTCTTATTCTTCGGCGCCTTGCTGAATTTATACATCAAATGCACCATCGCATAGCTTGGCAGCGTATTGTTCCATTTCTCGGTCTTGCCCTGTCCGCCCACCTCATACACGGTGCTCGAGAGATTCTGAAGAATATCAAAAGCCTCCGCCTTCAGCGTCAGCTTGCCTTTGCAGAACGAACGGGCCAGCGAGGCGTTCCATACCAGATCACTGGTGTTAAACGACTTCTCGCTGTAACCACGCCTGCAATATTCCTTCAGGTCGGTAGAGAGCGAAATGCCCAGAGGCAAGGTGTAAGTCATGTTGCCACCATACTCAAAATCATAGGCATTCAATTTTTCGAAATTGCTGCGGTCGCTGGTACCATGCTTCCACTCCACCTTTCCACCCAAGTTGATGCTCAACTTGTTTTTCTGGTATTTGAAGTACAAACTGTTTCCCAACTCGGTTCTGAGCACATAGCATAGCTGGGTAGAATTATCATCGTAAGCTATATCAAAATCCTTGCGGCGTAAACCGTTAAACCACAGACGATAATCCAGACGGAACAATCTTGCCTTGTCAAGAGCCACACCATAAGATGTCGTAGTCCAGAAATCCCAGTTGCCGCCACCACCAATATTATCACTCATATAGGTGTAACCACCCGTCTGCGAATTATAAGTAGTGCGGGTACCCACAAGATTGTGATAGAAATTACCCGTAGCGAAGAATCCCACATACTGCTGATTCTTGAGTCCGTTGAAACGGATGTTTACATCGTAATGATGATACAGCGAATTCTCCAGGTCCGGATTGTTCACCCTCACCGCCAGCGGATTCGAATTGTCTCTGTATGGCATGATGCTGAAGAAATCAGGCATCTGACTCTGCATATAATAAGTTAAGCTGATAGACTTCTTATCGTCATCACAACCGTACATGAACGTAGGTCTGAATACCACACGGCTTCTCCTGGCTATCGTGTCGAGAGTCGATGTATGGTAATTAAGTCGCTCCTTTTCTTCAGAAATGCTCAGCAACAGAACCAGGTACGAAGAAGGACCACTTCTTTGGAATGCAAGTTCACCACCCGTATTCTTTTTCAGCGTTTGATAGCTTCTACTCACATCCTCGTCAATCACCCCCGAAAGCTGCTCCATGTTAGAAGGCAGCGTGGCGAACATCAGTTCCGGATTGGCTATCCAGTCGCCGCCAAGCTCATCCAGGCGGTATTTCAAGCCCTTCACCGATTGATAGGTCTGCGCAAATTTGGGTCCTATAAACATTGCCCATTTAGAATATGGAATTGCTATTTCATAATCCAAGCTGGCATTCATATCATAGCTGTTCTGTCTGCTGTCGTTGTAATAGTTACGCAAATCCTTCTCGCCAGTCTTGAAATACTCATTGCGGTTCAGGCTGAAAGACTCGTTTGGCTTGGAGCTGGTATACTTTCCAGACATGCCCAAAGTTATTCTGTCACCCCATGGCAACTTATACCACGCCAGAGCTTGCTGACTACCTGTGAATGCATGTACTTTTGAGCGTGACTGATAGAGCGACCGGTTGGTGATGATGTCGTGCAGGCTGCCACTAACATTCTGTGCAAAGGTAGAATCGATGGTCTGCCTGATATCACCCCATCTTTCAGGGTTGGCAGAATAGGTAGCACTACGGTTTGTCGATGAAGTCTTTCTGTCGGAGTAGTCGATACGGGTATCCAACCATACTCCCAACTTTCCATCCACCTGGAAGTTATTGTAGAGGTTGAAACTATGGTTGTCGCTGCGCGAATCACTGATACTTCTACCGAAGATATTGCCTGTAGAGGCAAAATTCTCCTGCGAACTGTGGGTCAAGTCATGCGTATTGTCCCAAGCAACCGTTACGTTTCCACGCTCTCTTATCATCTGACTCTTCGATGACGTATTAAAGTCAACGCCCACCTGGCGGGTAGTTTTCTGTCCCTGCGGACTGTTGGAAGGCGACCAGTCGCCCTGACTTCCCGGTCTTCGTGTTTCGTTCATGTTATTCATGTTGCCGAATACCGAGATTCGAGAATTGTCAGTGTAGTAGAGACCGAAGAGACGAGCCAGATAGCGGTCTTCGCTTCCCCCCGCCGCCTCCATGTTGGCGATGTATCCACGGGAGTATTCACGCTTCAGGGCGACATCCATCACATAGTCTTTCTTCTCCATCTCCTTCCCCATGAGTCGGCTTTTTTCAGAAGAACGGTCATACACCTTCAGCTCCTTTACGGTATAGTAAGGAAGATTGTCGAGCATCACCTGATTCTTCCCCTTGAAGAAGTCTTTTCCGTTAAGGAGCAGATAATCTATCTTTTTGCCGTTCACGTAAATATCGCCATTACTCTTCATTTCAGCTCCCGGCATCTGTCTGATAAGAGCGTCGAGCATGGAGCCATCAGGCACATTGAATGCGCTGGCGTTAAAGACAAGCGTATCGCCACGGTAAGCCAGCTTCACCTTGGTGCCTGTCACCACCACATCATCGAGGGCAACATCCTGATTGAATTTCTTCTTGAGCAAAAGCGAAGGAAATGAGAAATCCTTATTGCGTCCAATGTATTTGATGGTATGATTGATACACTTCGATTCATAGCCTTCACACTCAGCCTTGATGATATAAGAAGCAGGACGTGCAGGCACATGAGTATGATAAAAGAGGTGTTTTCCCCATCCACTCGTAGTCATGGTATCTATCACGTTGCTGTCCTTGTCCATCACCGTGACAAAAGCCTTCAGATAGGCTTGGGTAAACGAATCTTTCACGTCACCATAAATTTCTACTTTATGTTCTTTCTTTTTCTTTTCTTGCTGTTGCTGCAGATTGTACTGATTGCCACGAGCATAGGTTGGCAATACAGCCATCAAAAACAAGATAATCAATTTAATAGATTTCATATTTTACCATTTTAGTTATTATTCCCCACATTCTTTCACCTACAGTATTGCCCCCATCAGGCAGGAAAGATATGGTTAGACTTCGCAAAGATAATACTATTTCTTGAATTGTGCAAGAAAACGTTCTCTTTTGTTTGTGTCTATGAATAATTCAGGTTAATAGAAAGACTCCCGTTAGGCGTCCTGACGGGAGCAAGCGTCTAGCGGGAGCAAACAATTAAGATCTACTCAGTTTTTCAATAATATCCAAAGGTAGCTGAGTAGCCTCGACTACTTGTTCGGCAGAAAGCCCCATAGCCAACAAACGCTGAGCTGTTTCGGTATTAGCTTCAATTCGTCCTTCTTTTCTTCCTTCTTTTCTTCCTTCTTTCTTACCTATTTCTATGCCCTCGGCAAGACCTTCTTCCTTACCCTGATTTTTCGCCGTATCAATAGAGTTCTTGATATCCCGATAAGCCTTCTTACTTTCTTCATACTCCCTTACCTCCTGAGGTGTGAACTTGGCAATCTCGGCCTCCTCGAAAAGGTGGTCGAAAACCTTATCGCATAACTCCTTTGGACGCTGGGTAAGCTTATAGAGGTTCTTCAACGCATAAAGCCATTTATCGTAGAGCGTTTCAAGCTCTTCCAAAGTCTTATTGAACTTGGCTATCTCTACATAGATAAACTCAAGCTTATCATAGAACACCTTGTGCGTTGCGGTATCACACAACTGCACATGGTGGCGAATCTTCTCCTTGTCGAAGGCATCCTCGTTCATATTGAAGTTGAGCAGGGCAACAGTATAAACATAATTGAGTTTGAAATTCCAGTCATTCCCCTTAGGTGCCTGCTCACGAATCGGGAAAGTAGAATAGAAGAGAGAGCGGTCCTTGAAATACGTCTGGTAGGCGTTTTGCATTTCAACGATGAACTTCTCGCCGTTTTCCCCTTCACAATACACGTCGAAGATGGCTTTGCGGTCGGTATAGACATCCCCCACATGCTCTGGATTCAGATACGAAACATCCTTCACAACCTGTCTGCCATTAAACAAGCTGTTGAGGAAGCAAATCAGCAAATCCTTGTTCATTGCCGTTCCAAAAATGCGCTTGAAGCCGAAATCAGTCAACAAGCTGATGTATCTTTCTTCTACCTGTTTCATACGATATTCATTTAAATTATATGCAAAGAGAAACCAAACAAATCTTCTGCCTGTACATAGAGTGAGACTTTTCTTGGTAGTTGTTCTTTGCTGCAAATATACGAATAAATAGCGAAAGTGCACTGAGTTCAGTGCACTTTTTAACGAAAATTGCACTCTATCCAGTGCATATTTCTTAATTCACAGTAAGATTGTCAAAAAACACGCAGATTACTCTGCGCTTGTAACAACTCTTTTACCTCTGCACCCATTGAAGCACCCCATGGATATGAGTAGTTACTTTAAATGCCTGATTTACAAAATAACATTAAAAGTTCACAAGTTTGTGGTCCACAACCTTGTGAACTTTGTTTTTTTTGCTTATCTTTGCTGGATATGTACAATATTGATAATAACTATTTCGTAGATAAATAGAAATAAGGTTAGACTTAGGCGATAAAGCCTCAAGCTTGACCTTTTTTGTTAATCAAGACTGTTTTAACCCGATAATTTAACATAAATCTAACTATAAACTTACACTCAGTATTGCAAAAACATGCTATATTTGCACTCGAATAATAAAAAATAAAAATATGAATAAATCAAACCCAAGAACAGTCCTGAAAAAAATTGTTCTAGTCAGCTATACATTGAGCATGATAGTATTCTCATGCATTGTCATAGGCTTTTCAAAAGACTTTGCTATCATATATTGTTCAGCCACACTTGCAAGCATATGTACTTTTTTCTATAAAAAACATAGAACAGTTAATTGGATACTCTTATCCTTTGCACTGATGAGTACCTATACTCTTTTCATTAGAGCAAAGACTTTTACAACTATAAAAGAAATAATGATTCCATCCCTTGCAATCTGTGGATTATCATTTATAATTATGTGGTGTTCCTGTTGTCTTAAAAAGATTTTAAGAAAGAGACAACATTGAAAATGTAGTTTTGATAAGTTTTCGTTTGCGTTACTGTAACAATTGCAAACAAGACATTTATTTTGTGTCCATGCAAAAAATTCCAAGTATAAATGATCATAATTAAAAATAATTATGTATCTTTGTGCTAAGAATAAAATTGCAAACAACTATGGCAGACATAAAATTACTCCTAGTGGAAGATGATAAGAATCTTGCCTTTATGGAGAAAAACACGTTAGAAGATATTGTTGGCGGTTATGAAATCGTAACCGCAAGCAATGGTAAAGATGGTATCAAGGCATGGGAATCATTCAAGCCAGATGTTATCATTTCAGATATTGATATGCCTATCATGAACGGCATTGATATGGTAAAGTATATTCGCGAACTGGATGGTGAAACCATCATTATGTTCACGACTAACTTTACAGCACCATCCAAACTGAAAGAAGGATACGAAGCTGGGGTAGATGAATATATCAAGAAACCATTTGTTCCAGAGGAACTTGATTGTCACATCAAGGCTCTACTGAAACTCAAAGGAGGTCTAATGAGGCGTAATGTTTCAAATTGCATAAAGATTGGCAAGCATACCTTAGACCCAGAACATTCTTGCCTAAAAGACGAAGCTGGAATCATCTGTTTAAAATTGAACAAACAAGAAACCAAGACCTTGGAGCTGCTTGCCAAGAATAAAAATATGATCATCAAACGAGAGATTATACAAAACACGCTTTGGGGAAGTATTGAGAAAGATTTCTATCTTGCCCGACGTCTAGATGTTATCATAACGAGCCTTCGTAAATACCTGCAAATAGACCCTTTCGTCCAGATAGAAACTACACGTGGGGTTGGCTTTTCTTTGATAGAATCTATCTAATTCTTCTTCGCCCCTCATAACTATCATTCTGATCTGGTAAGAATATTGTGAACTCGGTATATTTACCGAGTTCGCTATCTACTGAAACCATACCACCATGAGCTTCTATAACATGAAGTACATAGTTTAAACCTAATCCAAATCCTGGAGCTCCTCCTTTAGAGAATGTGCGTTTAGAGGCGGAAGCTCGCTCAAATTTATCAAAGATAATCTGTTGGTCTTCTTTGGATATACCTATACCATTATCCTTCACACGAATATTTACTCCTTTTTCTACTCTGTAAGAAAATATTTCAATATGAACTGAATTACTTGAATATTTTATTGAGTTATCTATTAGATTATAAAAAACTTCCCCTAAATATTCTTTATCTGCAAACACCTGCAATTCATTTATAAAATTCTTGAATGTAACTTCTTTTTTTGTGTGTACTTCAAAATTACCTTCTATATTTTTTAAGAGCTGTTCTAAGTCAAAAATCGTCTTATTTAGCATAAGCTTGCCAGATTCGAACTTAGAAATAGTAAGGATTCTGTTTATTAATTGATATAAATGTTTATTCTCATTTCTTATAACTGTTAGATATTTTGTTCTCAACTGTTTACTTTCTCCAACAGTAGGAATGGTAAGTGCATTAATACCCATACTAATAGTTGCCAATGGAGTTTTCATATCATGTATCATTGCATAACTAAAATCCTTTTGTATTCTTGCATTTTCTTTTTGGGTTCGAATAATTGCTACTTGTTTCATAACGCATACAAATGCCAAAAAACAAAGAATGAAACTGATTAAAACGAGAAGTCCTAGTTCATGAAAATACAAAGCAAAAGGGTTTACAAATTCTATTTGAATGCCTTGTGAACCATTTATCCTTGTTGGGATAATTTCAGATTTTATGGCTCCTATCAAATTGGCATGAAAACTTTGATTTTTAAAAACAATTATTTTTCTCTTGTTAGTTACTTTATATAGTACATAGGTATTAGGCATCTTACTTTGCTTGATATTTTTATTAAGTATCTTTGCTAATTGTTGAAAATCAACATCCTTATGGCATAAATTGTATATGCCATTATTAATATATTCATAATTATCGTATTTGGGGTTCGATTTATTAGAACCTTGAATTTGAGTATCTGGGGGTATATTCGTAAATCTGCTGTCTAACTCCTCAAAGAGACATTGAATAAAGAAATCATTTACTTCTGTTGTCAACTTATTTACAGCCACACTAAAAGAATTATACAACCATATAGTTTGCAATAAAAATACTGCAAATATAGTAGCAATCGTAAGATTTTTATATCCATTAACTTTCATAATATGCAAAAGTACGAATAAAAACTAACATACAACTAACATTTAACGTTTTTAAAACTTTGTACCTTAAACCGCAGCATCACTTATTTCATGAGTAAGAAGATAAAAATAACACAACAGTATTACTCCCCCACAAACAAAGTGTTTCTTTATATTCGCTTTCATTTTTAATTCTTTTGTATTCATGACAAACAATATTTAATTATAAAACATAACACGAAATATATTCTGTGTACAAAATTACTCTTACTTTTGAAAATATCAGGTTAATAATTTGTTAGTTTTAGGTTAGAAAAATATCCTCCGATACCCTTTCTTGTTCACCTCCAAAAACACGCAGATTATTCTGCGCTTACTTCTCTACCAGCACATCCTGCTCCTCGTAGCTGTCGTATCCCAGACTTGCGAATTATAGTTAATAAAGAATAAAAAAAAGCGTGTATGTTTACATATATGCTAACTAATCTGTATTTTTGCATTATATAAAAAAAGAGAATATGTTTGAGCGACCGAAATTTAAAATCATATACTCTAATGAAGTTATTGAATTTCTCAATTCTTTAGAAAATAAAGTAAAAGAGAAAATCATGTTTAACATCAACAAGAGTAAATATGTTGTAGATACAGAGCTTTTTAAAAAACTAAAAGGCAGTGACATTTGGGAATTTAGGACTAAATACAATGGTTCTATTTATAGAGTCTTTGCCTTTTGGGATACAGAAGCAGATACATTGGTTATTACAACCCATGGTATAATCAAAAAGACGCAAAAGACTCCGTCGAAAGAAATTCAAAAGGCAGAGTCTATTAGGCGAGAATATTTTAACGAAAAGAACAAAAGATAATGGCAACAACGAAATTTTACACAGAAGACGAAGCTTTAGATAAAGTACTCGGTAAGGAAGGTACACCATTGCGTAATCAATATGAATCAGACATGAATGCTTTTCTGATGGGAGAAGCTATCAAAAAAGCACGCCAATCGAAGAATCTGACTCAAGAGGAACTTGGAGCACTAATTGGAGTAAAGAAATCACAAGTTTCTAGAATAGAAAAAGGAAACAATATTACATTTGCTACCATAGCCAAAGTTTTTAGAGCAATGGGAATCTCTGCCAGCTTTGAAATGGCAGGTATTGGCAAAGTCGCATTATGGTGACAAACTGTATGAGTACCTAGGTGTCTCCAAGAGCGTAAGCCCGCCAGGCAGGACGCCTGGCGGATCCAATGCGCCTACTTCTCTACCAGCACATCCTGCTCCTCGTAGCAGTCGAATCCCAGGCTGAGGTCGGCACCTCTTTCCTTGAAAATCTCCAGGAGTTCTGCCTGCATCTGAGGATTGAGAGGGAACTCGCCATTCTTTGCCTTGTAGAAACGGCGCTGGGTGAAGGGCGTATATACGTTCAGATATTTGGCATTGCCCGATGGGATGGATTTGCAGAGACGGATGAAACCTCTTGCCCAGCGCTGACGTTCGGAAACGAGATGGTAAGGACAACCCTCTCCCTCTACCTGGAGAAGATCGGTATTCAAGACCATGAAGGAAGCCTCTTCAGCCTTTGCCTTCTGATAATTGGCGTAGCGGGCACAGGTGTTGCTACGGCTGCAGGATGCCAATGGGCATGTAATGTTGTAAGGAATGTACTTGTTCATATTTGCGTAATGTTTTAAAAGTTATTCTATTCAAATTTCGTATGTGGGAATTTAAGGGAATTTAAAGAAGTTAGAGGGAAGTGAAGGGACAATAGTGTTAAGGATTCACCCCCAAAAGTTCAGTACTTACGAGATGTCGGAACGTCTCTGAGAGGTCGTCGTGATAGTCCTGACGGGTGGTAAAGCGGCTCCTTTCTATTATTGCCTCACTACGGCACAATATTGCCCTTTACCAGGGCAATATCTTGCCATTGCCAGGCACAAAACGATACATCGGGAGATAGAGCACGAAACAATACGTCGGGAGATAGAAAAACCTTACTCTCCATTTTACTCTTCACTCTTCACAGATTAGCCTGAAACCCCGATAAACACTGGGGTTGCGAGAGGTGAAGAGTGGCCGACCACTCTTCACTACTCTTCACCACTCTTCACACCTTCCGGTTGAGAAAAGGCTCCCCACGGTTTATCCCCGTTTTTCTCAAGCCGAGAGAGCAAGGAGCTGATAGGCCTGTCCGTTTCTGGTATGCCTGCTCTTGCATCCCATAAACTTGAGGGCTTGACCAATCTTGATCTTCGTGCTCAAATTTCCCACCAGCATAGGATATTGCAGATGAAGCACGTCGAAAACCTCGGAACAAATCATCCATCTACCTTCCTCTTCCTCTGCCGGCATTCGGAAACAGTAGCTGATCATGGTCTCCAGATCATCCACCTTGAAGAAAGGCTGGTTGAATTCCTGGATGCGAGCCACCTCATCATTGGTGAACCAATAAGGGGTCTGCTTATCCCGAAGCTCATACATCATTTGTGCATAGAGCTGGTCATAATTGATGACCGAACTGTTGTCTATAAACTCCCCATCGGGAACTCGAAGACAGAGGTAGCGGCGACTTCCCGTCGGGTCGCAGAGTGGATGCTCATCGTTGGTGGTTGCCAGAAAAGAGGCGTATCTTCTGCGGTCTGCCTGACTCTTTCCGAAGATAGGGCGACCATTCACCTTTACCTTCGAAAGCGTCTGCTTCAGCTTGCCCTGCTGGGCAACGGTGATGTTGGCAAGCTCATCAATGTTCACCAGAAGATTATGGGTGAGCGCCATTTCTGAATCAAACTTGTTGCCGAAGTTGATGTGGTCGAGGAAATACTGGCGAAGTTCCTCGGGCAGCAATCGGACGGCGAAGGTACTTTTTCCGCAACCCTGCTGTCCGATAAGCACCGGTACGGCTTCATTACCGTGCAGCATATCCATCTGCAGCCAATGGGCTACTGCCGAACGGAACCAGGTGGCGCACCAGCCAAGCTGTTCGCTGGTCAACCCCGGAATTCTGCCGAAAAGAGCAGCCACATGGTTCTTGCCATCCCATTTCGGCAATTTGTTCATGTATTCCTGGATTGGGTCGAAGACGGGAACGGCATCCGACTTGATGTACTCCTCGATGTCCTGTCTTGGCGACTTCTTCTCGCCGATTCCCAATTTCTTGGCGCGGCGAACGATGGAGTTGAAAGCCTCGGCTGTAAGAACCTTCCAGTTCTTCTCCTCAGGGTTCTCCTCCTTCAGAGTCTCTTCTTTCTTCTCCAACTCCTTCTCCTCGGAATCCTCCATCTCCTCTTCAGGCTTGATGCAGAAGAACTCGGTCTTTCCGTTCAAAACATTTCTGCGGAAGAGATAAAACTCCTCCAGAAAGCTCTCTACCTGGTAAATTGCTGATTGATTACCTGCCATCATTGATGACTTCAAATTAGTTTTTGTTTCCATACTCATGGTTTTAAAATTATTAATAATGTTGTGATTCACCCTCAAAAAAGATGGGGGTGAAGAGTGGTGAAGAGTGGTGAAGAGTAGCCTGCCACTCTTCACGCATCTAATCAACTGTATATTAGCTGTTTACGATGCATTTATGAAGAGTGAAGAGTGTTTTCGAAAGTAGTTTTCTATCCACCCGCAGCCTGAAACTTCCATCCAGTCTTCTCAACTCCGGGTGCAAAGATACACAATAGGAAAGGCGTTTCCAAATTTTCCCGCCTTTCCCACGCCCATTCCGCTCCATTTGGGAAAAATCCCAAGGGTCTATGGGAAAAGACGTGGGAAAATCGGTAAATAGAAAGATAAAAACTAGTAAAAATATGCGGTATTTTATTAAATTTTCCGTAGAATATTACCGTTTTCTCGAAAATAACAGTAACTTTGCAGCAGTAATGACATTTTAATTAGATGTAGATATGAGCAATATAGTTTGTAAAGTAGCAGCACTTGGAGGTACAATCTCTACTACTGATATTCCTCATCTGGCAGAGTATAAGCAACTGTTGAGAGCTAGAGAACGTGGCGACTTGATAAGGTTGCGCCATGGCATTTATGCCGTTCCCGATGCTCTGCTTAATACAATGATTGATGTGGAACGAATTGTCCCCAACGGTATTGTATGTCTATACAATGCCTGGGCTTACCATCAGCTTTCAACAACCGTTCCACCAGCTTTTTGCATTGCCATCGCCAATAAACGAAAAGTAGTAATTCCCGAAACGCTTCCGATAGAATTGTATTATTGGAAGAAGGAGAACCTGGAGTTCGGTATAACGGAGGCAGAAATATCCGGATATCATGTTCGCATTACCGACATGGAACGAAGTGTTTGCGATGCCGTGAAATACAGAAACAAATTGGGATTGGATATTTGTGCAGAAGTGATTCGTTCCTATCTGAGAAAACCCAATCGCAATCTCACCCGTTTGCAGGATTATGCCAAACGCCTCAGAGTATTCAACACATTGAAAAATTATCTTGAAATAGCAATAGAATAAGATGGGAAAGAAAAACTATGGTAAGTCTGTTAAGACCCGCTTGCTCAATCTGACAAACGAGACAGGCTATAAATATATGCTACAGACTCAGCAAGATAAACAAGTCCCCGCATTCAGCTACGAGGTTTTCGATCGTCAACTCGACCATTTTACAATGATGCTCAAGGTGTTGATGGATGGATGGGAAGATTACAGCTCGCAGGAGATGACCTTCGACATCCACTCCCTGTGTACCAAGGCTGCCCGACTCTGCTATCTGGCAGACCAGGATCTCGCCTTGCAGCATACCGATGTTTCCCATCATCGCAAGGAGCAGAACGAGATGTATTTCACCTCCTTCGAGCTCATCATCACCACCCAGTTTACCAAATTCATGAAAAAAGTACTTGCCCTGGTCAAGGCAGGCAAGAAAGTAGAAGGACATTCTTCCCCAATGTTCTCCTCAGAGATCAGTACGCTCCTGCCTAAGCTGCACGACCTGCTGCTGATGGATGGCATGAACCAGGAGTCGATACAGCTGATGGTGGAAGATATCCAGAATACGGAGAAAATGATTCAGAAAAATCATAAAATCACGAAGTTCCCGGGGGTGAGACACGAGGAACGTCTGTGGCATCTCATCCGCCTCTATTGCCTCGCCAGCTATCTGGTGCTGCATTTCCGCAGAGTCTGCCACGTTACAGATTCAGAAATGACACCCAAGGAAGCGGATCGATTAACGGAATGGGCGATACAGAAATACATCTCGGAAAAGGACAGCAGCGAAAAACTGGAACTGTATTTCTCCAATCTGCAGTACGACAACGATGGCAAACCGCTCAACGTGGACCAATGGCTCCAGGCGAGAAGGGAGTTGAAGCATCTGGTGCCCCAGAATCTGCTCCTGCTGTTTCTCAATAGTGCAGATGATGTGAGCCAGTTGGGTGCTTCGCTGATAAAAGTGAGTTTCACGAACGAGGAATTCCTGAAGCTCGTGGATGCTGTGGCTAAATACCAGATTATCACGCAGCGCATCCGTGCCATAGAATTTCCGGAAGAGTTCGAGCAGTCGCTTCATAATGAAGTATTCTATCTTACGGTGAAGGGCCGTTCGGTGAATCTGGAGGAGTTGAAGAAATCCATCTCCAAGATGGTGAATCTGATTACCCGGAAAAACCAGTGGTTCTGCGTATGGAGCGTGCTGAAGCATCTCAACCTGATCAAGCATGAGAGCACCTTCGCCACCTTTGCCCATCAGATGATGAGTGCCGAGTGGTTTGGCACCATCGATCCCCGACTCCGCTTTACGGCAGATAATCTGAGCGATTACTCCCGCTACTTCAATGAGTACGATTATACCGAATGGGACGAGGTGATGTTTCTGGAGAAGAAGGAGCTGTATGGTATGACGAAGTGGTCGCCTAAGCTCTATCAGAATTTCTCCTCGCTCTGTGCCAGGATGATGCAGGCCATCTGGGGCTACAGCTTCTTCGGCTGATGAGGGAATTGAGGGAAGTTAAGGGGAGTGATAACTTCTCTAACTTCCCTTAACTTCTCTACTTTCGAAAGAATCTATATGAGTACGCTACGACTGAAGTTGCTTCAGCTGGTTTTCGGTCAATCCAGTAGCTTGTATGATTTGAGGCCAAGACATACCCATTGCCAACAAGTTACGGGCTACTTTAGCAATACCCTTTTCCTCGCCATCAACATAAGAGCCATAAAGACCGGAGTAGTAATCGTCAATAGCCTTAATACTTTCATCGTATTTTTCCTGCTCCTCACTACTCAAACAACGAACATCTGCCAGTTTTGCAAGATGATCGAATATCTTCTTCTGTGCCGTAAACGGCAATCTTTCCAATACTTCCATATACTTCAATACATAAATCCATTTTTCAAAACCTGTCTCGCATTCTTCCTCACTCTTATCAAAGAAAGGAAGAGAAAGATAGATGAAACGAAGCTTGTCAGAAAACATCGAGTCACTAGACTTCTCCCTCAAAGCAACGTCTGTCCTAAACTTTGTCACCTCATGCTCCTTTGGCATAAAATTCATGATGCAAACCACATAAACCGGTACAAACTGGTATAAAATAGCTGTGCGGACACCAGCTTCATCAAATTTCTTGCGTTGGGCAACAAAAGCCTTACTAGCATAATAGATGGAACGATTCACAAAGAAAGGTACCCATCTGTTCTGCATCTCAACGATGAAATGCTTGTCATCGTCGGTAACACAATAGATGTCAAAGATGCAGCCACGGAGATCATTAGTATCTCCAAGCTGTTCCTTATCCTTGAATGTTACGTCCTTGATTTGAAACTCACCTTCAAACAAGTCGTTCAAAAAATTAATCAGCAAGTCCTTGCTGAACTCTTGACCGAAGAGACGCTTGAAGCCCCAGTCGGTAAAGGGGTTGATATATCTACCCATAAGTCATTGTTTTAGATTCTGAAAATCTGCTGCGAAGATACGCTTTTTTATTGAAACAGCCAAGAATTTCTGGGATTTTCTTTCAAAAAGAAGGAAAGGAAAAGGTATGGAGAGAGAAAAAGATGAAGATGAGGGTGTATCATAAGTCCACGCCCCTCTCCTATATATAAATAAGGATAAGGGGGGACGAAAAAGCAAGTTTTATATGTTTTTTCGCCCAATTTGCATTTATTAACTTTTTTTTCAGACAACTTATTAAAATTTATCGTAAATTTGCAACCGGTTATTAAAATAAATAAGCCTAAACAAAAAGAATCATTAATTGAATCAATATATATACACTTAGTCAGACAATTATATAATTAAGAATCTGATTATCTCTATAAAACTACATAATATAACAATTAAAACCAAACAATTATGAGCAAAAAAAGTCAGTTTGGCATGACCCTATTACTATCTACGATCTTAGTAGGTGGCGCCAATGCGAGTACTGTTTCTACCTCAAACACATTGGGTGCAGCAATGATAGCACAGCAAGGTGCTGTTTGTAAGGGTGTGGTAAAGGATGCTACCGGTGAACCTATTATTGGTGCTTCTGTATCAGTGAAAGGTACTAAGAATGCTACCGTTACCGATTTGGACGGCAATTTTACCCTCTCTGGTGTAACCAAGGGTACTACAATCGTTATCTCTTATATTGGTTACGTGAACAGTGAAATCAAGTGGAACGGCACAAGTCTCAATGTAACTCTCGCTGAAGATACACAAGGCTTGGAGGAAGTAGTTGTTGTAGGTTACGGTACTCAGAAGAAGGTAAACCTCTCTGGTGCTGTTGCCAACGTGGATGGTAAGGTATTGGAAAACCGTCCTATCACCAACATCGGTCAGGGTCTTCAGGGAGTTGTTCCTAACTTGAATGTATCTATGAACAGTGGTGGTGCTCCTGGTGCCAGCTCTAGCTACAATATCCGTGGTAACACGTCTTTGAACGGCGGTAGCCCATTGGTATTGGTTGACAACGTTCAGATGGATGCCAACCTCGTGAATCCAGAAGACGTTGAGTCTATCTCTGTATTGAAGGATGCATCTTCTGCAGCCATCTATGGTGCACGTGCAGCATACGGTGTGATTTTGATTACTACCAAGAAGGGTCGCAAGAGCGACAAGCCAACCATCTCTTTCAACGCTACAGGCTACTGGCAGAGCCCTGCCAAGTCATACCACAACGTTAATTCCATGCAGTACCTCAAGATGATGGATGAGGCTAACAAGAATGACGGTGGTTCTGGCCGATACTTCAAGGATCAGGTTTATAAATATACAGAGGAATACTTCAACGGAACCCGTAAGGATCCTGTATTCTTCGACGAGGCATACGACAAGGCTAAGTATGGCTACTGCGGCAATACCGACTGGTGGAATGAGCTTTACAAGACTTCATTCTCTCAGATCTACAATGCCAGCATCAGCGGCGGTAACGACCGTACTACCTACTATGCTTCTCTGGGTATGAACGACCAGAAGGGTATCTTGACAGCTGGTGACGATAAGTACAAGAAGTACAACGCTAACGTAAACATCTCTTCTAACATTACCAAGTGGTTGAATGTAAGCGCTAAGATTACTCATACCTATACATCAGAGCTTCACCCTACCGGTGGTACTACAGCGATGAACCCTACAGCTTACTCAGGTTTGAGCGCATACTCAGGTATGATGAAGAACGACTTGAGCCCATTGATGCCAGTAAAGCATCCTGATGGACACTATGCAGGTCAGGGTAGCTACACCAACCCTATCGCTATCATGGAGCAGGGTGGTAACGCCAAGTATCGCCAGAACGACTTGTGGATGACTGGTGCAGTACGCATCACTCCTATCAAGGGTCTCGTGATCAATGCTGACTATACATGGAACTTCTACGGCAGAAACGCTAACGAGCACGTACGTAACTTCTACGACTATACAGCCGTTCCAGGTACAGAGAACTACTATCCTTGGACTAACCCAAGCAGTATCACCGTATCTAATTACGATGACTACTATCAGGCATTCAACGTATTTGCTGAGTACTCACTGTCTTTGGCAGAGAAGCATAACTTCAAGGTGCTCGTAGGTTACAACCAGGAGAAGAAGCACAACAAGTATCACTGGGTAGGTCGCAAGAACCTCATCGACAACGATACTCCACAGATCAACCTCGCATACGGTGATATTTCTACCAGCGGTAGCGAGAGCATGTGGGCAACCAACGGTCTCTTCTTCCGTTTCAACTACGACTTCATGGGCAAGTACCTCTTCGAGTTCAACGGCCGTGAGGATGGTTCTTCTAAGTTCGCTAAGGGTAACCGCTATGCGTTCTTCCCTTCAGGCTCTATCGCTTGGCGTGTATCAGAGGAGAAGTTCTTCGAGCCATTGCGCAGCTGGTGGGACAACCTGAAGATCCGCGGATCTTACGGTTCTCTCGGTAACCAGAACGTATCTGGTAACTTCCCTTACCTCGCTACCTATGGTGTAAGCACCAAGGCTGGCGTATTGCTCGGCGGCACACGCCCTGTAGCTGTTTACGCTCCTGGCTTGGTAAGTAGCTCATTTACATGGGAGACCGTGAACCAGCTCGACCTCGGTATCGATGCAACATGGCTCAACAACCGACTGAGTGCATCTTTCGACTGGTATCGTCGTGACACCAAGGATATGTTGACCAGGGGTGCAACTCTTCCTTCAGTACTCGGTACAAGCGTACCAAGAAGCAACGCTGCCAATATGAAGACCACTGGTTGGGAAGTTTCTGTAGAGTGGAGCGATCGTTTGAGCTGCGGTTTGGGCTATCACATCAAGGGTGTATTGTCTGACTATCAGTCTGAAATCACCAAGTACTCTAATGATGCAAAACTCCTCGGCGACCACTACGTAGGTGAGAAGATTGGCGAAATTTGGGGTTTGGTATCTAACGGACTCTTCCAGAGCGACGACGAAGCTGCTAGCTGGGATCAGAAGGCTATCAACGGCGGACACTGGAGTGCAGGTGACGTGAAGTTTGAAGACCTCGATGGTGACGGTAAGGTAACCTGGGGTGAAGGTACAGTAGATAAGCCAGGTGACCGCAAGATTCTCGGTAACTCAACTCCTCGCTATGCATACGGTATCACAGCAGGTGCCGACTACAAGGGCTTCGACTTCGAGATGTTCTGGCAGGGTATCGGTAAGCGCGACTACTTCGGTGGTTGGGGTGGTGCTTCGTTCTGGGGCTTCACTGATGAGTGGTGTACTCCACAGACCACCTCTCTCGACTACTGGACAGAGGATAATCGTGATGCTTATTTCCCAAAACTCCACCACTACAGTGTAAATGGCAGTAACCACAATACCTCTTCACGCTATATGCTGAATGCAGCATACTTGCGTTTGAAGAACGTTACATTGGGTTATACTGTTCCATCTAGCTTGTTGAAGAAGGTAGGTATTGCTCGCCTGAGAGTTTTTGTACAGGGTGAAAACCTCCTGACATTGACTCCTATGAAGGTGAAGTTTGCTGATCCTGAAACACTTGGTAACATGACTTACCCTATCAACAAGAAGATCTCTGTGGGTATGAACTTAACATTATAATGTTAGAGAGTTAGGAAAGTGTGTATTATTAATGCTTAAATAGACTGACAATGAAAATTAAAAATATATTCATTTTGAGTATGATGGCTGGTATGACACTTGCATCTTGCAACTATACCGACTTGAGCCCACAAGACTCATTTACAGATAAGTCATACTGGAAGAGTGCCAACGACCTCAAGATGTACGCCAATGGTATCTACAGCAACATGCTGGCTGGTGCTTCTTCTACTCTTGATGGCGAGAGTGATAACTTTGTAACCAATAGCCCAAGTGGTTATTTGTTCAACAACTACACCGTTCCAACATCAGACGGTGGCTGGGGCTGGGGTAACGTTCGTAGCTGCAACTACTTCCTGAAGCGTTATCAGACTGCTTCTGGCTCTGAGGCTGACATCAACAAGTATGTAGCTGAGGTTCGTTTCTTCAGAGCACAGGATTACTATAGCAAGATCCGTAATTTCGGTGATGTGCCTTGGTATGAGTCTGACCTCCAGACAGGTGATGAGGCAGAGCTCTTCAAGGGTCGTGACCCACGCAACTTCGTATTGAAGAAGGTAATCGAGGACTTGGAGTTCGCTATCCAGTGGCTCCCAGAGAAGACTATGGCTGAAAAGGGTCGTCTGCACAAGGATGCAGCCCGCACCCAGTTGGCTCGCGTTTGTCTCTACTACGGTACTTATATGAAGTATCACCACGAGGCTGGTTCTGAGGGCTTGACAGCAGAAAGCTTGATTACAAAGGCTAAGGAGCTGACCGACGAGATTATCAACAGCGGTAAGTATGAAATCGTAAAGGGTACTGACGCAGGTGCCGGCACAAGAGCATACGAGGGTTATCCACTCAGCTATGCCAACCTGTTTGTTCAGGAAGACCTTTCTGACAACAAAGAGGCTATTTTGGCACGCTTCTACGAGACAGGTGTCCTTACCCACGAGACTGGCCGTCAGGCTGGTGGCAACGGTATGGGCTTGAGCAAGGACTTCATCGAGTCGTTCCTGATGAAGGATGGTACTCCTATCTACAACCAGGGTTCAGGCTACGAGGGTGATGACAACCTGGAGGTTGAGATCGCCAACCGTGACCCACGTCTCTATCAGCTCATCGACAACAACCACAAGCCATTCTGGCTCCGCAACAACAAGCAGGTGCAGAACAAGATGCCAGACTGCTCTGTTTCTGGTGGTGTAACAGGTTATCCATGTACCAAGTTCCACTCTGCTGACGAGACTCAGTGGCAGGCTCGCAACACCTCTTACGACTGGTTCATCTACCGTTATGCAGAGGTATTGCTCATCAACGCCGAGGCTAATGCCGAGTTGGGTACATGCACTCAGGCTGTTCTTGACAAGACCATCAACCAGCTTCGTGACCGTGTAGATATGGCTCACCTCACCGTGAACCCAGTTGCCGACCAGAAGCCTATCAACTATGGTTATGAGCTTTCTAACCTGCTCTACGAGATTCGTCGTGAGCGCCGTATTGAGTTGGTTGGCGAAGGTTTCCGTATGGACGACTTGAAGCGCTGGAATGCGATGAAGTTGTTGGAGAATCCTCTTACTACTCTGGGTATCCGTGTTACCGACAAGGTGAAGGAGCAGTATAACGGGATCTACGCTTTCGATAACAGCAACACCCGCGTATATAACGGCAAGACATATCTCCGCATCTACGCAGAGAGCTATGACGATGCTGCAGGTCGCAAGTGGTCAGACAATGACCGTCGTTGGTTGTATCCATTGCCAATCGACCAGTTGGCATTGAACAAGAACCTGACCCAGAACCCAGGATGGACAGAATAACTATTTATCACAATAATGAGTTTTAGAATAGGCTTATAGTAAGATTAGGTTTATAAGATAAGTTTTTAAATTTGGTTCATTTATTGACTTACACTATTCTATAAATGAAAACTAAGCGTATGAGGGTGTGTCATAAGTCTATGGCGCACCCT
>ERZ791878.734-NODE-734-length-18740-cov-10.603800_pt1 | contig 18740 bp, 26 predicted proteins | sample MGYA00510277_ERZ791878 | MGnify/ENA primary metagenome ERZ791878 (study PRJEB30046, sample SAMN00792094) | human gut metagenome | study: EMG produced TPA metagenomics assembly of the A metagenome-wide association study of gut microbiota in type 2...
TGACGGTAAAACTCCACTGGTTTTTCTGTTTAAGGTTGGGTTTTGTCCCAGCCTCGTGATATACGCGGTACCACCCTACATTATACTCTGATGCCTTAACGCGGTTGAACGCTGTCTTCTAAATAAAATCATCTCAAAGACAGAGCTCTCAGGTGAGAAAAACAGCTCTCTTCCATCAGCTTGCAACTAACGCTGACTCTCTAAAGCCGGTTGCTGTTTTATTCCTGTTCACAGCCATTGGTAATTTTTTAGCCACTGTGTGGAAATTAGTCATATTATAGAAATACAACTGTTATCTGTCAACTGTTTTTCGCGATTATTTCTCTGTTTTTATCAATAGAAAATCGCTAGTGTTATTCAGAGAAGATTTTGTGTAATACAGATGCACTTTATTTATTTTGCTTTCAGCTTACAAATCCTTCAGGATATCATCCATGTACTTATGCAGCTTTTCCAGCTTCTTGCGTACCATAACAGCCTTATCCGGGTTACGCGCCACAATCTGCTCGATTTTGCTGCGTTGCAGCAGATAATCGTGTTCCATGCCACGCATGTAAGCACGCAGGTCGATAGCAGCAGGCTCAACCTGAACCATTTCGGATTCATGCATCTGCCACTCGGTACCATGGATTTCGGCGCAGTCACCAAAGTGCGGGATGTAGGTTGCCGTTCCCAGATTGCGTCCCAAAGAATCTGCCAGCTCCATAGCTGCATCAAGCTCGCCATGCGTAACGAAAAAGGCCTTAGGCACCTCTTTCATGCTGCTGTACCAGGCTAAAAGCTGTTGCTTATCCGCATGGGCGGAAAAGCCCTTCATATTGTAAATTTTGGCGTTGACTCTGATATCCTCGCCCATAATCTTAATGCGCTTAATACCTTCTATCAGCCTGCGTCCAATAGTGCCCTCCGCCTGATAGCCGGCAAATACTATGCTGCTGTCCTCACGCCACAGATTATGCTTAAGGTGATGCAGAATACGTCCGGCATCTGCCATACCGCTGGCCGAAATAACAATCTTACTGCCCGGAATTTCGTTAATCGCCATAGATTCCTGCACCGTAGCTGTAAAGCGCAAATTATGCATAGACACCAGCCTGCGTCCCTGCATAGCGTAAAGCGCCCGCGCTTCCTCATCGTATTCCTCTGGATTCGTCATAGTAATCTGCGTAGCTCTGTTGGCCATAGGACTATCTACATAAATAGGAATCTCCGGAATTTTGCCTTCCGCCTGCAGCTTTTGGAAATAATACAGCAGTACTTGCGTACGCCCGACAGCAAACGCAGGAATGATAACGTTACCGCCACGCTCGACAGTATCGTTGATAATATTCGCCAGCTCGCCTTCCTTATCGTAAGCTTCGTGGATGCGGTTGCCGTAGGTAGATTCCGTAATAATAAAATCCGCACCGCCTGCTACCGCCGGGTCCTCAATAATCGGCTGATTCGGCTGACCGATATCGCCGGTAAAAATCAAGCGCGTCTTTTTATCGCCTTCAGTAACAGACATTTCTACAAAAGCAGAGCCCAGGATGTGTCCTGCAACGCGGAAGGTTACGGTAACACCGGGAACAATATTAAACGGTTCGCCAAAGCTGCGCAGCTTGAACAAATGCAAAGCGCGAGAAGCGTCATCAACCGTAAACAACGGCTCGACAATCTTTTTGCCGGCACGCATACCCTTGCGGTTGGCGTATTCCGCCTCACCCTCCTGAATGTGCGCACTGTCCGGCAGCAGAATCGAGCACAGCTCCTCCGTCGATTTAGTGCAATAGATGGGGCCGCGGAAGCCTTCCTTGACCAGCTTCGGCAACAGACCGCTGTGGTCAACATGGGCGTGCGTCAGTACAACAGCCTCAATCTCTCCCGGATGAAACAAAAATTCCTTTTCGTTCAGCGCCTTAATCAGCTTGGAGCCCTGGAACATGCCGCAGTCTACCAAAAACTTATGTGCGCCGACCTCCAGCAGATAACAGGAACCTGTAACGGTGCGCGTTGCACCTAAAAAAGTTATTTTCATCGCAAAGCCTCCATTCTGCAAGTAGTATTTTCAGTTATATTTTATAATTCTACAAAACGAAGGAAAAATCCTTTTTATAGGGGGAATTAGTGGGATGAAGAAAAGAAGCAGGCTCTGAGTTTTCGCTCAAAATCTGCTTAATCAATCATTATATTTTAAATACGCTATTCATTCTCACTTCTAGGCATACTACGCTCAAGGTATTTTTTGATAATCTCTAATTGTTCTTCAACTGTTTTTGGCGAATCATCAAGGACGAATCCCTGAAAATCGTTATTTCTATTGTCACCTACAACTTGTTTTTCTTTTTCCATTACTAAGCGACTCCTCTTCATAAGACCAAATATATATTCACTAAAACATTTGACACACTGTAATATATGGCGTTATAATAGAATTATAATATGTAAACATTTTTTCACTAATAAAGGGATATAAAAATAAAATATTACCCGTCAAAAGCACTACCGCCAAAACACCTTAGTACTAACCTACCAATCTATTGATTACCACAAAACCGAAGCGTGAAAGCTTTTGATCTGATGTTTCAATGCAAATTTTTTAGAAAGGATTTTTATTATGAAAGACGTAAAGAGTACAATCAACGCCAACGGCGTAGAAATTCGCGTGGCAAGTTCAAACGAAGCAGATTATATTTCATTGACGGATATAGCCAAAAAGCGCAATCCTGAATTTCCGGCAGATGTTGTTAAAAATTAGTTACGTTCGAGAAGTACAATTGAATTTTTAGGATTATGGGAAAAGATTTATAACCCTGATTTTAAACTGGTCGAATTCGACCAGTTTAAAAATGCAGCTGGCGAAAACAGCTTTGTTCTAACACCACAAAAGTGGATAAGCACTACTAATGCTATCGGTATTACATCTAAATCTGGACGCTACGGCGGTACTTATGCTCATTCCGATATAGCATTCGAATTCGCATCCTGGATTTCTCCGGAATTCAAGTTGTATATAATTAAAGATTATCAACGATTAAAAGCTGATGAAAGCCACGCCAAGTCCCTAGACTGGAATATAAAACGCGAAATAACAAAATCAAATTACCGTATTCATACCGATGCGATAAAAGAGAATTTAATCCCTAATCTTACTCCACAGCAGATAGCTTGTAAATATGCCAGTGAAGCTGATTTGATAAATGTTGCTTTGTTCGGACAAACTACAAAACAATGAAGAAATCAGCACTCTGAATCTAAAGGTAATATACGTGATGAAGCTACAATTGAACAGCTTATAGTTCTAGCCAATCTCGAAAGCTTGAACGCAGAATATATCAGGGAAGGAATATCGCCTGCTGAAAGATTATCCAAATTGAATAAAATAGCTATTTATCAGCTTAATTCTTTGTGGAATAACTCCCTCAAGAGTATAGAAAAACTAAAGAGCTTAAAATAAAAATATCAGAACGCTGATGGCAGGAGAATTTTGAGCATAATTCCGAAAGGGGTACAATTTGTACCCCTCTTAAACTACTCACACCTGACGGAAAAAGTAATTCAAATACTGTATTTAGTCGCAAAAACAAAAAGAACCGCATTCTCATGCGGTTCCTAAGTTTTAAATTTGGTCGGGGCGGCGAGATTCGAACTCACGGCCTCTTGTACCCGAAAACGCACCTTTGACATTTCTGTCATTCTAAAAAGCTCTCAAAACCGTATAATTACTGGCTTTTTGTTTTTAATCAATTTACTTCATTCTAACGAATTGCAGTCTAATTATTGCACATTTATTGCACGTTTTAAAACAATTTATTACGAGCTCCTAGTTTTTTCAATAAAAGAATTATGCATAAAAAATAAGTTCCCTCTTGAAACAGAGGGAACTTATTTTATTTAACTGTTATATACAGAATAGCACTGCCGGCAATAATCTGCCAAAGCAGCCGCTGTCTTTTAATGCGCTTCTCCTCGCGCGCGGATGCCTGCAAGGATTTGTTGGCACTCTCCAATAAGCTGCTCTGAGCTTGCAGCTCTATCTGCAGCTTTATTGATTCCGTCTTGAGCTTGCTCAATTCTGTCTTCGACTCGCTCAGCGCTGCTTGTGATTCTGCCAGCGCTTGTCTGCTGGCTCTTGTTTGCTCTAATAGCAGATTCAAGCGACTGTCGAGCGCTGTCATCTCCGTTGCAGTCATCGTGTAGGTTGTAGCCGATGATGCCTCCGATACAGAGGCAGATAACAGCAAGCACAATGTAGCTGCAGTAATTGCGCAATATTGTTTTAAGCACATCTTAGCCCTCCCAAGTAAAGTATCCTGGAACAGCTCCACCCTCGCGCATATCCACATGCACAAAACCGCCATCAACGTAGGTACCCACGCCATCGAAAATCTGCTTGCAGATATTGGCCAGCTCACGCACGCCCATGCCGTCTACATAGATATCTGCTGCAGTGCCTTTTACGTGCTGGCTGTTCCAGACGCCGCCCACAGCACGGTTATGGTCCGGACAGCGGTAACCGCTGCTAATGTTAATCGGTCTGCCGATGCGCAGGCGCAGACGTTCCAAACCTAACAACAATGCCATGCTGATGCCGGTAACCGGTAACTGTCCGCAGCAACGGCATGCAAATTCAGACTCAGCAAAATGTTCAGTTAACATAGTAATCAGCCCTTTCTCTTTTTAATGATAGCTGCCAGTTCCCCGACGGCCTCAATGCCTGCATCACTCAAATTCTCACAAATCGACAGCAGCTCCGTGATGACCAAGTATCCAGCCACCAAAGGAACGGCCCACACAGGCTGATGCAGCGTAATCATCGCCAAATCTACAAGCACGGCAGCAAGCACGCAGAGGATGTACACTATGACCTTGCCAACAAAGCGATGCTTCATCACTTCCGAGGAAATTAATCCTTCGGCGCGCGCCGCCTCGATGCCGCCTATAATCTGCATCACAGACGGAGTTTGCCCCATGCCCTGCAGGCGTTTGTATGACAGGCTCATCCAGCGAGTGAAGCAGTCCAAAAATACCAACGCGGTAAAAACCATAAATAGCACCGCGTGTTTGTGCAGCAGGACGGCCAAAATCGCGCCGATAACTGATTTATAAGTAAAACCATGAGTCAAAGTGTGTGCCGCGTTATATACTGCGTAGCGCAAAGCTAAAAAATCCATTTCTCAACCTCCTATAATTCCATGCAAACAGCTCTTACTTCATCCGCAGTAACTGCAGCTTCAACCTGCGCCTTGGCGACTCTATACGCTGTGTGCAAAGCATTACTACGCACAGCAACAGCGGCGATAATCATGCGCAGGTCCTGAGCCGTTACCTCCGCATCCTCATTGTCTGCCGTGGTCCAGCTGATTTTAGCGCCTTCTCCCTGCACGTCCAACGCAATTATTGCTGCTGCGATGCGGTCGCGCGCTTTGTCATCGTAATCGTAGAGGCGTCCGCCGTAGCTGATTGGCTCAACCTCTGCAGCATCACGCTGGAGCTTCAGCTCCATGATTTTGTGTTGCTTTACGTTTTCTAACGGCTCTTCCTTATGCGTAACAGTTACGCCTAATTCCGCTAAAGCCTCGTCACCGATTGACAATGGGATAAACACGCCGTCTTTGCCTAACGCTTCGGAAAGCTCATATAAATTAGAGTAGGTCTGCTCTTTGTATGTATAATAAGTTGTTTGCATTAAATCACCGCCTTAGTTAAAGATTAATTCCACTTTGAATTGTTTACCGACGTTTGCCTTTGAAAACATACTCGCAGCGTCAGAAGTTAGATTCTGCGTATATTCATAGAAGCCGGGGAGGAAGCTCTGATATTTTATAACCGGAAATTCAATGTTCGCCGTGGTATTTGTTTCCATTGATGTTATTTTAATGGTAACATTGTAGCTTCCACTTGTTACACCTTCGACATTAAAGGCAAAGTCAAGAAAAGAACTATAAAGGCAAAGCATTACTAGCGTTACAGCCTTTCCATCGTGTTGCACATTACCTTCGACTTCGCCGAAAGTATTATTGTAACTAGAAAAGCCATATTGATAGCCGTTCTGTCCCATGGTCATAATAAAAACATTATCTTCAGCAGTTGTCTTTGATAATAGCAATCTATTAAGTCCCATATCGTCACCTCACGATAACTTAGATGCTTGCACGATGCTAGTCACATTACCTCTGGCATCTTTCAGCATCATAATGTTCAACAACAGACCTGCACTTGTAATAGCTACATCACTAGCTTTACCTATGTATTTGACAACACCTGTCACGCTGATAGATAACGCATAATCAGCATTAGCATTTATATATGCCGTAAACACAGTTGTTTGACCGTTGACAAGGTTGCTAGCAATGCTATTGAGGTAAAGCGTAAAATTGCCTGTTGCGGTATACACGGCTGTTGATGCTGTCGGTGTAGCCGACGTTGACGTGCCGCTAACAGATGATGCCGTATAACGCTCATATGTGATGTTGACGTTGTTAAGCGATTGCTCCGCTGTCCATGTGTTAGCCACAGACGTTTTGGCGTACCCATCAAGGGATTGATGTTGCGTCAAATAGCCAGCATCATTAATAAACGCTGATACGTTTGTCGGCACAACTGGTATCGTCGGCTTGTTAGACAAATCGCTATAACTACCGCTTGTCGCAACCGTCGACAACCCAGTAATCATAGACGCAGGATGTGTAGTTGGATGATTATATACAGTATCAGTAAACTTAGCATCACTAGGTACAGACTTGCCAAGTGTGTATGTAGTAGCAACAGGAACACCATTAGCAAAATATATAGGCTGAGTAGCAGAACCACCATTAGTATTTAATTTATTAGCACTTGCTGCTGCTGCATTTTTACCTAATTTACCATCCAGAGCTGCTTTGATAACCTTGTTTTGTACAGGGTTAGTGCTGGTAGTCGACAGCTCAGCGTCAATGGTAACCTTTTGCATCAGGCCTATAACCGGGTTACCGTCCGCACCTGTCGCCTTTACTCCGTCTGCCAAATCGGCAGCGGTGACGGTATCACCGGTAAGGTCTACCAAGGTGTTACCGCCGTATATAACTTTATTCACTGCCATTTTTTCTACGCTCCTTAGCCTATAGTAACAGTTTTACCACCCTGAGCATTGTCGCTCTCGTTGTATGGGATAGCGTTGACGGTTACCTGAGTAAGATAATTAAACCCCTGAGCACTGTCCGGCAGAATGGTCTGCGCCGTGGTCTTAGGTGTAGCAGTCTTAGCCTGCGCCTTAGCTCCCTCAGTGCCGCTCATGGTGCCCTCAACGCCCAAGATGGATACACCAGCACGGATGTTTGTTGCGATAATCTTTGCCTGCTCCGTGCTGGAGATGGTTACCTTGCCGCTGCCGTCATGGTAGCCGATAGGGATGCTGTACGCTTCAGCTTTTTTGCTGATGCTGCCGGTAACCGCACCATTGTTTCTCATCTCGCCGGTAACTTTGATTTTATTAACATAAGCGGTCTTTCCGCTTAAAATTTCTGCGCTGGCAGCAGTCGCATCGCTGGTGTCAGCGTCATAGGTGCAGGCACCGGTAATAGCCGCGCCGCTCTTGTCATGTGCGATAACGCCGCTAAGCAGCTTATCAGCGGTAACGGTATCGCTGGTCAAATCAATCAGCGTTTTGCCGCCATAAACGACCTTGCTAATGTTTTTTTCAGCCATAATTTACTTCGACCTCCTTTTCACTACCGATATAAATCGTAATTCCATCAGATAAATTGCTTGTTTCGTAATACGGGATTTTCTCAACAGTAATATTCTTTGTTAATTGTTTGTTTGCCGTCGGCAATATCTGCACTTCGTTCGCTTCTGAGTGTACGCTATAAGCACCATCATAAATTTCTGCATCAATAACGCTCCGTGCCGATAATGTGCCGTGTAGCGTTGCTGATGTTGCTGACAATGTGCCGTGTAATTTTTCCATCAGTACGTCACCTCTTCCAGGATGCAGAACTCATGTGGCGGAATAATAGTATCAACGTACCCATCTGCACGTTTGAGCTCTACATCGTAGATATACGCCCCAAATGTTAAGCCTTCGGTGTCCGACGGATTGATGGTTAATTCACCGCCCGTGATAATCTTCTGCAGTACGATGTTTGGATTTCTAACAGTCCTGCGTACTGTAAAAGTTAAAACATCATCATCGTTTAACGCAACTTCTTTGCCATTCATGTCGGTAACAGTGATGCTAAATTGTCCACTGTCGCCTCGGATTAAGCTGATGTTATTATCATTCACTCGGAACACTCTCGTCACCTCCCAAAGTTATGGCGTTCACCTCGCCAACACTCTTGCAAGCATCTACTTCAGCCTGTTTCGCCCATCCTGCTTGCTTGCATCTGCCTATATGCATCGACAAGTCCGCCATCCACTGCATAACCTGTGACGGCTTCAGCCAAAACACTTCCTTGCTGTTCTTGCCTTCCGCAATGCCACGCACTGGGCAGCCGTTAGGATACTTCTTTGCAAACAGCGGCGTTTCTACATTCAAGGCTATACCTTGCATCGTAAGTTGCGTCTCTTTGTCGCTGTCATAGCGTACAGGTTCGCCACTTGCCTCGCTTACAAAACCGCCCGTGATGCTGGATGCCGTCCACTGTGTAACCTCATATAGCTTGCGCTGCTTAGCGTACCACAATGGCTCAACGTCTGTGTATTGCTCCCACAGACTATTCCATGGATAGCAAATGCGCTCGTTTTCTCTTGTCGGACTGTCTGCGTTGATAATGTTAATAATTTTATTATTTTTATCGACTACGCAAATCATTTATAACGCCCCCAGTTGTTTAATAAATTTAACACCATCCTCACCATCAGCGCCGGGGTATGTAGTACTTCCATTGCCCAGACCGCCTTTACCACCATCAAGCAATAAAATCCCCTCTTTGATGGTGTTTGCCACCATCACTACAAGGCCACCACCACCACCGCCGCCACTGCCAGTCCAAGGGGCGGAAGTGGTTCTGCCGTTTATTCCCCTAGCGGTTATTTTCCCGTTATTATATATTGTTGACGCAAATATCAACACGCCACCACCGCCAGCACCGCCAGCTGCAGCTTGACCTTCACTACTGCCACCACCGCCGCCACCAGAACCGTAAAATTCTGTTCCTAAATGATGAGTTAAAACAAAGTTTAGTCCGTTTTTTTCAATTTTTACTGTGCCCACTAAATGCGCTCCGCCGTAGCCTCCTTTACCAGTACTAGAGCCAGCCAAACCACCAGCTCCACCTACACCGCCTAAGCCTGAGGCCCCAGTTAGTGTCTTGGAATCTGAAGCACTCGCTCTACCTGGGCCGCCTTCTGCTCCTTGCCCATCAGCATTAATGGTGCCATTGTTAAAAAATTCGTTTTGACAATTTATCCGCACCCATTTCGTTACATTTACATTTACTCCAGCCTTAATAAATACACGCTTATAATTTTTCACGCCGCTAATAGTGCAATCAGCATCCGGGATAAAATCTCCATCACTGCCATCACCTCTGTCAGTGTACCAGCTAGGGTATTTTTTGGACTGCACCGCCGCCAACGTACCCATGCCTGTATAACTAATCTGCACAATCTTGCCAGCATCAACGGCAGAAAACTCTATCAGTCCTGTGTTCCAATTATCGTTGCCGTCTGCTTTGGTTGCGTAATCGGCGCGGAACTCCCCCGCTGCAGGAGTTGCCGCAACCTCGGTCAATGCTGATGCAGTGACTGCACCTGTTGAGCTGTCTACCCATACTGCTCGGATGTTGCTCGGGTCTTGCTTCTCGGGAACCTCGTTCAACCTTATAACATAGGGCGATACACTTGGAATGATATGCGTTTCCGTCAAATTGATGTAGGTTGTTGTTCCTCCGTCACCTACAAACGGATTGATTCTAATATTACTAGGTTCACTCATTTGCCCGCCGCCTTTCCTGTTTTGTTTGTTGCCTGCTGAAGCAATTCATTGTTACGTGCATTGCGCTCAATATCCAGCAAATACTTGCTGATGGGAGGTGTCGGAGGCTCTCCGAGCTCCATATCACACGTAATGCCCTTATCACCGCTGACAGTGTATTTCAGCTTGGTGATTGGATATTTACGAGCCTTGCCGTCTGTGTCTGTGATTAACGCTTGCCCATCTACAGACAGCCTGCGCACCCAGAACACACCATCAGGCTTCGGGTAGTTAAGCTCTACTCCGCCCACCTTAGCGGACAGCTTAGGCTCTTTCAGCTTGTCAAGCTCTGACTGTCCCCAACGTTCTGCATCCGCTGCTGTGTATGCTGTTGGTAACGTCCACACTGCTTCAGACACGCCGTATTGCTCTTGGCTTTGCTTATCCTCTACTGTTGCAAGCCAGCTCTCGCCTGCTTCGTCCACACTTGCACCCTTGATGCGAGCGTAATTCACTATCTTGCTTATATCTTGGTCGGGCAGAAAACTGTTCAAGTGCGCTCCTACCCAAAAACGAGCCTCTTCGTTTATCTCGTCAGTACGTGGCTTGAAATAAAATTCGTGGTATTCATCTACGCCGTAAACAAAATCAGTCGCAAATTCGGAAAGCTGCTCTAAGGCTTCCTTTGCGCTCACACCATCGAAAACAATCTTGCTTATGCGGTAACCGACATTGTAAATCTTGCTGCCGTTAAACACGATGCCTGTTTTTCGCTCAACGAGCCTGCAAATCTCTCTTACAATATCAGCTATTTCCCTGTTAGTGTATTCGGCAAATATCAGCACCTTGCCGAGCTTATCAAAAAAGCCGTAGCAAGTGATTTTAAAATCTGTAGCAGTGCCACCACTGTCGGGGCGTGTCAAAACCTGCCCACTGTACCAGGGCCGCTTATCACCGAACAAATAAATATCTACACGCTGGCCATACATGATTTCCGTAAACGCAGGAAACTGCTTAAAAGTAATCGTGCAGCTTCCACAGCCATTCTTCGCAAGCTCAAACTGCAGCTGCGAGAACGGATTGTTTTCTGTGCCGTTGGAAAATATAGCGGTCTTTGTGCCGTCTTTATTGAAAAACACAACTTGAACAGCACCAGGAATATAACTAATATCGCCATAATCACCGCCACCTGTTCCGCCTCCGCCTTTCTTTTTTTGCCCTGTGCCCCATATAAACGAGCCGTATAAACTTGATCCGAAAATAATGTTGCTCATGCTAACCACCTATTACGCCATTTGATAACCACCTTGCCCTCGCTGCCTTTAATCTCATAGGTATTCGTACCAGGCTTTGCAGTCAAAAAATGGCCACTGAAAGCATTGATAGCATTGTTTGCATCACGCCGCACTGTTCCTGCTTTTGTGTCTATAGTCAATACTGCAGGATTCGTGAGCAATGTGTCAGCCACACGCATCGTCTTGCCACTCTCAATGTGTCTGAACGTCACATCAGCCATTGTCATTCCGGTGCGAGGAACTAAAGCAACGCTCAATGGTGTATCTACAGAACCTGCGTTAATAATTGTTACTGTTGTTCCCTCATCAGGCAAGATATATCCTGCCTTGCTACTTTCGCTGTCTGCATACCTAAACGGGTCAGCCAGCAATAACGTAATATCAACATCAGCTCTTAACCCTTGATAGCCTTTAATCCATTTTGCTTTGCTGGATGCCATGCAGGATACATTATAAAAGCCATTGCCCACAGACAAGGTGTAGTCCTGTTGGTAAAACAGCCTTAGCAATTCATTCAGCCGCCAATCATAATCAGCTTGATTCGTTCCACTGATTAAAAAGCTCAGCTTAATCTTTTTGCCGTCTATATAGCCGTCACCTGTGATTGTCGAGCCGTGGCTGTATCCACGTTTTGAAGCTGTTGCTCTTACTGTCAGATCAGCGCATGATTCTAAGCTATACCTGTATGGGAGCTGCTGGCCATTGATAATAAGCGGATAGGTCACCCTATCGTTATATTTTGCTCTCATAAAATCACCCCCGCATTCCCATCGCAAGTGTATATTCAAAATCTGCCATCAATCCGTCATAGTCAGTGCCATTGTTAATGTCGCCGTAGTTGTTAAACTCAACCACTGTACCGCCGCCACCGCCACCGCTGCTTACCGCTCCACCAATGGCATAACCATTATTCAAAGCATTCAGCAAGGGCAGTCCTAGCCTGCGTACAGCCTTAGCATTGATAACATATTCGCCATTGCTAAGCATTGCAGGGATGCTATCGCTTGTGCCTGTGCCTGCACCAAACACGGGGCCACCATTCGCCTTCTGCATGATGTTGCCACCTGTGATACTCCCCATGCCGATTGCGTTCATTGTCGTAGTCGCCGCTGCATACGCCGGAGGTCCTGCTATCGGGCCTAATTCAGCAATACTCTTTTGTGTCGCTGCAGGAACAGCCGCTGATGCTTCTTTCGCACTGTTGGCCGCGTTCTCACCGGCTTGCTTCTTGCCCAGCAACTTTTCCAACGCAGCCGCTGCCTGCTTCTTAATCATGAACTGTATAAACATATTGACAATGCTTTTCGTGATGTCCTTGAACACATCGGACAGTTTGCCACCCTCCGTGATAACATCAGCAATGCCACTTGCAAGCTGATTCTTAATTGTCTCGCCTGCCTGCAGTTCAAAGTCAAGCATGTTTTGCTGGCTCTCCATACGCCAATCAAGTAACTGTTGCCGTAGCTCCTGTTCCTGCTGAAGGGCAACCATTTTTGCCTCCTGCTCAGAATCGAGATATTCCAGGAACTTTTCCCGTTCCTGCTCATTGAATGCAGCATTCATATCGGCCTTCGCTGCCTGCAGTGCTGTTTCAAGGCTGATGCTCTTTTCGTACGCCTGCTGGTCGATAGCATCTTTCAATGCCTGCTCTTGCGCAAGGCTTGCCGCATATAACGCATTTCGCTCATCGTACAATGCTTTTGCTTTGGCCATGCTTTCCGCATTGCCTGTACGCTCTGCGCTTGCTCTCAACGCCTCTGCTTCCTGCACCGCCTGCAGCTGCTTGCTCAACATTTCGTCAACAGCCTTCATCCTTGCCTGCTTCTCTTGGTCAATCTTCGCAAAGACTTGGTCGCTGCCCTTTAGGCCTGCGGTCGCTATGTCTAAGCTCATCTTGTCGAAGTCCTCTTGCAAGTCCTTTGTCGCCTTGCCTGCTCTGGTCAAGGCTTCCGAAACTCTGTTGACTTCGCTTTCGAGCTGGCCAAAACCTCTACTGCCACCGCTGCCTCCACTACCTACAGAACCTACCTTCGGGACTGCTAACCCCGATAAATTTACAGTGCCTTTCGGCTTCTTCGGTGCTGTGGCTTCCTCTGCTGGGGCGATCGTCTTGCCTTGCACCTGTTTCGGCGCAGTCTTAAATACTTTGCTGAGAAAATCACAAGCCTTCTGTGCAAAATCCCTAAAATACTTCAAAGCATTATTCAGCCAGGCTCTTAAATCGTTCACCCACTCAGGGCAGTATCCTGCGAACTTATTAAACATATCGCCGACCATCTCAACAGCTCCGTCTGCCATTGCATGAATCAGCATCACAATGCCTTCGGCCATCTTTATAACAGCCTGCAGGACTATGTTCACCGCTATTGTTACGGCCTGTACTAACTCGTCCCAATACACAACAACAACACCAATGGCAGCTCCCACCAATCCCAACGCACCAATAACGGGGAGGCTCACACCGATAAACGTTGCCATTGCTGCAGCTGCAGCAATCAATCCACCGACAAGCACAGTACCTAACACTGTCCCAACCGCCGCAATGCTTGCTACAAGGGCAGGTGGAACGCTGTCCTTGATAACATCTGTAAAGCTCTTTCCTGCATCCCTGCCAGCCTGCAAGGCCTGTGTGAAATTGCCCAACTCTGTGCCTACACTCTTTAAAACCGCCTTAATATCAAGACCATCTACAAGATAATCACCAATCACAGCCGCAGTAATGCCTACTGTTTCTTCGATGTTGGCGCAAAGGCCTGTAATCTCTTCGGCAGTTTTGGCCATCATACCACCATAAGTATCATTCATGCCGTCGGTCAAAACCTTTACGGCCGTCAAGCTGTCAATCATGCCACGCTCTGTCATCTCTTTAATTTCTAAGATGCTCTTGCCGGATGCTTCGGCCAACATTCCCCAAGCATCAATTCCGGCATTAGTGAGCTGCATAATGTCTTGCGTCTTAAGTGTGCCGCTAGTCCTAATCTGTCCCATTGCATAGGCTATCTGCTGAACACCTGCAGTTCCCTTGCCTAAACCGGATGCAGCATCACCCAACGTGCGCAGGGTAGGGATAATCTCTTTCGCCGTGAAGCCAAACGCCATCAGTTGCTGGCCTGCCTGTACAACACCAGGAACGTCAAACGGAGTATCAGCCGCAAACTTCTGCAGGTCTTTCATCATCTGCGTGCCCTTGCTGGCACTCTTAAGCATTGTCTGAAATGCTATCTCGTATTGACGCATTTGTGCTGACGCCTTGATGCAAGATACGCCCATGCTGACAATTCCCTTGGCAATATCAGCAATAAAATTGCCCACCTGCACAGCTCCAATAGCATTTATGGACTTGTTCACGCTGTCAAGCGCCTTGCTTGCCTTGCCGCATGCAGTGTTGACCTTTGTTGCGCTGTCCTTTACCCTGTTAGCCATATCATCAAACTTCTTGCCTGCGTTGCTGGCCTTGTTGCCTGTGTTGTCAATCTTCGCCCCTGCATCGCTCGTAGCTTTTGCCGCGCCCTGCATGGCCTGCTCAAATCTCGAACTGTCTGCAGTAATCTCAACTTTAACTTGCTTAGCCATCGCTCTCACCCCCTCCATATAGCTCGTCAAGAAATGCACGATCATCATCGGTTATTCGCCCGTCAAATCGCCCATCACTGAATATATCTTTTAACTTCAAAGTCTTTTTCGAGGACTTGCCTGCATAATTCGCAATATATACTGTCACCAATGCGGCCAGCATATTTTCCTGCTGTTGCCGCCTCCACCTGTACCCATTCCAGATGTTTATAACATCTGTCGGCGTCATGTATGCACATTCTTCGGGAGTCTTTTTCAGAATGGCGTAGAAAATCCATTCTACTTTAGAAAGCCACTCTGAAAAAGAAATTACTCCCCCTCGGCTTCTTCTTCCTTATCTTCCAGAGCAGTCAAAATCTCATCGAACGGGCCTCTGTCACTCACTACCAGGCCACAAATACCCAACGCCGCCAACATTCTCAGTCGCAGGTCAATCATGCCGTTTTCTACCTCGGCACAATAATCCGCAATCCAGCTATCCAGCTTGTTGCGGCTGATGCCTCTTCCATACACCTTCAACGAGCAATACAGGCAGGCAATAATTTCAGTGACGCTCCATTGCTCTTTCTGCATCAAAGAAAAAACATTATGGCTCGGCAACATTGCCTCCAACTCTTCCAATGCTCCAATGGTAAATTTCGCTTCTCGCTCTTCTCCGCCAATGTTAATATTTACGCTCTTTTTAATCATTTGTCATTCCTCCTAAAAAATAAAAGGGCAGTATAAAAATATACCGCCCCCACCATTAGCCTCTCGGGTCTTCCATTGCATCCTGCGTCTTCGGAGCACCTTTGCCCTTTAAAGTGACACTTAGAATCGCTGCATCGTCATGAGCTGCAGTTTCTTCCATGCTAGTAATGCTATACCAATTAATGACGCTTCGGCCGCCCTTGCTCCATCTCAGCAGGTGTACAGGCTCGTCAGCTTCAAACGCTGCCCATAACTCTTTCACTGCTGGCTCGGTAGGCTTTACAATCAGCTCTACAGTAAGCTCGGTACTCTTCACGCCTGCTTCTGCATCACCATAACCACCGCTGGTCTTGTCGGTCAGGTCAATTTCTTCAGCGCTTGCGCTATAATCTGCGCTACGCTGGCCACCAATCAACGTCCACTTCGGGCTTTCTTCGCTTGCAGCCTCTCCATAATTGAGGAACACAAGCACATTCTTGCCTAACAGCTTCTCGCTGGTACTTTTCATCTTAGGTCGTACAGCCACCATGTTATACCTCCATATCATATTCGACTTGATATTCCAACAGCATCGCTACCGCCTTTGTATTGTTGGCCACTGCCCCAAACACAATACGCTTGACTAAGCCGTTGTCAATCATGCCACCTAAATCGTTATTATGCAACACCTCAAACAGGGTGTCGCTCAAATCATCAATATCAGTTATTCCGTTAATATCCAGCACATAAATGCTATAAACTGCCGTTGCTGTGCATACATCATACGCATCCTGCTCAAAGGTAACCTCATCGCAAGAAATTGTACCCTCAACACCTTTGCCAGCAGCAGCACCTACGATATTAACGTTCCACTTTACGCCCGGCACTGCTTCCTTGATAATGTCAGCAAGTGCATTTGTAACTTCTCTCGCTCTGCTCATCGGTTAACCTCTCATAAGGCTAATGGTAGCACGGCTAGTACCACCTGCACCCGTAAAATCATTTGCGTTAATCATGCCAGCCAGCATCTTTACTTCCTTGCCATACAGTTCGGCCTTCTGTGCAAATACATCATCATGCCTGCTTCCGTCAAATGTCACGCTCGCATCTGTGCCAACACTGGCCACAGCACGCACATAACAGGCGTAGGCAACGCCCAAACGCTTCACATTATGACTTATAGGCTGTTGTATCTGTGCAACGCCGTAGCGCGCCGCTATGCTCTCCAGATATGCATTTGCTTCATCAACATCTTCTTGCGTGACAAGCAAAACCCTGTCGGCAATGTTATCAAGTGTAATAATCTCCACTACAAGCCCTCCGCTAAATTATCAAGTGCTATCTGAAAGCGCTTTTCTATCTTTGGCAGTTCCTTTTCTGCGGCCGAATACAAAAACGGGTCGGCCTTTATGCCAGGGTGTCGCACCTTTTTTGCAAAGATGAACTCGTTACCATTAACCCATCTTAAAGCCTGCTTACTTCGTGGCACTATGTTATGCGCCTTCGTACCTTCATGCAGGAATACACCGTAGGGGACTGCTGGGGACAGAAATATTTCTGCCCGTGCATCTTCCACCGCAGTTTCTACACCCGAGCGTTCCATATTGCCCGACCTTGTTTTGTATCTATGATGAGTGGCCGCATGCTCTTTAATGTCACGTGCGGCCATCTTCATTTGAACCCGAACCATCTGCCGAACCTTTTCCGGCGCTGCTTCAAATGCCTTGACTAATTTTTCAAGGTCACAGTCAAGCTTCAGCTTCATCTTTCACGGACTCTTCCTGTGCAGGCTCTTTCTTCACGGGCTCTTCACTGGCCTTGTCGGCACGCTTTTTCGGTGCTTTGCACTCTTTATAGCCGCTGCCTTTGAACGCTGCAATCTGAACATCATTCTTCAGCTCTAAAGTTTCTTTGCCGTTAGTTAACCACATAAAGCTGTCCCTCCTTATTCGTGAATGTGTTTGTAAATTGCCACTGCTTTGTTGGCCAGGATGAATGCATCATAGTAAATGCGGCCTTCAACCAATGCACCATTGATGCCAGGCGGGTTATCGTGAATCTTGTACTCCGCAAGTTTGATGGGCGCACAGCATGCAACTGGATGGGTGATAATAAAATCAGTGTTGGTAGGCATATAAGAGCTGGGTACGACAATAATTGCCACACCATCCACCATGCCGACCTGACCTTTAACAAGCATGTCCTGCGCAATGTCGGATGCCTTCACGAAGGTAGAATCCAGTTTGATGGCCTTATAAAATGCAGGGGTAACATATGCAATGCGGCCTCCCAGCGGTGCTTTTGCATCGGTCAGCGCAACTTGACCATCAAGCAATGCGGAATATGCATTTTTCTCGGTGATGGCCGCAGCGGTAGAGGTTGTACCTGCACCTGCAGCAATCTTGCTCAGGCGGTAAATGTCAATCTCAGGAATAACCTGCTCATCAATCTGACGAGCCAATGCCTTGCCTGCTTCTTTCAGCATCAGCTGGTCGGTTAAATTGCCTTTGTCAATGGTGAAGGTAAATGCACGGTCACGGGTAAGCGTCAGCTCCTGCAAGCTGTCCTCCAGCTCTTTCGGAGTGCCATAACGGTTCGCACCGGAACGAGTGTAGTCCCCCAGTGCAGTGGTCGGGATGGAATAAACCTTTACAGTCTTCACGCCCTCGAAACTGTAGTCATTGTTTACTGCCGGGGTAGTCACTGCGCCTAGCTTAAATTTTTCGTCAATCTTGGTAGAATACTTTTCCGCTAAATTGATAGCCATAATAAAAAATCCTCTCTTTCGTCATTAAGAATTAAAGCCATTGAGGAACGGATCATCAGAACCACCGCCACCGCCATTGCTGCCGCCACCGCCTGCGCCATTGGCCTTAACTGCCCAGCTGTTCTCCTTCAGCCAGCCATTAACACCATCTTCCAGGCTGATTTCTTTGCCATCAGTACCGGTATAGGCAAGGCTTTCATCATCTTTGACAACGATACTGCCTTCCAGCAGCTTAGCCATGTTCTGCGGGCTCGCAGCATTGCCCTTGGTCAGCAGCTCTACAGCCTTAGCCATCTTCATGCCATCAAGACGCTTGGTCTTTTCGGCCTTAGCGGTTTCGGTCATCTCAGCCAGCTGCTTAGTGACCTTGCCAACCTGCGCGGTTAAGTCAGTAATCTGCTTTGCGACCTCATCAGGCTTTTTGCCGCCCTGGGCAAATTGGTCTAATGTAGTCTTAAGTCCCTTGGCTTTGTCTACCACATCGTCGCCATCTGCCAAACCAATAGCCTCCAAGATGCTTTTCAGCTTTGTCGCACTCTGCTCTCCTGCCGTGCGGTGC